>Ga0302320_10001104_pt1 | contig 64693 bp, 51 predicted proteins | sample Bog_T0_3_FD_202130 | JGI IMG/M metagenome (GOLD analysis project Ga0302320, IMG submission 202130) | Peat permafrost microbial communities from Stordalen Mire near Abisko, Sweden - Bog_T0_3 | ecosystem: Environmental > Terrestrial > Soil > Wetlands > Peat | place: Sweden: Abisko, Stordalen Mire...
GCAAGGTGCCGGTTTCTAGTTCACCGATGGCGGCAGCATGAGCGGCTTGCGGGGGGCTAGTTCTTCGCGGACCAACGTGAGGCCGAGGATGCAGCGCTCGAAGCCGTCGGAGAGGCGGGCGAAGAGCGGAGCTTCCTGCTCATATTCGAAGAGGTTGAACTGGCTGACAATGAAGTAACTCTGCTTGCCTGCCTGGATAAGTTCGCTCAAGGTGGGGCGATGGCGGCGACTGCGGCTCTTGGAGTCGGAAGCCTCGGGGTACATTCCGGCTACGAACAGGGCATAGTCGCCGATGTGCTTGCGTACGGCCCGCTCGGCATCGAAGGACGGCGCGGTGCCATGGACGGGGTCGGCAGCGAGCATCATCTCGGTGAGCTCTTCAATGGGGCGACCCGCCTTATCGCGGACCTTGTAGAGCTTGTCGGCCTGAGAGAACTCGCAAAGCAGATGCGCGACATAACCGGTAACATCGGGATCGTGCAATCCCAGCTTGCCTTCATAACTGTTGCGGACCGCTTGTTGGAAGAATGGTTCGAGTGGATGAGCCTGCTGCATACACACCTCCCATAGCCGCGTGGACAGCCGTTTGCTGCTGAAGCGATGGCGGCTGCCGATTGCGCATAGCCGGAGATGCCAGCCATTGCCTATTTACCTTGCTGTAACACGGAGTCTATCGGATAAGTCGCGAGATTTATACAGGGGAACGGTGATTTTGTTAGCAGAGGGGTTCCCCGATTGCAAACGTCGGACGGGCAGAAGCATAAAGGCAGCCATGAATGGACTGCCCTTTTTGCTTCGGTTGTGCTCAAGGTTACACGGTTGCGGTGGCCCTGGCTTCGAGCTCGGCGAGGCGCTTGGCCAGCAGTGTTTCAAGCTTGACGAGTGCGGCGGAGAAGCCTTCGATGCCTTCCTTGAGCTTGTCGGTGGCCATGCGATCGGCGGCGTGCATGGCATCGAACGTTGCCTTGTCGACTTCGATCTTCATGATTACCTCGGTCTTGGCGACTTCGGGATCTAGCTTGCGCGGAAGATCGCCTTCGGTGGCTTCGAGTTCGGCAAGCAATTGCGGGGAGATGGTCAGCAAGTCGCTGCCGGCCAGTTCCTCGATTTCGCCGATGTTGCGGAAACTGGCGCCCATGACCAGAGTCTTGTAGCCGAACTTCTTGTAGTAGTTGTAGACCTTGGTGACGGACTGGACGCCGGGATCGTCCGGGCCGTGGTAATCGTTGCCGGTATCTTTCTTGTACCAATCGAGGATGCGGCCGACGAAGGGCGAGACAAGGGTAACGCCGGCTTCGGCTGCGGCGACGGCCTGGTGGAGGCCGAAGAGCAGCGTGAGATTGCAGTGGATGCCTTCCTTTTCGAGGACTTCGGCGGCGCGAATGCCTTCCCAGGTGGAAGCAATTTTGATGAGGATGCGTTCGCGGCCGATGCCTGCATGGTCGTATTGCTCAATGATCTTGCGGCCTTGGGCGATGGTGGCATCGGTGTCGAAGGAGAGGCGGGCGTCGACCTCGGTGGAGACGCGGCCGGGAACGATGGCGAGGATTTTTTTGCCGAAGGCAATGGCGAGGCGCTGAAAGGCGAGATTGGCCACAGCCTGATCGGTTGCGCCTTCGCCAAGTTCATTACGGGCCTCGACCAGCACGCCGTCGACAATGGGCTGGTATTGGGGCATTTGGGCGGCGGCAGTGATGAGCGATGGATTAGTGGTGGCGTCCTGGGGGCGAAACTTTTCCATGGCTTCGATGTCGCCGGTGTCGGCGACTACTACGGTGTATTGGCGTAACTGTTCGAGCAGATTCTGCGGCATGATTTCCTCCTGGGGACGGGCGCCGGGCTAGAAGCGCGTTCGACCATTAGTGTACCGCTGTTTGGATGCTTTGAGCGGAGTCGAGGTTTCGCGATCGGTAAGACAGGAGGTTGACAGAATAGCGGTCCCACCCAATCTTACTTGGAATAGCTGACGGCCGGAGACTTGCCTCATTCTTCGCGCAGCGCAAACATGGGGTCGACCCTGGTGGCTCGGCGCGCTGGGATATAACATGCTGCGAGCGCCACGGCTGTTAGGACGAGGGTGACGCCCGCGAAAGTTAGAGGATCGGTGGGAGCTACGCCGTAAAGCACACCGGCCATGAGGCGCGAGACGATAAGCGCGCCTATGAGTCCCACGGCGGCACCGGCAATTGCCAGCTCCAGCCCCTGACGCAGAATCATCCGCATGATCATGCGCCGGTTTGCGCCGAGGGCCAGGCGAATACCGATTTCGTGAGTGCGCTCGCTTACCAGGTAGGAGATGGTTCCATAGATTCCAAGTCCAGCGAGAAGGAGCGCCGTCAATGCGAATAGCAAAACCATTTCCATGGAAAACCTGCGCTGCGACAGAGAACCGGAGACGACGCCGGGCAGGGTCATGGCTCCAAAGACGGGAAGCTCGGGGTTGATGGACTGGATTTGCTGGCGCGCCTGGTCAGGGATCTTGCCGGGGTCAAGCTGGCCGCGCAGGAATAGCACCAGTTCCTTATCGCGCCGCTGATACAGGCATTTGTAGATCTGCGGAACGTCTGGATTCTCGATCGATTCGGTACGCGCATCGGCAACGACTCCGACCACTGTCGTCCAGGCATTCGTTGCGGGGTTGAGCCTGAAGCGCTTGCCTACGGGATTGTCGTTGGGCCACCACGTGCGCGCAAATGCGTCGTTGACTACCGCGACCAGAGGCGCATTCTCGTTGTCCTGGCCGGTGAAGAAGCGGCCGTGGACGAGCGGGATTGCAAGCAGGTGAAAATATTCCGGCGTGACGCTGGATACTTCAACCAATGGAGGGTCGCTGCTACGAAGGTCGCGCCCTTCAACAATGACCGGGTTGGCATTCCGGCTGTGATTCAACGGAACGGATTCGATGCTTCCGACGGCTGCTTCCTGCACACCGGGCAGAGTGCGGCCGCGGCGCAGCATCTCTCGTATGAGCGGCGCCTCCTGGTCTGGGTTCCCATAGATATCGGTGGCTGGATCGTTGGGCTCGGGCAGCCATGTGCGAACCGCCATTACATTCTGCGGATCGAATCCGAGCTGCACCTTGAAGAGATCGTAGAAGCTGCGCAGCAGAAGGCCGGCCGCGATCATGAGCACCAGTGAGAGCGCGAATTCAACAACGACAAGCAGGCGGCGCGTGCGCGCTTGCTCGCCAGTGCCAGTGGAGCCGCGGCCCTCCGCTTTGAGCGTATGTGTCAAGTTGAGGCGGCTGGATTGCAACGCCGGAGCTAGGCCGAAGACGACGCCGGCAACAACAGAGACGCCGAGCGCAAACAGCAAGACGCTCCAGCTAATGGATACGTCGTTGAGGCGGGGCAGGCTGTTTGGAATCAGTTGCAGCAACAGACCTTTGGTGCAGAAGAGAATGGCGAGGCCGGCCAGGCCGCCGAGAAGTGAGAGGAGCAAGCTCTCAGTGAGCAACTGCCGAACCAGGCGCTTGCGTCCCGCACCAAGAGCCTGGCGAAGAGCCATTTCGCGGACACGGGCGCTGGCGCGCGCAAGCAGGAGATTGGCTACATTGACATAGCCGATGAGCAGAACCAATGCCACTGCTCCAAGCAGCAGCATGAGCGACTGGCGGACATTGCCGACCACACTTTCCTTAAGCGGAACGAGGCTGACTCTCCACGCGCTTTGGAACGGATAATCGGCGGGGAACTGTTTCTGCAAAGATGCGACCAGCGCATCCAACCGGCTTTGCGCGGCGGCAACCGTGAGACCGGGGCTGATGCGCGCGATGGCGCCGGGGACGAAACGAGCCTCCCGAACTGGCGGCGGGGTGGGCGCGGCGGCGAACCCAGCAGCGGCCCAGAGCTCAGTGTTCCGCTCCTCTGTGGTTCGGCCTTGGTCGCGAAAGCTGGGCGGCATGACGCCGATGACGCGATAGGCGTCGTTGTCGAGGCGCAGGCTTCTGCCCAGGATATGCGGATCACCGCCAAAGACGCGCTTCCACAGGCCGTCGGTGATGACCACTTCAAGGGTGAATCCGGGCGTTTGATCGTTTGGATCGAAGGTGCGCCCCAACTCGGGCTTAACGCCCAGCACTGCAAAATAAGTGGGGGCGACTGGCTTGAATACTATGCGCGTGGGTTGAGATGAGCCGGTGAGATTGACTGACCCACCAGCTTCTACCGATACGTACTGGAAGATTCCGGAACGCTGAAAGTCCTTCCACTCCGGCACGGACAGACCAACATCCTGCGCGCCAACGCCCGGAAGATCGTCGATGATGCGCACCAACTGGTCAGGCTGCGGATAGGACAAGGGGTGCAGCAATGTGGCGTCTACCACGCTGAAGATGGCCGTCGTGGCTCCGACCCCGACAGCCATGGTGAGGATGGTGATGGCGGCGAAGCCGGGCGATTTGACGAGCAGCCGCATCGCGTAGCGCACATCCTGCAACAACGTTTCAATGAACGGCAAACCTTGCTCGGCGTGGTAATTCTCCCGGACAGGGGTGATCGAGCCGAACTTGAGCAGCGCCTGGCGGCGCGCCTCTGCGGGCGCCATTCCGGCGCGAAGATTCTCTTCAGTCTGCAGGGCGATATGCTGTTCCATTTCTTCGTGCAGCCGGCGATCGCTTTGCTTTCCGGTTGCGAAGTTGTTGAGACGTGCCAAAAAACGCCTTAGGAATCTCATGACAAATCCTCCGCTTTTACCTCAAAGAACCGCGCGATAATGGCCGCTGTTTGCGCCCATTCTCGTTTTTCAGTTTCAAGCAGCTTATGCCCGGACCGCGTGAGCCGATAGAAGCGCGCGCGGCGGTTATTCTCAGAAGCGCCCCAATCGGAAGCGATCGCGCCCTCCTGTTCCAGCTTGAGCAGGATGGGATACAACGTGCCCTGATTAACGGCGAGCAAATCTCCGCTGATCTGCTCGATTCGGCGCGCGATGCCATAACCGTGCAAAGGGCCGAGCACGTCCAAGGTTTTGAGGACCATCAGCCCCAGCGTTCCCTGATGGACATCGGATTTTTGCTTCATTACGACTCCCTTTTGGTTTCCCACAGGTAATATTGCATACTTCCTTTTGGAAAGCAACAGGAGAGTTGCGGAGCGTTTTTCGGATCAACATTGGGGATGAGTCAGGGCGGCTGGAGCAGTTTACGATCGGAGCTCTTCCGGCTGGACGGAGTTCGAGAGGACGCCGAGGCCGGGGATGGAAACTTCAACTCGGTCGCAGGGGGCGAGCGGGCCTACACCGGCGGGGGTGCCGGTGAGGATTAGGTCGCCGGGCTCGAGGGTCATGGCGGCGGTGATGTACTGGAGCAGTTCAGGGATGCGAAAGAGGAAGTCGAGCGTGGAGCCTTGCTGGCGAAGTACGCCATTGACGCGGGTTTCGATGGTGAGGCCGACCTGGGGATCGAGCTCGTCGCTGACGATGGGGCCGACGGGGCAGAAGGTATCGAAACCCTTGGCGCGGGTCCACTGCGCTTCTCTCTTTTGCAGGTCGCGGGCAGTTATGTCGTTGGCAAGGGTGTAGCCGCGGATTGCCTCGCGCCAGTTTGAATCGGGCTTGAGGTTACGGACGCGGCGGCCGATGACGAGCGCGAGTTCGCCCTCGAAATCGACGCGCGCAGAGGCTGCGGGGAGACGCACGATACCGCCGGGCTTGAGCAGCGATGAGGGCGGCTTGAAGAAGAGCAGCGGTTCGGCGGGGACCTCATTGCCAAGCTCTTTGGCGTGGTCGCGGTAGTTGCGGCCTACGCAGATGATTTTGGAAGGAGTGACCGGAGGCAGCAAATCGGCTGCGCTGAGGGGCATTGGTTCGAAATCGAAGCCCCACGACGTGGCGCGGCCGTGCTCCAGGCGAAAGGCCAGGTCTTCTTCGGGGGCGGGGGTCAAGTCGACTATCCAGGGCTCACTGTCGCGGACTTCGACCGCTCCATAGTGGATTTGACTATCGAATTGAAAGCGGCAGTATTTCATGGGGGGATCCTGGGTGAGGCGGTAAACGGGCCGGTTCCGATCCTGCTCTATCGCATCAGGGCCTGGAAGCCAGCTTGCTCAAAGTGTCTGTCCTGCGTGAGAGCGGAGTCAACGCCGTAGTGCCACATAATAAGAAAACTCGAACAGTCTGTCATACTCCAATCTTTGTCCGCCCGATCGCAATTTAGCCGGAAAGCATTCCCGAAAGCATCGCCCATCTGAGGTTCCACCGTCACTTTGGGGTTTGTTCGGAGAGAAGATACGGCATTTGACACTATCGAGCGCAGGTGAGGCCCTCTCGCTGCGAAGCCCTTCAACAGCTCGATGAGAACCCAATCGCTGGTGACGATCTCGACTCCTGTCAGAGTTGCTAACAGCCTGTGCGCTTCTTTGTGGAGTGCGTCTTGTGGCGTGAGGAGCGCAATCCAATACCCAGTGTCAGCGAATACGCGAGTCATTCGGAGACTTTCGGCGATCCGTAGAGGTAATGGTCCAGGTTTATCGACAGGTCGGTGGGAACTCTTGACCACTCTTCCGGGGGGACCTGCTGCCCCAGGCGGATGAAAATCTCGCTGATAGACTCCTCGCCCTCGGCGGGTGGAGTCTGAGTTGTGGAGTCTCGAGCTTCCAATAGATCAAGCCCCACTTGAATTACTTCGTCAGTGGACCGGTAACGCCCGCTTTGCACCTTGGCGGCGATTCTTTGCTCGAGTTCCGGATTCAGGAGAATGCTCATCTTCCACCTCTTCAGGGAAGCCGCCGCCGCAATTGCAACTTCCCCGGCTGCAACGATTCTAGCAAAGCCTGAAATGCATGTTGCGCTGGGAACGCACTTCGATCTATCGCCAAGCCTGATCTCTACAGGTTCGGAACCGTCTCTTCGGTTTCGGCTGAGCGAGCGCTTTCATGGCCGGTTTGACTGATGGATGCAACAGCGTATTGGTATGTGTGGCCGGGCTGGACGCCAGTGTCCTGAAAGGCCGGCCCGACCACGGGCTCGGCAGGGGAAAGGCGCTGCCAGGTTTGGTTTGGCACGCCGGCTTCGCGTCGATAGACGATATAACCGGCAAGATCGGCATCGGCGACGGGTTGCCAACTGAGGTCGATCGATGCCTGGATGCCGGCCTGCGCCGGTGTGGCAACGGCGGCGAGACCGGTGGGTACGGCGGGCGGAAAGATGTCGAGAACTTCGACGCGTACCGGGCCTGAAAGTTCGCCAACCAGTTCCAACGTTCTGCCACCTGCGGCGACGCGTGCAACGCGCTGGGCGCGATACTCATAGACCTGGCCGAAGCGGATGTCCTTGTCGAGTGCGCGGTTGAGAACGGCTCCAGCTTGTTCGCCTGGCTCGACCAGCAGATTCTGCTCAAGCGGCTCGGGAGCGGGCGCCATGAGACCCGATTGCGCCTTGGGCTTGGATTCCTGTTGGGGCGTCAAAAGCTTGCGATGCAGGCGAACGGCAATGCTTTCGCTGTCCGCGGTCCAGCGAAGCACTACGCCCTCCCTGCGCACGCTGGCGAAAAGGCCGGCGACCGGGGCAGGGGCGTGGCCGGCAAGAACGCTGGCTGGGTTGGACAGTCCGGCGGAGCGGCCACGAAAGTTTTTCAGCTCGACAAAATAGGTGAGGGAACGAGGCGAGCCAGCGGCCAGAGCGAGCGGCAACATCTCAGTGAACGCGGCCTTGGCGCCGGGAGGCAACAGCAGGGTGTTGGGAACATCGACGCAAGTTTCCGCTTCTTGCATTCGGCAGATGCGAACGGGGAGATTGCCCTTAATGAGAAGCTTGTCGGTGTTTTTCTTGGGCATGGTGAAGGTGAGCGAGACCTGGTTGCCGGCACGGGTAGCGGCCAGATCGGTGACCGGGTCGGGCAGGTTGAGCGAAGGGGGCAAAGGCGCGCCGGGGGTGCCGCAACCCGCAAAGGAGAGCGCTGCGACAAATGCAATGGGCAGCGCGACCCACGCCAATTTTTTCCCAGGATTCATTGCCCTACCAGTCTACTGGAGCGGCGGCGACTAAGCCCGCAATTCGCTTACAGAATGAGCGATGGTCTGGCCATAGCGCCGAGAGGTACAATTCGAACCAATCCGTGTTGTGAACAAGAAAACGAACTCGTGCTGCTGAAGATGAGCATTGGATTGCGACGAGATTGGAACGAGCCAAAGCAGCCTTCTTTGGCGCAGACTGAATAGGCTTGAACTACCGCGCACTTTGAACCGAGTCATTGAAAGGACGTCAGCCCCTGTGTTGATCTTTGCCGCCATTTTGGCCATTTTTGTTTATGGAATGATTGCCGCCATGCTGGGCACCATTCTGCCCGACTTATCCGATCGCTTCCGGCTGACGCCAACACAGAACGGAACGATTGCATTCTCGCAGGCGCTGGGACTGATGATTGCTTCGGTTGGAGTGGGGCCGCTGCTGGACACTCAGGGGGACAAAGCCGGGTTGATTCTTGGCCTGGCCCTGATAGCCATCGCGTTGTTTGTGCTGCCGAGATCGCGGGGATTCGGCAGCATTGTGGCGCTGCTGTTTTTGCTCGGCGTTGGCGGCGGAATCGTGGTTACGGGAGCGAATGCGCTGGTAAGCGGCGTAAGCGAGGCGCATCGCGGGACCGCGCTGAACCTTGTAAATCTATTCTTCGGCCTGGGCGGACTTGCCACGCCGTTCATCTCAGCGAATCTATTCAAGAGGAACTGGGTCCGCCTTTGCTATACCGTTGCATCGCTCACAGTGGTAGCACTCATGATTCAGGTCGTTGCCAAGATGCCCGCTCCTACGGGGGCTGCCGGTTTTGTACTCGCCGACGCTGGTTCTGTGCTGGGCCGACCACTGCTGTTCCTGCTTGGTCTTTTCCTGTTTCTCTACGTGTCGTGCGAAGTCGGCGTGTGGAATTGGCTCCCACGCCACCTTATCGCTCAGGGCATTCCTGAATCGAGAGCGCTGAACATTCTCTCGCTGGGATTCGCCTTGGGACTGCTTGTGGGCCGGGTGGGTGTTTCTCCCATACTTATCCAAGTGCCGGCGGTTACTGTAACTCTGGCGGCTTCAATTGCCATGGCGGTTACTACATTTCTGATGCTGCGGACCAGCAAACCTACGGCTGCGTTTGTGCTGGTATTTATCGCCGGACTCTCGATGGCCCCCGTGTTTCCCACGACGCTGGCAATTGTAGGCAATGCATTTCCCCGCATGGGGGGAACCGCGATCGGCTTTGTTATTACCTGCGGATGGGCGGGCCTCGCAGTGAGTTCGCGGCTTATCGGCGCCATAGCAGGCGGCGATCCGCTGCGGCTGAAGAAAGCGCTGCTGCTGATTCCCGGAGCGGCGGTGCTGATGATCGGAGTTAACCTGGCAATCTGGTCTGTTACGCGCTAGGAATGGGCTTGCGTGCGGTTACGAAACAGACTTTAGCAGCTTTTGGTGAAAGTCGAAAATGCAGAAAAACCATCCCTCAGGGGCTAAAGCCCACACTCATTTTGCCGCATCCGCGGCACGACTGAAGTCGTGCCCTTTCAAGACCCGACTTTCCCCACATGTTGTCAAGGATGCCGCTTTGAATCCTGAGGAGTTATCTAGATGACTGTTACGCAATCGAATAACATGAGCGCGCCCAACGAGGGCGATGCGAGGCGCGGCTATAACTTGTTTCTGCTGCTGGTGGCGGGGCTGGGCGGATTGCTCTATGGGGTCGATGTTGGCATTATTGGCGGCGCGCTGCCATATCTTGAAGCTACCTCGGGCCTGAATGCGGCGCAGCTATCCGTTATTGTCGCGGCGGTGCTTTTGGGCAGTGTGTTTTCCACTTTGTTTGCCGGCGCGCTTGCGGACTGGCTGGGCCGCAAGCCGCTATTGATCTTCAGCGGAGCGACATTCATCCTGAGCATACCGGTGATAGCTCTATCGCATGGATACGCACCGCTGTTCTTTGGGCGGCTGCTACAGGGTGTAAGTGGCGGACTCATTGGCGTGGTGGTTCCGCTGTATCTTGCCGAGTGCCTGGGAGCAAAAGAGCGGGGCAAGGGGACTGGCGTATTTCAGTGGTTATTGACGCTGGGAATTGTTGCGGCGGCCCTGGTTGGCATGTACTTCAGTTACCGGGTGGAAGCGGCGGCAAAGGTTGCCGATGCCGCCACTCTGTTTGGATTCAAGGACCAGGCTTGGCGGCGCATCTTCTGGGTTTCGCTGCCTCCCGGAGTCCTGTTTGTGGTGGGGAGTTTTTTCGTGAGCGAGTCCCCGCGATGGCTTTTCAGGAGGGGCAGGAAGGAGTTGGCGCTTGCTTCCCTGCTTCGATCGCGCAGCGTGCGCCAAGCCGATTTCGAGTTAGCGGAGATGGAGGAAACAGCGCGCACCGAAGCCTCGCGCAAACTAACTGGGCAAGCATCGGTCAAAGGGCGGCAAGAATCTCTTTTGCGGAGGAAATATGTAATTCCTTTCGTGCTGGCCTGCACCATTTTGTTTTGCAACACGGCCACCGGTGTGAATTCCATCATCGGGTATAACACGGCCATTCTTTTGCAGAGCGGATTATCGGACTTGCAGGCGCACTGGGGATATGTGATCTTCACGGCGGTTAACTTTTTGACGACCATGATTGGAATGTCGCTGGTTGACAAAAAGGGCCGAAAATTCCTGCTGGTGCTGGGGACCAGCGGGATTATTGTTTCGCTGGTGTGGGTTGGAGTTATGTTCCTGAAGACTGAGAAACAAAGCGTAGACTGCCGTGGGGCTATTCAAGCGATGGTTGACGTGAACCAGGAAGTTAGTTTGCGATTCGATGGGAATTCGGCTGCGAAGTTATTAAGTGCGAGCGGGTATAGCGGTGGCGATATTCGCGGCGAACGGGCATCTTTTTCGGTGATTTATTCTTATGGGGAGTTCACGGGATCGACGAGTTACGTTCGGTCAGACGACGCGGGAGGCGCGGCTATCGAAATCAACCGGGCGAGCGTGGTTCCAGGCAACTCCGTGGAGGCGTTTTTCAAAGACCCGTTCGCCGATCTTGCCGCGGCGCGAACAGCTCCGTTGAAGATAGAGAAGGCGCTGGTGGCCAGCGTACCGGATTCCGGGCACGGGTGGCGCGTGGCATTGGGCCTGTACATGTTTATGGCGTTTTTTGCGTTGGGGCCGGGAGTGTGCGTCTGGCTGGCGCTTTCCGAGCTGATGCCTACGCGGATTCGATCGAATGGAATGAGCATTGCGCTGGTGATCAATCAGCTTGTTTCCACGACTCTGGCGGGGATTTTTCTGCCGTTTGTGAGCAAGTATGGGTATTCCAGCATGTTCTTTCTTTTCAGCGGAATCACCGTGATTTATTTCCTTGTGGCGGCGTTCTGGCTGCCTGAAACCAAGGGCAAGACGCTGGAAGAGATCGAGGCTTCCTTTGCGGGCGGAGCGGCCCGGCAGAGCGCTTAGTTTCTCAGGGGGTTGCCCCCGCGCACACTCCGGAATCTTCGATCTACGACTGTAGTATTAGGCCTCGATAACCGCCTTGGAGAGATTGCGGGGGCGATCCACGTTGACGTCGCGCTCCAGGGCCATGAAGTAGCTAAACAATTGCAAGGGAATAACTTCAGAGATGGGAAGCAGGTGTTCACTGGCCGGTTCGATGAAAACGCAGTCGGTGGCCAGCGCTGCTGCAGCGCTGTCTCCAGTGTTGGCGAGGACGATGGTGCGAGCGCCCTGGAGGCGCAGGTCTTCAAGCAATTGGAGGGACTTTTCGTAGCGGAGAACCGAGGCAGGGAGCGCGCGATCAACCGTGACCAGCAGTACGAGAGGGACTTGATCGCTTACCAGCGCGTTGGGGCCGTGCTTTAGCTCACCGGAGGGGTAGGCTTCGGCCTCGACATAGGAAGCTTCTTTCATTTTGAGAGCTCCCTCGCGTGCGATGGCATAGTGAATTCCTCGGCCAAGGTAGAGGAAAGTGGTTGCGTCGGAATATTTTTCGGCCAGGGCGGCGGTTTGGTCGCGCCAGGCATCGAGTTGGCGGTCGATCAGCGCCGGAATGGATTGCAGCTCGGCCAGATTCTGGTCGATTTGTGCCGGAGGGAGCGTTCCCAGGCGCTGCGCCTCGTAGAGGGCCAGCAGGTAGAGAGCGGTTAGCTGGCAGGTAAAGCTTTTGGTGGCGGGGATGGCGAGTTCGGGGCCTGCGCCGAGAGGCATGGCAGCAGAGGCTTCGCGGAGCATGGTGCTTCCGTAAACATTGGCAATGGCAAGGGTTAACTGGCCGCTGGCGCGAGCTGAGCGGAGCGCGGCGAGAGTATCCGAGGTCTCGCCGGACTGGGAGATTACCAGAACGGATGGGTTGCGGGAGTTGGCGGAAGGACGGCAACTGTACTCGCTGGCATACTCGACATCGACGGCTAGGCCGCAGAGGTCTTCAAACAGAACCTCGGCGGCGAGACCGGCATGGCGGCTGGAACCGCTGGCCGCGATGAGGACCTCTCCACGGGAGTTGAGCCAGTTGGCGATTGGGGCATAGGCACGGGATGAAAGAGATTGGCCGTCGAGGTAGAGATCGAGGGTGCGGCGAATCGCTGCGGGCTGCTCGTAGATTTCTTTGAGCATTGCGTGGGGAAAAACGGTCATGAACTTAAGACTCCACCGGGGCCCTGGCTCACAGCAAGGGCCGGACAGAACAATTCTACAGTTTCGGATATGGCTGCTGGAGAAACGAATGGTCGCAAGGCACCGATGCCGCGCATTGGCTGCGCGGCATCGGGCCTTGAGCACCTGATTGAGCCGCTAGTAGGCGGTGTAGGTGTACTGCACCGAGTGCCATACCCCATTGATTAGCGAATTGAGTGTTGCGTAAATGGTCTCGCCGTTTGAAGGCAATCCGGTTACGTTGGCTGACGTATTCGGCGTTTGCCCCGAGCTGTAAATGTTCTTCGAGTTTGCACCCGAGGGGCTGGTTCCAAGGTTAAGCCAGTAGGCTGTTACACCACCGCCCGCCGTCCAGGTGAAGGTCTCGCTGCCGCTGGGAAGCGTGCTTGGTGCGGTGGGCGAGATCATGGTTGCCGCGACCGGCGATCCCGACGAATTGAAGGTGTAAACGGTCGGCTCCCAGACTCCGTTGATGTAGGAATAAAGCGTTGCGTAGATCGGCACCCCATAAGCCGGCAGGCCGGTTACCGTGGCTGTGCGGGCGGTGGTTTGCCCGCTGCTGTAAAGGTTCTTCGCCGCCGCGCCGCTGGTACCGTTGCCCAAGGTCAGCCAGTAGTAAGTAACTCCGTTGCCTGAATTCCAGTTAAAGGTTTGGCTGGTTGAGCTAAGCGTAGCGCCTGAGCCAGGGAATGTCAGCGCCGATGGCTGCGGAGTGCCGGTTTCGGTGAAGGTATAAACCGTCGGTTGCCAGACGCCGAAGATGAGCGAGTAGAGGGTGACATACAGAGTGCCTCCGTAGGTCGGCAATCCGCTGACGCTGGCCGTGGTGGAGGTAATTGGCCCAGAGCTATACAAGTCTTTCGCTGCCCCTCCGGGGCCGTCGCCGACGGTGAGCCAGTAGTTTGTTATCAACTGGCCGGGCGACCAGGTAAAGGTCGCGGAACCGTTCAGCTTGGTTCCCGAAGCGGGTAAAGTAAGCGTCGCGGCGACCGGTGTGCCGGACTCCGTGAAGGAATAACTCTCGGGCTGCCAGACTCCATTGATCAGCGAGTAAAGAGTTGCGTAGAAGGGCTGGGCCAAGGCTGGGATGCCGGTCACGCTGGCCGTGGTGGCATTCGTCTGCCCCGAGCTATAAATGTTTTTCGACGCGGTTCCAAAAGTGCCTGTGCCGACGTTGAGCCAATAGGCCTGAGCCCCTCCGCCGGTGGTCCAGGTGAAGCTGGCGCTGGCGCCACTTAGTTTGCTGCCTGGAGTGGGCGCGGTGAGTGTTGCCAGTACCGGCGTACCGGATTCGGTGAAGGTGTAGTTCTGGGCCAGCCACACACTGTTGATCAACGAATAGAGGGTTGCATAAACCTTCACGCCGTTGGCCCCGATGCCGTTCACCGTGACGGAAGTGGTGTAGATGGGCCCTGAGTTGTAGAGACCTTTGGAGGCTGCGGCGGATGAGCCGTAGCCGAGGTTGAGCCAATAGGCTGTGACACCTGAACCTGCGTTCCAGTTGAATGTCTGGCTGGTTCCAATCGTGCCACCAGGGTTGGGATAGGTCAGCGTCGCGGTTCCCGTTGCCACCTGAAAAGTGGGCGACGGCAAGGAACTCAAATTCAGCGGCGGAGTCAGCGCCGGATTCAGCGACAGGGTCGCCTTCAGCGTGTCGGAAGATTCAGCCTCAGGGAAGACGAGATTGGCAAAGTTGGCCTGTCCTCCGGAAAGAGCTACCGAGGTAGTGCCTGTCACGATACTTTCGCCGTCGGCGATTAGCACCGAGTTGGTGGCAGTTGTGGCAGGGATGCCGCTCTCGGTCAATGCCACCAAAATAGAGGGTGTCATTGGCTGACTCACGTCATAGCTCGTCAGGAAGGAGTTGGGAAAGGCCAGTGCATATTTGGTTTGCACGGCGCCCGAGTCGACCGTGCCGGACGGGCAGTTGGGATCAGGCAGCGGGAAGCCACGCTGGTCGGTCGTCAGTCCGGCGGCGGTTGCATTGGCGGACGTCCCGGCGCAGATGGAGGAATCGCCCGGCAGCGGAACCATGGTCTGCGTTGGACCGCCATAGTTACCCAGAGGAGTAAGGCTTGTGCCGCCTGAAGCAACCACGTTTCCGCCGTTGTCGGTGTAAGCGGTTCCGCCAAAGTCTGAATTGGCGCCAGCGGTATTACCCGACAGGATGCTGTTGGCCAGGGTGCTCGTGCCGCTGTTGAAGTATGCTCCACCCCCTGCGCCGTCAGCTGAGTTGGCGGAGATGGTGCTATTGGTCACGATGAGCGTGCCGCCGTTATTCACAATCCCACCGCCGCCGCCACTGCCTCCAGCGGTCGCCGAGTTCCCAGTGATGGTGGTGTTGTTCAACGTAACGGTTCCGGCCTGGATGGCGATGCCGCCGCCGCCCGCAAGGCCGCCGCTGGCTGTAGCCGAGTTGCCGGTGATGGCGCTGTTGCTTACGGTTAGTGTGCCGCTATTGTTAATGCCACCGCCGGCAGCATTGCTTCCCGTTGCCGAGGCCACATTGCTGAAGATGGTGCTGCTAGTGACCGCCAGCGCGCCCTTATTGTCGATGCCCCCGCCGCTTGTATTGTTTCCCCCTGTGATGGTGAGCCCGCCGATGCTTGCGCCGGTTACGCCGCCAGCCACGGTAAAGACCGTATATGCGTTGGCGCCGCTTACGGTGACTGCGGATGTAGCCCCATTGATGCTGGTGTTCGACGGGATATTGAGCGTGCCCGCAGAGCCCAGCGTGATGACTCCGCCGGAAAGTCCCGAGGCAAACGTGATGCTGCCCGCCCCATTGCTTCCGGCGGCTGCCAGCGCGTCGCGCAGAGAGCAGTTGGAAGAGGCCGGCGAGTTGGCTACCGGGCAGTTCGAGGGCGTCGCGGTGGCTGGGTCATTGAGCGCGGTGACAACGAATCCCGGAACCGGGGCGAACCCAGCGGTGATGCTCTCCGGCGCGTTCATGGTGACTGTAGTGCTGGCGCTGGTTGTGCTGGTTATATCGACGCTTCCCGTCCAGGCGGTGAAGTAATAGCCCGCTGCAGGCGTTGCCGTGATGGTCTGCACAGAACTTGATGGGTAATAGCTGCCGCTAGCCGGCGTAACGGTTCCACCGTTGGATGGATTGGCCACTGTCGTCAATTGAAAGATCGTGGTGAAGATTGCGGTGTATGCTGTGGCGGTGGAAGGCACCGTGATGCTGTGCGAGAGGTCGCCATCGTCGGACCATTGATCCCAGACGTATTGCACGCCTGCTGCGCCGGCTTGCGGCGTAGAAGTCGCAATGGTATGCGACGAGCCGACGATCCAGGTTTCCACAAGCGGGGCTGCTGTTGCAGTGCCGCTATCTACCGAGACGAGCAGATTGGCGGGAGAGGTGGCGACGGTAATTTGTGCGGTCGGGGGCGGCACCGAATATCCAACGGCCGTGAGAATGCCGATTTCTCCGCCACCGTCATTGAGAATGGTCAAGCTCGCATCTTCGCCCGGGCAGCCTTCCGCATCCTGAATCGCTATGTTGGTGCCGCAATCGGGAGAACTGGAAAGAAAGTCGGCGTAGTCGTTGTCATCGGCCAAAGTGTTGTAGAGCTTCGGCTCTCCCGCTAGTCCGTTGGCTCCGTTTGCTGTGCCTCCGTTGTAGGAGAAATAGGCTCCAGCGGCGGTGCTCAGGGAACTGTCAAGGATGAGATTGCCCGCACTGGAATAGCGGAAAAGATCGACTGCCGAGGGTTCGTTAGCGTAGTTGCAAGAATCGGATAGCGGATTGGTTTGTGTGGTGATGCACGAAGAGGCTCCGAGCACTTCGTCTGTCTCATGTTGCACCACGGCATAGAAGTCGTACGCGTCAGATGGCTCAGCTCCGCCGAGGTTATCGTAGTAAAGCGGCGTCGAAGGGTCGTTGGTTACGGTGATGACAGCGTCGTAGCATCCGCCGGTGCCTGGAGTGCACGCGGCCCCAACTGAGGTGGTGCCTGTCAATCCGCCTATCGCATCCGGGCCCAATCCGAGAGCCGAGGCAAGGGCAGCGGTAACATCGACATTGCCGGAACCGTATGGCGTGGCATCGTAGGTTGACAGCGCGGACAGAGCGGAAACCTGGATCGCGCTCTTGGTTGTTATGCCGTTGAGGGCGGCCACATAATTGGCATAGGAGACGTCACTCTGGTACTGGTTGGTCTCGGCGAGACCGGTAGTGCCGTAGGTAACGTAGATATTGGCGTTCGCATTCGTGAACGTGCTGTTGTAATAGCCTGCGACTGTCGTGTTGAGATAGGTGCATGTGGCCAGCGCCACACTTGGGTCGCACGTATAAACAATTCCGGGGCCGGTATTCACAGGGGTCAGTTCCGGCCTTACCTTGAACTGGGGCTTGATGCGCCCGCGCAGTTGGCTTGAGCCAGGCTTGCCGCTTGCAGGCCGCATGATGCTAACCAGCATCTTGGGGGTTCTGGGCTGGACGGCCGGGGGCGCGGCATCCTGTGCGAAAGCTGGGAGGCAGAGGATGCCCGGAAGCAAGAGGGTCAGGAGAATCGAGTTAATCTTCCTCTGCAACGCGCGAACCGGCAAGAGAGCGAAACAAATACGCAGAATCATTGGAACCTCGTCTGGGGATTTCAAATAGCAGTTTTACAAATTGGAAACATTGGGCGTTGTATACCCAGATGTCACCGTAGAAGCATGCGACGTACGCCAGCGCCTGCAAAAACGCGGCAGTCGTCCGTATCCAGGCCCAAATCCGCAAGAACTTCCTGAGATATTTTGGAAGGGCTTTGAAAGGTGTTAATGGCCGGAGTTTACAACGCCCGTTCTGAAAAAAGCAAACGGATTGACCCTAAAGTGGTATCACGCGAAACCAATGGAGCAGTGGCAGCGTGCGAATGAGCTGAGGCCTCGGGAATGAAAATGGAGGACTTTGCGAACCCTTTCTGGAGATTTAATTGGTTCGCCTCCGACGCCGCTCGTTTGTTGCCTTTCTACTCTCGGAAGTCATTCCACCTCCCCGCCGCATTGAGCCGTTCGCATTTCCCGGATGGCATTGAAGGCACGGTATGCGAGGCTGGGACGTCCGCCATTAGCTTCATGGGTTCGGCAGCTCATGGGACTGCATTGCAGGACGCCGGGCGCGCGGCCCCAATTGGACGGGAGTGCGGCGTGGAGGGGTTGGCTTCCGAGGTGGATTTGGGGCGAGCGGAATTCAGAGAAGATTGAGGATCGAGGATGCTGGGAAGAATGAGCCTGCGATGCTTGGATCTCGGTCGTCACCGAGATCCCACCTTGGTGGTATGTGGGCAAAAAAGAGGAACTTTCTTGGCAAGTGGTATGCAAAATGTTGCACATGCCCTTTTCTAGGACATGCTAAGCCTATGATTGTAAAAGACAATGGTTTGGCAACCCATCTGCATATAGGAAAGACAAGGATTGGTAACGCCTGTTCACTCAGGGGTTCTCTCAGTTCACCCGAATCCAGCAGTTGGCTAGCGATTCCGAATCGCGGAATCAGTCAAGAGAGTCTGGAAGGGCCAAGAGAAACTCGGCGCGAAAGTTTGCGCAAAGCTTATAAGATTCTCAAGTTTTGTTGTGCAGTTCACTGAATGCAAGAGACCGGAACACTTGACATACCTTTGCAGGTACTTTGAGCAGGATGAGCGAGTGGGACGGCAAATCCAGGAGGCAAGTATGAGGAAGATAACTTTAGCTTTAGTCGCTTTGGCAACGGCCGCTGCGATTGCACCGAACGCCGTGGCGGGTACAATCAGCTTTACCACGACAGTACCTTCGACACTCACCGACTTTACTGCAAACCCCGCAGTGTCCCAGTTCAACACCGCGCTCGGCACTCTTGAGGATGTGATCATTACCTTTTCGGGCAGTGGTGGGACGGTGGTCACCGCAACCAACAACAGTTCGTCCTCTACCTCTAAATTGACTCAGGTGAGTACAGACCTCTTCTATACGCTGGCCGACGATACAATTCCGGCTGTAGATGACGAAGGGGAGTTGGCGGGTACATTCGGCAGCGGGAACCCCAGCAGTCCGATCGTGACTCTCAGCAAGTTCCCCCTACCAGGTGACTCCTACACTTCAGGTTCTCTGGCGTTGTCCAACGTTGGCGGTCCCGGGGTGCAGGAACTTACTTCTGGGCTCTCACCTTTTGAAGGAAACGGCAACGTGACGTTCGATCTTACAACCCAGACTCAAAGCGGCGAGCTCTACACGAATGGCAACGTGACCACGACCCAGGTAACGAATGCGGGCGGTGTGGTTACAGTGGAATACGACTACATCACGGCGACTCCGGAGCCTTCTTCCCTGTTCCTGCTCGGAACCGGACTGCTTGGTCTGGCCGCTGTGGTTATGGCCCGCAAGGGAAAGCCGGCGAAGAACCTGGTTTTGAAACCGTAGGCATTTTGCTAGCTTGCAAAGTGGCCTGCCTGGATTAAAGCACGAATTGAACTGAGAAGAATGGCGCGGCGGGAAATGGATTCGTCCCGCCGCAACAAGGGGTGTAGAAAAGTGGGAAGCGTACCTGCCGACCACTCTTCAGCGCCCCATTTTTATTTGATACCGTCAGCCCATGCATGATTTCCTATTGTCCTGCCCCCTCAGCCTATAGAATCGTTGCAGCGAATGAACCTCCCTCGACACGCGGAAATCTGGATGGCACCGTATGTTCGGGACCGGCTGCGCAAGATCCTCCGGTCCGCGAAGCCGAAGCGCGCCTGGGTTGTTGTCGCCGACCATTACGAGCCGCTGGGCATGGGCGCTTCTTTAGAAACCGCGCTGAGTCGCGTAGCCAAATGGCGCGACAAGTGGCCGCGGATCGCCGATGCCGCTCCACCGGACGCGGCGGGACAGTGTCCGCAATATAGCTTCTTCTATCCACAGGAAGAGTACCAACGTGAAATTCTCGAAGGAGTTTCGGAGATAGTGCGTCTGGGCGTTGGCGATGTGGAAGTGCATCTCCATCACGAAGACGAGCAGCGCGAATCGTTCTTGAGGAAAGTGACCGAATTCTGCCGGCGCCTGACGGACGATCACGGGCTCTTGCGCCAGCGGGACGGGCGCACGGTTTTCGGGTTTATTCACGGCAACTGGGCACTGGACAACTCGCGCCCGGATGGAAAGAAGTGCGGTCTGAAGGGCGAGATCGCCCTGCTGCGCGATTTGGGCTGCTACGCGGATTTCACTATGCCCTCGCTACCCTCGGCGACGCAAGGGCGGGTTGTGAACCGGATCTACTGGTGTACGAACAATGCGGACAATCTTCCAAGGTCGTTCGATCGCGGCGTGGAAGCCAGCGTTGGCGGAGGCAGACGGGGGGACCTGCTGATGATCACTGGACCGCTTGGAATCCGCTTCAGTGGACGGCTGATGCCGCGGCTGGAGACTGGCGAGATTGCCGGCTACGATTTGCCGACACCGGCGCGGGTCCGCCATTGGTTCAACCTTGCACCCACCATTGGCGACGATCTCTTTCTGAAGCTCTATACCCACGGCGCGCAGGAGCGAAACCTGGAACCGCTGCTGAACGGGGGTCTCGCTAACCTATATAGATGGCTGGCGGAAGAAGCGGAGAAAAGAGACATCGAGATTCACTGGGCCACGGCCTGGCAAATGTACCAGGCAGCAGACGCGCTGATGTGTGGCCTACGGGACTGAGGATGTTGGTTGCGAACCCGGCGCACTCAACATGTGCTCGCGCATCAGCGCCAGGTCCGCGCCGGTGAAACGGCCGCTTTCGAGCGCACGGCAATTTGCACGCAGATGGCCCTCTTGCATCATCGAGAACACCAGAGCGTGGACGCCCGTACCATTCAAAGCCATTCCGAGGATCGCTTCGAGTACCACCTGCCAATCCAAATCCCGCAATCTGTCGCGAAGTTCGGCCGGCACCGTCTCGTCTACCGACATTGCTCCAAGAGCCGCCCTGATCCGCTCGACGCGCTGCTCACCGCCGAATGGATGGTTGGCAATCATGAGCATTCCGCGCCGGTTCAAATCTCGAAATCCAGCCACCACGGGATCGAATGGATTGACGCCAAACTGCATTGCGCTGAGCGGCTCCGGGCCTTTAACCAGACCCTCCGCGATTACATCGACACCCGCATAAAGTCCCACTCGCAGCACCTTGCCTGCCTCCACCAACATGTTGAGTTCAGCCATCAGATCCTGCTGGAGCATGGAGCTTGCTGTAGCTTCATGCAGAAACAGCACGTCCACACGATCGGTACCGAGCTGGCACAGGCTCTCATCGAGCGATGCCCGCAAGCCGGCAGGAGAAAACTGCCCGAAGACGGCTGGATGGCTGCCCCGGCGGTGGAGCAGATTGCGCACTCCCGGCGCCTGCAACGTAGCGCGGACCATTGGAATCGCAGCGCGCTTCAGCGCACTGAGGCTTTGCGGCGCGATGCCGAACTTTGTTGCCACGATAGCCTGCTCACGCTTGCCGCGCAAAAATTCTCCCAACACAGCTTCCGCTTCGCCAAACCCGTAGCTTCGTGCTGTATCGAAGAGCGTAATGCCGGCATCCCAGGCGGCGTTCATCGCGCGCAACGATGCGCCGCGCCCCACCCGGCCGAGCACCGATCCGCAACCAAAGCCCAGCACAGATGTCCGCACTTCGCCGCAGGTGCTTTCTAGCATGGGTCTATTTTATCGCTCGGAATGAACGATTGGTTGAGCTTCGTGGTCTCCCACCCATTCTCCAGAAAGAAGCGAATGGATGGGGCACCGCATTTGTGGATCGGACGAAGCGTTCATTCAAGACGTGACTCGCCGACGGGGGTATACTGAGCTATAGTTCAGAACCCACAATGGAAGTTCCGGCCTGGAGTGAATGGCGTTATTTTCCAGCCAATCCAAACCGATAACTGTAGCCGTATCTCCGATAGTGCCTGCGAAACAAGGGACGGTCGAAGCAGTTTGAGGCCGTGGACTTGAGCAGGTAACGGCCTTGCGCGTCGATTCAGCGAAGTCCGTTGAATCGACTGCCGGAAGGTAGCGCCATGGAGGAACCCAATGCCGGAAAAACAGTTTGACGCACTCGTAGTCGGCTCAGGCGCCGCAGGTAGCTTTGCGGCAAAAGAGCTTACAGAACGCGGCCTCGAAGTGCTTTTGTTAGAGGCGGGTCCGAATATCACCGAAGAGGACTTTAAAGTCCCCGACCATCCGCGTCAAAAGGGCATCAACCTCAAGTCGCGCGCTCTTGCCGTTTTGAAAGGTCAATACATCCAAGCCCGCATAGGTTTCTTCGGAGACCAGTTCAAACACTTGTTTGTAAACGACTGGCAAAACCCTTATACCACGCCGGCGAAAGATTTTTACCTTTGGATACGTGGAAGACAGCTTGGGGGACGGCTGCATCTTTATGGCAAAGTGCTGCTGCGCATGACCGACTATGACTTCAAGGCGGCGAGCCGCGACGGGTTTGGCGAGGATTGGCCAATCTCCTATGCCGACCTCGCGCCTTACTACGATCGGGTTGAGGAGTTCATGGGTGTCTATGGCGCCATGGACAATGTGCGAAACCTTCCCAATGGAAAGTATTTCAAGACGCCTAAGTTGACGGCGGTGGAACAAGCATTCAAGGCAACGGTGGAAGATAAGTGGCCTGACCGTTCGGTAATCTCGTGGAGGTACGCGGCGCCCAATCTGAAGAGGGTGCCCCTGCCGCTGCTGGCCGCAAAGGAAACAGGCCGCCTGACGATACGGACCGATGCGATTGTGAAACGAATAACGTGTGACGCTGCCACAGGAAGAGCGACGGGCGCGGAGTTCATCGACAGGCTAACCAGGAAGACCGAAACTGTTTCGGCAAGTGTGGTGGTTCTGTGCGCATCCACCATTGAGTCGGTTCGGCTGCTGCTTAACTCGGCTTCAGAGAAACACCCAGGCGGAATGGCTAACTCCACCGGGCTGCTTGGCCGGTACTTCATGGATCAGTGCCCGAGCCAGATTTACGGCACGCTGCCGGGCGTAAAGGGGTGGGAGCTGGATGACTCAGCGCCACCTGATCCTTTCTACGAGCCTTCCGGCGGGGTTTACATTCCACGGTTCCAGAATCTTGACAGCGTCACCAATTCAAAATTCAAGAGAGGGTTTGCATTCCAGGGAGCGATTGGGCGGGGCCGCGTTGACGACGATCGTCCGGCAATCTTCGGAATCATGGGCTTCGGCGAGACACTCCCCTACTATGAGAACCGCGTCAGGCTCAGCTCGTGGAGGAAGGATGCGTGGGGCATTCCCGCGGCTCACATCCAATGTTCCTTTGGCAGCAACGAGCGCGAGTTACTACAGGAGCAGGTTAGATCTCTGAGAGAGATGGTCGAGTTGTGCGGGTATAAGATCATTTTTTCCGGCTCGACGCTTGGACTTGAAAATGAGAAGGAAGTTTTCCCGGACGCGGATTGGTTGAGCCGGTTCATGTTCCGCAAGTCTTTCAAGAAGAGCATGGCGATTGGAGCGGCAATTCATGAGTGCGGCGGCGCTCGAATGGGAGACGACCCGGCCAAGTCTGTTCTTAACTCCTATAACCAATGCTGGGATGTAAAGAACCTTTTTGTTACGGACGGTAGCTGTTTCCCTTCGAGCGGAACCGTAGGCCCCGCGCTAACCATCATGGCTCTAACAGCGCGGGCCTGCGATTACATTGCGCAAGAACACAAGGCCGGCAGCCTATAGCGACCAGAGCGTCTACCAGGACTATGTGTCCGTTCGGGCCAGTACTCTAGAATCGAAGACGGGGCCGCGGCGCAATCCGCACGCGACTCATGAATACACCGGGGATTTCTGACGATGGCCCTGCTGAAAGTAATGCTGGTTGTTTATGCATTTCCGCCCGCGGGAGGCGTTGGAGTTCTGCGCGCCGCAAGCCTTGCGCGCTATTTCCCAGGCGAGGGAATTCAGTTCGACGTACTCACGACCAGGAACCCGTCCTCCGTGGGGATGGATCTCTCCCTGCTGCGCGAGATTCCACCAGAGGTGAGGGTTCATCGCACGGTCACGCTCGACCTTCCCTTCGGCATCAAAAAGCGGCTCAAGCGGCTCGTTACCGGTGCGAAACCGCCGGCGAGCCAAGCCGACGGCGCAGTGAAGGCCGGCAAACCCAACCTGCTGAAGCGCGCTTTGCAGGACCTGCTGATGCCCGACCCGCAGGTGACGTGGCTTCCGGTGCTGACGCGCGCCGCGCGCCGCATCGTACGGGATCGCAAGATCGACCTTGTCATCATTACGACTGCGCCTTATTCCAATCTTTTGCTAGCAAAGCGGCTCAGGAAGGAGTTTCCGGATCTGCCCATTGTGCTGGATTTTCGCGATGAGTGGCTCTCGACTTCCTTCGATGTTGCCAGCTTCCAATTCAGCCAAAGCGAACGCGCACGCAGCTTCGCGATTGAAGCGGAAGCAACGGCAGTGAAGAGCGCAACCGCAGTTGTTGCGGTTACCGAGGCCGCGCGCCGCGAGATGCGCGCCCGTTATCCTGGCGACCCAGAGAGCAAGTTTCACCTCGTTCCGAATGGATTCGACTCGACACGCCTTGTCCGCTCAGCACCGTCTTCCAATCGCCCGGCCGGCGGCAAGATCGTTGTAAGTTATGTCGGCAGCCTCTACGCATCAACCGAACCCACGATGCTGGCGGCGGCCATTCAATCGCTGCCGGCCGAGGTGAAGTCTCAGTTCACGCTCCGCTTTATTGGCCATATTGAGGAACCTCGTTATCGCGATGCGCTGCTGCAACTGGGGGAGATGGTGGAACTGAAGGGCTACCTGCCACAGGGAGAAGCCCTGGCTGCGATGAACGAAACGGATTATGTTCTGCTTATCACGCACGACCGTTTGAATGTCTCAGCCAAGTTTTACGATTACATTGGATCCGGCAAGCCAATCCTCGGCTGTGTGCATCCGGAGGGTGACGTGCGGCGGTTGCTGGATGAGCTGCGAGCTGGCTGGTGGGCGGACAGTCGCGATGCCGGCGCCATCCGCCAACTGTTTCTCGATGCCGCAGCCCGTCGCGATACACTGCAAAGCGAATTCCAGCCCGACACAGAGAAGATTGCCCAATACGAACGCAAGGTTCTTGCGCATCGTTACGCGGATCTGTTGCACTCCATCGCGCACCCGGAACACGTGGGCGACAGCGATGCGGTAACTGCCGCGCTCGCCGGAAAGGCCAGGTAGCGATGCTGAGGATCGCGGTCGTCACGCGCTATTTTCCGAGTTCGGCGGAGCCATGGCAGGGGCGGTCGGCTTACCAAACATTGCGCATTCTGGCCCGGGATGCCGATGTGCGGGTCTTCTATCCCAATGCGAGTTACCCCTCACTGTTGAAGCCGCGGAGCCGGATTTACAAGAACCTCGAGGCATCGTACAGTGTGCCGGATGTTAAGGCGAGCTACTACAACTTCCCTGCCCTGCCACTGGCTTCACGGCCATTCAACGGATGGCTGGCAGCACGCGTGCTGCTGAAGCATGTTCAAAGCTTTTCTCCCGATCTCATCTTCAGCTTCTTTCTTTATCCGGATGGGTATGCCGCTTTGAAGATCGGCCAGGCGCTCGGTGTTCCCGTTGTCGCCATGGGAATTGGTTCGGACATTCACAGCATCGGCGATCGCATATCTGCATTGCACACGCGGAGGGTCTTGCGCGAGATCGACTTTCTGGTCACGGTAAGCGGCGATTTACGATACAAGGCTTTGGAGATGGGCGCAACGGCAGAAAAAAGCCGAGCCGTCGTCAACGGCTGCGACCTGGCTGTTTTTCATCCGCACGACCGGTTGCAGGCACGTGAGAAGCTACAGATCGATGCCGATGCGGAGGCCGTGGTTTACATTGGACGGATGGACGTGCGGAAGGGTCTTCGGGAACTTGTTCAGGCGGCGGCTTCGCTGAGGACACAGCGTCCACGGCTGCATGTCTACCTGGTTGGCGAGGGGCCAGACAGGCCTGAAGTTGAGGGCGCCATAGAGGCCAGCGATGCAGCCGAGTACATTCATTTGCTGCCCGGGTGCGCCTTCGACGATGTGGCTGTGTGGATGGCGGCAGCCAACCTGGTGACGCTGCCAAGTTACATGGAGGGCTGCCCAAACGTGGTGCTGGAGGCGCTGGCATGCGGGCGTCCGGTGGTGGCGACAAATGTCGGCGGCATCCCTGAAATCCTGAGCGAGGAATGCGGTAGGCTGGTGCCCCCGCGGGATGCTCGATCGCTGGCAATGGCTCTGGCGGAGGTTCTGGATTGCAGTTGGGACGCGGCGGCTATTTCCGCGCATGGGAGCCGAAGCTGGAACACGGTTGCCTCAGAGCTGCTGGATATTTTCGAGTCGCTGGTATCGGCAAGGCAGGCGGCACATGCCCGATAATGCACGGCGCAGGAATGCGCTGCGGACCTGTGGCCGGTGGCTGGTTGGGCTGCTGGCAGCCGTTGGACTGGCGACAATACTGGTGATTGCAACCCCGATTGTAACGTGGTGGGCGCAGGCCTACTCCGGCCCGCTCAACCACCCAAAAGGCGATATTCTGATCGTGCTGGCCGCAGCCAGGGACGACAGGGGCGGCATCTCCTTTTCATCTTACTGGAGGGCGCGCCAGGCACTCTGGGCGTGGCAAACGGGAGGCTTCAAGAAGATTGTGATCAGCGGCGGCGAGGGTCCGGGAATGGTGAACTTTCTCATTCTCAACGGTGTTCCACGCGACGCCATGGTCGCAGAGTGGAAGTCATTGAGTACCCGTGAAAACGCAATCGAGACGGCGCGCCTCTTGGAAGGCATCCCAGGCAAGAAGGTGCTGCTGACCAGCGATTTTCACATGTACCGGGCGATTCGAACTTTCCGCAAGGTGGGCGTCGACGTCACCCCCCTGCCTGTGGGGGACGTATTGAGTGCTGCCGAACACTACGACGGGCGCTTTCCCGCATTCCAAACCATGCTGGTTGAAACCGCAAAGATTGTCGACTATCGGCTGCGCGGATGGATGTAGAGCCTCTCCACAGTGGGAACAGCGTATATCCTTAGCCAGTCCGTGGAATGCCCGGTTGAACGTGGCGGAGAAGACGAGCAGATTGCGAACGCACAGGGCCCAGACAGGCTGGTTGTCGATCGTGTAAGAACTATTACACTGAAGAAGCCGTCTGAATCAGCAGGTGCGGGCGCAGTCTTCCCGCACAAACCAATTTTGAAGTTTCCGCAACAAGTGGACCCGAGAGTGAGCCGTGGACCTTTCTGTTTTGGAGAAGACGCAGGAAACCCTAAGAAAAATTGAAACGCGCGAAGCCCGCATAGGGATTGTCGGCATGGGCTACGTGGGATTGCCTCTTGCCCTTCTGTTCAGCGAGGCGCGCTTTGCCATTACCGGGTTCGATATCGACTCGAACAAGGTGGAGGCCCTGAATCGGGGTGGTACCTATATTGTTCGAATCCCGGCAGCGGAGATTCAGTCGGCACAGGAGAACGGCTTCAAAGCGACCTCGGATTACAGCCAGGTTGACCAGATGGACGTAGTGATTATTTGCGTGCCGACGCCACTGAACGAATACCACGAGCCGGACCTGAGCTATGTGACCGGCACGGTCAGCGCCATTGCTCCACACCTGAAAGAGGGCCAGCTGATCATTCTGGAGAGTACGACGTATCCCGGCACGACCGAAGAAGTGGTTGTACCGCTGCTGGAGCAGGGGAATCGCGCCGGCCTGAGAGTAGCGCGGGACGCCCAAGCTACAGGATTCTATGTCGCCTACTCGCCGGAGCGGGAAGATCCTGGCAACGACACGGTAGCGCGGCGGGATATTCCCAAAGTTGTGGGCGGATGCGGACCGGCGGCGCTGGATTTGGCATCCGCGCTTTACAAGACCATCTTCAACCGGACGGTTCCCGTATCCACCCCGGCGGCAGCGGAGATGACCAAGCTGCTGGAGAACATCTATCGCTGCGTAAACATTGCGCTGGTGAACGAACTGAAGCAGCTCTGCCTGCGGATGGATATCGACATCTTCGAAGTGATCGACGCGGCCAAAACCAAACCCTTCGGTTTCCAGGCGTTTTATCCCGGCCCCGGCCTGGGAGGACACTGCATCCCTATCGACCCGTTCTATCTTTCGTGGAAGGCTCAACAGTTCGACTTCCACACACGTTTCATTGAGCTTGCCGGCCAGGTGAACCTGGCTATGCCCTACTTTGTGGTGGAGAACGTCATCGAAGCCATGAGCCGGCAAGGCAAGGCGCTGCACGGTTCGCGGGTTCTGGTGCTCGGGCTGGCCTATAAGCGCGACATTGACGATCTGCGCGAATCGCCGTCGCTGACGATTATCGAGTTGCTGCAAAAGCGCGGAGCCATTGTGGGCTACAACGACCCGTTTTTTCCCACGGTCGGCCGCGGGCGCAAGTACGCGCTCAATATGACATCGACGCCGCTGGAACGAGTTTCAGACTTCGACTGCGTTGTAATTGTGACCGACCACTCGCAATACGACTACAGCAGCATTGTGAATGCGGCCAAATTGGTGGTGGACACACGCAACGCCACCAAGGGGATTGAGGCCGCGCATATTGTCAGGTGCTGAAGGATGAGCCGCTGTAGCAATGTTGGCAGGGGCGGCGATGCTCAGGTTGCGGTCTTCGCCGACTTGCCCGGTGGCGCCTGATCCTGGGTGTCCTGTAGCTTATACAGCAGCGACCGGTAGCTGATATTGAGCCATTTTGCGGTCTTCTGGCGGCTCCAGCCATTTGCTTGCAGCACTTTTAAGATGATTTCGCGCTCCAGTTCCCGTGTCGCGGCCTTGGTTATCTCTTTCAGAGATATAGGGTTGGCGAGATTGATCTCGGGAATCAGCCGGGCCGGGGCAATCGGGAGCAATTCGGCCGCAAATGCCTCGTCGTTCCCGATGAGCACGTAACTTCGAATCATGTTTTCAAGCTGCCGGATGTTTCCGGGCCAGTTGTATCCGTGCATGAGGCGCATCAATTCGCGCGAAACGGGTTTGGGAGCGAGGCCAAACGATTTCGAATAGAGATTGAGAAAATAGTCGATCAGAACCGGCAGATCCACAACCCGGTGACGCAGAGGCGGCAGATCGATGGTTACTGCGTTGATGCGAAAGAAGAAATCCAGACGGAAGGTTCCATTCTCGGTCTGCTCGCGAAGGTTACCATTGGCCGCACAGATGAGCCGGGTATTGACTTTCCTTGAATCCTGCGCCCCAATGCGCGTAAAGCTTCCGTCCTGAAGCACTTGCAGCAACTTTGCCTGAACCGACAGATCGAGGCTGCCCACTTCGTCGAGAAACAAACTTCCCTGGTGAGCCAGTTCCACGCGTCCGCGCTTGGTGGTGTAGGCCCCGGTGAACGCTCCCTTTTCATAGCCGAAGAGCTCCGACTCGATGAGTGTGTGCGGAATGGCCGGACAGGTGACCTTGACACAGGCGCCCTTGGAGCGGCTGGAGCGCGCATGCAGCAGCTTGGCGAAGATGTCCTTTCCGGTTCCGCTCTCGCCCTGCAACAGGACTGGGACGTTGGTTTCGGCAGTACGTACCAAGGTCTCCCGCGCGACAGCCATCATGGGAGACTGTCCGAAAATCACATCCATCGGAGGTAGATCGCGGATATCGATAAACTCTGTTGCGCGCGCCAACGCCATCCTGGACCCAACACTGTGCAAGCTGTGTCTAATACTGTATGCAACTTATGGGCCATACATCTGACCCATTTGCAGACCAATAAATCCCCTTCGGTAACCAAATCATACGAATAATAGTAATTTTGAGTACTTTGAGGCAAATTCAGCGTTACAGAGGTGTTTCGTTTGTGAAAATGTTTGCGCATGTGTTGAAATGTTTACCACTTCCAATGGTAAGATTCAACTCAAGTGGCCCAAGGACTGCAAACCTAATAACCCTCTTGACGAGTTGACACTCGCCGAGGATGGATTTCCCGAGAGCGGCCGGTCATAATTTGCAATACGGAATATTCCGATCTCTTCGAGCCGCCTGTTGGCGCAAGGGGCGGAATTCACAGATGGATTTCAAAAAATAGAGGGGTGAAATGAACAGGGATGGTAATCAGAATTTGGGAGCGCGAGTGAAGACTCCGGGCAAACGCAGCCCTCACATTGCCGTTCTCGATGGGGATCAAGGGATCCTGGATTATATTCACCATATTCTTGCCGACCGCTTCAGTGTGAGCCTTTTCACTGGTGCGGCCGAGCTTACGCGGAGCCTGAAAGAGGGACCTGCGACAGACCTTCTTCTGATGGATTGGCACATCGCCGAAGACGACACACAACAGAATGCGCTGGACTTGCTGGCGAAGATTCGTGCCTCAAATCCATTTTTGCCGGTCGTTATGCTTTCCTGCTCGGCGGAATTGGGAGAAGTGATTCTGGCGACTCGCATGGGCGCCAGCGATGTGATCCTGAAGCCATTTGGGAAGAGCGACATAGACGCCTCGATAGATCGATGCCTCAAGCGATTGGGTAAGCCCGTGATGGAAGACGACTCGGACGAAATCAAGCTCGATGAGAACACGTCCTTTGTGAGATCGAGCAAGCGCATGAGGGAGATTGAATCGCAATGCACGCTGGTGGCGCGCGCGGACATTCCGGTGCTGATTCTTGGCGAGAGCGGTACCGGGAAGGAAGTGGCTGCGATGCTGACCCACAAGATGTCGGCCCGGAGCCAGCGCAGTTTCCTGAAGGTGAACTGCGCCGCGATGCCCGCGGATTTGCTTGAGAGCGAACTCTTCGGTTACGAACAAGGCGCGTTTACGGGCGCGGTAAAGTCGAAGCCTGGGAAGTTCGAGATTTGCGATAAGGGCACTATTTTTCTGGATGAAATTGGCGAAATGCCGACTGTATTGCAGGCCAAACTGTTGCAGGTATTGCAGGACGGGAGCTTTTCGCGCCTGGGGAGCCGCACGAGCGTAAAGGTGGATGTGCGCGTAATTGCCGCAACCAATATCGACATCAAGGCGGCCATCGCGCAAAAGACATTTCGAGAGGACCTGTACTACCGCCTGAACGGGTTTACGGTAAAGATGCCTCCGCTCAGGGAGCGCACGGATGAGATTCCGATTCTTTCCACACATTTCATGCGCAAGGTGGCCGCGAAGTACGATTGCGAGCAGTTGCCGATTTCTCCCGAACTGATGCATGCGCTTATGGGGCATTCGTGGCCGGGGAATCTTCGCGAGTTGGAGAATACCATCAAGCGTTACCTGGTTCTGGGAGACGAAAGGACCATCATTGACGAACTGGTTCCTGCGCAAAGCGCCGAGCCCGCCGCCGCCAACGGGGAAGACGCAAATGGCAGATCGGGCCTGAAGCACCTGGTGCGGAATTTGAAGGGTGGGGCGGAGTCAGCGGCCATTGCACAAACGCTTGAGGGAACCGGATGGAATCGGAAGGCTGCTGCAAGCGACCTGCAGATCAGCTACAAGGCCCTTCTGTACAAGATCAAGCAATACAACCTGCGGCCGCCCCAGAAGCAGTACAGCCTCGATCCGGGACAGAGAGCATGAACTCAGTCTTGGGATCGCGAGAGCCGGGCTATGCGGAGCGCAACTGTAAACCACTTTGATTCCGTGGGGATCGAGGACGGGGTGTTTCGCCGGCTTATACTTATTGTGCCGGGCGAGCGCATACTCGGTGAGGCGGGGCGTGTTGTCTATGCAACGTTGCAAAGCCCACGATGTCTTCTGATTTCGGCCAGCCGCTGACGCCGGAACTCGACCAGAACAAGCATGCAGGTACGTCCTCAGATGCTTGTTCGCGCGCCTTGACTCGAAGCATTCGCCAGCCAGGGCATCCACTCACTCAACCTTAACAAGGTGCGCTTTCCGGGGCACTGGGCCTAGCACGAATGAGGTATTGGCTTCCGTGCGCCAATCGAAGAGTATGGTGACACGTTGCAGCACTTGATTCGATGCAGCCAGATCGCAAAATCAAAGAGGGTTTGCCCAATCATGATCGAAGCTACATCTGCCAAATCGGAAAAAGTTGTGGTTCAGTTCGGACTAAAGACGATCAAGGGTTACCTCGAGTCGCCGTCGTGGAATACGATCGAGGATCTGTTGAGCAACGCCCCCCGCACCGCGCCCGAGACCTTTCGGATTCGGCGCCTGGAATCGGATCGTGTCGAGGAAATTCCTACCAGAGAAGTCAAGGCTGTGTTCTATGTCAACAGCTTTGAAGGAAACCCGGAGCACAAGCCTTTGCAGTTTCATGCACGTGCGCCCATTGTGCATGGGATATGGGTGCGGGTCCAGTTCCTCGATGGAGAAATCATGGAAGGGATCGTTCACAACTCCATGCGGTACTTGATCGATCCAGGCTTCTTCCTGATGCCAACCGATCCATTGGGTAACAACAAGCTGGTGTACGTGCTGAAAAGCTGGCTGATCGACCATCGCGTGCTGGGGATGCGAAAGCTCTAGTTGCTTACGACCGGTTCCCTGAGTATGGAATAATCGAGTATCTCGACCGCCATTCCGACCATATCGTTTTGCGCATCTTCTCTGCGAACCGCGCGGCCGTGACATCGGATAAAACAGCAGGATGAAAGTGTAATCTCCGGCGGCAACTCGACCACAAACTCAAAATCGTGATCCAGCAGGCTGCTGTCCGCCATGGCGAGATAAAAATATGCGCCGCGGTTGCTCAGATCCCGGGTATAGGCTGGAATCTCCCGGTCGCCGAGGATGACTGTGAGGGGCGCGTTGATGCTGAATCGTTGTCTCCCGCGCCGGTCGTTTGCTGCAGCAGAGTCTAGCGTCATGCGCACCATTTCACCACACCGTTCCTCGCCGTCGAGCAAGACGTTCGGCTGCAATGGCTCGCCGGCCCGCAAGTTTGCACTAATCATCAAACTCGCTGAAAAAGAACCCGTCAATGCTCACCCCCACAGTTCCTCACCGTGGAATACTTAAGTAACCATGCAATCTGAATGCCAAATGAATTCTTTGTAAATGCCGTGAAATTGAGCATTCGAGAGAACATGCCCGCAACTTTTTGCACAATTCAGACTACAAATTGCTCACTCTGGTCCTATTTGCGCTGGCCGGTGGGACGGATGCCGCGAATGGCGATGGGCGTTTTCCAAGTGCGATTCAAATTAGGAGTCGCTTCGTTCTGTTAGAGAGGCTCCGGCTACCTGGCGTTTCAGATGGCATGATCCACGGGTTTGGCTGTGCTTCTATACCAGGCTGCGGTGCGGTCCAGGCCCTCGCGGAAATGCACCAGAGGCTCATAGCCGAAGCACTGCTTTGCGAGGGTGATATCGGCAAGCGAGTGCTTAACGTCGCCGCCCCGCTCCTCGGCATATCGCACTTCTCCTGTATAGCCGGTGACCTGGCGAAGCATCTCGACTGCCTCGTTCAATGTGACACTTCTTCCCGTGGCAACATTGAATACCTTGCCCGACACGCTTTCCGCGGCAGCCTCCGAGACTAGCAGATTGGCGTGGACAACGTTTTGAATGTATGTAAAGTCACGACTCTGTTCCCCGTCTCCATAGATTGTCGGGGTCTCGCCGGCCAGCATCTTGAGCGCAAAAATGGCCAGCACGCCGGAATAGTGAGATGTGGGATCCTGGCAGGGGCCGAAGACGTTGAAGTAGCGCAAAGTTACTGTTTCCAAGCCATAGACCTGGGTGAAGCACCGCATGTAGAACTCGCCGGCGAGCTTGGTGACGGCATAAGGGGAAATGGGATTGGGCGTCATATCTTCGGTTTTCGGCAGCGTCGGAGTATTTCCGTACACCGACGATGAGCCAGCAAAAACCACCCGCTGAACACCTGCATTTTTGGCCGAAGCGAGCAACTGAACCGTCCCCGAAATGCCGGCGTGATTTGAGCCCACCGGATCTTCAATGGAGCGCGGAACCGAAGGGATGGCCGCCTGGTGGAAGATGCACTGGACGCCGCGGCACGCCTGGGCCAATGCCCCGGCGTCGTTTATATCGGCTTCGATGAACTCCATCGACTCCAGCCCGTCGAGATTCGCGCGCTTGCCTGTTGAAAAGTTGTCGATGCCGCGCACTTGCTTGCCGCGGGCAAGTAGTTCCGCCGCGATCGACCTACCAATAAAGCCGGCAGCTCCAGTCACCAGGTAAGTATCCATTTCAGCCTTCCTCAAGGCGAAGATTCGCTTTGCCTCACAGGGATCAAGTGCCCTTGCTGCATAGCATCACGGCAATAACAATCGCCGAGCCGGGCACCGTTCAAACGGCAAGGGCCCACCCAAGCACTCATCATACCGGAATGGGGGTGGGCTTCGACTCCATGGTTTCAGACCGGGCTATAGTATAGAGAACGACTCTAGCAAGGCAGCGCCGACTGTAATTCACTTTCCGAAGGCTCGAGGAGATGGCACGATGGGCGGCAATGCCGATTTCAACAAGAACAACCTTGACTTTCTTCGGCTGATTCTGGCATCCATTGTCTTTCTGTTTCATATCTCCGCATTGACAAACCTTCCGGCATTTTCTTTCTTAGGCACTTACCTTTCCCCGCATTTTGCCGTCAGGTCGTTTTTTGTAATTAGCGGGCTGTTAATTTATCGCAGCTACATGCGATCTTCCCGCTTCGCATCCTATCTTGAAAAGCGAGTACGACGGATTTACCCTGCCTACTTCACCGTTGTCGTTTTCGCGGCTCTGGCGCTGTGCCCCTTAAGTACGCTCCACCCGTTGCAGTATTTTGGCGCCGGATTCTGGAAGTACCTTGGCGCGAATCTTATCTTTCTCAACTTCCTTGCCCCCTCGTTGCCCGGGGTTTTTCAGTCGAATACCATGTCTGCCGTCAATGGCGCGCTATGGACACTTAAGATTGAGGTTGTCTTTTATTTGTTCGTTCCAGTGATACACCTTCTCTGCAGCCGATTCGGACCCAGGAAAGTCATGGCGGCGCTCTTTTGTCTTTCCTGCATTTGGAAGTATGGATTTCACATCCTTGCCTTCATCGAAACTCGCGGCGCCATTTCAATGGACAATTCGCGCAGCATCTATTCTGAACTGGAGGTGCAGTTTCCCGGACAGCTCTTGTATTTCTGTGCGGGCATCTTGCTTCTGTTGTATTTCGATAATCTGAAGCACCATTTCCTGGCCATTTCGTCCGTAGCGGGACCTCTATTCCTGCTTGACCACTGGTGGGGGGGAGAATTCCTGGACGTGTTTTGGATCTCAGGGGTGGTTTTCCTATTTGGGTTCTGGCGCTATTTCGGAAACTTCTCAAAGCGCGGCGACTTCTCGTATGGTGTTTATATTGTCCATTGGCCTGTGTTGCAGGTATTAATAGCATTAGGACTTACAAGACTCAACCCGATTGTTTTCTTTCTGCTGAGCGTTTCTTTCGTAGCTCTGGCATCGATAACGATGTGGCACCTGGTTGAAAGCCGGTTCCTGGCAACTAGTTCTCATTACCGCCAGCCCGATCCAAAGCCGTCTGCCTAGCCCTTACACAACGGTGCGCTGGGGAGGCTTGGGGCCGCCCGGCCAGTTAGAGGGTCCGCACCGAACTTGCACGGAACAAGATGCGAATTGCCCTTCAGGTTGCAGACCTGCTCACACCTTAGCGGTGTTCCAATTCCGGGTGGAAGCAGGCCCTTAGGTTATCCTGATTGTGGCTGCATCGGCTTCCAAGACCGCTCAAAATGGGCTTCGCTTTAAGCATTCTATATTTCGTAACGTATTACCTCTCGCCGCCCACTTTATTCGGGCCGCTCGCAGTTGCTCATGTCCAGCTCATTATTGCCGCACTGGTAACCCTAATCTCACTGCCGACGCTCGCCCGATCGAGCATTCGAAAGACGCCGCAGGCTGTTGCCTTGATCGGGCTGTCGTTCACAGTATTGATATCGTCGCTGGTTGCCGTGCGATGGGCCGGAGGAGCCGTACAGGCATTCCTGGGATTTATTCCGAATGCTTTTGGGTATTTTCTGGTTTGCCTGTACTGCGATTCGATGAAGAAGCTGAAGATTCTCATCCTATCCATGTTGCTGGTTTGCCTGTTTGTGATAGCGCGCGGGTCCATTGAAATATCGCAGGAGTCTCCGGACGCAGTTGCTGCGACGCCAGCCGGCGCGACTGACTATGCCCTGGCAATGAACAACGACAACGGAGAGTGGTTCCTCCGGCTCAAGGGGCAGGGAAACATCAACGACCCGAATGACTTTGCACAGTTGATTGCCTGTACGATTCCTTTGATCTTTATCTTTTGGCGGCCAAAAAAGAGCCTGCTGAACCTTATCTGCGTGATCGTTCCGGTATGCATGATGCTGGTCGGGGCATTTCTCACTCATTCGCGCGGCGGCATCCTCGCCTTGGTAGCGGTCCTGCTGGTTGCCACTCGACGCCGTATCGGGACAGTCCCTGCAGTTCTGTTGACAGGCGGGCTGTTAGCTGGTGCCCTTGCACTGCAATTCACAGGCGGGCGTTCGATTTCAGCCAGTGCGGGACAAGACCGGACAGCTCTTTGGGGCGAAGGGATGGAACTGCTCAAGGCTCACCCGCTATTCGGAGTGGGACTTAACAACATGACGGACGCTGTTGGCCAGACGGCGCATAATTCGGTCGTCGTTTGCGCGGCAGAGCTTGGCTTGTTAGGACTATACTTCTGGGCTCTTTTCCTGTTTCCATCGGTGAGAGACGCGCTGGTTATTGCTTCACCCGAGAAGATAAGTGAAGGCAAGCCGATCGAGGTTGAGGAGGGGTTCTTTCCCTCCGAGAGAGTTGAGAATGAATACATTGACAAGGCCGATTTGAACCGCATGGGCCGCTTGCTTTTTTTGTCGCTTACCGGCTTTCTGGTGGCGGCATGGTTTCTCTCTCGCTCTTTTGTCCTGACGTTGTTTCTTTTGGGCGGCATGGTGGAGGTAGTTTTCGAGATGGGTCTACAGCGGGGGATGATCGCTCCCCGCTTACCGCTTCCGAAGGTACTACTGAATTCCGGTGTGTTGGCAGTTTCGCTGCTCGTTGTGATGTATATATCGATCAGAATCCTTAACCTGATGCACTGATTCAAAAGATCGAACGGGTTTTCCTGAATGCTCGGAAATGGATCCTGACCCAGACGGCGATGTCGGGAGCTTTGGGAACGTGCATGAAGATTGCTCACGTAGTCGACTGCATGGAGGTGGGCGGCGCCGAGATGCTGGTGTCGCAACTGTGCCGTCTACAGCGAGAACAGGGGCACGAGCCAAGCATTCATGCAATTGGAGCCCTTGGCGTACTTGGCCAACAGATGCGCGATGAGGGCGTTCCCGTACACGCGAATCTGGGCCGGTACCTTCCAGCCGGTTTGTGGAGTTTTTATCGCATCTTCAAAGAGTCGCGTCCCGACGTCGTCCATTTGCACAACGCCACGCCCACAAGTTATGCGGCACTGCCGGCCAGGCTGGCAGGCGTTCCCAGCATTGTAGCGACTCGGCATGGATTGGTAGCTCGGCCGCGCAAGCTGATTACGGAGACGAAGTATGCCGCAGCAGCATCGTTCTGCGACTGGATCGTCGGCGTTTGCGAAGCGACTGCGAATAACCTCAAGGAAGCACATCCAAGACACGCGCCAAAGACTGTGCGCGTATACAACGGGATCATCCCGTTGAATCAAATTGCAATTGAGCAGCGGCTCCCCAAAAGCGGATTCACCTTCATCTATGTGGGCCGGCTGGCGCCGGTAAAGAATCTCGGACTGCTCTTGAGGGCTTTTCGCGCCGCATCCTCATCCCGACCGGACCTGCGGCTTTGGATGGTGGGCGATGGCAGTGAGCGCACCATGCTTGAGTGCCTGGCCGCGGAATTGGGTATTGCTGCGAGCGTGAAGTTCTGGGGCCAGCAACTCGACCTCGCGCCATTCTTCTCAACGGCAGATGCCTTCATTATGTCGTCAACGTCGGAGGGGCTACCCATATCGCTTCTGCAATCCTTCTCACTCGGACTCCCGGCAATCGTGACAGACGTTGGAGGAATGGCGGAAGTAGTGCGTCTCACGAAGGCTGGATGTATTGTGTCGGCTGTCGATCCGGCGGATATGGCCACGGCAATTCTCAGCCTGGCGGGCAACGCAGCGGAGCGGCGGCAATTCTCAGAGAACGCGAAAGATGCTTTCAATTCGCGCTTTACTCTGACCTCGATGGCCGATGCCTATATGAACCTTTACCGAAACACCCCGCGGGCCCTGCGCGCTGCGAAAGGCTGAGTGCGGCGATGCACGCTTCTCATCGGAAGGCTGGAGATTCGCGCGAGGCATCGCACACCCGACAGGTCATAGGTGGAATGTGATCATGGCACCGGACGATCATGCTCGCGCTGTCTTGCCATCGTCGTTACTCCCGCGGAGGCTCGACGATTCAAATTTCGGTCACTTTCCAAATGCGCCAGTTCACCTAATACACGATGCTTCCCCATATTCGCTGCGCAACGTAGACAGAACCGTGCTCGGTGAAATGCGCATCATCCATCGTCACCACATCCTCCCAGCCAGGACCGGTGGTTGCGATGCAACTGGTCTGGTCGCAGAGACTGTCAATGAGTGGCACGTAAACCGCCCCCGCCTTGTTCGCGATAGCAATAATTCGCGAGTCATCGAAGGGTTCAAGCAACTTGCGCGACAGACGATGAGGCATCGGGCTGTTGGGACTCCTGCGAAGTTCACTCACCAGCAGCGCCGGCACATCGCTTGTCCAAATTGGCGCCGACCCGATCACTACAACCCGCCGAACGCCAGCGGCTTTTAACGATGCGATGGTTTGCAGAAGCTTTTCGCCGCTTGGATCGTGGTCGAAATAAAAGTCCCACACTGCCGAAAGAACGACGATATCGGGCTTGAGAAACATTACACGGTTGATAACCGCATTGTTGATTGAGAGACAAGCAGGGCGTTCGCGCAGTTGGAGACCAATTACAGGAGTGCAGAGCGACGCAGTGTACTGCGCCAGCCGAACGCCTGACTGAGGCTGTAAAGAACGAAATCCAAACAAGAGGTCTCCTGCGTGAGAGTCGCCCCAGACAAGCACCAGAGGCTGCCCTGGATGTCCTTCCGCGGGATCGACGCAATTGCTGGTAAACGAAGCCGCGGACTCATCCGGGTCAAGAAAACAGTGTCGTCCAACCTCGGGCTGTTTCCCTGCCTCAGCCTCGAAATCGTGGTCCAGAGCAGCCACTGCACCGGGTACCCTGGCAGGGAATCCCTTCGCCAGAATTATGGCTACGCCGAATGCTCCTGTCATAGAAACACAACCAAGCAACCATAACGCCCCCTTGCGACGTTGCGCTCTCTGCTTAACCTGACGAATTGGCAGCTCGATAAAGTGGTAAGTCAGATACGCCAATACAAAAGCCAAGGCAATCAGCGCGCCCTTGAGCAGATGCGATCTGGGAACTCCCCAGGAGTCATTGGCAACATTCCAGAAAGCCAGGATTGGCCAGTGCCATAAATAGAGCGGGTAGCTTATAAGACCTATGAAGACGGCAGGCTTCCACGAAAGAATATAGTGGTTTACCCAAGCAGATTCGCCCGCGGCAATCACCAGCGCCGCACCAATGGTCGGCAACAAAGCATACCATCCTGGAAACGGGTCAAATTTATCGATGATGAAAACCGACAAAACAATCATTGCCAGTCCCAGCAGACCAATGGCGGTGCGCCATTTCGCAAGGAACCGACTTTCCCAAGCGGTCTGCAGGTTGCGTTGCATGCAAAGTGACAGGCCCGCTCCAACAAACAGCTCCCAGAGTCTCGAAAACGGCAGGAAATACGTGGCCGCGCTATGTTTGGACACCAAGGACACATTCAGGACCATAGAAATCGTGGCGATGGCGAGAAATGCCGCTGGAAGAGTCCAGCGCGACTTTGCCCGATAGAACAACATGCATATCAGTGGAAAAATGAGGTAGTACTGTTCCTCGACCCCGAGCGACCAAAGATGCACGAGCGGTTCTTGCGCCGCGTCTGGCGTGAAATAACCAGCCTGCGACCACAACACAAAATTTGCGACGAAGGCGCTGCCGCCGGCAACTTGTTCGCCGAGACGCGCAAAGTCACTGGGCAGCAGGAGTATCCATCCCGCGACACAAACGAAGGCCAGAATAACGAATAGCGCTGGGTAGATTCTGCGAATTCGCCTGACATAGAATTCGAAGACACTGAACGTGCCGGATTCAAGCTCGTTGTAGATGATGGACGAAATTAGAAATCCGGAGATAACAAAGAAGATATCGACGCCAACGAAGCCTCCTTTGATTCGCCCAGGGGAAACATGAAACGCGAACACAGACAACACAGCAACCGCGCGCAGTCCGTCAATATCGCTTCGATAAGAGAGTCTCTTATTTGGACTTGACTGCATCGTTGTCTCGCTCTGTGTTGACTGTGGCGTTGTGGTCGAAATCACTTTAGTTCAACGGTTCTCATTTCGCATGTACGAATGAGTTTTCGAACAATTTACGGCTTCGCGCCGAGCGACAAGAAAAGCTCATAGTAATTCTGCCATGTTTGCTCGATGCGAAACTTATCCTGAACGATCTGGCGGCCCACGGCGCCCATTTGCGCCAAGTTCGGCGCGCGGGCCATGCGAAGCATTGCCTCGGCAAGGCCGTTTGAATCGCCTGGCTCAGACAGAAACGCATTGTGGCCGTCGATGGCCGCTTCCTCCACTCCGCCCGCCCTTGTAGCAACAATGGGAAGGCCCGCAGCCATGGCTTCGAGAATCACGAGGGGCAGCCCTTCGTTCAGGGAGCTTAGAACAAAGATATCCAACTGGCTCATGAATTGGGGTGTATCAGCGAGCGCACCGAGAAAGGTGATGCGATGGCCAAGGTTTAGTTCCTGTGCGAAGCTGGTGAGACGATCGCGCAAGGGACCATCCCCGGCGATATGAAGCTCAGCGGTGGGCAATTCAGCGGCGACGATGGCAAATGCGCGGAGCAATGTGAAGTGATCTTTTTCCGGGACCATGCGAGCCGCCATTCCGAATCGTATGCGGGGAGAAGCGGCCCCGGGGTGTGCAGGCGCACTGAAAAACTTGCCCAGATTTGCGCCGTTCAGGATCACACGCGCTTTGCGGGCCGGTATTCCCCGGTAACGGATAAAGAACTGGCGGGTGGCTTCGGAAATGAGGACGACGCTGCCTACCCATGGCAACGTCGCACGAAAGATCAAGTCCGATTTTTTGTCGGGGGATTCAGTGGTGATTTGCGATGCTTGAGGGCCGTTCACGAGGCGGCGCTCGGCGCGATGGCGGGTATTGACTACCACTGGAACGCGAGCGAGCAGCGCGGCGGCAACACCGTAGTGGTGGACCAGATGGTTGTGCGCATGCAGCACGTCGGGCCGGTCGCGCCGTAACTGTTTGGCGATATCGAGAATGGTGCTTAAGTGCGGACCGGCGGGCTTTTCAAACGAATGTACGGATATGCCCATTCCGGCAGCCTCTGCCGCGAGCCGGCCGGGATGGGTAAGGCAATAGATCGCCGCCCATTGGCCGTCCGCAAGCTGGCAGCGCGCAAGATCGACGGCAAGCCGTTCCAGTCCGCCCATATCGAGATTGTTGACAAATTGTACGATTCGCATGGCGTGTAAGAAATGAAATTACTCTATCCTGAGACCCGATCGTTCTCTTTCAATGCAGAAAACTCAACCGGGCCGTCGCTTGTAAAGAGCGATGGTCATTTTCTGAGTTGAATCGGCTCTCGGCCTTTCCTTTTGCGCCCGAGTGCGCTGCATCGGACGATCCACCGCGCGGCGTGAACCCGAGTGGAAGCATGGTGCGTCACTTGCTGAGCTTGCACTCATCGGTCAAATGAATCGGAGTTCCCATGTCAACGATCTCAAAGTCCGTAACCTTGAGAGCTTTTAGAGCGTGTGAATCGAAATCGAGATTGGCGTACTTTGCCGTCGTGTCTTGGTCGCTCTGTGCTGTGAGGGCAATATTGCCGCCGTCCGACAGGAACATGCCGTATTTTTGCATGGCTCGCGCGACAACCTGAGCCTCGGGCATCAATTGCGAGACGTCGTAGGACGCTTTCAGCCGGAAGTGAGCGCCATATGGAGGCGCGCTGGAGGGACCGGAGGGACCGCCCGCGTGCGTGGCGGGATGGACATAGAAGTGCGCACGCATTCGCTGATTGGGAAGAACGAACCGGATGGCGTGGTTGATGCTTCCCGCCGCAATCTCGTCGGCGTTAAAGACCAATGCAGCAATGGGCAACCCTGCGGCATCGGCACTGGTGCACTGGTCACCGCGGCCAGTCGGGGGATAAACGCGGTTAAGGTCCCAAACCGCGATAAACGCAGCGCTAAGAACGTTGTCTGTTACGTTGGATCCCCAGGTCTCGTAGAGCTTGCTGTGCGCGCGATCAACTACGATGAGGTGGCAGTCCCCCCCTGCGGCACACTGATAGCCCGATTGACCCTCCAAGCCACCTCCGACAGGGAGCGGTACCTCCGTAACAGGGTCCGAATCCGCAGCTATAAACCCATCCGCCTTGCGAAAGGGGACGTAGGGTGTCGAGGCATTTGCATGCAGCACTCGCAGACTGAAGTCGATCTGCATCCTTCCAAATCCCCATCCGCCCTGGTCGGCGAGCCAGTTGATCATGGTGGTGGATTGCGGGTCGAGGGGCGCGTGACTGATGTCCTGGGTCCAGATGGAGCCGGGAGGAAACAATGGCGGTTGAGAGGCGCTATGCTCCGTCCTTGCCGCGTTGACGATGTGGGTGACGAGCGCAAAGCCAGTCACAATGACAACGATTCCCAGAAATGAAATTGACACCACCCTCAAGTAGGACTTCACGATTCTGTACCCCTCTCAACGCTTTGAATCATTGCAAAGTTCTCTGGCGATGTCCACTCCAGCAGCAATTGGAGTGGGCACTGGAGGGGTCGATCCCTCCATCCCCGCGTCAGAATCTTCCGCCGCCGGCTTGGTCGAATTCCAAATCTTCCAGAGTGGGCCGCGCGTCGTAAGAAACTTATATAGCCCGACGACGGCGGCCGCATTGAGCAGCAGCAGCGCGCTGGCTGAAGCCGCTACACGATGCATAACGGGAAACCTATCGCTCAAGCCGGCGATAGCGGCGGCCCACCCCAGAATCTGCATAACGGCGATTGCCGCAAAGGCGGGTGAAACGCGCGAGAGCAACACTGAGGATACAAGCATAAGAACCAGCAGATAAGGAACCACAAGGCGCATCGCTTTGTGCGAGACAAACTGAAAGAGAACCCGGTTTTTGGGGGTCAGCGTCCACGGAGCAAGCTGGATGAGCTGGAAGTTACCCGCCAAGGTACGGACCTTGCGATGGAACTCGCCTTCGACGTTCTTCGGCCATGTGTCGTAGACATATGCTTTCGAATCGAGGACGGACCGGTAGCCCTGTCGAATGATGGAGAGCGGCTGAAACATGTCGTCCAGTATCATTCCCGCGGGCTGCGGCACAGCGAGCCGGCGGCGAACAGCGTAAAAGCCTCCATACACTCCGACGGGGGAGTCGGTAATCGCTTCACACTTCCTGATCCATTGTTCGTATCGCCAATAGAGTCCGCCGACGGCCGCGGAGGCGGCATCGTGGCCGTCTTGGCGCAGGGTGAGTTCGCCGGCCACGCAGCCTACGCTGGGATCGGCGAAGTTGCCAACCAATTGTTGAATTGCGCCCGGTGCTATTTCAGGGCGGATGTCCACGAACAGAATCAGTTCCGCCGTTGCCTGGGCTACACCCGCGTTGACAGCCACAGCTTTGCCGCTGTGTTGTTCAATGACGATGACCTTGAGAAGCGGATGCTGCTGACGAACCAGCCATTCCGCTGTGCCGTCGATTGAGCCATCCGAAACGACGATGATCTCCTGAATGTTGGGATAGTCGAGACCAAGAAGATGCTGGATTTTGCTGGGGAGCAACGCGATTCCGTTATGCACGGCGAGTACGATGCTTACGCTGGGAGAGATTTTGTCCACCAGCCAGGGGCGCGGCCGCAGTTTCGCAAGCAGCCACATCTCCAGGGGATAACCAACATAGGCGTAAAGAATGCCGGCAAGCGACAAGAGGAAGACAATCTTCACTGGGCTCCCCTTCGCAGAATGATGGTCTTGATTGTCTCAAACATGATGAGCAGGTCGAGACCCAGCGACAGATGCTTGACGTAGTAAAGATCGTATTCAAGCTTTTGCTTGGTCTCTTCCAGGCTGGCGCCGTATCGGAATCGTACCTGAGCCCAACCCGTGATCCCAGGGCGGATGATGTGGCGCAGTTCGTAGAAGGGGATTTCGTTGCTGAGCCACTGCACGAACTCCGGGCGCTCCGGGCGAGGGCCGACAAACGCCATCTCTCCTCGCAAGACATTCCAGAGTTGGGGAATCTCATCCACGCGGGTTTTGCGCATGAATTTGCCGAGCTTGGTGACGCGGGGGTCGTCCTTAGTGGCCCACACCGCGCCTGCTGCCTCGGCGTCCTGGCGCATGGTACGAAATTTGTAGACAGTAAATGGGCGCCCGCGCAGTCCAACCCGCGTCTGGCGGAAGAATATGGGGCCCCGTGAAGACAGCCGCACAGCCAGGATGATAAACGGGAGGAATGGAAGGCAGATGATCAGCGCGACGAAAGAGACAGTGATAGACACGAGCCTACGGACAATTTGCTGCGATGCCTTGACGTTGAAACCATCGCTGAAAATGAGGGCGCTTGGGTTCAGTCCCTCCAGCGGCAGCTTGCCGTAGAGCCGCTCCAGGAGGGAGGTTGCATCTTCGATCAGAACCCCGCTCAAGCGAAGGTCTAGGAGTTCGCGAAGCGGCATAGACCCGCGACGCTCCTCCATCGCAACTATGATGCGATCGATGCGGGACTTTGGATCGCGGAAACCGCGGAGGTCCGCGGCAAATCGTTCGCGGAGCTCTTTGAACGAACCGCCGCCCTCGACATTCACAACATCCATGCCGGCATCGCGCCTGGCGCGCAATGTCTCCACAACATTCCGAGCGCGTTCCCCGTTGCCAAGTACGTAGACCCGCTCGCGAAACATCGACAGGCCGACAATCCATTCATACGCCCATCGCCAGATAACCAGAGCAATGGCCAGGACCGTGACTCCGACGACCAGAACATTGGGGCCGATATCGAGGTCGGGGAAAAAATACACAAGCGCCGCGAGAAAGAAGGAAAGGACGCTGAGGACGACGAGCAGCCGAAAGTAGATTTCCCAGCGTCCAGAGATGCGCTGCGGTTCGTAAAGATCGAAGTAATAAGAGAGAAGCAGGGTAAGAACGGTGACGCCGGCGATTTTCCAGAGCCCGTTCTCGTAGATCAGAGCAATGTAAGTATCCGGCCCGATAAGGTACCAGGTGGCAAGCAGGAACGAGCCGCCAACGAGAAGCGCCTCGCAGAGCAGCAGCACCAGGGTACGGGTCGAGTAATAGACATTGAAGAGCCTGATCATTCCTAGTAGCGCTTTTCCCTTCGCTGTTTGGCATCGCCGCCGGTCTCTTGTCCGCCATAGTAGTAGTAGTAAGAGCCTCTGCGCGGAGGGTTTTTTACGGCATTGAGCACGAAGCCGAGAACACGTGAACTGCTGAACGCCGCCTGGGTGCGTTGCGCAACGTCGAAGGGCGTCCTTGCTCCACGGGCAACCAGCAGAACCGCGTCGGCGCTGCGGGCAAGTTCAACCGCGTCCGTGACCGCCAGCACCGGGGGCGAGTCGATGAGTATCCAGTCGAAATGCACTGAAAGAGTCGCTACCAGTTCCTCGATGCGGTGATTTGCAACGAGTTCGGAAGAGTTGTCGCCGCATTTGCCGGCAGCAATAAAAGTGAGATTGGAGAGAGCGCCTCCGGAGACCGTCTCACCGTTTCTTGAGTTGCTGTCGCGCTGAAGAACATCGTTCAGTTCAGCGGTTCCACCCAAATACTCCGAAAGTCCCGGCACGTTGGGTGCTCCAAGAAGGTTATGCAGCGTCGGTCGGCGCAGATCGCCGTCGATGAGCAGAATGTTATTGACACTGTTTCGCGCCAGGCTCATGGCCAGATTCGCCGCAACAAAGCTCTTGCCCTCTCCCGGCATCCCACTGCAGATGAGGACAGTTTTCAGCGCGGCCTCGTAACGCGCCTGGTAAATGCGCGAGCGGAGGCTGCGAAACTGTTCGACGCCCGCGCCGCGATCCGCGAGCGTGGGGAAGGAGAGGGCGTTAGGCTTCCAGGGATATTGCGGAATTCTATCGAGCGCCACTTCGATCTTCGTCGGTGGCGGCTCCTCGAAGCCGAAAGTGTTAGCCGGCTCGGCAACATGACTTGCTTCAGATCCTTGCGCAACCGCTCGCTCGCGATCCGCTCGTTGAAGTGCTTCGTAAATACGGCTCATATGTCTCGTTCCTTCAGGTAATTCCCGCTATCCGCGAGGGGCATGTTGGTGTTGGCCATGGCAGCGGTCAAATCATTTTCTGGCAGACCTGAAAGCGCCATGGGCGAAGCGGAGATGGGCAGACCGTCCAGATCGAGATCCAAGACGACCGACCGGACGATGCGCGCAGGGACGGGCTTGACCTGCTCAGCATAAGCGCTCATCAACGAGTGCTCGCAAACCAGATTGATGAGCCTCGGGATCCCTTTTGAATAGCGATAGATGAGTCCTACAGCGTCGGGTAGGAACAGGGACTGACTGGCGCCGGCAATGCGCAGTCTTTCAGCGATGTAAGCTTGCGTTTCCTCCCAGGTGAGTGGATTGGTTCTGCACCAAAGCGCCACGCGCTGACGAAGCTGGCGAACACTGGGGTCGCGAAGCTTGGCTTCGAGCTCGGGCTGGCCTGAGAGAACTATCTGAACAAGCTTCTCCGACGAGGTTTCGAGGTTGGTAAGCAAACGAATCTCTTCCAAAAGCTCCAAAGAAAGGTTCTGCGCCTCATCGACCACAATGGCGCACAATCCTTGCTCGCTATATCGTTCGATAAGCCAGCGATTGAGTTGCAGCAACATTCCCGACTTGGTGCGCGCATGGGGTGGAATGCCAAAGTCGGTAAGCACGAACTCAAGAAAGTCGAGTACATCGAGGCGCGGATTGAAGACAAATGCAGTGGAAACCCGATCCTTGGCAAACGAACTCAGGACCGCCCTGAGAAGGGTTGTTTTCCCGGTTCCGACCTCTCCCGTCAAGACGACAAATCCCTTGCGCGCCGCAATGCCGTATTGCAGGCAGGCGAGCGCCTCCCGAATCTGCGGCATCATGTAAAGAAACCGCGGATCGGGACTTGCGCTGAAAGGGAGGGCTCGAAGGCCGAAAAAGGATTTATACATAGTTAATCGCCGGCGTTCTCAACGGGTTTATGCGATCGTGAAAATGGATTCCAGCGGCTATGCGTTTTCGCTGTCTGGGGAAGGCCGCCAATGTGCGAGATGATGGCCATAGTCGGAAGTTTCGTGAAGGCCCAAATATCTCTCTCGTTACGCAAAGAGGTGTCGCGGTACTCAAGCAATGCCGAGATCAGAAGGCCCAGAACAAATCCCGCTGCAAGCCCCCCACCGGCAAACACCATGCGGTTGGGGAAGGACGGCGCATCGGGAAGATTAGGCGCATCCATGACGCGGAACTGTTCGCCCTGCTGGCGCTGTTCGAGGGCGGTTGCCATCGACGACTCGTTCATCTTGGTTAGCAGCGTGTTGTAGAACTGCAGCGCTGTTTCGTGGTCGCGAGTTATCTGCTTGTACTCTTCCTCAACCAGCGGGCTGGCCTCGATTCTCGCCTCATAGGTGTGAACGTCCGCCTGAAGGCGGGCCTGTTCCGCCTTTCCGCTGTCCATGGCAAGCTGCGCCGAGCGAAGTTGAGCCTTGAGCGACAGCATCTGCGGGGTGTCATCGACATGCGTGGCCGCGGCCGCTTTGGGGGCGGTCTCGACGGGAGTACGCGCAATCTCCGCCTGCAGTTCACTTATCTTCCGATTGATTGCAATCACGTCGGGATAGTCCGGCTGGTAAGTCGCGTCCAACTCCTGCTTCTGGGCGATCAGTTTCTTCAGTTCGGCCCTGCGCTCATCGACAGAAATACCCGCGCCAGGATCCGTGATGCGCTGCAATTCGTGCGTCTGCTGGGCGATCAAAGCCTGGAGGAAGGTTACGTCCTGCTGAGAGCGTCCCAGTTGCTGCGTAACCGCATCGAGCTGTGTCGTCAGCGCCTGCAGCGTGCTTTCGGTTGGGCTTCCCATCACAAGGCTTGAACTGCCGAGAGAGATGGACTGCCCTGGAAGCTTGCCGATGTTCTTTTGTTCAAAGGCCGCGAGCTTGGCGTCCTGGTCGTCGAGGTTTCTCTTGGCATCGGCGAGTTGCTGCTTGAGGAAGTCGGTGGTGCCTTCTGCTGACTCTTGGCGCGCGCTAAGATTCTCACTTACGAAGAGCGAGGTGATCTCGCCGCATACCTGCTGTGCCGTGCGCGCGTCCTGCGCCTTGAACGAGATAAAAAATCCCGGCATTCCGTGATACTGATTCGATTGGATCGGCTTGATCCCGATCGCTTTCTGGGTCATCGCGATGCGGTCATCCATGTTCGTCTTGGTGCCGGCATAGAGGTTGAAGCGCTCGATGATCGGCTGGATGCGCGAGCGGCTCAGAATCTGCTCCTTCATCGACGCCAGGCGCGACCCAAGATCTTCATCGACCACGGGCTTTACATAGTCTTCCGGGACCTTCTGCTGCTCGATGAGGATAAGAGTCTGCGACGTATATTGCGGCGGCAGAACATAGCTGATGCCATCGCCGGCTATAAGCAGAACGATCGAGGAAATCACGATCAACCCGAATCGCCGCCTCACGATTCCGGCGTAGTCTTCCATTGTTAATTCACGATGCCCTAACATACGACTCCTTATTCAATCAATGCCTGAGATGTATTCCTCGCGGCGAGTATCCGAATCCGACAGCAATCACGGAATACAAATCGTCGAGGGCGTTGCCCGGAAGCGCGGCATTCGACGACTGATCGATTGCCGTGTAATTTGCAAATAAACTCATATACCGGCCCAGGGGCCTGGAAACCTGCACCGCGCCAAACTCCGCGTCGATGACCTGGCTGGTATTGAGCGAGCCGGTGCGCAGGTACGAGCATGTGAGACCTACACTGGTTTTCCTGCCAAGTTCCCGCGAGAAATTCAAGGAGACGGTATCGGACTCCGCGCCGAGCATGAATCCCCCTCCGCCGTTCGCTCCATGGCTGTAACTGGCGCTGGCCGACTCGAACTTGTGCTGGTAACTCGCCGATGCGCTTACGGCGACGCTGGTGGAGGAAGGCACTGTGGTGCTGTCCGAGCTTCCAATCCATTGCGGCCCGATCATTGCATTTGTCGAAAAACTGCGGTTCCATTGGCGACGGTAGCTGATAGACGCGGTATCGGTTGTAGAAGTGAAATTGGAACCCAGAGAGCCGGTTAAGCTGGAAGCGGGATAGCTGAATTGGGAATACAGGTACTCGCCCGAAACCGAACTGCGCGCATTCAGACGCCGTGTATACGTTGCGTTCCCCGACAATCCGTTCGTATCCTGGCCGTTGCCGTCGGGATAGATCAGCTGCATATAACTTCCCCCCGCGCTGAGGGTCGCGGCGCGGCCAAAATCGCGCGCGAAGGTTCCAGTAGCATCGTTGTTTACCGTCGCGGTGTTAACCGTCAAGATCGTCTGAGTCACCGGTGTATCCGACCCGGAGACGCCAATCGGCTCCCCTGTGCCAGGTTGTCCCGAGAAGCCGGTGGTCGGCGCCTGCTTGCGATAGCCTGCGTTGTCGCTGGCCAGGAACCTCCAGTGACGGCCGATTATGCCCTGCGATAACGTCAGATTCTCAAAGAACCCACTTCCATAAGCTGAATTTCCTGTCGACCAGTTATACCCGCCGCCATAGGTGAGACTGAACGGCAGCCGCTGCTTGGCGTTCGCATAACTCACCGACGCGGATGCGTTGCTCGTCTCCCAGTTTCCCAGTGCGCTGCCGAAGTCCGCCGTCTCGGAGTAGCGCACGGAATAATCCAGATTGCCCGTGAGCGGCAGCCCGTTGCGGCCGCTTGCTTCGGGCAGTACTTGCGCGTATGCCGAAGCGCAGACGGCGAACAGGATCGCGAGGATATGGAGCTTCATCTTCATTCTTGGGGCGCCTTAGGGAGCAACAATCGTGTCGCCGGGTTTCAATACCAGATCGAGCTCGCTGTTTCCCTTCAGCGCTTCCTTATATTGCACTGGGATCCTGACACGCTTCCCGCCTTCGTCGCGCAGAATATAGACCTTCTTCAAATTGGCGAAGTCAGTAAACCCGCCGGCGCTGGCGATCGCCTGAAGCAACGTCATGCCTGGGGTCATTTCGATGGATCCCTTTTTTGAAAACTCACCCATCAGGAATATTTTCTTGCTGTTGATGGCCGTAATTACGACGTTGACCTTTGGATCCTGGATATACTTCTTGAGCTTGGTGGCGATTTGATCGCCCAACGCCAACGGTGTTAAGCCAGAGGCCTGAACATCGCCCAGCAGCGGCATGGAGATCATGCCGTCGGGCCGAACCAAAAGACTTCCCGACATGGTCGTTTCCTTCCAAACCGAGACGGTTAGAACATCGGACGGTCCGATGATATATGTGTCCGCGGGGGCCGCGGCCGCCAAGGGCGGCGGCGCCACGCTTGACTGCTCCGGGGCCTCTGCTGGCTTGCCGGCGGAGTCTTTGTCCTGAGCATTCAAAACCAGGGCTGGTGCAAGAAATGCCAAAATGAAAAGAACCCTCAACTTCATATTGCGACTCCGTTCCTGTCGGAGGCAGGATGGCTCTCCGCTCCAACCTGCTTGAGTTTGTAAAGCAGGGCCTTGTAGCTGATGCCCAGTTCATCCGCCGCCCGCTTCCGATTGCCGCCGGTTGAGACCAGAACCTCGGAAATCAACTGGCGCTCGATCTGGATCGAAGCGGCCCGTGTAGCCTCCTTGAGAGAAAGAGGCTTGTGATGCCCATTGGTTTTCAATGTTGGGGAAACCGCTTTGAGCGCGGCAAGCGAGATTGACTGGTCTCCAATGGCGACAAAAGTTTTGATCGCCGTCTCCAGTTCGGGCAGATTGTGAGGCCAGCTATGCTCCATCATGAAGCCTATGATCTCTTCGCGGAGAACCGGCTTGGGCCGGTCGAATTGCTTGGCATACTGGGTTAGGAGTTCGTCGGCAATGGAGAGAATTTCGGATTTCCTGCAACGCAACGGGGAGATCCGGAGCGTCACAGCCGATACCAGGTGGAAGAAGTCTTCTCTCATGCGCCACGACTTGACTTCATCGAGAAGCTCACGGCTGGTTCCGCAAACCAGGCGCGCGCTTTGCGCCTGCATGGAACGGAAATAGGTGTGCGCGATCAGTTCCTGCAAGCTGAGGCTGAGATCCCCTATTTCAGCGAGATAAACCGTCCCCTTGGAACAGAATGCGGACAAAATGCCGTCCACGGTGGCGTCCGCGCTTTGAATTTGAAGGAACGAACTGCGCGACCGGTGCGACTGCGCATGGATCTGCGCGGCAATCGATCGCTTGCCAACGCCATGCTCGCCCACGATCAGCACCGGGCAGTCGCTCTCGGCGATGCGGGAAATCGCGCGCTGAATCTGCGCTTCGATGGGAGCAAGCGTCTTTGCCTGCCGCTTCCCGTTTTGGAATGTTGTCGCTGTGTCTGCCATTGGAATTCCGGGATCCGCCCCATTCACTAGCAATGCGGGGTCCAAACCTGAGGACAGGCCGGAGAAAGCAGCTTCCACACGGTATATCCTCTTTTTAGTACACCTCAGTTGTAGACGCATACCCAATAGGTGGTAAAGTTTTTCTCTTCCTGTCATATTAATTGTGGCACTGTTTTCCATCCATAGTGGAAAAACTTTTCCACTCATACGGGAAATCAGCTTCCGTATCCGGAGAAATCGGCGAGGAATCTCCCTGAAATGAGCTATGCGCCTTTCGGCACTCCAATTGCAACAGAAATAGCGAAGATTCCGGATACACTACAGGTTGCATTACGGAGAATATGACCCAAGACGTAGAGAATCCAGCAATCCCCGTGAACCCTGTGTTCATTGGAAATCCTTATTTCACATGGGGTTGGGTGGTCATTGGCGCGCTGACGGCGGCGGTATACTATCGCGTGCTGGGAAAGCTGGTTACCGACTGGTACCGAATACCCGATTTCTCGCACGGATTTCTGGTGCCATTCTTCGCGGTCTACCTTGTATGGGAAAAGAAAAAGACTCTCGCTGAGACCAGAATTGCTCCCACGTGGAATGGAGTTGCTGTGGTCGCGCTGGGGCTGGCTGTGCTGCTGCTGGGCGTTTTCGGAGCGGAACTTTTCCTGGCGCGAGTCTCCCTGATCATTGTGCTCGCCGGGCTGGTCCTCTCGTTTGGAGGCTGGCAACTGCTCAGAGAGCTTCGCTTCCCGGTGTTGGTTCTTCTGCTCGCAATCCCGATTCCGGCTCTGATCTTCAACCAGATAACCTTTCCACTGCAAATTCTTGCTTCGAAGATGGCCAGCGCTCTTCTTCCATTATTCGGCGTTCCGGTTCTGCGCGAGGGCAACGTCATTGAGCTTCCCGCAATGAAGCTGGAGGTAGCCGAGGCTTGCAGCGGCATTCGCTCTCTTATGAGCCTGTTCACGCTGGCTGTCTTTTATGGTTATTTTCTTGAGAAGTCCTTCTGGCGCCGGGCCTTGCTTGCCCTAGCCAGCCTGCCGATTGCGATTGCGGCCAACGCTGTGCGCATACTGGGCACAGGCCTCTGCGTCCAGTATTGGGATCCGGACAAGGCCGTGGGATTTTTTCACGAATTTTCGGGGTGGGTAATGTTTCTGATTTCGCTGGGTTGCCTTTTCATCGTGCATCGGATCATGAGGCTCTTCCCTGCCAAACGGAGGCCGGCATGAAGACTACTCGTTTCTGGGTGGTTGCCCTCCTGCTGGCTGCTGTGGCGCTTCTGCTGCAGGCCCGCGGGGACTCGGATCGGATTCCCGCGAGCGAGCCGCTCGCGCAGTTTCCGGCCGTGATAGGGGAATGGCACAGCCACGAGCAGCCGATCGACCCGGAGACGCTCGACGTCCTTGGGGCGGGAGATTTTCTTTCGCGCGTTTATGGCCAGTCCGGCCGGTCGCTGCCGATCGGCTTGTTTATCGGATATTTCCCAACCCAGAGAACGGGCGTTACCATTCATTCACCCAAGAACTGCCTGCCGGGCGCGGGATGGGAGTTCGAGTCATCGCAGTATGTCGATCTGAGGGATGATAATGGAAAATCCCACCGCGTGGGCGAATACATCATTTCCAATGGAGAGACCAAGGAATTTGTTATTTACTGGTATCAGGCTCACGGCCGGAGCGTGGCCAACGAATATCTGGCCAAGTTCTATCTGGCCACCGACGCGATGCGCCTGAACCGCACCGATGGCGCGCTGGTAAGGGTGATAACGCCGATCGGCCCGCAAGAGGGCATGTCGGCCGCAAGGGCGCGGGCCGAGGCATTTACCGCGCAGTTTGCACCAAGTCTTCCGCGCTTCATCCCGGACTAGCTGGGTGTTGAACCGCGGGGACGAAGACGGGGATTGAAGCAAAGAGATTCGGGCTGCAGGCGTAGGATGGGCAGCCGGTGAGGATGTGAAGACAGTGAAACACTTGTTGATAGAGGTTTGGTCGAGTTTCGGTGGCCGGTGGAATCCGGTGAATCGGCGTGGATGTATTTGGGCAGTCATGCTGGCTGTAGCCGTCTCACTGCTGGGGGGGTGCCACGGCGATCCCAACGTGCGGAAGCAGAAGTATTTTGAGAGCGGAAAGCGATATAGTGCCGAGGGCAAATATAGAGAAGCGGCCATCCAATATTCGAACGCTCTGAAGATCGACAAGACCTTTGCCGAGGCGCATTACGAGTTGGGGCAGACTTTGGAGCATCTGGGCCAGTTCAACGGGGCGTACGGCGAATTCTATCGGACCGTAGACCTTCAGCCGACGAACTACAAGGCTCGAATCGACCTTGGAAACCTCGCGCTTGCCGGGGGGAAAGTCGACGACGCGCAGACTCAGGCCAAGGCGGTGCTGGCAGCGCAGCCGAACAACCCCGACGTTCATGCGCTGCTGAGCGCCATAGCGCGCAAGAAAGGGCTGAGCGACCAAGCGCTGACGGAGATGAACCGCGCTCTGGAACTCGACCCCAACCGGGCGGCGTTCCACGAGGATCTGGCGCTGCTTGAGTCGAGCGATCCAGCCAAGACTTCCGCAGAGGAAGCCGAGATGAAGAAGGCTGTCGCTCTCGATCCGAAATCGGTGAACGCCAAGCTGTTGCTTTCGGGATTTTATGCCCGCGGCAAACGCTGGCCGGAGGCTGAACAGGAAAGCCAGGAAGCAATCAAGACCGATTCGAACAGCATTTCCGCGCGAACAAGTCTTGCCCAGATTTATCTTGCGCAAAGCGAACAGGCCAAGGCCGAGGAGGTTCTCCGCCAGGCGTCGCAGGATCTCGCGGAGAATCCCCAAGGCGTTCGCTTGCTGGCGGATTACTACGCCGCCACCGGGCAGATGGACAAGGCGAAGGTGGAGTTTGCGCGCATCTCCTCGAAATACTACAAGAACACGTCGTTGCAGAAGGCCTACATTCGCGTGCTGCTCCAGGTGAAGGACTTTGGAACGGCGCAAACCTCGATCGCCTCGTTGATGAAGGTTAGCCCCAAGGATCCTGAAACGGCAGGGCTGAATGGAATCGTGCTTCTGAATAGCGGCAAGACCATTGACGCCGTAATTGCTCTGCAGAATGCTGCCAAAAATTACCCGAAGGACGCCTTCATTCAGTATTGGCTGGGCAAGGCTGCGCTGGCCAAAGGGGATTCAGGTTTGGCCGAGTCGAGCTTTCGCGAGTCTGTGAAGCTGAATCCGGCGGGTGCGGACGCACAGCAGGAGTTGGCCCGTATCGCAGCCCAGCGCGGAGACATGAACCTGCTGGCCGATGTGGCTGACAAGACAATAGCTGCGTCGCCGCGCTTTGCCGGCGGCTATGTTTGGCGCGCGATCGTGGAGATGGCCCACAACCAGCCCGACAAGGCTGAAGCCGACCTGAAGACCGCAATCGGCGTTGCTCCGCGCAGCCCGCTGCCCTATCTGCAACTGGGCAAGCTCAAGCTGTCCCAGAAACACTTCCCGGAAGGAACCGCGCTGCTGCAGCAGGCACTGGATCTGGATCCAAACTCCATTGAGGCCATGCGCCTGCTGATCGAATACGACATGTATCAGAAGCAACCGGCCAAAGCCATGGCTCGCATCAACGCACAAATCGCAAAGAGCCCCTCAAATAGCGGTCTCTACGATCTGCTGGCCCAATTGATGCTGGAAAGCAAGAGCCTCGATCAGGCGTCGGCGGCAACCGAGAAGGCCATTCAACTGAACCCTGGCGACAGCGATGCCGTAATCCTGTATGCGAAGATTCAAGTTCTGCGCGGACAGGTGCCGAGCGCTATTAGCGCCTGGGAAAAATGGTTGAATTCGCATCCCGGCGACTCCAACGGAATTGCAACTCTTGGAATGCTCGAGGAATCGCAAGGAGATCTGGGCAAGGCGGAGGCCGACTACAAGCATGCCCTGCAACTTCAGCCCAAGCAGGCTCTCGCCGCTAACAATCTTGCCTACAGGATGCTGCAAAACGGCGAAAACGTGGACGTGGCCTTGACCCTGGCGCAAACGGCTCGCCAAGGCATGCCAACCTCACCCGACACCGCCGATACGCTGGCGTGGGCCTACTTCTACAAAGGAACCTATGCATTCGCCCGCGACCTTTTAGAGGACGCGATCAAAACCGAGCCGAACAACCCAACTATGCAGTATCACCTGGGAATGGTCTACGGAAAGATGAAGGACAAGAGCAACGCGACGATCCACTTGAAGAAGGTCTTGTCGCTTGCGCCCGATTCGCCGACAGCAAAGGACGCCCGTACAGCGCTGCAGGGGCTGGGTTAACCCGCTGCAATCGCTAATTTGGCCGCCGGTTCAAGCGCGAATTGTCGCCGGTGGCCGCCGAATGTCTAAATCGTAATGAACCGCGCGGACTCGCACGCGATCGGGGCCAGTATCTCCATGTCGAACACCAGGACAATAGCGCGGAACACAGGCTGGTTCGGCCTCGAAAATGTAATCAGCGCCGTTGCGACGCTGTTTAGTTCGATTGCTATCGCCCGTTACCTTGGCCCGTCAAAGATGGGCTATATCATCTACGTCCAGTTCATCGCCTCGATTGTGGGCAGTCTGGGCGGACTCGGCATTCCCTCGACAACCTCGAAATACATGGCCGAGTTTATCGGCATGGGCGATTGGGGAACAGCGCGATTCATCTATCTCCGTACCATGTTTTTACAGATCGGGCTGGCCACGCTCGCCACTGGCGGCATTCTCTTCTGGGTGCTGAGAGACTCTCCCCCGGAATATAGATTGGCCTGCGCCCTGGTGGTACTGAGCATCTGGCCATCGATGGTCAACAACATCTCGGCGATGGCCAATGTGGCAACCGAGAATTTGTCGACAAATATGCCGGCGTCGATTATATCCATTCTGGCTTTCCTGGTTGCAATTGCGGCAACGGTGGTGTTCAAGTGGGGCGTTGTCGGTGTTGGCGCATCCACATTGCTCATGAGGGTCGTCGATTTTCTTATCCGTCTCTTTCCCACCGTGAAAAGAGTGCTCAGTTGGGAAACAACCCACGTTCATCCGGCTGGGCTGAGCGCGAGAATGATCTCTTTTGCCTGGCAGAGCGTCGCCACCATGATTGCGTCGCTGATCGTGTGGGAGCGTTCGGAGTTCTTTCTGCTGAAGCATCTGTGCTCGGATATCCGTCAGATCGCGTACTATTCGGTGGCATTCAGCATGGCCGAGCGGTTGCTGCTAAGCGCAATGATCTTTGGCTCAGCGGCCAGCGTGACGATGAATGTCCAGTATGGACGCGACAAGTCGCGACTTCCCGACATCACGGCTTCCGCGTTTCGATACCTTGCGGTGTCGTCGATTCCACTGCACTTCATCTCCGCCGCCCTGGCCGCCCCGGCCCTGCTGCTGCTCTACGGCGACAAGTACAGAGGCGCGATGATGGTGGCGACACTGGCTCCCCTGCTCTGCATGCCGAAAGCCTTCATTGGTCCTGTGAGAAGCCTGCTGCAAACCTCGGAACGGCAAAGCTATGTGATTGCCGCAACCGTGCTCGCGGGGATCGTCGATGTCGGCGTGGCCTGGTACTTCATTCCAGCGCATGGCGCGGTGGGGGCATGCATAGGCAGTGGAACAGCTCAGGTAACGGCCATCGGAATCATGTGGGCCATCGGAATCCACCTCTACAAGGTGAAATTGCCCTGGATGCAGGTGGCAAAGGTCGTCTTTATCAGCACCCTGGCGGCTCTGACCGCTCATTTTATTGCCATTCAGTTCACCCCGCTGTATGGAATTGTGTGTGGTGGAATCGCATCCTTGGTTGTTCTTTTCGCACTCTTCTACTTCATGCGGGTTCTCGAGACGGAAGATCGCGAACGCTTTACCACCTTGGCAGAAATGTTGCCGGCTCAGTTCGCAGGGCCAGCTATTTCTCTGGTTTTGCTCCTGATCCGCCAGGAAATTACTCCCGCAACTCCGACTGGCGTCCAATGAAGCGGAATTCCACACTCCTCGAGAACAGCCTTATGAACCGGAAACCCCGCATCCTTCTTGTCCCCGACATAGCATGGTGGGTCATTGGCGAGATGGGAAAGCAAATCGTCGCGCGGTTTCGCGACAAGTACGACTTCTATTTCCTGCCCGCGACGGTGCTGGAACGGCGTCCCGACATGCTGGAAGCGCTGCTCCCCGCAATCGATGCAATCCACTGCATCAACGACGATGGGACGGTCGAGCTGTTTCGCGGGTTCGACCCACAGATACTCCCTCCCATTGCAACCTGGATTCACCACGTCACCACCTGGGCGCCTCATCAGCAACTGGCTATTGAGATGAGCTCCGCCTTGACCGTTTGTACTCAGGGCTGGAAAGACTATCTCGACGAACGCGTTGCCGGCCGGATACCGGTAACTGTAATTCCACATGGCGTTGACACGGAGTTCTTCCATCCGAGAGCGGTAAGGCCAGGCCGCTTTGGCATTCCTTCCGGCCGCTTCGTGGTCGGCTTTCTCGGCAGCAAGGGCAGCGACCGCGACTACGGCAGAAAAGGCACGGATGTCCTGCTCGATGTCACTCGCAAGGCCGCGGCGCGCTTGCCCAATCTGCATGTGGTGCTGGGTGGCCCAGGCTGGGAAAAAGAGGTCGCGGATCTCACCGCGTTGGGAGTCTCGGTAAGCTCCACCGGGTACATCCGGAAAGCGGACGTTCCAGCGTTGTATTCCGCGCTCGATGTTTACCTGCTGACCTCGCGTGTGGAAGGCGGGCCCTGCACAGTCTTTGAGGCCATGGCCTGCGAAACCGCTGTGGTATCCACGAGGGTGGGCGCAGTTCCCAATCTGATCGTCGATGGGGTAAACGGCTACAGCGCGGACGTAGGCGATAACGAGGGGCTATTGTCGGCGATAGTCGAGTTGGGCCAATCGCCAGAGAAGAGAATCGACATAGGAAGGCGCGGCAGGGAAACCGTGTCCAGGCTTTCGTGGGGTGCGGTCCTGGCGCCTTTGGAAGGCGTATACGATGAGATGATTCGGCGCAGGCGCCTAATGGGCGAGCCTCTGCCCGGCCCATCCTGGATGAAGGACCCTGAGGGAATCCTGCGATCGGCCTGCGCTTGCGATGCAATCCTGACGGTGTACAAACGCGTTCGCAAGCGATCGATGACGGTCGCCAAGGGTATTGGAATGCTGCACGAAATGCTGAACGGGCAGTCGATCGCCGATATCGTCAGGGGAGCGGCGATGATCCGAAGGTTCGGACCAAAGACGGCAATTGCCCCGAACCCGAAGGTCGACTCAGGCGGGCAGTAAATGCACGGCAAAAGGGAGCTTCGGTGCATTGCCTCTGAACGGCACATCTTTCAGTAACCCCGCGCAGCCATTGGTGCTTGCGCTTAATCTCGTGTTGATTGCACGGCGGGAGGTCAATAGATGGGAGTTACTCGGAGCAACACTTCTGTTAGCGCGGTAATTCCCGCTTACAATGCGGAGTTGTTCCTCTCCGATACCATCCAGAGCGTCCTCGCGCAGACCCACGAAATTGCCGAGATTATCGTTGTCGACGACGGGTCCTCCGATCGTACCGCGGAGGTAGCCGCAGGCTTTCCCCGAACACGCGTGATCCGTCAGCCCAACGGGGGCCAGGGAGCCGCAAGAAATACCGGAATTCAAGCCGCCACCAGCGAGTGGATTGGCTTGCTCGATCACGACGATCGCTGGAACCCGCGTAAGACAGAAGTACAACTGCGGTACGCGATCCCGGATGCGGGCGTGATCCACGCCAATCGTTTCAACCACATCCACTTTGGCAATCTCTGGCACCGGCAGGCACATATCACGCCCAGCGCTACGCTTGTCCGAAGGCAAGTATTCCTTGAAGTGGGCGGCTTTGACGAAGCGCGGACCGTGATGGGCGTGGAGGACTTGAACCTGTGGCTGAAGATTGCGCTGACAGATTGGCGTATCGTGCAATCGGAGACGGGCTTATTCGAATGGCGGCGGACGGAGCGGAATTATTCCCAAAACGAGTACAGGATGGCGCGGGCAGACCTGGCAAGCATCGACCTGGGAGGAAAGCGAGTAAGTTGCCAGCCTGCGGAGATAGAGCGGGTCAAACAAGCGTCGAGGATCGAATATGCAAAGCATCTTATCGCTAGCCGGCGATGGGATGAAGCCGCTCAATTGCTTCAGGAGTGTTCACCAGGTCTCGCCTCACGCTGGCTCTCGCTGGCGCGCCTCTTGAAGGTCAACCGGCTGGCTCGCACAAACCTTGTCAGATGGCTCCATTCCATCGACGGAGAATACGATTCGCACATGTGTTCGGGAGAGTGTACCCTTGCTGAGGTTCATCGAACCATGTGCATGGAAACCTGTCGCAAGCCTTATTTTCGCCCGCCGAGACCGAGTGGTGTGCATACGCAGGCGGACGGTGGTTAGCTGATCTTCAAACCGCGAGTTCGGAGAAATCGATCAACCCGCGACACATACTGGTAATTACGCGAGATGATCTCAAGCTTTTGGTCGTCGATATCGCGAAGGGCGCGGCAATGGTACGGGGTTTGAGTTTCAAGACAGGCTCCGCGTCAAAGCCGTGGGTGTTTTCCCCTGACACGCAAGTCAGCAGGGGAGAGAATTCAGGAGGTCCGAAATGACGGGAACTTCGCTCCCAAAGGGAACATCCGATTTTGATCCGCTCCACCCGGCGAACTCGGTCTCCGTCGTCATCCCTGTTTACAACGGCGCCAAATTCATTGCGGAGACGCTCCGCTCGATTCTGGGCCAGACGGCGAGCCCTTTTGAAGTGATCGTCGTCAACGACGGTTCCACCGACAACACCGCATCTGTTGTTGAGGAGTTCGGAAACTCCGTCACCGTGATAACCATTCCGAACAGCGGCGTGCCAACGGCGCGAAACACGGGCGCGTCTCAGGCAACGGGAAACTGGCTGGCGTTCTGCGATTCTGACGACCTCTGGCTTCCTGCCAAACTCGAGAAACAACTTCGCCTCGCAAACGAAGCTCCCGATATTCAATATGTGTTGACGGACTTTGCTGAGATGACCGACGGCGTGGTGATGAACCGAAGCTACTTTTCCTGGATTCCAAAAGACTTCTGGACGCCGGAGCAGCACCGCAACGGCTTCGTAATACGAGAATCGATCACCGGAAGGCTGACGACCTTCCAACCCGCGGGCGCTTCCGCACCGATCGTGAAGCGGGACTTTTTCAAGGAGACTGGCGGCTACGATCCGAAAGCCAGGGCCTGGGCTGAAGACACCTGCTTCCATTTTCGCTGCTTGAGCGTTGTGCCATTTGGCGTCGTTCCAGAGGTGCTGATGCACTACCGCCGGCACTCGCGTTCCATGAGCGCGAACAAACTCAAGCAGATGCGCGACACTGTCACAGTATGGAACTACATTATCGACAATTACCCGCAAGCGCAGCCATATCGCGCCGAACTGCTGAACGGTTTGGCCACGATGCGCAAGGATATTGCCGATACCGCGCGCTATATGAGGCGCCAAAAGCTGAAGCGGCTGCTAGGATTCAAATGACCGCGCCCGAACGGGCCGACGGGGAGGACAAGGACAGAGCCCGACCGATGGATGCGACGTAAGTTGTCAAAATCAGGGTAATCTTGATTGGGGAATATCCGTCCAACGAATCAACTGGAGAAATGCCGAAACGACCCCGAGGAACGGTTCTGACCGGGAAGCTCAATCATGGTAACTCCACAGATATCTAAGGCTTGATAACTTTTAACATGATAAAACGCATCGTTGTCGAAAATGGGGCTTATAGCTGCCGGAATATGGGCGACGTGGCGATGCTGCAGGTGGTGGTCGACCGGTTAACAGCATTGTGGCCTCAGGCGACGATCAAGGTCCTGACCACCAACCCGAACCAACTGTTGCGTTTCTGCCCTTCTGTGGTTCCAGTCGTCGTCGACTTTGAATCGCGGCGTGCATGGCTGTCGGGCATCTCAGTATTGGGCCGCTTCCGCCAAAAGCTCCCTGCAAAGCTGTCTTCGTCTCTAGAGATGCTGGAAGAGCAGTTTTGGCTGCGATTTCCGGGAGCGAACGATTTGTGTATCAACCTGAGGGCCAGGGCTTTGGGCAAGCCCCTTCCAGCGCCGCCGGCAAGGTATCGCAACTTGCTGATTGAAGCCGATCTGGTGGCCATTTGCGGCGGGGGCTTCATCAACGACTGCTTCAAAGAGAGCGCCTGCGACCTGTTGGATGAATTAAAGGCCGTGCTCCATGCGGGGGTCCCGGTTGTCGCATTCGGGCAGGGCATTGGACCCATTACCGACCCGGCGCTTGAGGCAAAGGCCCGCGCTGTGCTTCCGCATCTTAAGACGATAGGCTTGCGCGAAGGTCGCTCAAGCTTGCCGCTTCTCGAGTCTCTAGGGGTTCCGAGGGACAGAATCCATGTGACCGGCGACGATGCCATTGAGCCCGCGATGCTACGCCGACCGTCCTCGCTGGGCAACGCGATCGGCGTCAACCTCCGGCTCGCCGACTATGCCGGCACCGACGAAACAACTGCGGACAAGCTTCGGGAACCCTTGCGGCGAGCCGCGCAGGCACTGAACTCCTCCTTGATTCCGGTGCTAATCTCTTTCCACAATGTGTTCCACAACAAGATTGACTCCGACCGCGAGGCAGTGGGCAGGTTGCTGGACGATGGGAACCAGGGTTCTCATGCCGTGACGGAGAGCCCGGACGACGTGATTGGTGTGATAGGAAAGTGCCGGGTGGTTGTGACAGGCAGTTATCATGGAGCAGTTTTTGCGTTGGCTCAGGGCATACCTGTTGTGGGATTGTGGCAGTCAGAATACTATGAGCAGAAGTTTACCGGACTACAGCAGCAATTCCCAGGCGGATGCCTGCTGATTGACTTGAAGCTACCTAGCGCCTCCGCCGAGATCGAGGATGCGATTCACGAGGCATGGGAATCCGCCGAACGGGTGAGGGAGTCGCTGATTGAGGCGGCAGTCCGGCAGGTCGAACTTGGGCGCGCGCTCTATCAAGCTGCGCATGCGCTGATTTCGCTTGAATGAAGCGAAGGACTGCGGCCGGTGCCGAAGATCTCGTCTTCAGAGGTTTTGCATACACGCGAATTTGTTCGCTACCCCAGGTTCTGCCGGTTTGCCGGGCTCCTGCGTGTGATGGCGCCGCGTATCTGGTTGCCGGCAACGATCCACGGAACAAAAACAGAAAAGACAAAGCGCGCCAGGAGGGCGCGCGGGCCAGTGTGGCGAAGGATTTGCCAGTCGAGATGGAAGGCGAACCAGGACTCAAGCGCCAGGATGATGAAGAGGGGAACGACCGACCAGCGAAGGCTCGCCAGGGCAAGGACTTCAACAATGCAGCGGGCTGCGTTGCGGAACAAGCGCGCGGGGCGGACACCGAGAATGCCGTCGCTGATGGCATAACGGGCCAACTGGCGGCCGGCCGAGAGCAAGGTATATTGCGGACGGTAGACAGCTTTGGCGCTGTTGACAAATGCAGGTGCGGTCAGCCGTCGAGCCTGGTGGTCGAACAGAGTGTCTTCGCCAAAGAAGACTGACTCGGGGAACCCTCCAATGCGCTGCCACAGGTCCTTGGTAAACGCCATGGAACGTGCCGTGCAGGACTTGGTTGGCGCTGATTCTGTGAGCTTTACACCGAAAAATGGCGCGGAGGCCAGGTCCCAGACGGTTGGATCGCTGAGATCCAGGCGGGCGCCGCCCAGTGCATATTCGGCGGTTGAGGCGATCAGAGGCGCCGTGATCCGCCTGAGCCAATCCTGCGCATAGGTACAGCCGGCATCCGTGCAAGCGACGATTTGGGAGTTGGCAGCGGCGATGGCCACATTGCGGCCTTTGGATATGGGGCCGAGAGAACGCTTGAGCTTGCAGGATTCGTCGCGGATTGGCCGAAGAGCCGGGTTCTGTCCAGCCGAATCGAGAAGCCACTCCCAGGTGCCGTCGGTCGAGCCGCCATCCACGATTACGACCTCGGCCGGCGGGGGAATCTGCGCCAGCAGGCTGGGGACGAGCCGGGCAATGTCCTCTACCTCATTCAGGACAGTGGCAACAATGCTGACAGGCTGCATGGGGGAAGTATAACGATGTGCGCCTGGGCTCATAGCGAGGCCAGCAAAGAATTCAGTCGGGGTAGGGACCATGATCGCTCATGGCCCCCTTTCCGAATCCGGACGAGCGGCGCTACCGCATCCGGCTCCCGCCTTGGGTAAGGACGCCGAAGCGCGTTACGCCGGGGCGCGTTCCCCATGGCCAGTCCCGTTCCCTCCACCGCCCCAACGCGGGTTCCTCCGCCTTCCACCCCACGAACAAGGATCTGTCCGGGGGCCCCGGCTTTGTCCGGCGACTTCGCAGGTACTTTGGAACTGTCCGCCTTCCCACGTCCGTTCATCCTCGGCGTACGTGCTACGATTTCCCGATGCGGCCTGCGGCTCTCTCTGCCGCAGCAGGACGCGGGATCTCCCGTTCCGGCAAACGGTGTTTCCGCATTTGCCCCGCGCGGGACCCGCACACACCTTGCGCAAGCGGCTCGCCCGGTGTTGCCTTTTTAGCTTCTCCTTGGCCGGCAATTCGATTTCCACAAAGGTTTCGGCGCCCAAAAACAACAGCGATCACCGCAACCAGCGGTAATTTCACCAAGTCGCGCTCAACCTTGGCCGCCTGGCGGGGATCCTCAACCGAAGCAAATAGATCCGCCAACCGCAACATGCCTTCTGTCTCCATATAACCTTCTGGAAACAAGAGTCCACCTATTCGTTCCGGTGGGGAGTATCCATCCAGCTAAATCTCGTTCATGCGATTGCCCTGCTAAGAGCGTGACTTGAAGACATGGCCATAGTAGGATTGTCTCCACTGGAATTCCTCTCAACCACCCCCACCTGGAGATGCATTTGCCGAACGTGGTTCGCTTTGGACCTTTCGAACTCAACCTGGAGACCGCGGATTTACAGGGAAAAGGTCGCAGCGTTCGCCTGCCGGAACAGCAGTTCAAAATCCTTCAGATGCTTCTCGATCGCAAAGGAGGGGTGGTCTCGCGCGAGGATATTCGGAATCGGCTCTGGCCGAACGACACAATCGTCGAATTCGACCGCAGCATCAATGCCGCCATCCTGAAGCTCCGCTCGGCCCTGCGCGAAACATCCAACGACGATGGGTATATCGAGACCTTGGCGCGGCGTGGCTACCGCCTTTTGATTCATGGCGCTCTGATCAGCGACAGCAAGTCCGTGGCGCCGGCAAAACCAGGCGACCCGAGTTCACTGGTTGGCAAACAGGTCTCTCACTACCGCGTGCTCGGAATACTGGGCGGCGGCGGAATGGGCGTGGTTTACAAGGGCGAGGACATGAAGCTGAACCGCCCCGTTGCCCTCAAATTCCTGGTGGAAGCTTTTGCCCAGGACACTCCGACGCTTCGCCGCTTTGTGCGCGAGGCGCGCCTCGCCTCCCTGCTGAATCATCCCAACATCTGCACCATTTACGAGATCGGAGAGCACGAGGGTCAGCCATTCATTGTGATGGA
>Ga0302320_10001105_pt1 | contig 64666 bp, 57 predicted proteins | sample Bog_T0_3_FD_202130 | JGI IMG/M metagenome (GOLD analysis project Ga0302320, IMG submission 202130) | Peat permafrost microbial communities from Stordalen Mire near Abisko, Sweden - Bog_T0_3 | ecosystem: Environmental > Terrestrial > Soil > Wetlands > Peat | place: Sweden: Abisko, Stordalen Mire...
GACGCTGGCGCAACTCGACCTATGGGCGAAGCGCGACAGTTACAAGGTCGGCGTTTATGTTTTGCCCAAGCATCTGGACGAAGAGGTAGCGCGGCTGCATCTGGATAAGATCGGCGTGAAGCTGACTACTCTGACTCCGAAACAAGCCGAATATCTCGGCGTGCCGGTTGAAGGGCCGTATAAGGCGGAGAGTTACAGGTATTAGATTCGTTGGTTTTTGTGGTTTCCCAGGTCCCAGAATCGAGGCCTGGGAAACCCACTAACTGTTGACTGTCAGCAATTAGATATTCACATCTTCAACGCTGCTTGCGGCCGACCATCCGGCGCCAGAGCCGCCACAGTCCGCTATGCAGCAGTTCGGTCTGACGGGCTTTGAGCGCCGCATAAGAGAGTTCCACATAACTGTCAAATTCCGGCGGCCAACCGATGGTAGAGCGCCGCTCGGAGTAGTCGCCTTCGGCCCACTTGGCCACCACAGCCTTGTAACCCACCACATGAGTCACAAAGTCGAGCAGGCACTGGGGCATCTGTTCCTCGACGATGAGATATGCCTTCTCGATGATGATCTTTTCGCGGATGTCGTTCAGAGGCATGAAGATGGTGGTCATCCACAGCATCCACTCCTTCATCTCGCTGTCGAGAATCGGAAAGCTCTGCGTCTTGCCCTGCTTTTTAAGCAGCGAGCGATAGGCGATATTGCCCGCCTTGAGGGCGATGTAAAGCGGGCCGTAAAACTCATTCAGGCGCCGGTTCACCAGTTCGAGCTTGTCCTTGCGGCGGGCCAACATTCTGGCGCTCAAAAAGGTGACAAGATAGCCTGCAAAGGCCAGAAAAATGGTGAGCGCAGTCGCGTTCTCAAGAAACTTTTCCAAAGTAAACATAAGTCTTCCCGCATCTTGCATTGGCAACGAGTATACCGCGACAGCCGAGGAGGACAGGCACCTGACCGGCAGCGTTGCAAAAGGGCTCTGAATGCCGCTGCTTTTTCCGCCCAGATTCGCCCAAAAAGTGGGTTTTTCCGGTGATTTTCAGAGGTCGAATCTCACGATGCGGGAGAATTTGGGGGCGAAAAGTTTTCAACAGGCATTGATTTCAAACGAGTTATAAATAATCTGCAAGGTTTTGAGGGAAATTTACACCCCTTGCTCGAGGGGGGTGGGGTCATCGGCCAGGGTACGGACCGGTCAGATGTCCGACATATTGAACCGGGGGCAGTTTCTGTCCGCTCTCTTCGTCAGTGCTCATGGTTAGATTGTGCGGCAGCGGAGGCAAATTTTCGGCAAAACTCGTGCAATGGGGCGCGCGAACTTTGGCGACCTGTTCAAGGGCGGAGCGTAGGGCTTCCGCAACAGATTGTGCACAGTGGAGATGAGCGAACAAAGGCCGCAACCTGAGACCTTGCGGGGCATCTATGATTCAGAACGAAAAAACACCGGTTTACTTGGAGTAACAATTTCCGCAGGGAACCGGACCAATACGGCCATCTTCCCCAACCCAAGCGAGCTAGACTCCCCAACCCGAACCAAGGAGGTTTTTTATGCCCACGATTACGACCGCAGACGGAACCGAAATCTATTACAAGGACTGGGGTACGGGTCAGCCCGTAGTTTTCAGTCACGGCTGGCCTTTGGACGCCGATGCCTTTGAGGACCAGATGGTGTTTCTCGGCTCGCACGGCTATCGCGCGATTGCGCACGACCGGCGCGGCCATGGGCGATCAGGCCAGCCCTGGGACGGCAACAATATGGACACCTACGCCGACGATCTGGCGGCGCTGACCGAGGCGCTTGACCTGAAGAACGCGGTTCATGTCGGCCACTCCACCGGCGGCGGCGAGGTGGCGCGGTATATCGGCCGGCACGGCACAAAGCGCGTGGCCAAGGTGGTGCTGATTGGCGCAGTGACGCCGCTGATGCTGAAAACGGAGGCCAATCCCGGCGGATTGCCGATCAAGGTTTTCGACGATATCCGCGCCGGGGTTCTGGCTGACCGTTCGCAGTTCTTCAAGGACTTGTCGGCGGCATTTTATGGGGCCAATCGTCCTGGTTCGAAGGTTTCTCAGGGCCTGCGGGACTCGTTCTGGCTGCAAGGGATGAAGGCCGGATTGAAAGCTGTTTTCGATTGCATCAAGGCGTTCTCAGAGACCGACTTCACGGAAGACCTGAAGAAGATCAACGTGCCCACGCTGGTTCTGCACGGCGACGACGACCAGATTGTGCCCATCAACGATTCGGCGCTGCTTTCGGCCGCGCTGGTGAAGGGAGCGACGCTGAAGGTTTATCCGGGCGCGCCGCACGGAATGTGCTCGACCCTCAAGGACAAGGTGAACGCGGACCTGCTGGCGTTTATCAAGGGGTAAAAATAGTAGAAGAACAGTTATCAATGGTTAAGGATGCCGCGCAGATTCGGGGTATCCCACACTAGATCACCCCGACGACAAAGACCTGTCGTCGGGGGCCCCGATGCCGCAAAAACAAGAACGCGACGAGGGTGGGGCACCCAGCCGATTTGCGAACACTGGGCGACATAAGGGGATTGACCGGCAGCGTCGCAAACGGATTCCGGGTTGAAGTCTTTGGCATCCCCGGTCCCCGAATGCGAGGGACCGGGGGCACCCTCATTTGTGGTTTGGAAATATCCCGGGATCGGGGCCACCCGTCGGCTAGAAAAGGCGAAAGGCTGGGGCGCACGGTCAAAAGTGTTCCACGTGGAACATATTGATTTGTTTGAACTTATGGGCATATTTACCACTTAATTAACTGCAAATTATTTGCACTTTTTTGCAAGAGATTCCGGGCGGCACGAAGACGAAATTCGAAAAGCATAAAAAGTGGGTGGGAAAAGGAAATAAGTGGCTTGAAAAGCTGAATATTTTGGGATGGGAGAAGCTGTTGGCTTGGCGGGTTGGGGTTCGTGGTATCCCACATCTGGCCGCTCTGCTGATAACGGACCAACTTCGCCATAACCAGAGAATCCTATACCCGGTCCGTTGGTTGGGATTCGTGGTTCCCACCCTTTCCGCGATGAAACTGCGGAAAGGATGGGGCACCCAAATTTGTGGGCCGAGTAAGATTTCAAAAACTCAGGGTGCGCCACCCGCCCGTCAGCCTCATGGTGGTCCAATGTGGGCATACAGCCGTCGCGACCACTCTTAGGATCACATGTGAAGAGAGGCGGGGCAGTCGATCAATCGGCGAGTCCAACTTTCTCCTGCAACGGAATTTACATCATGGAACTTGTGAATGAATTCCGCATCTGAAGGAGCATCCAATGCGCAGCTTATCGAAGAGAAAACTATCCCTCGTTTTCGCGTGCCTTTGCACAGTCCCCTTGCCTGCAAGCATCGCCCTGGGACAAACCGTCATCGCAACCATTCCCATATCGGGTTACGCAGGGCAAGGCGCGGTTGATCCAGTGGCCCGGAAGGTCTACCTGCCTAACGGTTACCCCGAGGTGATCGTGATCGATGAGAAAACGAACACCGTGACGGGGACGATTACGCTTGACACTCAATTTGCGGTCACCTCCGTCGCGCTGAACCCGAACAATGGGCTGCTCTATATCGGCGCACAGGCCGGAGGATTATTCGTTGTGAATCCAAAGACCCATGCGACCGTTGGTTTCATCAACGCAACTGCGACGTCGGTTGCCGCGAATCCCCTGACCAACAAGGTGTATGCTTCGGATTTTGAAAGTAACCTGTACGTGATCGATGCGGAGACGAATACCATCGACAGGATGATCACGATCAACGGCATCCAGGACATCGCGTTGAATCCCTTCACGGACAGGATTTACGCGGCGTTCGACTATATTCCTGGACAAGTCGCGGTCGTCGACGGGAAGAACAACCATATCATCGCGGAACCGGCAGCGGGGAGCGGGCTGTCGTTTTCTGTGTCGGTGGATCCGATACGGAACCTTTTCTATTCAGCCGAACAATTTGGAACGGTGACGGTTTACGACGGCAAGACCAATAAGCAAGTTACATCGATTGCTATTCCGGGCCAGCCGGATGGGATGGCTTTCGATCCGTTTACGCGCGATCTTTATGTAAGCAACTCTGGGACGAATGAACTGGATATCATCAACGGCGCTACGTACGCGATAACGGGAACGATTAAGCTCAACTCGCCGATGTTTATGACCAACGATCCATTTCACAAGCTTCTCTATGTGAGCACACTGGGCACCGACGCCAATGGCAACGCGATAGGGACTATCACAGTGGTGAAGACCAAATAAGTGGCATTAACATGGGTGGCGAAGCGGGTCAGGATGGCTAGACGTCTTGGGCAATCGGCCGGGAGCCCGCCCTTTCTTTCCTTTGCCAGCCAGTAAGAAATCTGGGTGCCCCATTCTTCGCGTATTTTTGCGAAGGGTGGGATCGCCCGAACCCCAAACAATTCCGGTCGTGTTTACGACTCACTTGACGCCAAATCGCCTTACCGCTTGGCGAGTGCGCAAAGTCGGTGGGGATAGGACAAAGGCGGCAAGTTAGCTGCGGCTCACGCCGCGATAGCAAGTTCGCAAGTTGGCTGGATTTTCTCGATAATTGACGCGAAACCGCCTTGTCATGAACGGGGTTCTGCATATTCATCCCGGCCCTACGAGACAGGGCGGATGGGGGTGGCTGCTGACCCAGGGTTTCGCTGCGCTTCCCCCTGGGCTATTCTATTGATCCGGCAAGAAAAGAGTGGCATTGTCTCCCACCCATTCCCGCAAAAAACGCGGGAATGGGTGCGCCACCCGCCGCCACCCGCCTGTCGAACGAAACCCAGCAGATGTCGAGTAAGAGAAAAACCTGACTGACAAGGTCTGTGCTATCCCAGGTGCCCAACAGCGAGGCACCTGGGGCACCCATCTTCAGTTCATCCCGGCGGATGAGGGCCCGGGATACCCGCCGTTCAGGCGAGCAGTTTGGCGGCGTCCTTGGCGAAGTAAGTGACGATGAAGTCAGCGCCGGCGCGGCGAATGCTGACGAGCGATTCAAGGGTGGCGCGGTCGCGGTCGAGCCAGCCTTTTTCAAATGCGGCCTGAAGCATGGAGTACTCGCCCGAAACCTGGTAAGCGCCGATGGGCACGCCGACGCGCGCGCGGGCGGCGCGGATCACGTCGAGGTAGGGCATGGCGGGCTTCATCAGAATCATGTCAGCGCCTTCCCTGATATCGAGGTCGATTTCGCGCATGGCTTCGCGCAGATTGGCGCCGTCCATTTGATACGAGCGGCGGTCGCCGAACTGGGGCGCGGAGTCGGCGGCCTCGCGGAAGGGTCCGTAGAAGGCCGAAGCGAATTTGGAGGCATAGCTGAGGATGGGCGTATCCGCGCAACCCTCGCTGTCGAGGGCGCGGCGGATGGCGGCGACGCGGCCGTCCATCATGTCGCTGGGGGCGACCACGTCGGCTCCGGCCTTGGCCTGGCTGACGGCGGTGCGCGCCAATAATTTCAGAGACGAGTCGTTGTCCACGGTCCAGCCGTCGCGGGTTTCCGCGATCATGCCGCAGTGGCCGTGGCTGGTGTACTCGCAGAGGCAGACGTCGCCGATGAGGACGAGATTTTTGGCGGCTCCTGACGCTTTGAGCGCGCGGAGGCCTCGCTGGACGATGCCGTTGTCGTCATAGGCGCCGGTGCCTTGCTCGTCCTTGGTCTCAGGCAGGCCGAAGAGCAGCAGGCCGCCCAGGCCCAGGCGCGCGGCTTCCTCGGCCTCGCGCACCGCTTCATCAATAGACAGATTGAAGACTCCCGGCATGGAGCCTATGGCGCGGCGGACGCCTTCGCCGGGACAGAGAAAGAGGGGATAGATCAGGTCGCCGGGCGTGACGGCGGTTTCGCGCACCAGCGCCCGCAGGGATTCCGTGCGCCGCAGCCGGCGCATCCGCGTTTGTGGGAAGCTCATGGTTCAGATTGTATCCGAGAGACGCGCAAGAGCAGGACCGCTTTTCGCGTCCGGGTCGGGCTTCGCGGCCAGGCAAATCCTCTGCTGCCTTACAACTGCTCGTAGAGGGTCGCGTTCCGGTAGCCGAGCAGCACGATCAGGGTCCAGATACCCAGGGCGGTTCCCAAGGGGAATTTGATCAGGCTGAGGATGGCCGCCACGATGGCCACGATCCGGCCCCACTGCGTGTGCTCCAGCAGACCCCATCCGGCGACGAGCGCCAGGACGGCGCGTCCCAGCAGCGCAATCCATATGAAATGCAGAATCGCAGGGCCGAACCACATGGGAGGCATAGAACCGTCTCCCCAGGGTCCGTGTCCCCACATGCCGAAGTTGGAGAAGAACGCATGAGCGAAGGTCAAACCGGCAATTCCCAGCAGCAGGGAGAGAGCGGCGTAGATGAACCAGACGACAGCCAGCGCCTTCACTTTGCCGGCGTAGTTCTCCAGTTGAAACTCCATGCCGGGGACGGAGGGAAGCGGCGCCGCTGACGGGCGGCCACACTTTGGACAGAAGTCTTGCCCCTGCGCTAAAGCCAGACCACATGCGCTGCAATACATGACAGCCTCCTCGAAGAAACCGTTCTGAGTCTACTACGCAAGGAGGATGAGCCGGGTTCCGTAATTTGCCGCTCCACGGCTAGCGGCGGGACGCTCGCTTTTCCCAATGTTCGTCGTGCCGGTCGTCGTGGAAGACCGCTGAGGTTACGCGGCCTTCGGCGTCGCGCTCGAAGGTGAGCCGGGTCAGGCTGGAACCGTTGGGATAAAAGAAGACGGATTTCGATTCGGCGGCCAACTCGGCAATCTCGCCGTACGTGTTCTTTTGGTAGAGCAAGTCGCCTTGACGGAAGAGCGTGGCCACGACCCGGCCGCGCCCATCGGTATACTCTCCGGCCAGCGAATCGAGCATGGCCGGGGTCAGCTTGAGAGCGGGCGGGTGCAGCGGAATCAGAAGCCGCTCGGCCAGCACCGGCAACTCTTCGCCCGCCTTGGCATCGCGGTGGTGGGCCAGCAGCCAGCGCGGCAGCTCCGGCTCGTCATAGGCGCGGGTCCAGGAGTCGTGCTTGAGGCCAAGGTAGACCCACAGCCTCACGTGTCCGCCCGAGGCTTTGAAGGCTCCGAACATCAACTCGCTCTGGCGCGAACTTACGGTACTGTCGTCGCTGCCGTGAAAGAGCCAGACGGGCGTTCGGCCCAGCGCACGTGCGTACTCGGCGGGCAGCGTGGACACCTGCTGCCAGCGCTCCGGCTCGTAGCTCCAGAAGACGCCGCTGGAGGCAATGGCTATGGCCGCCCAGCGCCGGGGATAGAGCCGCGCCAGCTCCCATGCGCCATAGCCGCCCATCGAAAGGCCGCTGAGGTAAGTGCGTTCCGGGTCAAGGTGGAACTCGGATGTCTCCTGGTTCAGCGCGGCCATGGCCATGGACAGCATCTGGGAGTCCGTCCAGTAAAGGGGCAGCGGACACTGCGGCATCACAATCACAAACGGCCAGCGCTCCGGGTGGTCGCGCACCGCCTGGGGCAGCCCGATCTGCGTTTGCCACATGCCTTCCGAGCCGCGCTCGCCGCGTCCGTGCAGAAACAAAATCACCGGCCAGGATTTACGGTCGTCGCGGCGGAACTGTTCGGGAAGGTAAACCTCAAAGCGGTAAGTAACGCTGCCGAGCTCAACGGTGCGATTGAGAAAGCCTGTCTCCTGCGGCGGCTTCGGCGCATGGTGAGCACCCACGCCGGGAAGCGCCTGCGCGGGCACAATCGCCCAGGCGAACAGCAGGCCGGCAGTCAGAACGCGCAGAAGTCGAAGCATACGGAGATATCATCCCACTATATAACCAGGGAGTGCCGGGCGGAGCAGGTTTGCCCGGATGGGTTGTCAAAGCTCCCGGGAGGAATGAATTTTTTCATTATGGACTAGCGCGGTCCAGAATAAGCGTGTTATTTTGTTTGTGAGAGGGTTATCTCTGGGACGGAGGCGTCCAGGGAGGAGTTTATCCTCTTCGCTCTGTACTGTCACAACCTGGTTATTTTTCAGTAGACTACGAAGCAGGGCGCGGCGGAGTTTCTTGCGGCTGATTCCGATCAGTCCTTCCCTGGGGCTACTCGTGACTGCTCTATTTACTGTTTGGGATTGTTCGCCTCTCGGGCGATTTTCGCCCCGGAGCGAATTTTTTGCACAATATGCGTGACCGCCAGCTCAGCGCGCGCATCGGATAACCGGACGCATAATCGGAAACAAAGCAAGGAACGCAAGCATGTCGCAGATATTCGACCGCAGCTCCAATGCTCTGGCTCGAGCGAGCTTGGTATTGACGGGGCTGATCGTGATTGCTCTAGGGGTCACTCTGGACCAATTGCAGCGCTCGCCCTGGGTGACGCGACAGGGGCAGCGCCCGGACCAGCCGGTGCCCTTCAGCCACAAGCATCACGTGCAAGGGCTTGGCCTCCAGTGTCAGTACTGCCATGTGACGGTCGAGAAGTCGAGCTACGCCGGAATTCCGCCGACCAAGACATGCATCAACTGTCATGCGCAGATTTGGACTAACGCGCAATTGCTGGAGCCGGTACGCCAGAGCTGGGCGACGGGCGAGTCGCTGCCGTGGATCAAGGTGCATGACCTGCCCGATTTCGTTTATTTCAGCCACGAGATTCATGTGAACAAGGGCATCGGATGCGCCAACTGTCACGGCCGCGTGGACCAGATGCCGCTGATGTACGCGCAAAACACCTTGCAGATGGAGTGGTGTCTGGATTGCCATCGCAACCCCGCCAAGAATCTGCGTCCCACCAGCGAGGTTTACAACATGGCGTGGGAGAATCCGTCAGAAAACCGCCCGGTATGGTGCGCGGCGGGCGAGGAAAAGGACGGCGTGCCAACCGCACAGGGAGTGAGCTGCGTTAGCAGGGACCCGAAACAGACCGGCGTCGAAGTGGCTTCGCTGCAGATGCCGTCGCTCGGCGGCCACGACGCTGCTGGGTCTACCAGCTCCGATGCCGTCGGCGCTCCGGCATACCAGAAATTCACTAGCCAGGACGAGATGGGCCACTTTCTTGTGGATCACTACAAGATTCGCACCCCCAAGGACCTGACCAGTTGCGAGGTCTGCCACCGATGAGCGAAAGGATGCCTGTGGAGCACGAGAAGAACGAAGCCGCTGCGCCGGTGACACTCGTCCAGATTCGCGAGCAGTTAAAGGGCCAGAAGGGCAAGAAATACTGGCGCTCGGTAGACGAGTTGGCGAATACGCCCGAGTTTCAGGCGGCGGTGGAGCGGGAATTTCCCGGCTCGCCTCATGAGTGGGGCGATGACGTATCGCGGCGAGGCTTCCTCAAATTCATGGGCGCGTCGGTGGCGCTGGCCGGGCTGGCCGGTTGCACCAAGCAGCCCGACGAGCCGATTTATCCATATGTTAAACAGCCGGAAGATCTGGTTCTGGGCAAGCCGAATTACTTTGCCACCGCGCATCCGTTTGTTACCGGTGCGGTGCCGTTGCTGGTCAAGAGCGATCAGTACAGGCCCATCAAGATTGACGGCAATCCCGAGCATCCTTATAACCAGGGCGCGTCAGACCCGTTCACGCAGGGAGCGTTGCTGGACTTATACGATCCGGACCGCTCGCAACACGTACTCTATCGCGGAGAGAATCGCGAGTGGGCGGAGTTTGCGCAGGAGCTGCGGCTGAAAGTGGCTGGGACGAAGGACGGAACGGGAATCTACTTCCTGAGTTCGACCATTACTTCGCCAACGCTGGCGCGGCAGTGGAAAGCTGCGCAGGAGAAGTATCCCAAGGCAACGCTGGTGCAGTATGACCCGGCGATTGCAGGGACTTCGTTTGAAGCGGGCAGTTCGCCGGTTTATTCACTTACCGATGCCGATGTCATTGTTTCGCTCGACGCGGATTTTCTATCGGGCGCGGCTTTTCCGGGGTTCCATAAATTAGTCCGCGAGTACGCGGAGCGGCGCAAGAGCCCTGAGAAGCTGAACCGTTTATATGCGATTGAAAGTACGCCGACAACCACTGGCCTGAAGGCGGAGCACAGGCTGGGTCTGCGCGCGAGCGAAATTCCCGCGTTCGCGGCAGAGTTAGCCAAAGCTGTTGGAGTTACCGGTGTTGTAGCTCCGAGTTATGCTTGGACCTATGAACAAAAGAAGTTTGTGACTGCACTGGCAAGAGATTTAAAGGCTCACGCGAGTAAGAGCGTGGTGATACCGGGGCTTTACCAGGATGCATCGGTAGCTGCGCTGGCGCAAGCGATCAACAACACTTTGGGCAATACAGGCAAGACGGTTTTTCTGACGCCAGGCGCGGCAATCCCGCTGCTCAGTGATCAAACAGTTGGCATGAAAGCGCTGGTGGCGGACCTGAATGCGGGCAAGGTGGATTGGCTGGTGATACTGAACACCAATCCTATTTACGACACACCCGCCGATTTGAACTTCGCTGATGCGTTCAACAAGGCCAAGATGGTGGCGCACCTCGGATCGCATTTGGATGAGACAGGACAGATTTCTCACTGGCATATTCCCGCGGCTCATTTTCTGGAGTCGTGGTCTGACGCGCAGGCTTATGACGGAACGGTCTCCATTGTGCAGCCGATGATTGATCCGCTTTATGGCGGTAAGACGGCGCACCACATTTTTCAGGCGCTGCTCGACGAACCCATGGTCAGCCCGTATGATGCCGTACGCGAGACATGGAAGACGACTATCAAGGGCGACTTCGAACAGGGTTGGCGTAAGGCTCTTCATCAGGGTTGGATTGATGGGACGGCATTTGGCCAGACGAGTTTCTCGACCATTCCGAATCTAACTCTTCTATCGAAAGTTCCCGCGCCAGCGCCAAAGGATGCGCTGGAAATCATCTTCCGCCCTGATCCGAATATCTATGACGGCCGCTGGTCGAATATTGGCTGGCTGCAAGAGTTGCCCAAGCCGGTGACCAATCTTAGCTGGGACAATGCGGCGATTGTTTCAGGAGCTACGCTGACCAAGCTCGGCCTGGAAGAAGACGATATTGTCGAGTTATCCGTGAATGGCCGCAAGGTGAATGCGCCGGTGATTGCAGCTCCCGGCCATCCCGATAACTCGGTCACTGTGCATCTTGGCTATGGCCGCGAGTTTGCGGGCCGCGTCGGTTCGGGCGCAGGCTTCAACGCTTATCTGATTCGGTCTGCGGATGCCCCGTTTTACGTCACGGGGACAGTGAAAAAACTTGAAGGCAAGTGGGGCGTGGCTATTACGAAGAGCCATTTCCAGGATCATAGGTCAAAGACCTTTGGAGGGCAGGGAAACGGCAATAACTCGCTGGAAGCAGATGAGGCGATCAACGAGCGCGGCATCATTCGCTACGCCACGCTGAATGAGTACAAGGCTGATCCCGGATTTGCCAACGAAGGCGAGACGCACCCCACGACCGACAAGAGTAACACGCTCTTTCCCAACTGGGCGTACAACGAGGCCAACGCCTGGGGCATGTCTATCGACATGAACAGTTGCGTGGGTTGCAACGCCTGCATCGTGAGCTGTTATGCGGAAAACAATATTCCTGTCGTAGGCAAGCAGCAAGTGAGGATCGGGCGCAATATGCAGTGGCTGCGTATCGACACTTACTTCGAGGGCGATCTGGCCGCGCCGCGCGCGCACTTCCAACCCATGGCCTGCCAGCACTGCGAGAATGCACCCTGCGAACAGGTTTGCCCGGTGGGCGCGACAGTGCATACGCCTGAAGGCTTGAACGCGATGGTTTACAACCGCTGCGTGGGCACGCGCTATTGCTCGAATAACTGCCCCTACAAGGTGCGCCGCTTTAACTTCCTGCTCTACTCGGACTTTGAGACGGAGAGCCTCAAGCTGATGCGCAACCCGGATGTTAGTGTGCGTTCGCGCGGCGTGATGGAGAAGTGCAGTTACTGCGTGCAGCGCATCTCGGCGGCGAAGATCGAGGCTGACAAGGAGAACCGCGCTATTCGCGACGGCGAGATTGTGACCGCTTGCCAGCAGGCCTGCCCAGCGTCGGCAATTACCTTTGGCAACATCAACGACAAGCAGAGCAAGGTTACGAAACTCCAGGCCGACGAGCGCAGTTATCAGGTGCTCGCCGATTTGAATACTCGTCCGCGGACGAAATATGTGGCCGCGGTACTGAATCCGAACTCCGAACTTCAAGATGCGCCGGTGGAGCACATGCCGGTGAAGGGTTGAGAGGCTCGAAGCCAGAATGGCAACCAGCGAAGTAAAAACCGGCGACCCTGGAATTGATCCGTCAACCGGAGAATTCCGAGTCATAGGGCAGGGCCAGACCTTCAAGTCGGTCACTGAGAAGATCACGCGTATCGTGCTCACGCCGCGCACGCCGCTAGGCTGGTTTGTGCTCTTCAGCGTGGGCGGCGGGCTGGCCACGGTGCTTCTGACTGCGGTGACATGGCTGTTCCTCATCGGAACCGGGATCTGGGGCATTACGCAGCCGGTGGCGTGGGGCTTTGCCATTATCAACTTCGTGTGGTGGATCGGCATCGGGCACGCGGGGACGCTGATCTCGGCCATCCTGCTCCTCTTCAAGCAAGGCTGGCGCAACGCCATCAGCCGCTTCGCCGAGGCGATGACGATTTTTGCCGTGGTATGCGCGGGCATGTTCCCGCTGATTCACGTGGGCCGTCCGTGGCTGGCTTACTGGATGTTTCCCTATCCCAACACGATGACGGTGTGGCCGCAGTTCCGCTCGCCGCTGATCTGGGATGTCTTCGCGGTTTCGACGTATGCGACTATCTCGGTTGTGTTCTGGTACATCGGCATGGTTCCCGACCTCGGCACCATGCGCGACCGCGCTCACTCGAAGTTCGCCAAGTATGCATATGGCCTGTTCTCGCTGGGCTGGCGCGGTTCGGTGCGCCACTGGATGCGCTACGAAACGGCCTCGCTGCTGCTCGCAGGGCTGGCCACGCCGCTGGTGCTGTCAGTACATACAGTTATTAGCTTTGATTTTGCGGTGGCCGTTTTGCCCGGTTGGCACACTACCATCTTTCCGCCTTACTTTGTCGCCGGCGCTATTTATTCCGGCTTTGCCATGGTGCTCACGCTGGCCATTCCGCTGCGCAAGTTCTATCACCTGGAGGCGCTGGTCACCGAGCGCCATATCGACAACATGGGCAAGGTGATGCTGGCTACCGGCTTTATCGTGGCCTACGGATACGGCATGGAGATTTTCATGGCCTGGTATTCGGCCTCGCACTGGGAAGCCTTCATGATGTGGAATCGCATGTTCGGGCCGATGGGTTGGTCTTACTGGGTGCTGGTCACCTGCAATCTGGCGATTCCGCTGACTACGTTATGGGTGCGCAAACTCCGCACCAACATTGCGTACATGTTCTTCCTTTCCATCGTGGTCAACACCGGCATGTGGTTTGAGCGCTTCGTTATTGTTGTGACCAGTCTATACCGCGACTTTCTTCCCTCGTCGTGGGGAACTTACCGCGCGACTAAGTGGGACTATATGACCTTTGTGGGCACGCTGGGACTGTTCACGTTTCTGTTCCTGTTGTTTGTGCGCGTGTTGCCCATGATTCCCATGAACGAAATCCGCATGTTATTGCCGGCGGCCAAAATCAAGGCCAAGGCAACAGCAAAGGCAGGTGACTAATGCCGCCACGCGAAGGAACTTACGGCCTGCTGGCCGAATTCGATACGCCAGGCGATCTGATCCGCGCCGCGCGACAAGCGCGTCAGGATGGCTGGCGGCGGTTGGACTGCTATACGCCTTATCCGGTAGAGGAGGCCGCCGAAGCTATCGGCTTCCATCGCAATAAGGTACCGCTTCTTACTCTGGTTGGCGGCTTGATGGGCGGGGCTGCAATGTTCAGCCTCGAAGTCTGGATTTCAGTGCTTGCCTATCCATTGAATATTGCCGGGCGTCCAACTTATTCATGGCCGGCGTTTATTGTGCCTGCGTACGAATGGACGATCTTGTTTGCGGGATTGTCGGCGGCTTTCGGGATGTTAGCGCTGAACGGATTGCCGGCGCTCTATCATCCGCTGTTCAATGCGCCTAACTTCCGCGACGGCGCAACGACCGATAAGTTCTTTCTTTGTTTGGAGGCTCTCGATCCCAAATTCGATCTGACGGAAGCGAAGAAGTATCTGGAAGGTTTTCAGCCGATCTCTGTGGTGGAGGTGGAGTACTGATGCGAGTTAGCCGCCTCAAAAACAGGGAACAGGGAACAGGGAGCAGGGATCAGGCCCCGTGCCCTACCCATTTGCCTTTGTTCTGGCGAATGGGCGGCAAACCACTGGCCTTCGCCTGCATATCGGCGCTGCTGTTTGTGGCGGGTTGTCGCCAGGATATGCAAGATCAGCCCAAGATCATTCCGCAGCGCGGCTCGGAGTTCTTTGCCGACCATCGCGGCGCGCGTGCGCAGGTGGTGAATACCGTGGCCCGCGGCCAGTTGCATGAAGACAGTTACTTCTACACCGGCGTGATTCAGGGCGCAAACGGCTATCGCGAAGAAAAGAACGAGATGCCCTTTGCAGTGACGCGTGACGTGCTCCGGCGCGGGCAGGAGCGGTTTAACATTTACTGCACGCCATGCCACTCGCGCGTGGGCAACGGGCTGGGTGAGATTGTGGAGCGCGGCTACAAGCCGGCCGCCAATCTCCACGATCAGGTGCGGCTCTCGCAGCCCATCTCGCACTACTTTTACGTGATGACTCACGGTTATGGAGCTATGCCGGATTACTCGGCGCAACTAACTCCGGAAGATCGCTGGGCGGTGGCGGCTTATATCCGCGCGTTGCAGTTGAGCCAGGCGGCCAAGGCAGAGGATGTTCCGTCGGGCGTTCAAGTTCGAAGCCTCAAAGAGACAGCGCAAGAGAAGCACTTGTCAGAGGGCTTTGCCGAGCCATGGGCGCTTCCTTCTTCTGCGATTCAGGCTTATCCAAACGATGTGAAGCAGGGCAACCCGGCGATGGCTCCGGCCAATCCGGCTGACCCGAAGATCAAGATTCCCCTCAGCAAACCGGCCAAAGAGGCCGTTAAGTAAGGACAGACGGAATGGCTCACGAGACGCACGCCAAGACACTTCCCGCCGATTTAGGCGCGCCGGCCTTTGTCGACGGCTGGCAGAAGCGCGCGCTGATAATCGGGTTGACCTTTTCTGTCATCGCGGCCGGCTTGGCGCTTGCGGATGGGGCAATCGATCATGTGTTGCGCGCATGGTTGCTGGGCATGGTGCTTACCTTTGGTTTTTCGGTGGGCGGGCTGGCTCTGCTGATGGTGCAGTATTGCTCGGGCGGCAAGTGGGGCCTTCTGCTGCGGAGGCCTTTGGAAGCGATGAGCCGAACGCTGCCATTGGTATTTGCTTATTGGATCGTTGTCGCATTCTCGCTCAAAAAGCTTTATCTCTGGGCTGCGGTCACCGACGTGAGCGCGGCGCTGAAATCCGGATGGATCAACGAAGTCCAGGCCCACGCCATCGAATTCAAGCGGCCCATGCTGAACCCTGTCACATTCATATGGGTCAGCGTGCTCTGCTTCGCTATCTGGGCCTTCTACACGTGGCGGCTCAATACTCTGGGACTCGAACGGGATGCAGCTTCTCCCGCGACCACGCCCCAATGGATCAAGAAGCTCGAAAACATCAGCGGACCCGGCATCGTGATTTACGCCATCACCATGACGGCTGCTGTCATCTATTGGGTCATGTCGCTTGATCCAACTTGGTATTCGTCTGTCTATGGCCTGCTGTTTCTGGTCAGCCAGGCATACGGCGTGCTGGCGCTTTCTATCATTGTGGTCGTTTCGCTTTCGAAAGCCGAACCGTTCAAAACTATTCTTCGCCAGACCGAACAGCACGACCTGGGCAAGCTGACCTTTGCATTTGTGATGCTCAATATCTATCTGGCTTTCTCGCAGTTTCTCATCATCTGGTCGGGAAATCTGCCGGAAGAGATTCCCTGGTATCTGGATCGCATTCGCGGCCACTGGGGCGTAATCATTACGCTGGACTTCATCTTTCACTGGCTGATTCCGTTCACGCTGCTTCTTTCGCGTGATCTAAAACGCAACAAGAAACGAATAGTCTTCGTCTGCCAGTGGATGGTCTTTGCGCGCGCATTCGATTTGTTCTGGCTGATCGAGCCTAACTTCAAAGACGCGGCGCGGAACCTTCATTTCAGTTGGGGAATTCTGGAATACGCTGCCGTGCCGGTAGCGATGGTGGCCTTCTGGGTGGCTTACTTCTGCACGCAGTTGAAGACGCGGCCGCTGGTGCAGACCAACGACCCACACCTTGCGGAGATATTGGAGCCTGAACATGTCCACGCATAATCTTGACGAACCGGATCGCAACAAGCCGGAAGAAGTTGACACATCGAAGGGTTACGAGGCGACAGATGTTCGCGTCTCCGGCATCCTTGTCTTCCTTGTTGCGCTGAGCATCTTTGCGGCTGTGACTGCAGCGATGGCGTATGGGGTTGGCAAGATACTTGACGCGCGCATGGCCAGAGAAGACGGGCCTCGGAGCAAGTGGACGAAGACAGTGGATGTTCGCCAACTTGGTGATATGCCCAACAGCCCCGAGTTGCAGAACAAGGTAGCCACGCTGATGCAGCAGTATCCTACGCCGCGTTTGCAAACTGACGACGGCGCGCAGGATATAGCCGATCTGCACGCGCGCGAAGACCTGCTGCTGAACAATTACAGTTGGGTCGATCAGTCGCAGGGCAAGGTGCGGATTCCCATCGAGCGCGCCATGGAACTAATTGCGCAGCGGGGATTGCCTGTGGCCCCAGCAGTGGAGCAGGCGCCGCTGATGATCGGAGACATGAAGCCTCAAGTAATTATTCCGCTGACCAGCGGATTTGCTCGCACCAGCTATGAGTTAGATCAGGCCGAGGCGCAGACCGTGGAGGGAACACGGGCGGGAGAACAGAAGTAAAGAGCGCCGGTTGAGGTTTGTGGTCTCCCACCCTTTTCGCAAAAAGCGCGAAAAGGATGGGGCACCCGACACACGGCCAGCTGGCAGGGAAGAGAAAGAAGGAACGATGTACGACGCGGGCACAATTCGGAGAGATACAAGAAGTGTGGCAAGGTTCGCGGCGCTGTGCGCGGCGTTGGTTGCTCCGTCTCTGATGGCCCAGGTTTCCGGCTACGGCGACAAAGCGGTGGGACCGGTGAACGACAAGCCGCCGGCGATACTGAACGGCGTGGGCATTGAGCAGCGATTGAATCAGCAGTTACCGCTCGGTCTCACTTTTACTGACGATCAAGGCAAACAGGTGCAGTTATCCAGTTACTTTGGCAAGCGGCCTGCAATTCTGGCGCTGGTTTATTACCAATGTCCCATGCTTTGCTCGGAGGAGCTGAACGGGCTGACGAGCGCTTTGCAGATGGTAAACTTCGTCCCCGGCAAGGATTTCAGCGTGATCGTGGTGAGCATCGATCCCACCGAGGGCACGGAGTTAGCCGCGGCCAAGAAGCGCAGTTACCTGAAGCGCTATGGCCATCCGGAGACGGCGAACGGGTGGCATTTCATGACCGGCACGCAGCCTAACATTGACGCGCTTACCAAGGCTGTGGGCTTCGGTTACGTGAAGATTCCCGGACCCGACGGCAAGCTTACGCAATTTGCCCACGCCAGCTCGATTCAGATTGTAACTCCCGAAGGCAAGCTGGCCCAGTATTACATGGGTGTGGAGTACTCGCCCAAGGATTTGTTGCTGGGGCTCAACGAGGCTTCGTCCAATCGCATTGGCTCGCCGGTAGATAACATTCTGACTTACTGCTATCACTACGATCCGCAGACGAACAAGCACTCGCTAATTGTGGCGCGGGTGGTGCAGTTAGGCGGACTTATGACGCTGTTGCTGCTGGGTGGATTCATGGGGCTGATGTTTCGCAGAGATTACCGCCGCGCCCACTCATCGGCAAAGCTGGCGCAAGGGAAAGAACTGAAGGTGAACGGATAACGGAATGAGCCATATTAGTCCAACAATCTGGCAGTTTCTCGTCAAATGGTTGACGAACTTCGCGCTGTTTCCGCCCGAGGCGTCGAAGATTGCGCCTCAGATGGATGCGCTTTTTTTCTTCATGGTCCTGGTGAGCCTGATCGGGCTGACGGCGGTAGTTCTAATGGTCGTCAGCTTCTCCATTCTCTACAGCAAAAAGCGCCACCCTGTGGCCGTGCAGATCGAAGGCTCCACGCTTCTGGAAGCCACATGGACTATCATTCCGCTGGGGCTGTTCATGGTGATGTTCGTATGGGGCGCGCTGATTTATTTCCGCGTTTTTACGCCGCCTGCCAACGCCATGAATATCTACGTGGTTGGCAAGCAATGGATGTGGAAGGCGGAGCATCCAGGCGGGCAGCATGAGATCAACTCATTGCACGTGCCAGTGGGCCACGCCGTCCAGTTGACGCTGATTTCCGAGGATGTATTTCACAGCTTTTCGATTCCCGCTTTCCGCGTGAAGCGCGAGGCTATTCCCGGCCGCTACACGACGGTCTGGTTTGAAGCCACCACGCCGGGGACCTATCACCTTTTCTGCACTCAGTATTGCGGCACGGAACACTCGCACATGATTGGCGATGTGGTGGTGCTGTCGGAGGAGGATTACAGAAAGTGGCTGGCTGGTTCCACGAGCGGCAACTCGCTGGCGCAGAATGGTGAGCGCCTCTTCGCCAGCCTTAGTTGCGCCGCATGCCACAACGCACGCCCGGATGCGCGCGGACCCTCGCTGGCCAATGTATACGGCTCGAGGCTTGCGCTTTCCACGGGCGCTACGGTCATTGCCGATGACGCATACCTGCGCGAATCGATTCTGAATCCCTCACAGCATATAACTCAGGGTTATGCGCCTATTATGCCCACTTACCAGGGGCAGGTCAGCGAAGAGGGAGTTATCGCGCTGGTTGAATATATCAGGCATCTGGACTCAGATTACCGTGTTCAGCAAACGACCAACACAACCGACCTGCTGCCGGAAAGCGAAGGCAACGCGGCGCCGGCCGCGCAAGCGCCCGCTAAGAATGGGACCGTGAAGCCATGAACAATGATAACAACACCATCATCGATCTTCCCGATCAGGCTACGGCCAGGATTCCCCAGCCTAACTTCATCAGCAAAGAAAATGGCCTGATGAGTTGGTTGCTGACTGGCGACCACAAGCGGATCGCGATTCTCTACCTGATCTCGATTACGTTCTTTTTCTTCATCGGCGGAGCATTGGCGGGCCTCATCCGCCTGGAGCTGCTGACGCCGCAGGCTGATCTGATGGCCACTGACACCTATAACAAGGTGTTCACCATGCACGGTATCATCATGATCTTCCTGTTCCTGGTGCCATCGGTGCCGGCCACGCTGGGCAACTTTTTTATCCCGATGATGATCGGGGCCAAAGACCTGGCGCTGCCCAAGGTCAACCTCCTTAGTTGGTATCTCTACATGACGGGCGGCATTCTGGCCCTCTATGCCATGATTACAGGTGGCGTGGATACGGGCTGGACCTTCACCACGCCGCTCTCCACTCACTATGTGAACACCAATGTAATAACTACAGGCTTTGCCATCTTCGTCGCCGGCTTCAGCTCCATTTTTACAGGATTGAACTTTATCGTCACCATCCACAAGATGCGGGCGCCGGGTATGACCTGGTTCAGGCTGCCGCTGTTCGTGTGGGCGCACTATGCGGCCAGTATTCTTATGGTGCTGGGCACGCCGGTGCTGGCTATCGCTATCGTGTTAGTCATGCTGGAGCGCGCCTTCGGCATTGGCGTATTCGATCCCGCCAAGGGCGGTGATCCACTGCTATTTCAACATTTGTTCTGGTTCTACTCTCACCCTGCCGTTTACATTATGATTCTGCCGGGAATGGGAGTTATCAGCGAGGTTATCTCGACTTTCAGCCGCAAGCGCATCTTCGGCTACACGGCGGTAGCGTTTTCATCGGTGGCCATCGCGGTCTTCGGCTTTTTTGTCTGGGCCCATCATATGTTCATCATGGGCATTTCGAACTATGCCGTGCTGGTGTTTTCGCTGCTTACCATGTTGGTTGCCGTGCCTTCGGCTATCAAGATATTCAATTGGACGTTCACGCTTTACAAGGGGTCAATTACTTTCGAAACACCCATGTTATATGCCTTCGGCTTCATGGGATTGTTCACCATCGGCGGAATGACCGGAGTATTTCTCGGAGCTTCTGGCACTGACATACATTTGACGGAAACCTACTTCATCGTGGCTCACTTTCACTTTGTCATGGTGGGCGGCATGTTGATGGCGTTTCTGGCCGGCATTCATTTCTGGTGGCCGAAAATGACCGGCCGTATGTATCCGGAGAAGATATCGCAACTGGCGGCCGTAGTTACGTTTATTGGCTTCAACCTGACATTCTTCCCGCAGTTTATTCTGGGCGTGTTGGGTATGCCACGGCGATACGCATCTTATCCACCCGAGTTTCAGGTTCTGAATGTATTCTCAACCGCGGGCGCAACCATTCTGGGCGTAGGCTACCTGTTGCCGGTGCTTTATCTGATCTGGTCGCTGAAGTATGGGGCTATTGCGGGAAGCAACCCGTGGCAAGCAACGGGCCTGGAGTGGCAGACGCAATCCCCTCCACTTACTGAGAACTTTGTCGTGATGCCTGTCATGGATCACGAAGCCTACGACTACGAATGGCTGGAGAGTCAAAAAGCGAAAGAGGTGGCCAGTGCCGGATAACTCAGCGATTGCCCACGGCGCTCAAGAGTCTGTAAGTGCCGCTAACAACGCTAACGGCGCTAACTCCGCTCATCCGGAGCATCCACCCTATCTGCGCCATCACTTTGAATCCGTCGAGCAGCAGGCGGACACCACCAACTTTGCCATGTGGCTCTTTCTGCTGACTGAGGTCATGTTCTTCGGCGGCCTCTTCACCGCTTATCTCATTTATCGCAACTGGTATTACCCGGCTTTTGTTGCCGGCTCACACCAGTTGAATGTAATTTGGGGAACGCTGAATACAGTGGTGCTGATAGGCTCCAGCTTTACGATGGCCATGGGCGTTTGGTGCGCGGAGACGCGGCGCAGGAATGGGCTGGTTCTCTGCCTGAGCTTGACCTTTGTTTTGGGCCTCTGCTTTCTGGGAATCAAAAGCATTGAGTATCACGAAAAATGGGAGAAGCATCACGTTCCGGGCGCTCACTACAGTTTGCAATCGTTTGTCGATCCTCAATCCGATCCTGAGGTTTTCAAGGAATATCACGACAAGGCGCTCATGCCAGACATGGCGCGCCACACGGAGATTTATTTCTCGCTCTACTTCGCCATGACTGGGATGCACGCCCTGCACATGATCATCGGCATCGGAATTCTGGCATTCATGATCTATCGCGCCAGGGCCGGAGCCTACACCTCGGGCCACGTAACATTTGTGGAGAACTTCGGTCTTTACTGGCACTTTGTTGACATTATCTGGATATATCTTTTCGCGCTGCTTTACCTGATCAGCAGACATCAATAAAGGCAGGGAACAGGGAATAGGGAATAGGGAATACCGTCAGAGGATAAGAGGATGAGCGAGGAAACGAAACACGCTGAGCAGGAACACCACATTGTAGGCCCCGGGGTCTACGTGGTCATTTTTCTGGCATTGCTGGTGGGCACGGCGCTCACCGTCTGGGCTTCATTTCTCGAACTTGGCCCGTGGAATCCGATCATCGCGCTGGCCATTGCGACTGCCAAGGCGACTTTGGTGGTGCTGTTTTTCATGCACGTAAAGTACAGCACCAAACTGACCAAACTCACCGTCTTCGCGGGTATCTTCACGTTTATGATTCTGGTCTCGTTGACGCTGGCGGACTACATCAGCCGGGCCTGGGGAAGCTGGTAGAGGAACAGTGAACAGTGATCAGTGGTCACTGTGCCGGTACATTCCAATGAAGGGCTTCCCGACGGGCGGCCATGGAGCAAAACAGGCGTTCCCAGTCTCGCCGCGAACAGAAAAACCCCGCTGCGCCGGCGCCGAAGATGCGCCGGTTCCCATTTCTGGTCTATAATTCGAGACAATTTGAATCCCAGTAGCTGCGTGTTTCACACGATGTAATCCATTGAATTTCGATCAAGTCCTCCTCGGACGAAGCCGATAACAGAGAGGGGACACTCGGAATCGCACCTAGGACGCGTGTGAACATTTGGGTCTTTCAGCGGTCTCATGGCGAACCTGCATATGGTGGCAGGGAAGGGAACTGCGCCTTTTTTCGTTCAGCGGGCGGGCGTGGGGCGTTCTGGTCTGGGTTGAGCCGGAGCATCGGGGAATTGCTGGCTGTGCTGGTCCTGGCGGCGATGACCGCTGCGCTCGACGAAGCGCAAGAGACAACCGCAAATACGCAGGCGACAACTGCGGCAGTGGCCGCACGACAGGCGAATCTCCCTCCTCGTGTGGCTCAGGCAGAGCGGTTTCTGGCCCGGCGCGGATGGGCGAGAAGCTCGACAAGCAGCGGGAGTCAAACCTGGGCAGGGGCCGGACATTTAGCTCGTCGTGCGCAGACGGCCTCAGCCGAAGCGCGTGCTCAGGCCCAGGCGGAGTCGGCAGGAACCGCGAGCTGGCAGCCGCTTGGCCCGACGGCGGTTCTCTCGCAGAGTTTTGGCCTGGTCACAGGGCGCATCTCCGCCCTGGCGCTGGATCCGTCGGATACGACCGGCAACACGCTCTACGTGGGCACCACCGGCGGAGGGGTTTGGCGGTCGCAGAATGCGGACACATCGAGCGCAGCCGGCATCAGCTTTATTTCGCTGACCGACGACCTGTCGGCCCTGAGCGGCGCGGAAGACTCCTCCATCAGCACCGGCGCGCTCATCGTGCAGCCCGGCGGGACGGGAGTGATATTGGCCGGCACGGGCGACCCAAACGATGCCCTTGACTCGTATTACGGCGCGGGAATTCTGCGCTCCTCGGACGGCGGCACAACCTGGAAGCTGATTCCCAACACTGTCGATGGTATCTACAGCTTTGCCGGGGAGGGTTTCGCGGGCTTTGCCTGGAGTACGGTGAATACAAATCCCGCAGCCTGCGGGCCCAATCCCGTGCAGCCAGTCGTGGTCGCAGCAGTCTCGCAAGCCTACGAGGGCGCGCTGGTGAATGCGGTTTGGCCCGGCGCAAGCTACGAGGGGCTGTACTACTCCACGGATGGCGGCGAGAACTGGTGCCTGGCGACCATCACGGACGGCTCGGGTGCAAACGTGCAGGGACCCACCACCATTTTTGCGTTGCCGGACGGGAATGCGGCGACTTCGGTCGTGTGGAACCCGGTGCGAAAGCTGTTCATCGCGGCGGTGCGCTACCACGGCTACTATCAGTCCTCGGACGGCATCACGTGGACGCGGTTAAGCGATCAGGATCAGCCGGGCGTGGCCACGAGTACGGGCACGAGCGCAAGTCTGAGCAGCGCATGGTGCCCGACGAACACTGGCGGCACGGGATCGCAAGCCTGCCCCATCTTTCGCGGGACGCTTGCCGTGAATCCCCAGACCGGCGACACCTTTGCGTGGACGGTGGACATCAACAACAAGGATCAGGGAATCTGGCAGGATCTGTGCGCGGCGAGCAGCGGCAAATGCACCAATCAGACCATCACTTTCGCCCAGCCATGGAACACGGCGGCTCTGGAAGTTGCGTCCCCGCTCGACACAACGATTGCTAACGGCGACTACAACCTGACGCTGGCCGCGGTTCCCGCCGGGCAGGAAACGCTGCTGTTGGCCGGGGACAATGATCTGTGGGAGAGCACGTGTCCGGTGGCGCAGGGTTGCAAGTGGCGCAATACCATCAATTCCACTACCTGCATGAGCGCGAAGGTCGGCGAATACCAGCACGCTCTGGCCTGGAACGCCGCGAATCCGCTGGAGATATTTGTGGGCAACGACAGCGGGCTGTGGCGCTCGACCGATGCTATCGCAGAGAGCACGCTCGCCAACCCTGAGCCGGTGTGCTCGCCGACCGATGCGGCTCATTTTCAGAACCTGAATGGAGGCCTGGGTTCGCTGGCTGAGGTTGAAAGCATTGCCCAGTCGAGTTCAACGCCCTACCCCATGCTGGCCGGCCTGGGAGCAAATGGCACAGCAGGCGTGAGCAGTACGACGGGTGCGACGGCGGATTGGCCGGAGATTCTGGGCGGCGAAGGCGGGCCGGTGGCCATCGACCCCAACGACAGCGCCAACTGGTACGTGAACAACCAGGCGGGAGTCTCGATTTATCTGGGCACGCCGCCCACAGGGAGCACTCCCGGCACATTCAGCCCCGTACTCAATTACACAACCGATCCGGGCGCGACTACGCCAGTGGCGACCGGCGGGGTTGCGACTGCGGATGTGGTCAGGGATGGGCTGAGCATGGCGGTGGAGCCTCCTTACGCGCCCGCGGACTTCCTGGTGGACCCGCTCAACAGCGCGCAGTTGTTGATTGGAACCTGCCGGGTATGGCGCGGCCCGGCCAACGGCGTGGGCTGGAGCACGGCCAACGCCATCAGCCCCATCCTCGACGGCGTGACCGGAGAAAATGATTGTTTGGGCAATGCGCTCATTCGCACGATGGCGGCCATGGCGCTGCCTGTTTCGACGGCGTTGCCCTCGGGCGGCGAAGTGGTTTATGTGGGCATGTACGGCTCGGCGAATGGGAATAGGGCGCTTGCCGGCCACGTCCTGAGCATGACCTATAACGCGGCGACTCAGGATTGGTCCGCTCCGGCCGACCTGACAACGCTGGGCGCGGTCACCAACGATACCCATGCGATGAACTACTACGGGATGGATATTTCCAGCATCTTCATCGACTCCCACGATCCCACCGGGCAGACGGTTTACGTGACCGTCGCGGGCTTTCCGACGCCTGAAGAAAATGTGCAGTCGGTTTACGGCTCGACCAGCGGCGGCGCAAGCTGGACGGCCTTGACGGTCAACCTGCCCGCGGCCCCGGCCAACAGCGTCGTGGTGGACCCGCAGAGCGCAAGCACGGTTTACGTGGCCACCGATGCCGGAGTGTATTCGACGCTGCAGATTGGCTCCTGCACGACGGTCACTTCCGGTTGCTGGGCGCCTCTGGGAAGCGGACTGCCGAACGCGCCGGTGGTTGAGCTGAGCGCCGCGCCCGCGTCGTCGAGCGTGCATAATCTCGTCGCCGCCACTTACGGGCGCGGCATCTGGATGACTCCCCTGCTGGGAGCTGGCGGAATGGGCGCTGGTCCGGCAACCGACACGCTCTCAGCAACCACGCTGACGTTTCCTAATACAAACTCAGGACAGCTCTCGACGGCACAGACCGTGACGCTGACCAATACCGGCAGCGTGCCGCTGACTTCCATCGCCGTCTCGGTAAGCGGAGAATTTCAGCAGACGAACTACTGCACCGCGAGCCTCGCGGCCAACTCGAGTTGCACCATCAGCGTGCAATTCGCGCCAACTTCGACAGGAGTTCAGAACGGCACGCTGTCCATCTCCGACATCATGCGCACAGAGCCGCAAACCGTCACTCTGAGCGGCACAGGCGTCGCCCCGCCCGCGCTCGGCGTCGGCCCAACGAGCCTGACTTTTTCGGCGCAGGTGGGCCAGCCAAGTTCGGCGCAGACGGTTACTGTGACCAATATCGGAGGAGCGCCGCTGGCTGGTGTAGGTTTCCAGATTACAGGGACTTCGGCGAGCAGTTTTTCATATCAGTCATCGACCTGCGGCGCGACTCTAAGCAGTGTGAGCGGCCAGAATAGTTGCACAGTCGGCGTGGTCTTCACGCCGGCCGCGGCAGGCGGCGCCACGGCCTCACTTGTCGTCTCTTCGTCAACTGCGGGCGTCGCGGCGGTCCCGGTTCCGCTCAGCGGCACAGGGCAAACTCCGGCGGGACTCAACGTGAACCCGGCGCAGCTTCTCTTTCCCATCGTTCTGCCGGGCGGGTCCAGCCCGTCGCAGACGGTGAGCATCACCAACACCGGCGGCTCGACGGCCAGTTCGCTCACATTAACGGCCACGCTGCCGTTCTATCTTGTCCAGAACACCTGCGGCACCAGCCTGACGGCCGGGGCAAGCTGCTCCACCGGGGTAATCTTTTCGCCCTCCCTCAACGGGCCGTATGCGGGCACGCTTACCATCGCATCCCCATCGCTCACGGCCTCGGCCAGCGTGCCGCTCAGCGGAACGGGTGGAATGCCGGGTTCCGTTCAGGCGCTGCCCGGCATCGTCAACTTTACGAGCCAATCGGGAAGCTCTGAAATCGGAGTGGGCCTCACCAGCGCTCCCGTCACAGTGACCCTCGCCAATCCCGATAGCGTCAACAGCCTGGGCAGCTTTGCTCTGTCGGTCACTGCGGGATTCCGGCTGGCGAGCACGACCTGCTCCTCCACGCTTGCCGCCGGGGCCAGTTGCACGGCTGTGGTCGAATTCGCGCCCACCACTCCTGGGCCGCAGAGTGGAAGCCTGATCGTGACGAGCAGCGCGCTGCCGACGGGTGAGTTTGTGCCCCTGTCGGGCATGGGCTTCGACTTCGCGATGACGCCCTCAGGCTCGTCCAGCCAGACCATCGCCAATGGCCAGACCGCCGACTACAAGCTGGTGATTACTCCGCTGCTGGGCTCGCAAGGCGTCTTCACATTCCAATGCAGCTCGCTGCCTCCGAATTCGGCATGCACCTTCAACCCGGCCAGTGAAGGCATTCCCGCTAACGTAAGCGGTAACGAAGTGGTGGAGATTGCCACGGGACTGACCGAGACCACTGCCCACGCCTCGCAGCCGCCATCGTGGCCGGTTGTTCCGCTGGCCTGCGGGCTGGCACTCGCGCCGTTTGCCCTCAAGCGCCGGCGCAAGTTTTTGCCGCTGGCTGTGCTGCTGGCAATTCTGGCGGGCGGTGTCACCAGTTGCACATCCTCTAACGTCATCTCCGGCGGAACGGTTCCCGGCTCCGGCTCCGGTATTACTTCTCCGGGAACTTTTCCGGTTGTGGTCACCGCGACCTCGAACGGCGTCCAGCACCAGGTCACGCTGACGCTCATCGTGGACTGAAGAGGCTGCGGAAAAACTCCAATTCTCCGGAATAATTGGAGAAATACATCCCTCAGGGCCTAAAGGCCGCGTTGATTTTGCGGCATTTACGGCACGACTAAAGTCGTGCCCTGATACAAAGCGTCCCTTTGAATCAGCTTCTACGAGTTTTTCCGCAGCCTCTAAAGACCCACGGGGGCAGGAGCCAAACCCATTGAGCGGTTCTCCAATTGCTGCATCCCGAAAGCACGCCTGCTAAGTGGCTTTTTTCTTAAGAAGAAGCCACCTCGCACGAGGCTTGTAAGGGCACGTGAATTGGAGAACCGCTCTAAACGCTATACTTTATTTTCGGGACTTCACCGCGAAGGCGCGCCACCGTCCGTTCAGAGGGCCGCGAATGGGGAAGAGCAGCGAATGACAGCCAAAGTAACCGTTAAAGAAGTAGAGCGAGTGGCCGAGCTGGCCCAACTTGAACTCGGGCCAGAGGAAACTCCGGCTATGCTGCGTGATTTGAACGCCATTTTGGACTACGTGGCTGAGTTGAACGAACTGGATACGACTGGCGTGGAGCCGCTGGCCCAGGTGAGCGAATTGTCACTCGAAGGCGCGGGCCAGGGCGAGCTGCGCGCCGACACTCCCCGTCCATCGCTGGATCGTGCTGCCGTGATGCCCCAGGCTCCGGAAACAGATGGGGTCTTTTTCAAAGTGCCTAAGGTGATCGAGCGATAATCCCCGCTCGGCCGGCCTCCCTTCGTGTGGCGGAGGCGTAAAGAGGGCCAGAAAAAACCAGCAACCAAGCCAGGAAACGAGGAAGATTCACTTGTCGAGCGAAGCTAAACCAGCAGAAACTTTTGTGGAAAAGCCGAAAACTCTGGCCGAGTTGCGCGAAGGAATTGCCTCTGGCCGCACCAAGGCCGTCGATCTGGCCGCCAGCTACTACGACCGCATTGCGCAGAAAAATCCGCGCCTGAATGCCTACCTGAGCCTCACCAAGGAGCGCGCGCTGGCGCAGGCCGACCGTGTGGATACGCTTGTCTCAAAAGGAGAGCCGCTGGGAGTTTTAGCCGGCATTCCGGTGGGCATCAAGGACGTTCTGGTGATGAAGGGCGCTCCGGCCACGGCGGGGTCAAAGATTCTTGAAGGCTATCGCCCTCCCTACGACGCCACCGTGGTTTCGCGGCTCGAAGCGGCGGGCGCGGTGCTGCTGGGCAAGCTGAACTGCGACGAGTTCGCCATGGGTTCGTCCAACGAAAATTCAGCCTACGGACCGGTGCGCAATCCGGTAGACACCGAGCGAGTTCCGGGCGGATCGAGCGGCGGCGCGGCGGCGGCTGTCGCGGCCAATCTGGCCGTGGCCACGCTGGGCTCCGATACCGGCGGCTCCATTCGGCAGCCAGCCAGCTTTTGCGGGGTGGTGGGCGTGTTGCCGACCTATGGCCGCGTCTCGCGCTACGGACTCATCGCCTTTGCCTCGTCGCTGGACCGCGTGGGACCGTTTGCGTCGAACGTTCGCGATGCCGCCACGATGCTGGGCGTCATTGCCGGCCACGACTCCAAAGACGCCACCAGTTCTTCGGCTCCGGTGCCAGACTATGCCGCCGAAAGCGACAAGCCAGCCGCGGGCCTGCGCATCGGCATTCCCGCCGAGTACTTCGGCGAAGGGCTTGACCCGGAAGTGGGCGCGGCTATCGAGCGGGGCATTGCCGCGCTGAAGGCTGCCGGATGCACCGTGAAGACGGTCTCGCTGCCTCACACACGCTACGCTGTACCAACTTACTATCTGATCGCCACGGCCGAGGCCAGCGCCAACCTGGCCCGCTTTGACGGAGTGCGCTACGGCTATCGCTCGCCCGCGCCGGAGAACCTGGCGGCCATGTACCGGCACTCCCGCGACGAGGGATTTGGCGCGGAGGTCAAGCGCCGCATCCTGCTGGGAACCTATGCGCTGAGCGCGGGCTATTACGACGCTTATTATCTGAAAGCCCAACAGGTGCGGCGTTTGCTGGCCGAGGAGTTCCTGCGCGCCTTCGCCGAGGTGGACGCAATCGTAACGCCCACCGCGCCCACGCCTGCCTTCAAACTGGGCGAGAAGACCGGCGACCCGCTGGCCATGTATCTTGCAGACATTTTTACGGTAACGGCGAGCCTTGCGGGCATCTGCGGCGTCACAGTGCCTTGTGGTGCCACCCAGGCCGGACTGCCGGTGGGCATGCAGGTGCTGGCCCGCCACATGAACGAGAGTGCGGCCTTCCGTGTGGCGCGGGCCGTGGAAGCGGCGAAGATTTAGGAGTAAGCAACATGAAGTTCGATAAGTGGATTGCAATTGTAGCGATAGTGGCGATTCCAGCGATTTCCTCGTGCCGGAAATCGCGTTCGACTTCACAAAATATCGCGGCTCAACAGAAGCCACCTACGGCGCATGTTGAGCCAGAGCGCACCTTAAGCAAGGATGAACAGTCATGCAAGGTGTTCGTGAAGAAGTTCTATGACTGGTACGTCCATAGCGTATGGTCAGGGTTTTGCAACCAAGGCCACGATGCTGAAAGTTGCAAGAAAGCGTCCGAATTTGCTTCCGTTGATGAGATGAGCATCAAGCAAGTGCTAAGTCTTAAGCTGGAAAAGCTTTTCGATGATGATCGGGCTGCGGAGGCAGCATCGAACGATGACGGGGTTGGGTATTTGGAGGAATCTGATCCATATATTACCGGGAACGGAGATCCAAGCTCGCATTATGAGGTAGAAAATGTGCGCGTGAAGGACGGGGTATGTAACGTAGATGTTTATGGCGAATCGAACGAGGGAGCTAAGGACACAAAGATCATGCCCGAGTTAGCCAAGATCAACGGGAAATGGGCCTTTGTGAATTTTCATTATCACACCGACTATTATGATCAAAACACTAAGAAACAAGCCTCATTTGATGACGATCTGGTGACTGGTCTGGAGAACGATCTTAAGGGCTATCGCGATGAGATAAAAAGCACCAAGAAATAGTTTGTCTTGGTAGTGCATGTTGATCCAGGTCGACTGTGTCAGGAGCAAGTTGAATGAGCAAGACTGCACGATTTTGGGTTGTAATTCTGGCGGCGTTGCTGGCCGTTCCCATGACAGTTTCAGCCGCGCCGCGCAAGACGCATAGCGTGGTTCTCGGAGCCGTCAAAAAGGTGACCTACTCGCGCACCGGCGACCCGGCCGGCGCGGCGGCTACTGAGAACGAGCTGAAGGTCCGCGCTCTGCTGGTGGATGGCGTTTTGAAGGAGTGGACCACCGGAGACGCCCACGACGTGACCGACCGCAGCTTTGTGGTCCGGCGCGTGCTCCGGCTGAACGATGCCTTGCCCGCCGATAAGACCGGCGAAAAGCTCGCCCCGGCAGCCAGCCGTTGGGTCTGGCAGCGCGGTCCTTGGCTGCTGGTGGATCGCGTTACAGGCCACATTATTGCCCTGAAACTGCCCGATTACGATCCCGGAGTGAGCCAGGTGAGCTGGTTCCGCGACTACGGCGCCTATTGCGGCGTAACCCCCAGCGGCAAGAGCCTTTACGCCGTGGTGGCTCAGGTGGCGGCGCGCAAGGCGGTGCTGGCGAAAAAACTATCTGCCTTCAACCCGGAGAGCCGTCCCGACCCCGCCTGCGGTCCCGCAGAATGGCAGCGCGAGCCTCTGCGCATCACATTCCACCCGACCGGCAAGGAGCCGGCGAGCTTCGATATCGTTCCCGGCTCGGCTGTGCTGGTCGAGGACGCGAGCGACGAGCCGGAGACTCCCGCGGCCACTCCGGAAGTGAAACAAAAATAGTGGACTGAATGGGGTGCAGCGAGAGTGACGGCTCAGATGGCTTTGGAAAACAGCCTCTGAACCGTACTCCCCACACCGGAGTGAATTCGTCTTTGATGCTTTCTCTGCTTGAGCATTTCTCGCTGCAACTGCCACAGCGCCCAGAACAGAAAAGCCTCGGCCAACGTGAACGGAATCAATAACAGGTAGCGTAGATCGAACTCAGGCATGACGGGGATTCCTCTCTCTGCTTCACGGCCGCCAGATGGGCGATCACAGAGCCAGGCCGCTGCGGCCAGCAGGCCTAACTACCAGCAGAAACCCGCCGCACTAAGAGAGGCATATTCAGTCCGTAAAGGATTTGTAAGGCCTGGAATTCTCCCGCTTGGTTACTGGCAATCTCCGGCGCGGAGACTGGCTGGATGCGGTTCGCCTTGACACAGCCCCGGCTCCGCGTATCTTATCTATCAAGGCACTCTTTTGGAATCCGATCGGAATGGGCGTAAGGGAATTGGCGCGCCTCATGATTTGGGCTTCCACAGGAGCGCTGTGTCGAAGAGGAAGCAGACGGCAGTTGGGTCACAGGCGATACACGATTGCAGGAGAGAAATTCAGTCTCCGGCGAGTGGTAACCGTGCCCTCACTTCGCGCGTTTGGGCTTGAAACCACCCGTGGCCCGAACCAGTCTGGATCGTTCCCGGAGACAAACTTTTTCGCGGGCTTCCGGCAGATGGCTGGGTGTGCCTGTGCCCTGAAGGGCGTAGTGGTTTTTGTGCCGCCCATGGGCTGGCAAGATTGGGATTGGGGATGAGCGTGGCAACGAGTTTTGCTTTGTTGATGTTCCTGCAGGCTGCCGGCGGCGGAGGTGGCTTTGCGATGCTTCCTATCCTGCTGATCATTCCGGTCCTGTACCTGGTGATGATCCGTCCGCAGCAGAAGCGGCAAAAGCAGTGGCAGCAGATGCTGGCCAGCATCAAAACAGGCGACCGGATTACAACAGCGGGCGGCGTTCGCGGCGTCATCGTTTCCATCAAGGACGATGGAATCGTGATTCGCGTGGCGCCGGACGGCGTCAAGCTGGAAGTGGCAAAAAACGCCATTGCCTCGGTGACTACGGATAGTGGACAGTGAACAGTGAACAGTGAACAATGTTCACTGCATCGAAATAGAGAAACGGGACGATGAAGAAGAATCTCAACAGTAAAATTGCCCTGATTGTTGCTGTCCTGGCGATTTGTGTCTATGGCATCTTCGGCGTGCCTTCGGGCGTCACCGGCAAGGACCTGGGCGATGCCATGACCAAGCGCATTCACCTGGGCCTGGATCTGCGCGGCGGAGCTCACCTCATCTTGCAGGTCGAGGTGCTCGAGGCCGTCAACGCGGAAACCGACAACACGGTGGCGCTTCTCAAGGAGAATCTGAAGACCGCCAACCTGAGCTATTCGCAGGTCTACAAGCCGGATCCGGCCAAGCCGACGCTCATCAAGATCGAGGGAACGGCGCCGTCCAGCGTGAGCGATGTGCGTTCGCTGCTTGAATCCAAGGACGGCAACGAATACGACGTGGCCAGCGGCGACACCGATTCGAGCTTCACGCTTGTGATGAAGCCCATGATCCTGACGGCGCTCGAAAAGAAGACCGATCAGCAGGCTATCGAGGCCATCCGCGACCGTGTGGATGCGCTGGGCGTCAGCGAGCCGCAGATTCAGGAGTACGGGCTGGGCGACAACCAGATTCTGGTGGACTTGCCGGGCGTGGAGAACGAGAGCCAGATCGAGTCCATCATCCAGGGAACCAACCGCCTGGAGATTCACGCCGTAGTCGGCGGTCCCTATAAGGACGAACAGGAGGCGGCAGCCAGCCTGGGCGGCAGCGTCCCGGCAGACCAGATGCTGAAGAGCTTCTCCGGTGTGGTCGAGGGCGGTTCCTCCGTGCAGAGCGTCTATGTGTTGCAGCGCGCCTCGGTAGTGGCCGGCAACGACTTCCGCTCCGCAGATCCGAGCGTCAATTCGAATACCGGCCAGAGAGAAGTCCAGTTCACCCTGACCAATGAAGCCGGCGACAAGTTTTACGACTACACCAGCAAGAACGTGGGCCGCAGCATGGCGGTGGTCATGAACGACCATATCCGCGAGGTGGCCACCATCCAGAGCGCGATTCGCGACCGGGGCGAAATCACCGGCAGCTTCACGTCGGATGAAGTTGCGTCTCTCTCCAAGCTCTTGCGCACGGGCGCTTTGCCGGCCTCGTTGCAGCAATTGGAGAAGCGTTTTGTGGGCGCATCTCTGGGCGCGGACTCCATTCGGCAGGGCATCACTGCGGCCATCGTGGGCGTGCTGGTGGTCATGGTCTTCATGCTCGTCTATTACCGCGGCTCGGGCATCAACGCCGACGTAGCGCTGATTCTGAACCTGGTGATTCTGCTGGGCTTTATGGGCGCATTCTCGGCCACATTGACCTTGCCTGGCATTGCCGGAGTCATTCTGACCATCGGCATGGGCGTGGATTCCAACGTGCTGATCTTTGAGCGCATCCGTGAAGAGGTGCGGGCCGGCAAGGCGCCGTCCGCGGCCGTCGATCAGGGCTTTGCTCATGCCTGGGTCACCATCGTCGACACCCACGTAACAACCATCGTCTCGGCGGCCATTCTGTTCTTGTTTGGCACCGGCCCGGTCAAGGGCTTTGCAACCACCCTGACCGTCGGTCTTCTGGCCAACCTGTTTACGGCGGTCTTCGTCTCACGAGTCATTTTCGATGCCCATCTGAACAAGCTGAAGCCGGGCGAGAGGGTGTCCATCTAGTTTTTTGGTGTGGCGGCTGCCCGAGAGGCAGCGAAAAACATAAGAATGCCGGAGCCCGTGCGGGTTCCGGCCCCCAGGAAGGGGAGAGAATCAGTGGAATTCTTTCGCAGCGTAAGCGTGGATTGGCTCGGCAAGAAGTGGTACTTCCTCGCCTTTTCTTTAGTCTTCAGCGTGGCCGGCATCATCTCCATGGGCATGCATTGGACGCGTATTGGCAGCCCGGTGCCCCTGGGCGTGGACTTCAAGGGTGGCACGCAGGTGCAGGCGCAGTTCAGCCGGACTCCGGATATCAACAGTATCCGTCGGGCCATGGATCAGGCGGGCGTCAAGGATGCGACCATTCAGACCATCAAGGCCGTCGATGACCCCAGCGGGAACGAGGTGCTCATCAGCCTGCCGGAACAGCACGACGAGAGTTCGCTCGACGCCGGCCGCCAGCAGATTGTCACGGCGCTACAGGAGCACTACAGTGATAACTCCTTCACCGTGCGCAATGTGCAAGTGGTGGGGCCAACGGTTGGTAAACAACTGGAAAAGCAAGCGTTATTGGCTACGCTCTACTCCATGCTGGGTATGCTGGTCTATCTCTGGTTCCGTTTCCAGTTGATCTACGGCGTGGCGGCGGTAGTGGCTTGTTTCCACGACACGCTCATCACCGTGGGCGCCTTCGCCCTCACCAATCAGGAGATAAGCCTGACGGTCATTGCGGCCATCCTGACACTGGTCGGTTACTCGATGAACGACACCATCGTGGTCTTCGACCGCATCCGTGAGAATCTGCGGCTCAGCCGGCGCGAATCCCTGCCAGAAGTGGTCAATCGCAGCATCAATCAGACCCTGAGCCGGACCGTGCTGACTTCAGGACTCACCTTCCTGACCGTTCTGTCGCTGTATGTTTTCGGCGGCCAGGTGTTGCGCGGATTCTCTTTTGCGCTGGTTATCGGTATCCTTATTGGGACGTATTCATCGATTGCCGTGGCCGCGCCGATGCTGGTGGCATGGCAGGAATGGCGCGCCAGGCAGGGCAACGAAGCCGCCCTTCCGGCTGCCAAGCGCCCCAAGGCGTAAGACCGCGTTTTTACCGATTTTTTCGTACGTTTTTTGAGACCCTGCGTAGTTCTGCTCAAGGAGAACAGCGCTTTTGTGGTAAGGTTTTGATGCCGGGAACATTTTGGCTATCCCCGGTGTCTAAATAAATGTAAGCAAACACCCGATTCGAGGCTGGCCATGTTTGAAGATTCCACGTTTGAATCCGGAGGCAGGATCAAGAGCAAAAGCGGACCCTGGATGCTTTTAACGAGCATCATTGAGGTTTCTATTTTGGTTCTGATGGTCCTGATTCCGCTGATCTATCCCGAGGCGCTGCCCAAGGCCGCCATGCAGATGGCCTTGGTTGCCCCGCCACCTCCACCGCCTCCACCGCCTCCGCCGCCCCCGCCGGAAGTGCATGTGGTCCGCGTGCAGACGGAGATGATGAACAACCAGCTCACAGCGCCCACCCGCATCCCGCACGATATCAAGATGGTTGCCGAGAAGGAAGCGCCAGTGGCTTCGTTTGGCGTGGCCGGTTCGGACTTCGGCAGCGCCAACGGGACCATGGGCGGACTGTTTGGCGACACAGGCGCGCCCAAGGTTGCGGCCGCCGTCGTCAAGAAGCTCAGCATCTCCAGTGGCGTCATGCAAGGTATGCTGCTGCTGAAGACTACGCCTGTCTATCCGCCTATCGCCAAAGCCGCGCGCGTCTCTGGCACGGTGGTTCTGCAGGCAACCATCTCCAAGACTGGATCGATCGAAAACCTGCACATCATCAGCGGTCCGGCTATGTTGCAACAGGCCGCTATGCAGGCCGTCAGGTCCTGGCGCTACAGGCCCTACCTGCTCAACAACGAACCAGTGGAAGTGGAGACCACGGTGAACGTGATCTTCTCCCTGGGCGGATGAGGAACGTTTTTGGCCCTTTCCGCCGTCGCGGGGAAGGGGCCTCGCTTTTGACCTGAATGCGAATCCGAAAGAGCCGCATTCACAGTAACCGCAAGGCAGTTGCAGTCCACAAGAAAACTCCTTAGGAGGAACGATTCAGTGATTCTCGCTCAGCTCGCACACTTTGCTTCGCATACGGCCGCCAACCTGGCTTTCATCTTTGATGAAGAGCAGGCAGTCAGCTTCAGCCCCATGGGGCTGTGGAACCACATGGGAGTGCCCGCGAAGACAATCGCCTGCATTCTCTTCATCGAGTCGATCTGGTCGCTGGCCGTCATGATCGATCGTTACCTGTACTTCTCTGCCGCACGCAAGCAGTCGCGCGAGTTTGCGCCCAAGGTTGCCGGCGCATTGAAGGACAGCAAGCTTGAAGAAGCGATCAAGATCGCCGATCGCAACAAGAAGTCCCATCTCGCCGAGGTTGTGACGGCTGGCCTGCAGGAGTTTCGCTCTTCCGGCGGCACGGCGACCGACGAGACCATCGCCAGTTCGGGCCGCGCCCTTGAGCGCGCCGAAGCTATCGTGCATGCCAAGCTGAAGAGGGGCCTCGCTGTTCTGGCCACCATCGGCGCTACGGCTCCGTTCGTCGGCTTGCTCGGCACCGTCATCGGTATTCTGAACGCCTTCCAGCAGATCGCCACCCAGAAGACTTCGGGCATCGGCGCGGTTGCCGGCGGCATTTCGGAAGCCCTGGTTACCACCGCCGCCGGCCTGTTTGTGGCCATCCCGGCCGTGATGGCCTTCAACTACTTCACCGGACGTGTCGAATCTTTCGACGTGGAGATGGACAACTCCTCCAGCGAACTAATCGACTATTTCATCAAGCAGAGCCACAAGCGCTAAACGAAGCGTGAGTTGGCGAGAGCGGGAATCTGCGGAGGGCGGGAGAGTTAACACTCTCTCCTGCCCGCCGGTTTCAAGCGCACGCCAGCCGGACGGTTCGTAAGGCAATGCCGGAAGCCAGCCGGAGCAAACAAATTTAGTGGCAACGGAGCCCAAGCAATGGGAATCGCGGTTCGCAACGAAGGCAGTAGGGTCAGTTCCAACATCAATGTCACCCCCATGGTCGACGTGATGCTGGTGCTTCTGATCATTTTCATGGTCATCACCCCCATGCTCCAGAACAAGGTCCAGATCGATATGGCCAAAGTGGACAACGCCACCGCCATGCCGGATGCCGACAAGGATGACGCCATTGTCGTGGCCGTCACTCGCGACGGAGGAGTGTTCCTGGGGCAAAACAAGACATCTGTCAGTGAGCTTGGCAGTCAGGTCAGCACGGCGCTGGCAGACAAGCCTGGCAAGACAATCTTCATTCGCGCCGATGCCCGCGCCCAGTACCGCGCTGTGGAAGACGCCATTGATGCCGTGCGCACTGCTGGCGTGGATGATGTGGGCTTGCTCACGCAGAAGCGTGAAAGCGGTCCGGGCGGCGCTTAATATTTTCTTGCGCATCCTTTAACGATTTCGAGTAAACGAGGAGTTTTAAGCCATGTCAATGACAACTGGAGGCGGGGGCGGCTACTCGTCTGACATCAACATGACGCCGATGATCGATATTCTCTTGGTGCTTCTGATCATCTTTATGGTCATTGTGCCGGTTACGCCCAAGGGGCTGGATGCGCTGGTACCCCAGCCGCCCAAACATCAGGAAGAGCCGAAGGGCGTCGATCGCACAATTGTCGTGCAGGTCCTGCACGAGGCGGGCAAGTCTCCGTCGTACAAGATCAACGATACGGTCGTCTACAACGGCACCGGTGGCCCGGCGGCACAGAAAGAACTGCTTGCGCGCCTGACCGAGATCTACGCCAATCGCGCCGAGCGTGTCATGTTCGTCAAGGGCGACGATGATATCGATTTTCACTATGTGGCCGAGGTCATCGATATTGGCCGTGCCGCCAGCGTGGATCATATCGGTTTGATGACCCCCAAGATCATGGCGGGCCAGTAGCATCGGGTTCCGCTGACGCTTCCCTGGAAGGGGCGTTTGCTTAAGCTTCCGGCACTGCCTTGGCAGATGCCGGATGCGGCGGACAGGGATGAATGAAGTTCAGGCTGGTTAACGGTGGACGGATGGGGAGGATTGGGACCCCCGGCAAACTCCAGAGTTGCTAGCCCTGTTTGGAGGCGGTTCATCCAAGCGGACAACAGGAGTACAATTTTGCCATCCTGGTTTCGGTTCCTCCCGCCCGCAGCCAGCAGCAATTTAGATTCCAGGCGCGTGACCGGTAGGTCCCGCTTGAAGGAGAAGGAACGAACATGAATGGACCCGCACGTATTACGGCGCTGGCGATAGCCTTGGCCGGCATGGCGCTTTCCATGAGCGGGTGCAACCGCCTCGCCGCCCGTGACCAGTTGAACAAGGGTGTGGAAGCGTATAAAGGCGCTCACTATGAAGAGGCGATCGAGCACTTCCAGAGAGCCACGCAGCTTGATCCGAGCCTACCCATGGCGAAGAGCTACCTGGCCACTGCCTTGGCCCAGAACGTAGTGCCCGGTCTGGACACGCCGGATAATCTCAACACGGCGCAGCAGGCCATTGACATTTTCAACGATGTCCTGACCAAAGACCCGCATGACGTGAACAGCATGAAGCAGATTGCGGGTATCGAGTTTCAGGTCAAGAAACTGGACCTGGCCAAGACGTGGCAGAAAAAGGTGCTTCAGGAGGATCCAAAAGATCCCGAGGCGGCCTACACGGTTGGCGTAATCGATTGGATGTTGGCCCACCAGAACGCTCTATCGGCGCTATCGCCGGCAGGCCTGAACGACGATGGCGAAGGGAACGCCAAGGCGACCAAGAAGGTCATGGATCCGCTCAAGGATCAGAATGGCCCGCTGGTCGAAGAGGGTTTGCAGTATCTTAACCAGGCGGTTGCTATTCGTCCCAACTACGACGATGCCATGGCTTACCTGAACCTGATCTACCGGCGCAAGGCCGATGTGGACTGGGGCAACGCTGCGGCTCAGAAAGACGATCTCGCGCAGGCGGAGAAGTGGCGCACCAAGGCGATGGGTACGCGCAAGGCCAACGAAGCAAAGAAGAATCAGGGCCCCGGCGGTATCACCTTGGGCGACAACGGCGAATTGAAGTAGGCTTTAAGATTTCACGAGCACGCAGAAACGGCCTCCGCCATTGGCGGAGGCCGTTTCTGCGTGCGCTGGCCTTCGAGTCCGGCGGGCATCCAGCCGATGCAAGCCGGGGGCCTTCTCGGCTCTGAAATCTGGCCATACCCGAAGAGCGAAGCATGCCGCTGAAAAGCCTGAGGAGAGGCCCTATTACAAAGGAGCCACCAGCGCCGTCCGGATATAAAAATCCCTGTCAGCAAACTGAGTGGGAATCGCTTCTCAACCAGGCATCTTCTTGGTGAAAAAGGGCGCTGCCAGGGAGTCCGGGGTCTCGGAGGAGTTTTCCAGTGCATGCGGATTCACCCACATAGTGCAGTGAGGCTTTGCCTCCAACCCATCGACGAAGACCTGTCGCCGGGGACACTCAGTTGGGGAAATAGTCGCCTGAACGGCGGTAATCTCTGTCCACTCCGGCGGAAAACTGCTTTGCCCCTGCCAGAACCAAAAAAAGCGCGCCTTTACAGGCGCGCCCTTTCAGAGCTGTGTTGCAATTAGCGGTCCGGAAGAACGATCAAGCAGGGCGCCTCATTGAGCGCCCTGCTTGAGGATTTGGTCGGCGAAGTAGTTATGTACTTTGGCCTCGTCGTGGAGCGCTTCGAAGTAGGCGTTCTGCAGCAACTGTGCGTGGCCTTCGCGTAGGCCGCGGCGGATAACTTGCTGCACGCGCGGGTCGTTCAGCTCGCGCTGGCCGGCTGGCTCATGCGATACCAGCTTATAGATCGCATAGCCGATGATCCGGCGGCCGGCGCCTGTTCCGTTATAGACGGGAAGAATCTCGGTGAACGCTCCCTGCTTGAGCTTGCTGACGGCGCTGTAGACGTCCGGTTCGCTGCGTAGTTGGCTCTCGGGTATGAAGCCCATGTCGCCGCCATTTCCGGCAGTGTTAGGATTTTCCGAGAAATTCATGGCCAAGTCGCCGAAATCCTGGCCGGCTTCGAGGCGTGTGTGCAGCCCCTGAATCTTCTTTTTCGCGTCGGCTTCGCTGGAGGCCTTGTTGTTTTGCAGATTACCAGTCTGCTGCGCGGCCCCCGCGGTGACCGCGATCTGCGCAAGATGGTACTGCGGCTCAATCAAGTTGAACTCTGACTTGTGCGCCACATAGTAGCTGGTGATCTCCGCGTCGGTGATGTTGATCTTTGACTCGATCTCCTTGTTGAGCAGCTTTGTCTTGGTCAATTGGCGGCGCAAATCGCGCTTGAGGTCGTCCGCGGTCAGATTGCGCGCCTGGAGTTGCTTGTCCCACTCCTCCTGCGTGTAGGGCGCCTTCATCTCGGTCAGCTTGGCGTTGACGTCCTCGTCGCTGGCAGTGAGGTTGAGCTTGGTGGCGCGCTGCCAGAGAATCTCGTCGTCGATCATCTGTTTCAGAATATTCAGCCGGACAATGTCGGCCTGCTCGGGGGAGGGCTTCTGGGGATTGTCGCCCAGGTTGTTCTTATAGTACTTCTCCAGCTCCGAGCGCAGAATATCCTTGCCATTCACGGTCGCCATCACATCCGGAGAGGGCGACCGGTGGCACCCGTTCACTGCGGCAACCACGGTAGCTCCACAAAGAATGAGGACAGCTAAGCGGAAAGATGTGCGACTAACAGCTTCGATTTGCAACCTGGTATCTCCTGGGGGACGCAAAGCTCCCCGGCAATCAAGAATAAACCCCGAGGCTTGTGCGGCGAAACGCAAAATCACAGGCGCATTCGCCAATTGATGCTCCAGCCGCCCTCTGAACGGCAGAAGCTAAGATCCGAGAGGCTACCGGTTACTTGGCAGTCCCCGCGGGCTGGGCTGCAGCGACTGGTGGTTGTCCACCAGCGGCGCGCAGGGCGCGGTCAATCACCATCCACACCTGTTCTTGAGGCAGTGCGCCGCCAATGCGCTCGCCCTCCACAAAAACCGCTGGTGTTCCTTCCACTCCCAGCGCTTCGCCCTCCTTCAGCGAGGCGCGTACCCGGGTTTCGTCCTGCGCGGCCAGGCAGGCATCCAGTTTGACGGAGTCGAGCTTGCCCAGTGCAGCCTCCTGGCGGGCGATGCGGTTCAGCGCGTCAAAGCTCTTTGCCAGATCCCGATTTTCGCCGTTGACCTCCTGGCCGTGGAAGTGAAGGTAGTCCACGTAGTTCCAGTAAACCTCACCGCTCTGCGCTGCCAGGCAATTGGCGTTCACGGCGGCGTGCATTGCCCACGGGTGCATCTCAGGTGGCAGCGGGTAGTCCTTGTAGATAAAGCGCACCTGGCCGTTGTAGCGATCTAATGTGGCCGGAAAAAGCGCGTGGTGCATCTGGGCGCAGTAGCTGCACTCAAGGTCGTCGAAGCTGATAACCGTGACCTTGGCAGCGGGGTTGCCGCGAATGGGGCGGCCGGCCACGTCAATTGAAAAAAGCGGATCGTTGGCCAGGTCGAATTTGTCTAGCCGGGCCAGCGTTTTGCCATCGGTAGAGATCAGGAAATCAATCACCCTGTTCCGGGCGCCGCGCGTGAGGGTGACGGGCAGTGCGTCATAGCCGGGAATCTGGCTTGGCGTGCGCGCCCCAAGAGCTACACCATAATCTGGCGGCACGTTGAACTGGGAGCGAACCATAACTTCTATGCGGCGGTTCAGCGCCAGGTCCTGAGATGCCTGCGCGGCGGGTTGGGCCTTGCAGCCCACGGCCAGGCCCAGTGCAAGCAGGCCTGTCAAAAAATGAATGCGTGACAAAGGTTAATCCTCTCAGAAAAGGATACCCCAGCAGGGCGGGTGGGGGTGTATTAATATGCCGGCGGCAAGCTGGGGTCGCGGAAGGCCGTGCTGGAGCGGCGGATGTCGCCCAGAGCGCCGAAGTTGGCCAGAGTAAAGCTGTAGAGGTACTGAGTCTCCTCGCGGACGGTGCCGAGATCGAAGCGCCGATAGCCGAAGGTAAGGCCGCAGCAATTCCAGTTATAGACGGCCTGCGCGCTGGCGTATTGCAACTGGCCATGGGTAAAGTCGTAGCCGCCATTGGCGGCCATGTTGAATCCCTTGCTGCTCTGCTTGCCGATGGAAAAGAACGGCTGCACCTGCTGGCTCTTGATGGTCGTGGCGGCGCTGCCGTTCTCATCGACAGCGTTGAGCATGGCATGGCCCACGCCGACGGTAGTGCGGCCCCAACTGTAGCCCGCATACATGTTGTCAGCGCCGAATAGCCCGGCCTTGGTGTCGTAGTCCAGGTCCCATTGAATGCGCAGGTTGTCGATGGCCTCAAAGCGCAGGCGTGAGGTGACGGGCGACACGTTCCGCGGCCCGGTGAGAAACGCAACCCCGCTCAGGTCTAGCGTAGAGTTGAAGACATTGCGGCGGCCGCCAATCAGCGCCCCGCCGAAGTCCGAGTCAACGTAGAACTCCTGCGCGACCTGCCAACTGGCCCACTCGCGCGGGTGCGTCTGCGGGGGGCAATTCTCTGGATCAGTTTTGTCGTCTGTCGAGGCGCAGGTTTGGCCGCCGGCGGGGCGCAGATAAAGGCGCTGGGTGAGCGAGTAGCCCACTTCGTTGGTATTGGTGGCAATGTCAGTAGTGTCCGTCAGCAGAACGTGTCGCGCCTGGCTGCCGATGCCGCCTACGTAGCGATAGGTAATCTCGGGCTCGATCACATGGCGCAGTTCGCGATTCCAGCGCGTAAGCGCAAAATCCCGCTCCAGCGCCGGCGGCCGCAGATCCACCGAAGCTTCAAAATCGGTCCTGTTCAGCGCATCGTGGCTGATGAAGGGAGTGCCCCCGAAATGCGTGCCTTTCAGGTCGGGGTTCTGGCTGATGGAGTAGATAGTGTCGCGCAGCGCGCCCTCGGCCATCACGCTCCACCCTCCAGCCGAAAGCGGCAGGGAGATATGTGGATAGAAGTCGAAGCGGCCCACGTTGCGGGCATGGAAGTGAGGTTCAGAGCGGGTCAGATAGCTGAGCGACGATCCCATCCCCCAGTAAAGCGGCGAGGCGCTCAGAGGCCGGTCCAGCACGTCGAAGCGCAGGCTGGGCAGGTGAAGAATCCTGGCCTGATTGGCGTTGATGGAGGCTGTGTCAGTGACAGTGGTGCCCGAGGTGCCGGCGAAGGTCTGGAATCGATCCAGCGACACGGAGGAAACAAATCCCCTGTGCGCGTTGCTGAGCCACATGTCGCTCTTTACCTCGGAACTGACCGCCTGCCAGTAGTCGTCGTTGAAGACCAGCCGGTAGACGTAGCTGGAAAGGTATTCGATGTTGCCCGCCAGGCGCGTTGAGGAGCTGAGATCCTTGCGGCCCAGTGCATTGATGTCCACTCCGCCCTCGTTGGTGAGCGTCATCTTGGCAGGGTTGGCAACAGTGGGGTTCGGCAGCTCAATTCCACGGTCTACAAGGGCGTTCCAGCGCACTGTCAGGTGGTCCAGCCCAAGGCCTTTGTAACGGAAGTCGCCGTTGGGCGCCCAGCCGCGCTTGCTGTAATACTCCGTGCCGGCAGTCATATCCATGCTGCGGCTGATTACCCAGTAGAATTGCTCGCCAAACGTGTAGCCCCTGATGGACGATCCCGTGCTGATGACGGGGATAAGAAATCCGGTCTCGCGGCCTGTCTCGTCTATCGGATGGCGAAGGTAGGGAAAGTAAAAAATGGGCACGTTGAGGAATTTGAACAGGGCATTAGCAGTAGAGGCCTGGCCGCTCTCCACTTTGATCGAGCGGGAGATGATCTGCCAGTCCGGTTTTGGCAAGCGGCAGTTGGTCATCGTGCCGTCAATGATCTGGTAGTTGCCCTCGCCTGTCTCCAGCACCACCCTGCCGGTAAAAAAGAACGGCGTGGTCGTGGAATAAACCGACGTGCGGCCCAGCCTGCGCACACCCTGCGACCCATGCACGTTGAAAAAGCGCGCGGTGTGCATATTCAACCGCATATCCCCGTAATCGGCGTAGATGAGCACATCATTGGGCCCGCCGGCCACTTGCAGGTGTCCGTCCGCGTTCAGTTCCGTAGTGGATTGGTCGTAAACGACCTTGTCGGCGCGCAGAATGTAGTCCCGATAGTGGACCACTACCCCGCCGGTCAGCGTCCATGTATTGCCAACACGAGTCTGCCTCTCGGCTTCCCATTCCACCGGAACTCCGCTTGGCGGGGCAGGCTCCGGTTTGGCTATGGGCAGAATCTCCTGGCCGGGGTCGTCCGGCAGGGATGAAAACTCAGCTCCCGCGCCGCTTTGGCCGGGGTCATTTGTTGCGGTCGTGCCCGCCCGATTTGCTTCCTGGGCCGCGGGGAGTGCCCCATTGGTCAACGTCTGTCCCCGAAGTATCAGGTGACAGACGGTCAGCATCGTGATAAAAAATAAGGTGCGAGGGCGCATTCCGGGACCTAGGTCAGCATAGCAAAACAGGCTGCCTTGTATCCGGTACGCGTCGCGCAGCTCTGGCATCAGGCAAGAAATTCGATTGATTTTCACCGCGCCCGGATCCCGCGATCCGGGGCAAGCCTGTGTATTTCTCCGCGCAACCTTCCTTCTCTATTGAAAGCAATGTCCTCCATGCCCGGCTGTGCCGGGTTTGAAGGACCTGAATTGCCGGTCCGAACGCCGGAAATCGGCCGGATGACTTCTGAGAAGGGACACGAAAGCCTTGAGTACGTCTGTAAGTCTGCCCATTTCTGCAATCTCCTGGAAGCAGGAAGTGAATCGGCGCATTGCCGCGCACCAGAGCCGCAGCTCCTCCGCAATGAAGCCGGTCATGCCCGCGCAAAGGCAGCCGGCAGCCGGCAGCCGTTATGCCCAGGCAGTTGCCCGCGTAGCCGCGCGCTATGCCCGAGCCTCCAGTTTTTGCCAGATAGAGGCTGCCGGAGCTCAGCCTGCCGTCGATGCCGCCTCGCCAGACCCGCAGAGCGCCTCCGCCGGGCCACACCTGTTGGAACCCAAACAACCGCAGGCCGTGGCTCCAGTGCAGCTCCTGTTGCAGCGCCCGATTCCCACCTTCGTGCCCGCTCAGCCTGCCGTGCCCACCTCGCTCGATGCATGGGAAAGCGAATGTTCGCGCCTCGACGGGGAACCGGATTACATATTGCGCCCCTTGCGCCCGGTCCCTGTGAGCAAGCCAACCCCGCCGGACTCCTTTGCGCCTCCAGCCGAAGATAGCTGGGAGTGGCCGGCGGTGGCCGATGAGCCAGCGAACGAGGATGACCTTTCGCCGGTCGAGCCGGATCTGCCCATTCACGCCAACCTCATCGAGTTTCCGCGTGAACTGGTAGCTGCGCGCAAGAGACGCCCCCTGCGGGCAGAGGGACCGTTCGCAGTAACCAGGGCCCAGACGCAGTTGAACATTTTCGAGGTGGACCCTGCAGCTATTTCCATCGAACCGGAGGCGGCTGGCGCTGCGCCTGCCTGGCCGAGCCCGGAGTGGTCGAGCATCGAGTTGGACGCGCAGCCCATGGATGAACCAGAGCTTCGGGACGCGCTGTCCTCGCCGTCGGTCCTTCAACAGCCGCCCTTCAGCCGCCGGCTGACAGCGGCCTTCGTGGATGGCGCTCTGATCGCCGGCGCAATCATGGGAGCCGCCTTGGTGGCCGCTGCAAAAATAGGTCATCCGCTCCCGGCAAAAATCGCGGAAATCAGTGCGGCCTCTGCGCTCCTGCTTGCCGGCCTGCTCTACCAGGCGCTCTTCCTTGCGCTCGCCGAGGCCACTCCGGGGATGAAGTGTGCCGGCATAAGCCTGTGCACCTTCGACGGCCAAAGACTCACCCGTGCTCAGTCGCGGCGGAGGCTGGGCGCGCTGCTTCTCTCCGTGCTCCCGTTGGGACTGGGTATTGCCTGGGCTCTCTTTGACGACGACCACCTGTGCTGGCACGACCACTTGTCAAAAACTTATCTCCGGAAGAATTGAGAGCCGGGAATGGCGGGCGTGCTCCTTGTGCTCGCAATCAATGGAGCAATCAACGGAGCAAAAGGAAAAGGGCGCGATTGGCGCCCTTTTTACTTCGAAAACAAGAGGAACAAACAGACTATCGGTGCAACACGAGGCCGGCCGGCTGGTTCTTACGGAACAAGACGAATGCCAAGCCAAGAAGCCCTGTGCCCAGCAACAGTAGGGAGGATGGCTCCGGAGCAATACTCGAGTCGAAGTTGTCTGAGGTTAGTACGGCAGGGCCTCCGTTGACCTCGGCGTAAATCAGCTCGAAGGAGTAATTGCCGCTTGTGGGCACAGTGAAGGTTGATATGTCGGCAGCGGTGGCGCCGGAGGAATTAATCGCTGTGAAGGTGCCGCTGCTGTTGGTAAGGTAGAGAATCATCCCGTCGTCGTGGACAAATTCATAGGTAGTGCCCGCCGCTAAAGATGTGTTGCCGGTGAACACGAAGATACTGTTGTTGATATTGTCTGCCCCTGCACTGCCGAGGCTTGTGGTCGTATCTCCGCCAGCGGTAAGAAAATCAGAGAGGTCAACATCGCCCGCGACTCCCGGTCCATAGAGATTAAAACTGAACAGGTTTACTGAGGGGCCGCTGGTGAGTGTGAAGGTCTCGGTAGCAGGGACTGAGGGCATGCTTGAAGGTGCGCTGCCAAGGCCCAGCGTGGTGTATGGCCCCAGATACTCGGAATAAAACGCGCCCGTTAAGCTGTCGGCTCGGGCGATCCCTGTGACACACATGGATGCGGCGAGTGCCGCTCCGACGATTGCAAGCCTGTTCGATTTCGCTTTGACGAGCAAAGCGAATACAGGTTTCTTCATGCTTCCTCCTGGGGAAGCCCTTGCGGGCATTTGTGGAGTTTTCGGTTTCAGATCATAGGTCAGCCTGGGAAAGCTGACACGCGGAGTGGATCATTGGTACGAGAAGAACCCCTCGTTCTCTGGTGTCGGCTCCGCCGAGGGGATCGATTTGCCCTGCACGGACGAGGGCTCGGTCACTTATTGGCAAGCCTAACCGGAGTTCTCCGCCTGGTATGGTCAAAACCGGACACGAAGTCTTCGCTGCTTTGATATTCTCTGAATCTCAACAAATGTAAGTAGCGAGAACGCAGTGCGATGTTCCTGAATGGGATTAATGCTGCATGAAAATGGAGATTCGGGCGGGCGGGGTACTGAAGCGCTACGGCTTTGCGGCAGGATGGGAAAGTGCTCTGGAGTGGCTTCGGCAGCGCGGAGGAAAAACGGCGGCAGCCCTGTGGGCCCAGCAGCAAATACCCGCCGCTGGAGCCCGCAGATCTGGGAATGACTGCCGCCGACCGTTACAGCGGTTCCACAATTGCTGTATCACGAAAGCACTTCCCTTGAGTGGCATTTTCGTCAAGAAAATGCCACCCTGCGCGATACCAGAAAGGGCACGTGAATTGTGGAACCGCTCCGAAAACCCTACGAGTGCGCAGTCTGCAACGCAGGCTGCCCGGCCGGGAGATTCTTGCCGGCGTATCTTCCACCGGCCTGCTTGTCGCCCTCCAGGTGAAATTGGCGAATCATGCCGTCCAGGTCGCTGGCCAGCGAGGCGAGATTCTTGAGGGCTTCAACTGCTTCCTCTGCGCCTTGCGCATTCTCCACGGACAACTGAGAGATTTGGCCGACGGATTCAGAGATTTCGCCTGAGGCGGCGTTCTGCTGGGTCGCGGCGGTGGCGATTAGGTCAATCTGGTGCTCCACCTGCTGCGATGATTTGATGATGGCCTCCAGGCTCTTGCGAGCGTTGGAGGTCTCGTCCATGCCGGTTTCGACAGCAGTGCGGCTGTCCTGCATCACCTGAAGAGTCTCGCGCGTCTCCTCCTGGATGCTGCGAATGGTGCCCGCAATCTCTTCGGTGGCGCCTTTGGTGCGCTCGGCCAGGCGGCGAACCTCGCCGGCGACCACCGCGAATCCGCGCCCATGCTCTCCGGCGCGGGCCGCCTCAATGGCCGCGTTCAAAGCCAGCAGATTGGTCTGCTCGCTGATCTCCTGAATGACACTCACCACCTTGCCGATCTCCTCTGATCGGCGAGCCAGCGAAGTCATCTTCTCCGAAACGGTGCTGGTGGCCGCTGCAATCTTCTCCATGGTCACTGCCGCCGCCTGCATCACCGCGCCGCCCTGGTTGGCCGTCTCGGCAGAGATGCGGCTGGCCCCGGCTGCATTCTCCGCGTTGTGGCTGATCTCGCCGATGGTCGCCGTCATCTCCTGAGTCGCCGCGGCAATCTGGTTCGTCTTGCTGGACTGGGTGTGTGCGTTGCTGGCGGTCTGCACTGAGCGGGTGCTGATCTCAGTGGTGGCAGCCGAGAGCGTTTCCGCACCGTGAGCCACCGACTTGAGAACGGCGCGCATAGACGCTACGCTGGTGTTGAATGCGTCGCCGAGACGGCCAATCTCATCGGTTCCGCTGACTCTCACGCTTACCGTCAGGTCCTTGGCCGCAAAATGTTCCAGGGAGGCCATGAGCCTGGCCAATCGCGGCACTACTTCCCGCGTGAGAAACCCGCCGGTCAGTGCGCAGAGCAGAACAATCAGGATCGTGGCTCCCATGTTGACCCAGGTGGCGCGGTTGCTGGCAATCGTGGCGCCTTGAGACGCATCCGTGCCTAACTTCGCGTGGAGTTGAAACCCACTGTCTGCCGCCGACAATGCCTCATCCAGCGACGTCATTGTGGCGTCTGAAGAGAGAAGGTCCAACGCATCCCCCATTTTGCCGGCACTCAGCAGACCGACGCCGCGGTCGCTGGCGTCCTGGTACTGCTTGATTGACGCCACGAGCCTCAGGTAGAGATCGCGCTCTTGAGGGAGGACAAGGGGCTCCATGGCTCTCAAGGCACTTTGGTAGTCGGCAATTGCCTTCTGGCGCTTTGCGCCGTGGTTCGCCGTGCATGCCGGCGTCTGGCACAGCATCAGCTCCAGATCCTCTCGCCGTTCGGTATTGACGCTGTTGCGAATATCGCCGATTTGGACCAGGGCAGGGAAATGATTCCCACTGACGTTCTCGCTCTTTGCGGCAATGCTGCGGAAAGTGGTGAAGGTGAAGACGCCGAGCACGATGCACAGACCGCACACGATGCCGAATGCGGCGGTGAATTTGCGGGAGACGGGAAGATTGCGCAGCCATTGCATGGTGGTAACCCTTTCTGATGCGACTCAGGTTTTTCATCGGCGCAATCCGGCCGGACTTGAGTACTTTCGTTCAGCGGGCGGCTTGGAAGCGATCCGGCCAGAGCCTTTGCGGGTATCCGCGCAAATAGAGAGCGGGCGCGCGGCAAAAGCGGCCCGATTTGCGTCCACCGGCAATGCTCTATTGAAGTTGGAGCAGCGATTGTGTCAAAGTTTAACTATGGACAAGGGGTCCGTGATTGAGACGTTGCGTAGGCACGAACCGGAGCTAAAGGCTGCTGGCATTGTCCATCTGCGTCTGTTTGGCTCGGTTGCGCGCGGAGAGGAATCGCCGCAGTCCGACGTCGATCTCATGGCCGATTTCGACCGCTCGAAGTGTCTGACCTTGTTTGACATGGCTCGGCTGGAAGGTCGGCTCAGCGACTTACTCGGAGAGAAAGTGGATCTTTCTCCCATCGGATCGATGAAAGAGCGAGTCCGGGTACGGGCTTTGCGGGAGGCTGTTCATGCCTTTTGAGGATGCGAGTTCTCACCTCCATGACATCCTCGACAGCATTCATTCCATTGAACAATTCGTACATGGCATGGACCGGGAGGCCTATTGCCGGGACGAAAAGACCCAGGCCGCGGTGGGCGAAAGTTGCTCATCCTCAGCGAGGCGGCTATCAGGCTGAAGGACAGTGCGGAGGTTCTCTGCCCTGGAATTCCCTGGCGCGATATTCGCGGGAGCGGCAATTGGCTCCGTCATCAATACGACAGCGTGGATGTGGAAACTATTTGGAACACCGTCCAGGAGGGTTTGCCGCCTCTCAAGGCTGCAGTGGAAAAGGCGCTTGCGTTGCCTGACCATCCTTCGCGACACTGACGGGCGCATACCCGCATTGACTCCCTTGCGCTTGCGCCGTAGGCTCATATTATGGAATTCAAGATCAGCGAACTGGAACGGGAGCCCATCGACTTCGACCTGGAACTGGCTCCGGGCAAGATCGATTTCACCCAGGAGGCCGAGCAGCACGGGCCGCTGGCTTCGTCCGGCCACGCCGAGGTGCTCCACGAGCACCGGGGCCCCAGGGACATCGTGGCCGACATCCGGCTCAAGGGCAGTTTCTCCGGCAACTTTCAGGTTCCCTGCGCCCGCTGCGTCGAGCCGGTCGAGATTCCTCTGGCCGCCGACTTCGATTTGATCTTCCGCCCCGCGGCGGCGGATTCGGAAGCCACCGAACGCTCCATTACTGCGCCGGAGACCGAAATCGGGTATTATCAAGGAGACAGCCTTGCGCTTGAGGATGTGCTCCGTGAGCAGGTACTTTTGTCCCTGCCCGTCAGGACGCTGTGCAAGCCAGACTGCAAGGGACTTTGCCCGCGCTGCGGTGAAAACCGCAACAGCCAGGCTTGCTCCTGCGATGTGGGTCCGAGCGACCCCCGCTGGCATGCGCTGGCCGGCCTCCGCGGCCGGATCGAGTCCAAGGAAATCAGCCCCCAGCGAACATCTGGATAACATCTGGATAATTTGAGGGTGCCAAGGCACGTGCCGCAAGGCAATCAAGTCTCCGTATGGCCTGAAACTGGCCAGGAACGACCGGGACGGCTTGAAACGGGCCCAGAAAAGAAAGGAATTTTGCCATGCCTAATCCGAAAAGGCGTCACTCCACGCGCCGCACCGCACTTCGCCGCAGCCACGATTTTTTGACCGCCGTTGGCGTATCCGAGTGCCCAGCCTGTCACGAAAAGAAGCTGCCCCATCGCGCCTGCCCCAAGTGCGGCGAGTACAAGGGCCGCGCCGTGATCGCTGTCAAGGAAGCTGAAAAGTAGCTTTCCGCGCCCATGCTCATCGATATTGCGCTTGACGCCGTAGGCACCGACAAAGCTCCCGAGGCGGAGCTTCGCGGAGCCATCCTCGCTTGCAAGGCTCTGCCCGTGCGGGTCCACTTGATTGGGCCTGAGGCGGAGCTGCACGACCTTCTGGACGAGTACCTGGACAACGAGGACCTGCCTATCGTCATCCACCATGCCTCGGAACGCATCGGCATGGAGGAGAAGGCGGTGCACGCGGTACGCACCAAAAAAGACAGCTCCATTCGCGTGGGGCTCAAAATGGTGCGCGAGGGCAAGGCTGCGGGTTTTGTCACCGCCGGCAACACCGGTGCGGCCATGGCCACGGCCAAGATGGTGCTGGGCGCTCTGCCCGGCGTTGACCGTCCTGCGCTGGCAACCCCCATGCCCAGCTCCACGGGCAACCCATGCGTCCTGCTTGACGTCGGCGCCAACGTGGATTGCAAGGCGCACAATCTCGCGCAGTTTGCCGTGATGGGCGAAATCTATGCCCGCAGCGTGCTCAAGATTGAGTCGCCGCGCGTGGGCCTGCTCTCCATCGGCGAAGAAGAGAGCAAGGGCAACGACCTCACCCGCGAGGCTTTTCCGCTGCTCAAGGCGCTGCCCATCCGCTTCATTGGCAACGTCGAGGGCCGCGACATCTTTTCAGGCCTTGCGGACGTGATTGTCTGCGACGGCTTTGTGGGCAACGTGGCGCTCAAGACCAGCGAAGGAGTGGGCCGCTTTGTGCGCGAGGTGCTGCGCGAGTCGCTGAAACGCACCGTCACCGCGCAGGTGGGCGCGCTGCTCTCTCGCCGCGCCTTCAACGAATTCCGCCATCGCCTTGATTACCGCGAGTACGGCGGAGCGCCGCTGCTCGGCGTGCGCGGCGTCTGCATCATCGGCCACGGCTCCTCCAACGACCGCGCCATCTTCAACGGCATTCGCGTGGCCTACGAGTCTGCGAAAGCGGGCACCATCCAGCGCATCGAGAGCGAGTTCGCCATCCCCGAGCGAGTCAGCCATGCGGTCAGTCAAGGCGCTTCCGTCGGCCCCGACGCGACCATCCAGTAACGCTCATGCCCATCGATTCCAAAACTTTTCCCGCATTCGACCCCACTCTGCTGGCCCAACTGGCCTGTCCCGCCTGTCTCGGCGCTCTGCGCCTTGAAGAAGCGAGGCTAGTCTGCGCTGACTGTGGCCGCGCCTATCCGATTGTGGACGGAATTCCAGCGCTGATTGCCGGAAGCGCAGAGAACCCGAAAAGCTGATTGGGAACTCCCTAAGAAGCTGTCCAATAACTCGGTTTTGGGTGAAGGGTACGGGCTTTACAGGCTGCGGAAAAACTCGCAGATCGTCTCTCAAAGGGCTGCTTTGTGTCAGGGCACGACTTTAGTCGTGCCGTAAATGCAACAAAACAATCGCGGGCTTTAGCCCCAGAGGGATGCTTTTCGGGCAGTTTGCATTCCCTCAGCGGCTAAAGCCGGAAATCAAAATTAGCTCTCAACGTACGGGCTGAAGCCCGTACCCTTCAAGAGATAGTTTCTTCAAGAGATAGTTTTTGGACAGGTTCTAAGATCGCCTATTTCTCGCTCGTCAGGCTGCGGATGATCTCCACCTCGCGTTCTCGATAGGGCTTGCCGTCCGGGTAGAAGACGTCGTGGAACCAGACTGCGGGCTGCTCGGTGACATAAGGGCGCTTCCAGGAGTCCCATGGCAGGTTGGTCTGGCTCTTGCCGGCAACCAGGCCCCAATTGATGGCTCCGACGTGATGCTGGTGGGCGATGGGCAGAACGGTGTCGAAGGTGCTGCCGACGCTGCGGGCCATGTACTCGGTGCAGATCAGCGGGCGGTGGAATTGTTCGAGCATCTTTACGTGGGTCTCGAAGATCTCAGGCCAGCCATAGTCGTGGAAGCTGATGATGTCGGACTGCTCGATCTGGATGCGGGCCAGCGGCGGCATCGTAGCCTGCGAGGTCCAATCGCCTTGCCAGAGGCCGCTGGTGAGGGGCTGGGCAGGGTGCGCGGTGCGAGCCCACGCAAAAACCTGCGGCAAAAGCCCCAGGATGATCGTGCTCTTATCGCGGGGGTCGCCCTTGGCGTATGAGCTCTCGTTGCCGTTGTCAGGCTCGTTCCACAGGTCCCAGGCCAGGATGCGCGGATCGTTGGCAAAAGCGCCTATCACGCCCTTGACGTAGCTTTCCATGCGCGGGTGCTGCGCGGGATCGGAGAGAATCTCCATGCCCGGCGCCTGGACCCAGCCGGAGTTATGCACGCCAGGAATGGGCGGATGCTGGGGGCCGAGCTTGGGGCGAGGATCCCAGCAGGAGTCGAAGAGAACGAAGACCGGGCGGATGTGATGGCGAGCGGCAATAACCAGGAAGGCATCGATGCGCCGATCGAAGCCTTTGGGGTCCTGCTCCCAGACCAGGTTGTGCAGGAAGACCCGCATGGTGTTCATTCCGATGCCTTCGGCCCAGCCCAGTTCGCGGTCGATGGTGGCGGGGTCAAAGCTCTCGGCCTGCCACATTTCCAGCTCGTTGATGGCCGTGGAGGGCAGAAAATTGCCGCCTACGGGCCAGGGCTGCTGGCCGTACCATGCATTAGCCTGGGCTTCCGTCCAGCGTTCCTGCGCGTGAAGGGTAGGGATAAGAGCGAGAAGAAGCGCGACTACAGCAATCCTGCGGCAGGATCTTGAAAACGAGAAGTTCATCGCTGCTCTTTCAATCTGGAATAGAAAGTATGTTATCACCGCTGGCGCAGCGCTCGTCGCTTCGCACGTTCCCGTTCCCGGTGGCCACAAAGCGTTGGCGGTCCACGCCCTTCGTTATCGCCGGTGATAGAACGGCATCACGATCAGCAGGGCAAAGCCAATGGCCGCGGCCAGAGCAAGAACAACCAACCCGTAAAGCAAAATGAGATTCGGGCCCTGTGCACGCGGCTCGTCGCCGTCGCCTCCCGTCGGGCGCTTTCTATCCCTCATCTCGCAACGCCTCGACCGGGTCCAGTTGCGCCGCGCGCGTAGCCGGCACTGTGCCGAAGAAAACACCCACCGAGGTGGCCGCGGCCAGGGCTACAACTACCGACCAGACGTTGATAGGCAGGTCATAGTTGAAGAAGATGCGGACCGACAACGGCAAAGCCAGCCCAACGATGATGCCCACAATGCCGCCGATCAGCGAAATGATAACCGCCTCGGCCAGGAACTGGTACTTGATCTCCCGGCTGGTGGCGCCCAGCGCCTTGCGAATGCCGATCTCGCGCGTGCGGGCACGCACATTGGCCAGCATGATGTTCATGATGCCCACCCCGCCCACCATCAGCGTGACTGCGGAAACCAGGATCAGCACTGCGGTCAGAATATCCGCAACCTTCGCAGCCGTGGTCAAAACTTCCTTGAGGGTCTGTGTTGTATAAACCGAGCCAGGCCGGTGGCGCGCCTGGACGATGCGCTTGATCTCTACGGCGGCATCGGGAACCTCGTCCATGCTGCGCATGGAAAAGTAAATCTGGTTTACGTTTTCGGTTCCAGTGAAATAGCGGGCCACTGAATAGGGAATCAGAATCGTCTGATCCTCGATCTCCGATACGCCCATGTCGTCCACGCTCTCCCTGAAAACACCGATCACCGTAAACGGAATTCCGCTGATCTCGAAGCTCTGGCCAACGGCCGCGTCCGAGCTGCCGAATCTGTCGTGAGCGAACTTTTCACTGATTACCGCGCACTTGATATGGGCTATGTCGTCGGTGTCGTCCAGAAACCGGCCCTCGGGCGTGATCAGGTTGCGGATGTCCTTGTACTGTGGGCTTACGCCCAGCACCAGCGTGTCCTTCACCACGCCCCTGCCAAAGCTGATGGGCGTGTGCATAGACAGTATCGGCGAGGAGTACATCACACTGGGCAACTGCGCCAGCACAGCCTTCTCGTCATCGCGGGTCAGGTAGTCGTTAAAGGCCGTGTGCTCGGCGCCCATGGCTCCGCCGCCGCTGTACTCCAGCTCCACAGAGTTGGTTTCCAGCTTCTGAAGCTCCTGAAGGATGAACTGCTTGCCGGTCAGCCCGATCGTTACCACCAGAATCACCGAGGCGGTGCCGATGACCATGCCCAGCGCGGTCAACGCGAAGCGCACCTTGCTCGATCGAAAGCTGTCCACGGCCAGCTTGAGAATCTCGCTGAGCACCATGGTGCGGCGTGCGCTCAACAGCGTCTCTTGAAAAGAGTCATGGCGGGCTTGCTCGGTCGTATTCATCGGTTCCTTTACAGCTTACAGTGGACGGTGGGCAGTGAACAGTGGATTGCAATCAGACTTTAGTTGACCGCTTACGAATCAAGCAGGGAAGCGGCAGGCCACCGCATAGGTTTTGCTCATCTGATCGCTGTCACTGTTCACTCCTCACTGACCACTGTTCACTGCTCACTGCTTCAAAAGAACAACCCCGGCCAAAGCCGGGGTTGTCGGGTAACGGGAAACTTCATCGGCCTGCAAACAGGGCAGCTTATGCCTTGGCCACAACGCGGCCCACTTCTTTCAGGCGGGCAGCCTTGCCGCGCAGATCGCGGAGGTAGAACAGCTTGGCGCGGCGCACCTTGTAGCTGCGAACCTTCTCGATCTTCTCGATGACCTTGGAGTTGAACGGGAAGATGCGCTCCACGCCCTGACCAAAGCTCATCTTGCGCACGGTAAACGTGCCTTGGGGGCCTTTGTTGATGGCGATGACCAGGCCCTCAAAGGCCTGCAAGCGTTCCTTATCGCCTTCCTTGATCTTCACTTGGACGCGAATCTGGTCGCCGGGGACAAACTCCGGGAGGTCGGTACGCTTGAGCTTATCGGCCAAGCGCTGCATTACGGGATGAATGGACATTGGGTTTTCCTGCTTTTGGACTCAGAACTTTCAGTTTACTACAAAAGAGCGGGTTTGCGCTTGCGCCGAGCTCTTTAGTCTCTTGGGGCCATGCATTTATCGCCGGTCACCCCAATTCGCAAGTCAAAAGACCTTGAAGGAATACGTTATAGTTTCCCGTATGGATGAGAAACGCGAATTGCTCCGCCACACGCTGGCTACCGTTGCATACCGAGCCGCACGCGCCCTCGAAGGCGCCCCCGATCACTTTGCCGGATTTGACGGCGCCGGCCGTCTTCCCGTGCAGATTCTGGCCCATATGGGCGACCTCTTTGACTGGGCGCTGAGCGCGGCCATCGGGCAGGATCGCTGGCAAGCCACACAGCCGCGCCCGTGGGCCGAAGAGCAGCGCCGCTTCTTTCAGTCGTTGCAGGCCCTGGATGCTTTCCTGGCCTCCGACGCGCCGCTCCACGCCGCGCCCGAACAGCTTTTCCAGGGCCCTGTGGCCGATGCGCTCACTCATGTGGGCCAGTTGTCCATGCTGCGCCGCCTCTCCGGCAGTCCCACGCGCGGCGAGAATTTTTTCGTAGCCGACATCAAGGCCGGCCGGGCGGGCGCCGATCAGCCCGCGGCTGTCCGCCCATTCAGAGTGCGCTAACGAATAGCTTCATTATTGACGAAACTTGGGTGCCCCATCCATTCCGCGTTTTTTGCGGAATGGGTGGGATAGCACGATGTCCATTTTCGGGGACGCGTAAGATGCGTCTCACGCGTGTCTCTTATTGGAACGCCAGCGGCTTCCACGCGCCATTATCTTTCAGCGCCAACTGAAGCGGCCGCGGCGGTCCCTTCGGCGGCACCGTCACTTCAATCCAAAGCTCCTGACCCTGCTTGAGAGCGGTCGGGTCGGCAGCGTGCTCGGCAATGTAAAAATCCACCGGCTGCTGCAGGCGCAGTGCATCGCAGGGCGAACCCGGCATTGCCGTCACATTGACTCCCTTCGAGCGCAAATCGGCCTCCGGAATCCGAATCGCCAGCAGCTTGCTCTTTTCCACCTTGAGATTGGCGCGGAAAGTAATGGGGTATTGTTCATCGTTGACGGTGAAGCCGGTCGGCTTCGTCGTGCCGTCGGCGTTGCGCGGAAAGGTGGCGCGCAGCGCGGAGGGAAGCGTGCTCTGGCAGCCGTCTACGGTAAGCCGCAGGCTCAAATAGCGGCCACGCATCACCATGTTCGGATCGTATGCCGCCGCACGCGTCCACGCCCGAGGGCAGGTCGAGCGCTGATAGAAGTATTTGCCCGCAATCGACGAAACCAGCGCCAACTGAATTACCAGCAAAATGATGGAGGTTTTTGAGATTTTCATTTTGCCTCCTGAGAATTCATGGCGGAAATCTCCGCTTTTCCCATTCCGCCCACGAGTCTTCGACGCCACTTTTCAAGCGCCCATCCTCCGGCCAGAAAGAGAATCCCCAGCCCGATCAGTCCCAGCGAGCGGTCGAGCTTGTCCATGATGTCGCTGAAGTAGAACCAGCCCACGGCGATCGCGAAGCCCAGTATGCCCAGGTTGACCAAGGCCTGCGAAACCTGCCGCACGCCCCACCAAATGATGAAGACGGCAAGCGCCGCAACCAGCGCGTGCGCGGCAAGATTCGGCTCGGCAGATGTGTAAGGGTTCAAGCCGTTGTTGTAGCGCTCAGTCCTGATTGTCAGGCACCAGGGCAGCGCAATCGAGAAGCCAGTTGCCACCAGCACGGGGATCAAGCTCTTGCGGAAATTGAAGACCGCAAACATCAGTGGCAGCACAGCAAAGTCCACCCAGCCCCATGTCCGAAGCCCGAGCGGCAAATAGGTCTGGCTGCCCCACGAGCGCCAGCCGTCGAGCAGAATAACAATTCCCACGACGGCAGCAATCGCCGCAACAGCAAAAAGAATCCCCTGGACAATTTTGCGTTTCGAGCCAATGAAAAACGTCAGGCAAAGAACCGCCCAGACGATCACAAACCGGCCGAGATATACGTTCTCGCCAATGTGTCCCTGCGCGCCATACAAAAACTCCGACAGAATCCATGCCGGAACGAGCAGCAGCGCCAGCGTCTGTTGCGCCTCATCATGCAGCAGAATCCAGCCGGCCACTGCAGCCAAAGCCCACATCAGCACCGCTGCCGGCCAATGCTCCTCGATGTTGAAGATCTGCCCGACCAGCGCGATGGCCGCACCTGTCGAGATCGTCCCCACAGCGTGCAGAGCCGTCGAAAGCCCGTGGAAACGCTCTCGCGCCCAGCCTCCGCCCAGGTGAAAGATGCTCACCATAGCCAGCACCACGGCCAGACGCGCGAGAGGGCCGATCTGGTCCCAGTGTGCCGAGACAAACAGCGCCACTCCACAGGCCAGCAGAATCGCCCCAAGAATCAGCACGACGATGACCTGCCAGCGCAGCCCCGCCGGTTTCTGCTGCGCAGTTTCATGGGCGCGAATGCGGCCAGCCGTCTCCGCATCCAGGACGCCGGCCGTCTGCCAGCGATTTAGCAACGAATCGATGTCTGCCATAACAGTTGCCCAACAGTAGAACACATCCAGCGCGGCCCGAGCGCGGAAAATTTTGCCTATATCATCAAGGAGTATGCGCTTCGATATTGTCACCATCTTCCCCGGATTCTTCGCCAGCATCTTCGATAACGGGATTCTGCGCCGTGCGCTGGCCGAGGGGCTGGTGACCGTAGGGGTGCACGATCTGCGCGTCTTCACTCATGACCGTCACCGCACTGTGGATGACCGCCCTTTCGGAGGTGGCGAGGGGATGGTGCTGAAGCCCCAGCCGTTGGCCGAAGCGTTCGCCTCATTGGGCATTCAACCGAAGACGGAGCGCGTGAAGGGTACGGGCTTTAGCCCGGACGTCGATGCAGAAATTGAACCGAGGGCTTTAGCCCCTGAGGGAAATGCGTCTGAGAATTCTTCTCCAATTCCGCCCCCCCGCGTAATCCTCCTCTCCGCGCAAGGCAGGCCATTTACGCAAGCATTGGCGAGGGAGCTTGCCGCTACGGAGCGCGTTGTGCTGGTTTGCGGCCGCTATGAGGGCGTGGACGAGCGCATCAACCAGATCTATTGCGACATGGAGCTTTCCATCGGCGACTATGTGCTGAGCGGGGGCGAACTGGCAGCAGCCGTGGTGGTTGACGCGACCATGCGCCTGCTGCCCGGCGTTTTGGGCAACGAAGCCTCAAGCGAATTTGAGAGCTTTGGCGTAGCCGATGCGGAGATTGCCGTCGCGGAAGATGGCGTCCCGCGCTCGCAACATGGCGCCGGCGGCCTGCTGGACTATCCGCACTACACCCGCCCTGCCGAGTTCGCAGGCCTGCGTGTTCCTGAGACGCTGCTCAATGGCGATCACAGCGAGATTCGCCGCTGGCGCCGCGAACAGCAGTTGCGTAAGACCCTGGCCAATCGCCCGGATTTGCTGGAAGGCGCCACGCTAAGCAAAGAAGACCGCAAGCTACTGGACGCGATCCGGGGCGAAACAGAATAGGAAGCTAAAGCGCTTTTCCCGGCACATTCAGCTCAACCAACCCCACCGGCAGCGCCATTTCTACGCGTTTCGCTTCCAGATCGATGCTCCGCAGGTAGCTCTTGGCAAAGGGAACGAGCACTTCGCCTGCCGCGCCGCGCACCACCAGAAGCGCCACCGGCCCGGCTGTCCTGTCAACGCTCTCGATTTCGCCGACGGTTACTGGCTCGGCCCCGGCTACGTCCACCAGCGCGCAGCCAATCAGGTCGCCAGTATAAATCTCATCCTCAGCAAGCGCTGCCCGCTCGGAGCGGGGAACTGCGACGATCAGCCCTTTGAGCGTCTCGGCTGCGGAAATCGAGTCCACTCCCGCAAAGTGCAGCACGATGCCGCCCTTGTGCAGCCAGTGCGCGATTAATTCCACCTCGCGCGGCACAGAAGCAGACACAGCGGCCGTCGCCGGGCGCGCAGATGCGCCAGCTCCAGCCAGCAGCCACAGCCGCTTTCTGTCTGTAAATTTTTCAGGGAAATCGGTCAGAATCTGGGCGATGACTTCGCCTTTGCGGCCCTGCGGATGGCGAATCCGCGCCAGCCAGACCCAGTTTTCAGTGTCTTCAGGCGCTGTCATCGCTGCCTCCCGGAGGGGGCCGGATGCCTCGGCAGCGGCCATCTCAGGCTTCGTCTTCTTCCAGGATGTCGAGCGTATAGCGGTGGTGCACCTTCATGCTGACGGCGCCCAGAATGGTGCGCATCGAGCGCGCGGTGCGGCCCTGTTTGCCGATGACCTTGCCCACGTCCGTCGGCGCCACGCGCAGTTTGAGAACCGTGTTTTCGTCGCGGCCCACGCTCTCCACTTCAACGGCTGACGGCTCATCCACCAAGGCCCGCGCAATCTCGCGGACCAGCTCTTCCACTTCGACCATATCGTTTTGGGTCATGATCTTGCCCCTGACCGATGAGTTCTTAGGATTGGCGAAAACAAATTGGGAGCCCCAAACCTGTGACTTGTATCGGTGCGCGCATATTAGCAGCACACACCCATCGCCGTCAGCAATTCTTGTGCGCGCCGGCTCAAAAAAGCCCGCGCGCGTCAGGATTGGAGCAAAAAATCAGGCTGCCGCTGTCTCGGCCACCGGCGCCAGGTACTTGGTCACCAGTTTCTCGACCCTGGGCGACAACTGCGCGCCCACGCCGCGCCAGTAGGCGACGCGCTCGAGCTTCAAATCGACCGTAGCCGGGTTGGTGCGGGGGTTATAGGTGCCGACGACCTCAATCGAACGGCCATTGCGGGCGCGGTCTTTTTCAATGACCACGATACGGTAGTAGGGCTGCTTGCGTGCGCCAAAACGCGCCAAACGAATCATCACCACGGCGATACGGTTCCTTTCGGCTTCCAGTGCTATGTTGCAGTTCTTGGGGGTCTTTCCGGGCCGGCACGGACGCGCCAGCCAACGAGGAGCCAGGCAAATTCACCCAGCCGCAAGACACAACACCTAAGTATCGCCGATAGTGGCCATTTGAGGCAAATTGCGCTTGCCAAAGTCACGGCACCCCATCCTTCCGCTCACCTTGCGGAAGGGTGGGAGACCAAGACGCCTATTTGCCGCCCTTGCCCTTTTTGCCGCCTGCCAGCTTGGCCGCCGCCTGCTGCGGCTGGTCACCGCTATGGTGCCGCTTATGGTGCGCCAGGGCTTTCGCGATTTCTTCAGCGGACAGCTTGCTCGGGCTGCCCAGATGCAGAACGTCATTTTCTATTGTGGGGTCGGTTTTGGTTGGCTCCATGGATATCTCCTTTTTCAACGGAGAGCGCTCCATCTGCAAGGCCGCCGTGCAAGGTCACAGACGAGTCCCTTCCGGCTTGGCGGAAAATCCCCAGCGGCGCAGGGAAGGCGCTCTGAGGCAAGCAGGGCAGGCCCCAAGTATCCGCCTCGGCCACCCTGGCAAGGACAGCCGCTGAACTGCTGTCCTTGCTATTCAGGATAGTCTCATTCGACATAGGCGAACAGTATGCCTTGTTTTGCTCACCCGCTACAGCGGTTCCACAATTGCTGCACCCCGAATCCACTGCTCTCAAGTGGCATTTTCCTCAAGAAAATGCCACCCTGCACGATGCCAGAAATGGCACGCTAATTGTGGAACCGCTCTACCCCTTGATCTTCTTCAGCAGCCACGCCATGTTTTGCCCCAGGGTCTTCATGGTCTGAATGGCCTCCGCGTCCTTCTCGACGTCGCCGGGCTCAAGACCGATGCCGATATTCCAATATGACGATCCGGGAACGATCATTTCGCTGATCAGGAAGAAATGATTCAGGGCGTCGAAAGCATGAATCGCTCCCGCCCGACGCACCGCTACCACGGCAGCGCCCACCTTGCGGCGGAAGATGCCGCCGTTGGCTTTGGAAACCAGGCACGCGCGGTCCATCAGCGCTTTGATCTCTGGTGAGATGTCGGCCACATAGGTCGGCGAGCCGAGCAGAATGCCGTCCGCCTGCTCCATTTTTTCAATCAGCTCATTGCCCATGTCGCCGGTTTGCGAACACCTACGGTTCTTGTTTGCGGAACACTTCCGGCAGGCCAGGCAGCCGTGAATTTTCGCCCCGCTCAGTTCAATGAGTTCGGTCTCGATCCCTTCGTTTTCAAGTTCCTTCAAAACGTAGCGCAGAAGAATAGCCGTATTTCCGCCTTTGCGGGCGCTACCGTTCAACGCAACAACTTTTGTATGAGTCTCGTTCATCATCAACCTTCTCCTCATCCGGCCTCCGCGCAAGCTGCCGGATGACCGCGATTCCCAACCCTCCATTTTGCGCCTTTAGCGGACGAGGCCCGCGACAGCGAAAATCTCACCGCCCTCAAGGGCAATGACATCGCCGTCGACAAGCTCAAGCAGTTGATAGCCGCGCTGAGTTTCGACTGGGATGTATCGCCGGAGAAATAACCGGTCTCAGAATTATCGAATCAAACTGGGTGGCCCAGGTCTCGCCTTTGAGACCTGGGAACCACGCTGCCTACGCCCGCCCGGTCATCGCATACAGAATCGTCCGCGCGGTTGAGTCTTCATCGGCATTCGAGCTGATCATCAGGTCGTAGAGGTGAGGATTGGTCCAGTGCTTGCCAAAGTACTGTTGCAGGTACTTGGCGCGCTCTTCATCCACGGTGCGCATGCGCTGTTCAATGTTGGCGCCCTTTTCCAGCCGGCACCGCAAACGCGCCACGCGTTCCGGGCACGATGCGTAGACAAAGGCGTGATACACGTCGTGCTTGTGTTGCAGCACGCACTGCGAGCCGCGGCCGACAATCACGCAATTGCCCTCGGTGTGCGCCTCTTCAATAATCTTCTGCGAGATCTTCACCATCTCCTGGGCGTCAAAAACGGAGTTCTCGCCGAGCTCCAGGCCGGCGGCCAAAGCGGCCGAGCGCATGGCCTGCTGATTGATGCGCCGCAGCCAGGAGTCCACATGTTCATCGTAGTGGCGCACCACGTTCGAATCCACATGGGCCGCATAGGCGATGGCGTCGATAATGTCACGGTCCAGCAATTTCCAGCCGAGCCACTCCGCGATGGTTTGCGCAATGCGCCCGCCGCCGCTGCCGAACTCCCGATTCACTGTTAATACTCGGTATTCCACCTTTTCCCCCCGCAATACCGGTAACAGTCCACTTTATTCCTCCTGGCCCGTTCTTTCCAATCTGCCTGAGTCGTGCCGTTCCTCATCCTCGTCCGTGGGCACCCTCTGTTTAAGATGCCAAGTTATTGTTTAAGAGCAACTTGACAAAGTCATTTGGGGCAACTGGATCTAAAACTCCAGTGTCGGGCCGAAACTCAGTTACTTTGTTGGAAACTTTGGTGCCATGGGAGTTACACAAAATCTCGCGTAGAGTGTGTGTAGTCCGTTTGGGCAGGGATGCCTATTATGGAAACTTCAAAATCCGCGTTACGATCCTCGCCTGCTTCTTCCCGCAAAGCAACTCAGCAGCAGGAAGTGCGCTGTGCCGTGCGTTTCCCGCTAAAGTTGCCCGTAGTGCTGTCGTTGGACAAAGAAGAGAGAGCCGCTCTCACCCGGGATGTTTCCGCCAGCGGCGTTGCCTTCGAAATGGGCAACTCGGTTAAGTCAGGGCTGGATATCCATTTTTCCTTGCGAATGCCAGGTGCGGTTTTGGGTACCCCGCACGATGTTCTGGTTCATTGTCGGGGACGTGTGGTACGCTGCTCAAAGAACCAAAGTAACTACTTGGCTGCCGCTACTATCGACGAGTACCAATTCGCGGAGCAGTGACAGCCGGAGCGGGTTCGGCAAAAAACCACTTTCTGGCTTGGCAAGAAACAATGATGGATCTCTTGGACGACTCTCCCGAAGGCGAAATCCACGGCGCTCCGGTTAAACCGGGCACCATCCGGGTAATTCTCGCCGATTCCCAGGCGATCTACCGCGTCGGTATTCGCAAGGTTTTCGCGCTTGAGGACGATCTTCGAGTCGTCGCCCAGGCAGATTCTTTGGAGAATCTGCGTTCAGCCATCGAGCGCTATCCCACTGATATTGTGTTGCTTGAAGGCAGTTTGCTGGCCGGTACTGCCAACGTTATCCCTGACCTGCTGCACATTGCCCCCGATGTGAAGCTGATTGTGCAGGCCGTGGCAGCCGACGAGAGCCAGACGGTCGAGCTTTACCGGCGGGGCGTTCGCGGCATCGTCAGCCGCTCCATCTCGCCCGACCTGCTGGTTCGTTGCGTGCGGCGCATTGCCGCCGGAGAAACCTGGATCGACAATCAATCGGTCAGTTGGGTCATCGAAGCTTATCGCGCCCAGGCATCCGCCTTGGTTACCCCCCGCACCCAGCCCCGGCTATCGCCCAAGGAGATGGCCATTATTACCTGCATCACCCAGGGCAAGCGCAACAAGGAGATCGCCTCCCAATTGGGCACCACCGAGCAGGTGGTCAAAAACTATCTGCGAAAAATCTACGACAAGCTGGGAGTCAGCGACCGGCTTGAACTCGCTCTCTATTGCCTGCACAACAAGATTATTCAATCCGAATCGGATGAGGAATCGATGGCGCAGAAGCTGGTGAGCCAGTAGCCGGATTTCTCGGCCAGCGCTGCGCTGTTTATTGCTCCCGGGCCTAAGCCGGTCTCAGCGGAGCCTCGTTTTGCTTGCGGGCCAGCTCCAGCAAGCGAATTAACTCCTTCAGTTCCCCCCGCTTCAAATGCCCCAGCAACTCCCCCGGAAGCGCCAGAATCGCCGGGTCCATCTCGCGCAGCAATGCGAGCCCAACCTCGGAGATCACGGTCCTGACCGCACGGCGATCCTGCGCGTCGCGCTTCTGACGGATGAGCTTGAGTGCTTTCAGCCGCTTGAGCAGGCGCGTGATGTCCGGTTCGGCGGCGATCATGCGGCTGCCGATAGCAGCGCAGGTCAGCCCGTCCGGTTGCGCCCCGCGCAGAATCCTCAGCACGTTGTACTGCGTCGAGGTCACGCCCCAGCCGCGTGTATTCACATGAAAAGCGCGGTTGAGGCAGTCAGAAGTGCGCAGCAGATTCAGCAGAGCCTCTTCCTCCAGGCTTGCAAAGGGGCGTTCCTGCATGATCTCCAGTTTCAGTCCTGCCATCGACAGCTTCCTCGTAACCGGGTTCGGAGCGGCTGATTCTCCCCCGGGAAAATTCACACAAGTATAAGTGCCCCACCCTTGCCGTGCTTTTTGCTATTGCGGCAAAGGTGGGATCTGCTTATTGCTTGATGATTTCCAGTTCGATGATCAGCTTGACATCGTCGCCCACCATCACCGCGGGGAACTTGGTTCCAATCCCGTAAGCGGTTCTGCTGAGGGTGGTGGTGGCTGTGAAACCGGAGTGCGGCTTATGGTCCATCATGCCCTCTACCGGGGTGCTGGGACCTTCCACATCGAGTAC
>Ga0302320_10001107_pt1 | contig 64629 bp, 54 predicted proteins | sample Bog_T0_3_FD_202130 | JGI IMG/M metagenome (GOLD analysis project Ga0302320, IMG submission 202130) | Peat permafrost microbial communities from Stordalen Mire near Abisko, Sweden - Bog_T0_3 | ecosystem: Environmental > Terrestrial > Soil > Wetlands > Peat | place: Sweden: Abisko, Stordalen Mire...
GTCCAACCAAGTCGGAGAAGCACTCCTTCGAGCCCATATACTCAACTCCTGGAGCACCCCAAAGAACCTCTTTAAGGCGTAGCGAAGCCCTCGAAGGGCGAGGAACCTATTTATGCAACAGGGCCGAACTCTACTAGGACGTAGCTCTCCTCGATCGACACCGGGAAGGTTTCCGCGACGTAAGGGCCGGGAACCAGGCCCGGAGAGGGCGGCGCAAGCGATGATCCGGGCGCCACGGCCGTCTCATAGGACTTCACGCGGACCTTCTCGGGGTCAAACCAGGACTGGCCGCATCGGAGGTCAAACTCCCAGCCGTGCCACGGGCACCGCAGGATCTCGCCCGACCGGTCGACCTCGTAGTGCCCCGGGCCCGTCGAAGTGACTGCGCTTCCAAGATGCCCCGTGCAGAGCGCCGCGCCCTGGTGCGGGCAGCGGTTTCGCAGGGCAAAGAACTCCCCGCCGACGTTGAAGACCCCGATGCTTCTCCCGGAAACCTCGACAATCTTGCGGCTCCCGGGAGGGATCTCGGCGACCGTGCTGACGATGTGCTTGGGCATGCTGCGTTCGGCTCAGGCAAACCCGTAGAGCGCCCGTGCATTGTCCCTGCGCACCTTCTCCCTTAGCCCGGGTGGTAGCACGGAGGGAAGGGCGGTGTCCGGGCTGTCAAAGTCCCAGTGCGGGTAGTCGGTCGAGAACAGGAGGCGGTCATCCATGTCCAGGTGCGCGATCATCTCCAGGAATTGCCCGGGTTCCGGCGGCTCCTCGATCGGCTGGGTGGTAAGCCAGAAATGCTTCCGGAAATACTCGGACGGCAGCTGCCGCAGCGTCGGTGCCTCGGCCTTGAGCTGGCGCCAACTCCGGTCGAGGCGCCATAGGACCGGCGGTATCCACGCGATGCCCCCCTCGATGAACACGACCTTGAGCTTCGGGAACTCCTCGAAGACCCCCTCGCAGATGAGGCTAATGAGGTGCGCCTGGAAGGTCTGGTTCATGCCCGTGTGGTACTCGATGTAGTAGGTGGGCCACCCGGCGCCCGAGATCGGGTGTCCCCCGCTCCAGCCCCCAAAATGGATCCCGATCGGCAACCCGCTTTCGGAGGCGGCGGCGTAGATCGGCCAGTACTTCCTCCGGCCGAGCGGCTCGGTGGTCCGGGACGGGATAAGCACCTGGACGAACCTCTTGTCGCCCGCGTGCCGGCGGATCTCCGTCACGGCCAATTGCGGGTCCTCAAAGGGCACGAGAAGCGACGCCCTGAGGCGCGGCTCGGGCTCAAGCCACTCGGCGACCTGGCAAGCGTTGGCCGCGGTCGCCATCGCCGCGTCGTAGTCGCGGTATTGGTTCCGAATAGTGATCAGCGTGTTCAGGATGCCGATCTCGATGGGCCACGCGTCCAGGAGCTGCCTTCTCATAAACGCCAGGTCGGAGCCTGGCGGCCCCCCGCCTGGGGGCCAGGAGTCCGTCCGCGAGGCCATCGGGGTCGCCTTGGGATAATAGTCGCCGGGCGTCATCCGCCTTCCGAATTGGGCGTGGTACTGCCGCCAGCGCTCGGGCAGGTGGCGCGCGACGGCTGCCGGCGTGATCGCGTTGTGGATGTCGCAGTCGACAAGGCTTGTTGCTGGGGTTGCCTTGCTCATGGCCTAGAGTCGGTAGGTGCTTCTGGCATTCTCTGACATCACCTTGCGGCGGACCCCGGCTGGAACCGCGGCCCATCCGCGTTCCGCGAATGCGTCGCCGTGATCGTGCGGGTAGTCTGATGCGTAGAGCAGGATATCATCGCTTCCAAGCTGGGAAACCGCGCTTGCGAACTGCGCCGGATCCTCCGGGGCATCGGACGGAGCGACCGTGATCCTCACGTGCTCGCGGACGTAGTCCGAGGGGGGCCTTTTCACCCAGGGGATTTCCCGCCTTAGGCCCTTCCAGTTCTTGTCGAAACGCCAGAGCATGGACGGCAGCCACGCGAAACCGCCCTCGGCGAGCACGAGCTTGAGCGCCGGGTGCTCGTCGAACACCCCGCCGGCAATGATGCTGATCAGCTGCGTCTGGAAGACGCCGGTGACGCCGGCGTAGTCCTCGATGTGGAAGGAGGGCCAGCCCACGGGGGTGGGGGGATTGCCTGGGGAGCCGCCGTAGTGGAGCGCGACCGGCAGGCCCTGATTCGCGGCGGCGGCGAAGACGCTCCGAAAGTTTCGGGAGCCGTAGGGGGCCTCCGACCGGACGGGAAGAAGCACCTGCACAAACCGCGGGTCGCCGGCCCGGCGCTCGATCTCCCTGACGGCGAGCTCCGGGAACTGCGAGGCCACCACGATCGACGCGCGCAGCCGCATGTCCTTGGCCAGCCACTCCGACGCGATCCAGTCGTTGAGCGCCCGGGCGACCGCGCCCGCGGCGTCGGGGTTGTGCAGCGACTCTACGGCGCAGTCGCTGTTTAGGATCGCGACGGCCGGGTGGGGCGCGGCATCAAACACCCCGGCCTGGACCAGCCCGACCCGCGACGAGGCGGGGCTTCCATCCGCCGGGCGGGCCGAGGCCCGCGCCGTGGTGGGGAGTCCCGGTGGATACCAGGGGTCCACAGGCCCCTTGAAGCCCGTCTGCTCAACCTGCTCACGCCAGTACGCCGGGAGGAAGGGGAGAAGAGCCTCAAACGCGGGAAGCACCGCGTGGACGTCACAGTCGATCAGGGGTGGGTTGGCGGTTTCCATGTCCGTAGTCCGGCTCCGAACCACCGCACAATGGCGCCGCGGGATCGTGAGTCCAGAGGGTTTACGGTGCGGGAGAACTCAGTATTCAGGTTGAAGCGAGAGTGCCTCCTGCCTCACAATCGGCCTGTTGCACACCACGCCGCGTAAGAGGCTTCCGCCGGCTTTGCTTTGCGTTTTCGCCCTCGTGCTGCCGCAGGCTCGGTCCATTGCCGTGGGTCCCATCGGCGAGGACGCCGTCCCGACAGTGATCGTCAGCACGGTGGCGGAGCCGGTCGCCCCGGGCCGGTTTTCGCCCACGTGGGACTCGCTCTCCCAATACCAGGTTCCAGAATGGTTCCGGGACGCGAAGTTCGGGATCTGGGCGCACTGGGGCGCACAGTGCGAGCCCGAGCAGGGGGACTGGTACGCCCGCAGCATGTACCTGGAGGGCAACGCCGACTACCTCTGGGGCGTCGCCCATTACGGGCATCCCTCGGAGTCCGGCTTCAAGGATGTGATCCACCGGTGGAAGGCGGAGAACTGGAACCCCGAGAAGCTCGTGACGCTCTACAAGCGGGCGGGGGCGCAGTACTTCTTCGCCCTCGCGAACCACTGCGACAATTTTGACAACTGGGATTCAACCTACCAGCCGTGGAATTCGGTCAAGCTGGGCCCGGGGAAGGACCTGATCGAGGGGTGGGCGAGGGCGGCGCGCGCGGCGGGGCTGCCTTTCGGCGTGAGCGTGCACGCCTCGCACGCGTGGATATGGATGGAACCCGCCCAGGGGGCCGACATGCGGGGTGCCAAGGCGGGCCTAGCCTATGACGGGAACCTCACGCGCGCCGACGGCAAGGGGCTTTGGTGGGAGGGCCTCGATCCCCAGGAACTCTACGCGCAGCGGCACCCCAGGAGCGCGGGTGCCGACGACCCCGACCGGGGGATCGGGGACCAGTGGAACTGGTCCAATGGGGCCAGCATCCCGGACCTGGCCTACTGCCAGAAGTTCTACAACCGCACGATGGACCTGATCAACAGGTACCATCCTGACCTGCTCTACTTTGACGACACGGCACTGCCGCTTTGGCCGGTGAGCGACGCGGGCCTGAAAATCGCGGCGCATTTCTACAACAGCAACATGGCTGCCCACGGCGGCGAGCTGCGGGCCGTTCTCTTCGGGAAGATCCTCGACGAGGCCGAGCGGAGGGCCCTTGTGTGGGACATCGAGCGGGGAGTGCCCGCGCAGAAGCTGCCCTTTGCGTGGCAGACCGACACGTGCATCGGGAACTGGCACTACAAGCGCTCCCTCTATGACGAGGACCGCTACAAGAGCGCCCGCACCGTGATCCAGATGCTCGCCGACATCGTGAGCAAGAACGGCAACCTTCTCCTGAACATCCCGGTCCGCGCCGACGGGACCCTTGATGGCAAGGAGGAGGGAATCCTGGGCGGGATCGCCGACTGGATGGACGTGAACCGGGAATGCATCTTCGGGACCCGTCCGTGGAAGCTCTTCGGCGAGGGGCCCGCCTCCGACGGCGTGCCCATCTCGGCCCAGGGCTTCAACGAGGGCCTCGGCAAGGCCTTCTCGCCCCGGGACATCCGGTTTACGACGAAGGCGGGATTCCTCTACGCGATCGTGCTGTCGGACCCGGGTTCGGAGGCCGTAACGATAAAGTCACTCTCATCGCATTCACCGGCGCTTGAGGGGCTAACGGTATCCTCGGTTTCGCTGTTGGGATCCCCCGAGCCCCTGCGATGGACGCAGGACGGGAGCGGGCTTGTGGCGACCCTGCCCGCGGGCCGCCCCGCTTCCGGCACCGGCATTTACGTGCTTCGCATCGGCGGTGTGCTTTGACAGGCTCGGTTGCCTCCTCACGTTACCGGCAACAATCCCCGTGAATATCCCCCCGCTGCCCTCCCTGGAAGAGATCGAGTCGGTCGCACCCTCGATTGACGCGGTCGTCCCGCCGACCCCCGCCTTCGAGTGGCCGCTCCTAAACAAGCGCGTCGGCGGCTCGCTCTGGGTGAAGCACGACAACCACACGGCAATCGGCTCTTTCAAGATCCGCGGCTCCCTCGCCTATGTCTCACGCCTCCTGGCGGCGGGACCCTCGGTGGCCGGCGTCATCGCGGCGACCCGCGGAAACTTCGGTCAGGCGGTGGCGTTCGCGGCGCGCCTTAACGGCCTGAGCGCCACGGTCGTCGTTCCCCACGGCAACAGCCCTGAGAAGAACCTCGCCATGCGGGCCCTCGGCGCGGAGCTGATCGAGCACGGGGAGGACTTCCAGGAGGCCCTTGTCCATTCCGAGGAGCTTGCCGCCCGCAGGAGGCTGCACTGGGTCCCGTCCTACCACAGGGACCTGGTGCTCGGGAACGCAGTGTCGATGCTCGCGTTCCTTCGGCACGCGCCCTCGCTGGCAAGGGTCTATGTCCCGATCGGAATGGGTTCGGGCATCTGCGCCATGATCGCCGCCCGCGACGCGCTCGGGCTTCCGACGCGGATCATCGGGGTGGCGGCCGAGAGCGCGCCCGCGATCGCCCTTTCATTCGATGCCCGCAGGGTCATAGCCCACAGGTCATCGACCCGGATTGCGGACGGCATGGCGTGTTCGACCCCGAATTCCGAGGCGCTTCACCATATCCTCAAGGGTGTGGACAGGATCGTGCGCGTCACGGACGACGAGATTGAGGCGGCGCAACGCGCGTACTTCAGCGACACCCATAACGTCGCCGAGGGGGCGTCGGGGGCGGGGCTTGCCGCGGTCATCAAGGATCGGGGCGCAAGCGCGGTGGAGCCGGCCGGCGTCATCCACACGGGCAGCAACATAGACGCCGCGACCTTGAGCCGCGTCCTTGGCGCCGCGGTCTGAGCAGCGCAATTCCGGGGTGGAGTTTCGCGATGGAAAGTGTCCGCTTTTTGAGAAGGCGGGTGTAATAAGGGGTATGGACGGCGATTCAGAACTCCTGAGGCGGTACGCCGAGCACGGCTCGGAAGAGGCCTTCCGCGAACTGGTGCAAAGACGCATGGGGCTTGTCTACGGGTCGGCGCTTAGGCAGCTCGGCAACGTCCATGCCGCGCAGGAGGTGGCCCAGACCGTGTTCACCGACCTGGCGCGGAAGGCCAGGTCCCTCTCGGCCCGGCCCGTGCTCGCGAGCTGGCTTTACACGAGCACCCACTATGCGGTCGCAAATGTTGCTCGAAGGGAGCGGCGGCGCCAGGCGCGGGAACAGGAGGCCTATCACATGCAGGACTCGACGACGGACCATGCCCTGGAAGCGGAGTGGGAACGGCTCAGGCCTGCGATCGACGCGGCACTTGACGGGCTCGAGGGGGGGGAGCGCGACGCCGTGCTCCTGAGGTGCCATGAGGGCCGGTCGTTCGCGGAAGTGGGAGAGGCGCTCAACCTGAGCGAGGAGGCGGCGCGCAAGCGCGTCCACCGCGCGCTCGAGAAACTGCGTGTCCACCTATCCAGAAAGGGCATCACCTCGAGCGCCGCCGCCCTTTCGGCGGTGCTCGCGGTCAAGATAAGCGAGGCGGCGCCGGCGGGTTTCCCGGACCTCGTGAGCAAGACCGCCCTCGTGCAGGCGGCGGGGGTGGGCGTCACTGCGGGCAGCCTGCTTACCATCCTAAGCGCCGTGAAGGGAGGCCTGGGCACCGGAGCCTTGGCTGCCTTGCTGGCGGTGGGCGCCGCGGTGTACGAGCTATCGCGCGACAGCGAGGCCTCCAATGCCCTGGCCGCCTCCAGCTCCCAGCTGGCGGCGGCAAACGCCGCGATAAGAGACATTGAGGGCAAGGTCCAGAACGCGGAACAGGATCTCGCCGCGAAACAGAGGAAAGCCGGTGCATCACTGGCGAGTGCCTCGGGAGGCCAGGGAGGGGCGGGAGTCCAGGATTCCAAGGCCAGGGGCGACGCATTCATGGAAAGGCACCCCGAGGTCCGGAGCGCCCTTCTCGCCTTTGTCGACGCCCGCACCCGGACCCTCTATGGGCCGCTGTTGGACTCGCTTGGCCTTTCGCCGGAGCAAATCGCGCAGTTTGAGGTATTGCAGCGAACGGGATTCACGTTCGGCAGGGACGTTCAGTCGGGTGTGGTGACGCTCGCTGCCGGCGGCCCCGAAAATTTCCAGCAGCAACAGGCGCAAGTGAAGGCGCTTCTGGGTGATTCCGGTTACAAACAATTCCAGGATTACAGTTCAACGATTGGCGCGCGGGAGACAGCCGCTGGCGTGGCGAGTGCATTGGCGATGAGTGACACGCCCTTGAGCACCGAGCAGGCGCAGCAGGTTCAGGGAATCCTTTACGAATCCAGCATCAAGCAGCCCCCGTACGGGTATGATTGGGCTACAGCCTACGAAAAGGCCCAGGGAGTCCTATCACCGCCCCAGCTCGACATCCTCCAGGCAATAGGGACCCGGGCGATCGGATGGCAGCAGGCGGAGGCTGCTCCGCACTAGCATGAAATACGCGAGAATTGGAGCAGGTGTGATCCTGGTGGTCCTTGCCTGCGGTGTTGCCGTCGCCGTTCGCTCCTGGAGGAGCGAGAAGGCGGAACGGGAGCAAACGACCCGGGTGACCCGCGATCTGGCGGCGGCCAAGGACACGCTCCTCCGGCTGCGGGAGCGCCTCGAAGTGGCGGAGAAGGCGCAGGAGAAACACCAGATTGAGCAGGCTGGAAAACTTGCCCAGAAAAAACCCGCCCAAAGGCTCGGGTGGGAAGAATGGATGGAGCGGCTTAAAACGGATCCCCGGACACAGGCCCGATACCTTGAGTATGAGAGAAGCGGCCTCGTGCTCCAATTTGGGCCGCTCTTCAAGGAGATGCACCTCTCGGAAGACCAGGTGGCCAAGTGTGAGGCTGCCGTCATCAGCCGAGAAGAAGCGGATATGGATATCAGGGCCGCGCTCCAGAACCAAGGGATTGCTTGGAATGATCCCGTCGCCCAGAAGATGTATGCGGACGCGTACGCCGACTGCAAAGCCGCGCTTGCGGAGGTCCTTGGGGACGCGGGCTACAAGCAGTGGAACACCTACGAGCAGGCGATTCCCGCACGGATGGCGGTCGTCGCCTTTGCCGGCACAGCGACCCTCAACGGCATACCGCTCTCGACCGACCAGGTTCAACAGCTCGTTTCGGGAGCGTCCCAGCTCCCCCTGGGGCCGGCCGGACCCGACTGGAACGCCATCGAGGCGCAGGCGGCCCCGATTCTCTCCCCTGCGCAGCTTGAACTGCTGAAGACCGGTGAATTTTCCGGATCGAGCGGCTATGGCTCCAAGTACCAAGCCTTGCTGAACGATGCGATTACCCAAGCGGATCGCGCCGACACGAAGGCCGGAATCTCCTCATCACCGACGGGGCGATCAAACAGCGTTGCTTCGGGCGCCCACTAGGCGGCTCAGAGCGCGTGGCCGTGGGAGGGAATCTTCGGCCGGTGGGCCGAATAAATTGGACGAATTCGCAATTCCGAATCTCGTATAGCCCGGTCGCATGATTTACTCCCGATTCCTTCCCCGGCCCGTCTCGGTGGGCGCATTCCTTTCATTGGTCCTCGCAGGCGCCCCTGTGCTTGCACGGGCCGATGACGCCCCCGCCCCCGCGGATCCCGGGCACGGGAAGGTGATCTTCCAGACAAACTGCGCCGTGTGCCACGCCACGGGCCAGGACGCCCAGGCCACGGCGGGCCAGGGGCCGGTCCTCGGGGGTATTGTCGGGCGGCCGGCCGCCTCCATCCCCTATTTTGGGTACACCCGGGCGCTCCGCTCGTCGGGCCTCACCTGGGATAGGGCAACCCTCGACCGCTTTATCACCAATCCGCAGGCGCTGGTGAACGGTACGGCCATGGTGGTTATGGTTCCCGCGGCGTCCGACCGGGCGGACCTCATTTCCTACCTCGCGACGCTGCCCAAGGTGGATGCGGCGACGCTGGCGGCCCTCTCCGCCAGCGGCCAGAATAGCGCCGGCGACTGGATGAATGATGCCCCGGGAAAGGTGCACGCGGTGCACATCGACCTCCTGCCGCCCCCCTTTGCATCGCGGTCGGCCCAGAACGGACCCGGGACCGTGGACAGGCCCGCGAATGCGGCGTTGTCCGTCCCCCCGGGCTTCACGGTGCGCCAGTTCGCCGCGGGGCTCTCCGGACCGCGCCTCATCCGCACCGCTCCCAACGGGGACCTCTTCATCGCCGAGACCCGCTCCGGGAGAATCCGCGTCCTCAGGGCGCCTGACGGCGCCGATGCCCCGACCGTGGACCGGATGTTCGCCAAGGGCCTCGATGGTCCGTTTGGAATCGCATTCTTCCCGGCCGGAGCCGACCCAAAATGGGTCTATGTCGGCAACCTGAACTCGGTGGTTCGCTTCCCCTACGTGAACGGCGACCTCGAGGCCAGGGGTCCCGCCGAAACGATCGTCCCGGTCCTGACGAAGGGTGGCACCGGGGGTCACACGACCCGTGACGTCGCGTTCTCACGCGATGGAGCCCGTCTCTTTATCTCCGTGGGCTCCGGCTCGAACGTGGCCGAGGGGTTGTCGAAGAAGGCGCCCGACCAGATCGGGGCCTGGGAGGCGGCGCACGGGATCGGCGCCGCCTGGGGTCCCGAGGCCGGCCGCGCGAACGTGGTCGTGACCGACCCCGAAGGCAGGCAGCCGCTGCGCACCTACGCGACCGGCATCCGCAATCCCGTCGGCCTCGCCGTGAACCCCACGACGGGCGACGTGTGGGCCTCGACGAACGAGCGGGACGGGCTTGGGGACGACCTGGTGCCCGATTATATAACGAGGGTGCGTGAGGGCGGATATTACGGGTGGCCCTGGTACTACATGGGCAACCGTGAGGATCCCCGCCATGCGGGCGAACGCCCCGACCTGAGCGGCAAGACGATCGACCCGGACATCCCGCTCCAGGCGCATTCGGCGTCCCTTGAGCTCACCTTCTATACGGCGACCTCCGGGGCGGCAGTCTTTCCCGCCGAGTACCTGGGCAACGTCTTCGCCGCGGAGCACGGATCTTGGAACCGCGGCACCCGCACGGGCAGCAAGGTGATCCGCGCCGTGGTCAGGGACGGGATCCCGACGGGCGAGTACGAGGACTTCCTCACGGGCTTCGTCGTTGACGACCACCATGTCTGGGGCCGCCCTGTCGGAGTGACGGTCGCCCATGACGGCGCGCTCATCGTGACGGAGGACGCCAACGACACCGTCTGGAGGGTCGCCTTTGCGGCGCCCGCCGGCGGCCAATAGGAGCCCCGAAACAGCCGCTTCAAGGCCGGGCGAAAGCCCCTCTCGCGGGCGCCCGGGCGGCTCTCCGTTCGGGAATTGACAAGGAAGTTTAATACAAGGGAACTAAGGCGTGGCCCATTATAGGAAGGCTTTGGCTATATTATTGCTGGTAAGCGCTATACTGCGGATCGGGATCGCGCTGGAGGGGGGGCAGCTTTTCTGGCCGGACGAGAACCGCTTCACCGAGTCGAAGGACGCTGCGGGAGACATTAAGGACAGGCGATTTGATGCGGCGACAAAGGCCCTGTTCAGCCATTCCGACCACGTGCTCTTCAAGGTGATCGGCGTGGTCCCGGCGCTGTGCATGATGATGGGGCTCGGTGCGCCCGCGTGGCTCCCGTCGGTCTTTTTCGGCCTCTTCTCCGTCGGGAGCATCTACATGATCTGGAGGATCAGCCTTCGGGTGAGCGGCGACCCCGAGGAGGCCTTCCTGTCAGCCACGGTCGCAGCCAGCTTCTCCTGCCTGTTCTATTTCACGCGCCATTACTTTCCCTACGACGTTTCGCTCTGCTTCGCCCTCCTGGGCCTTTATGCGGGGCTCGGCGCGAAAAAGGGCTTCCTGGCGGGAATCTGGTGCTCCCTCGCGTTTTTGACCTACAACGGCTACTGGTCGCTGTGCGCGGTCATCCTGGGGGTTGCCACGCTTTACCACACCGAGTCGTTTGCGGCCTCCGTGAGGCGGGCCGCCTACGCCCTCCTCGGCCTTGCGATCCCCATCCTCGTTATCGCCGGTTTTGAGCGCGCCGCCGGGACCAACTACTTCAAGGACGTGATCCAATTCTCGGGCACTATTACAATGGGTGACTACCACGAGGGCTGGAAGTTCATCGCGAGGTACCTCTGGCAAAGCGAGAAGGGAATCGAGCCCATCGTGGCCCTCCTTTTCGCGCTGGCCCTGGTTCTCGGCTTCTCCCGGCGTAGGCGCCACCTGCTCTGGTGGGTGGCCTCCTGCGCGGTCCTTTACCTCGGCCTGTCCTGGATGTGCGCCGGGCTGCAGAAGTTCGTCCTTTACGGGCGGGTGGCTCGCAGCGTCGTGCCCTTCTTCGCCCTGGCCGCCGGTGGCAGCCTGGCCGCGATCGGACAGGCTTCAAGGGCAGGAAGATTCGCCCAGGTAGGCCTGGTCGCCCTGATCGTGCTGCTGGCTGGCGTCAACTTCACCCCCATTCTTTCACAGCAGTTCCCGGATGAATTCCGGCTGGCCGCGCAGCGAGCGGCCGAGCGGCTGCCCCTAGAGGAGAGGGTGGGGGCCCGCATCCTCAATGCGTTCCAGTATCCTTGGTCCGAGGCCTTCCACTACCAGGCCATCTTTGCGCCGGTACCCGACCGGTATCGCACGATCCTGAAGGCCCGCCACCCGCTCGAGTACCGCCCATTTCAGTATGAGGGGTACTCGCCGGACCAGCGAGACCTCTTCGACGCAAATGACATCACCATGCGCCTTATCGTCCTCGAGGGGCCCGGCGCCACCCTTTCCGTCCCTCCTGATCCTTCAATGGAGGGCTATCTGGGCGCGCTCAGGATCGAGGCCACCCTTCCCCCGAAGGAGTTTGGCCTGGGCGAACCCCTGGTCACAACCGGCAAGACCGGGCACGGGGATTTCTTCTATGTCCTGTGCACGCCCAGCGCGGGGACGATCCGGCTCGGGGTCGACCACTGGGGATACGGGGGCACCGTCACGAAGCCGATCGCCGTGGACTACGGTAAGCCGCACCGGTTCGAGGTCTCCATGGGATCCCTCCTCCCCCCCAAGGACTCCGCGCTCTACACGAGGAGGCCCGAGCTCGCGGCCTACCTTCACCGCATGGTCGTGTCCCTGGACGGCCGGGTGGTGATGGACGAGGAGGCCACCTTCAATCCCTCCCTGGCTTCGGACGTGAACGTGGGCTCAAACTTCCTGTGGGGCTCGACGGTCCGGCCCAATTTCACCGGCACGATCCTGCGCGTGGAGTCGATCAACCCCGCCGGCATCCGCTAGCGGGCCGCAGGGCCTGCCTTGGGGGTTGTCATGACGCGCGCCTCACCCTAGAACTCCCCCCGTGAATAACCGCGAAATCACATCCCGGCCCCGGAGCGCTGGCGCGGCATGCGCCGGACCCAGGACGGCATGCGGAACCAAGGCTAGGCGCCACGACGTTATGGCGCAGGCGCATTGAGCGCACCCCTTGCCATTCCAGCGCGGGCCCTCGCCTGGTGGCGGCCGCAGGTTTCGCTGCAGTTCGGCCTGGCGTGCCTCGCCGCGAAGCTAGGGGCGGAGATGCTGGCGCTCACCTGGAGCGGATGGGCGGGATTCATGCACGTCGCCAGCCCCGGCATGGATCTCCTGGCGTTTTTCCCGGCATGCGTCGTCCTGTACGAGCTCGTGAGGCGCCTGCCGGGCGTGCCCCGCGCGATCGCCCTTGCCGCAATCCTTGTCGCCCTTTCGGTCGCCATCATCGGTGACCTGCTTTGCCTCGAGTTCTTCCACGCCCACCTTCCCTCGGTGTTGCCGGTTCTCATCAAGACGCACGCCATCGACGCGACCGGCGTCAACCGGATCGAGCTGGTCCCCGGGGACGTCCTCGGCGTCGTGGCCGTGTTTGTGGCGGGGAGCCTCCTCTATTTCGGGCGCAAGAGGGCGGCGATGGCGGGGATGCTGGCGCCCGCCGTCCTCGTCCTGGTGGGCTACGTCGTGGAAGCCAACCGGGAGGCGCTCCTCCAGGCGTCGCTCAGCGGGGTCACCCATGACGGCTTCGACTTCAAGGTGGGCGCCAGCGAGCACCTGCCCGAGAAGACGCTGGGCGCCTCCCACCATGTCGCTCCCGAGGTGAGGGGCGAGATGCGCTACGCGCCGCAGACCATCGTGCTCCTGATAAACGAGTCCCTGCCGTCGCATTTCGAGTCGTCCGATGACCCGCACCGGCTGCTCTTCGACAAGCTCCTGGACGAGAGCGGCCTCGGGCGCTCCAGCTGGCGCCTTTTTGGCCATGCCTTCACCAACAGCTCCGCGACCGACATCAGCATGCCCTCGATCATGACCGGGGCCGATTCGGCGGGAGGAACCGACGAGGTCGAGGCGCTCCCCTTCATCTACTCGGTTGCCAAGGCCCGCGGCTATTCGACGGCGTTCTTCACGTCGCAGGACTACGGGTGGGCGAACCTGCGGACCTACTTCAAGAGCGCGGACCTGGACGAGTTCCTCTCGAGCGAGATGACGGGGCAACCGAGCGCCAACCTGCTGGGAATCGATGACGTGTACATCGCGCGGAGGATTGCCGACTTCGTGAGGGCAAAGGGTCCCTCCGGGCGCCTGTTCCTCGTTCTCAACAACAATGCCCTCCACGTCCCCTACCAGATCGAGAGCATGATCCACGTTCCCGGGTACGCGAAGGAGGCGAAGGCGCGGGCCGCCTTCATCACCGAGCAGTTCTACGATATCATTTTCAGCAGCCTGAGGGACACGGGCCGACTTGCGGAAAGCTTCATCATCGTCACCTCCGACCACGGCGAGATGCACCCCGACCGGAAGCGGGACCTCGTCAGGATGGACTCCCACTACGACGAGGTGGTAAAGGTCCCGTTCGCGATCCACCTGCCCGCGTCCGCGCCGGCGGCCCTCCGGCAAAAGCTCGATGCGAACCTAAGCCGCACGGTCGCCAACTGCGACATCGCCCCGACGCTTGCCGGGATGCTCGGCACGGCGCTCCCCCCGGGCCACGCCTATCCCGGGTACGATCTCTTCGGTGCGATCCCCGTGGGGAGGGTGAACGTTTCGGTCTCCAACAATGAGTGGAGGCCGTGGCACCTGAATGCATTCGGGCTGCAGTGCGGGGACGACCGCTTGGTCTTCCACCAGAAGCTCGGGATGATGTACTTTGACGTGGGCAAGGACCCCGACGAGACGAACCCCATCACGAGCGGCCCAAAATTCGAAAGCTACCGCGCCTTCGTGATGGTGCACCCGACGCTGCCGATGTGGCTAAGCGGCGACAAATCCGAGTGAAGAGAAATTCGACAGATCTCGCCGTCCTTGCCGCGGTGCTCCTCCTGGGCCTGGCGCTCTGCTCCGGGGCGTGGTTTGCGGACGACGCCCTCCGGCTCTGGCGCATCAGCCTTAACTGGGTCTGCCACGGTAGCCCGGACTTTAATCCCGGTACACGGGTCCTTGGATTTGAGCAGCCGCTCTGGGTGCTTCTGCTCTCGGCGTGCGCGGCGCTCGGCGGCCGGCTGGCCGCGACCGCCATCGCCCTGCAATTCCTCTTCTTCTGCGCGGGGGCCATGCTGCTGTGGGCCTGCCACAGGCTCTCCCTCGGCGAAAACCCCTCCCGGTCCGAAGCGTGGCGCGGCGCGGCCAAGCTCCTTCTCCTGGCGGGACTCCTTTCGGCATCAAACGCCTTCCGCGAGTTCCTTTCTTCCGGCCTCGAATTCGCCCTTGGCTTTTTCCTGGTGGCGCTCCTCGCATTCCAGGTCGCGCGCCGCGAGCGGGGCAGGGGCGGGTCGGTGATGGCGGTTTCTGCGGTCGCATCGCTCCTGGTCCTGACCCGCTGCGACCTGGCCTGGTTGTTCGCCCCGGCAGCGGTGGTCTTGGGACTGCGCCATCGCTCGCGATGGGCGCGGCAATGGGCATCGATCGCCTGGGGGGCGGTCCCCCTCATGCTTTGGCTCGGCTACGCCCTCATCCACTATGGGAGCGCCTTTTCCCACCGGAGGGAAACGAGCCTTGTCGGTTGGCTGCCCCGTTCCGACATTCTCGTCCACGGCGTGCTCTACGCGCTCGCGGGCGTCGCCGAGGAACCGATCACCCTCCTGATCCTCGTCCTCGCCGTCGTGTCGGGCTTCGCGGCCCTGAAGGCGCCTCGACGGGACACCGTCCCCTTCCTCTTGGCCCTGGGCGGCGTTGCCTACCTTGGCTACGGCGTCTGGTGCGGCGGGGACGCGCTGAGCGGCCGCCTGCTCTGCCCGGTCGCCTGCGTCGGCGCCGCGGCGCTTGCGCTTGGGCCGCAGTTCTCGCTCCGCGCGTATGCGTTTGCCGCATGCTACGTCCTCGTCTTCTTTGACCTGGGCAAGGTGTCGCTGCTGAAGGCAGGTGCTTCCCGCAGCGCGCGCACGGTCGAACTCTTCCGCGAGTGGGGGATCGAGGACGACTACGCGCGCCAAGGCGCGAGGAAGCCGGGCGCCCGCGCCGTGTTCGGCTCCCTGTCGGCGCACCGTTGGGCGGCCAACGCCGCGGTGCCCTCCGGTCCGGCATCGCCGCTCCTCACGGCGACTCCGGGTTGGGACGGCCTTGCCTCAGGGCCTGGCGCCTACGTCGAGGACTACCGGGCGAAGGGACCCAGGAGGCCGGAGCTCCTGGGGGCGGTTGCCCTTAACCTTCACTTTAGACCGGCCGAGGTGGGTGCGGTGGAACCCCTTCTCTCGTTCGGGGACCCGGCCACGGGCACGCAGGTGATGGCGGAGCACCTGCCGCGAAAGGGCGTCCGTTTCCAGATCAGGAGGGCGGGCTTCATTGTCTTTAGCAGGGCCTTCCCGAATCTGGACACGGACGCCGCGCATCGGCTCGTGGTCGACTACGGCTCGAATACGGCGGGCCGCGACCTGCCGGGCAGCTTTATTGTCATGCTGGACGGCGTGCTCCTCAAGGACGCGCCGCGCGACGCCCGCCGCACCAACTTTGACGAGGTCGTGGCGGGCTGGAACGTACAGGCGTATCCCGGGTGCAGCGAGCGCCTGAACGGAACGATCGATTCGATCGAGCCGGCGGCCCCGGGGGAGCTTGGGCGGGGCAGGTGGCCGCTCACGGTCGGCAATCGCCAGCTGATCGAGATGCATGTCCGGTTCTCGAAGGTTACCAACAGCTCCGAGCCCATCGTCGTCATGGGCAAGGACGGCCACTCCGACATCGTCTTTGCCAGGAGGATCGAACCCGGCCGGATCGTGTTCGGCCAGGAGCACTGGGGCCAGATGCCGGAGCTGGGGCCCGAGGTCCCGATCGACGACGATGCGCAGCACCTCATAAAGGTGGCCATCGGGCCCTTGTTCGCGCACAGCGACGCGATCGTCCGCCCGGACTGCGTCCGCGTCACGATGGATGGCCGGACGGTCCTCGAGACGCGCCAGGAGCTCTACCCGTTCACGCCGACCGACGTGTGCGCCCTGGACGATCCCTTTGCGGGATCCTTCTGCGGCCGGGACTTCCTGGGGGACATGGCCGAGGCGAAAACCGTGTCGCTCGATCCGCTGGTCGAATCCGTGGCCCGACTGGTCCAGAAGCGGACAGGCCCCGTTACCCTGGAGCTTCGCTTCGATGGGAGCCACCTGGGGTGGGGCCTTGGCCTGGTAGAGACGGGCGTTTCCGGGGCCGGGGACATCCTCTATGTGGTGGCGCGGGACCACCGCCACGTGAGGTTCTACTTTGACCACTGGGGCATCGGGGGAATCAAGGGGGACGAGGTGGAGGTCGACCCGACAAGACACTACCTCGTCAAGGTCGAGATGGGATCCCTGGCAGCTCCCGGCGACGCGCGACCGGAGGTCCTGGGCACCGTCCGGGTGACGCTCGATGGCCGCGTGGTTCTCGAGGGCAGCTCGGCCTGCCATCCCTCGAAACCGGGCCAGATCCACGTCCTTGAAAACGCCCTCGGGAGCGGCAGCGTGGCGGTTCCCTTTGACGGCACCTGCCTATCGGTTGAGCGCGGTGGCGAGAGGGTGGACCTCTCCTACTGAATTCGGCTAGTGGCGCGAGACGAGGGTCAGGACGATGCAGCCGGCAACGGCGATCACCCCGCCCACGACGGAACGCCGGGTAGGGCGATCGCCCTCGAGCCAGAACGCGATCGGTATGGAGACCAAGGGCGTCGTGGCGACGATCGGAAGGACGATGCCGCTCGGCGTGGTGGCGAGCGCCCATTGGTAGGCCCCGACGCCCGCCACCGGACCGGCAAGGCCGTTGGCGAGGGTCCATAGCCATGGGGCCCGCCCCGGTGCCCGGGCCGCGCCGCATGCCTTTGGCAACCGGCCGAGGACGCGCAGCACCAGGAACCAGCACAGCGTGAAGGCAAGCCCGGCAAGCAGGCGCTCGTAGGCGGCCGTGAGCCCGAAGGTGACGTTCGAGACCGATTCCCCTGCTGAAGCCGCGACGGTGGCCGCCTTCCGGCTCACGAGGGCCGCGCCCAGTCCCTGGCCGCACGCGCCGATGAAGCCAAAGACGAAGCCCATCGGCCTGACCCGTACCTGCGGCGGTTGGGAGCGGCTCGGCACCACGGCCACAGCCACCCCGGAGAGAATCACCGCACCGCAGGCCATCTGGGCCACCGAGAGGCGCGTCCCGAGCCACCACCATTCCCCGAGGGCGGCAAGCGGTGCGGCAACGCACTGGACCACCAGGACGGTAAGACGAGAGCCAAGGAGCGGAAGGGCGCCGTAGGTGCCCAGGTCGCCCAAACCGAGTCCAATGGCGCCGCTCAAGAAGAACCACGCCGTGCCGGCGCTCCTGAATCCCCCGCCCAGCGTATGCGCAAACAGCCCTAGGCAGAGGGTCCCGATCACGAGGCGGCTAAGGTTGGCGCGCAGGGTCCCGAGCAGCCGGATGCTGTGGTTCGCACACGTAGCATTTAGGGCGAAGAAGAAGCTGGAAAGGAAGGCGGGAACCACGGCGGGGTTCAGCATACTAGGGGCGCCCCCCGTCGACGCCAACCCGAAACTTACGCATTACCGGTAAAGACAAGCGACTTACGCCGATTGGCGCGCGGGCACCCCAAAAGTGCCACACCTTCACTGGCGCCCTCACGGGGAATCGAACCCCGGTTAACGAGTTGAGAACCCGCTGTCCTAGCCGCTAGACGATGAGGGCGTACAGCGGAGCGTAGAAAACTTCAAATTTGACGCCCATCGTCAAGCTGCGAGTGGGCCATTTTGCGCTTTCACGGCTTTTGCTCTTCCGCTGCAATGCGCTCGTGCCGGACCATTTCAGGATGATTCTCGGGGTGCGGTTCTACATCTCCGACCTCGAGCCCCTCCTGGACCTTGTCCCCCAGGGCGGGCTAATCGTTGCCCCGTCGGCGCCTGTGATGGTGAGGCTCGAGGAGGACCCTGCTCACCGGGAGGCCATGGAGGGGGCCGACCTGGCCATTACGGACAGCGCCTACATGGTGCTCCTTTGGCTCTTGGCGACGGGGGAGCGTGTGCGCCGGATCTCCGGCCTAAGGCTCCTGAGGGGAATCATCGGACGCGGGCTGTATCGGGCCCCGGGTGAGAGCTTCTGGATCATGCCGACAGAGGCGGACAAGGCGGCCAATTTCACGTGGCTCCAGGGCCAGGGTTTTGGGGTTTCGGGCGACCAGGCCTACACGGCGCCGTTTTACCCGAGACAAGGTCCGATAGCAGACCCCGGCCTTGTGGCTGCGATCGAGAAAAGCCGCCCCAAGCTGATCGTCATCGGGCTCAGCGGCGGCGTCCAGGAGCGCCTGGGCTGGCACCTTCGCCAAAAGCTGCACTATACTCCCACGATCCTTTGCATCGGAGGAGCCATCGCTTTCCTCTCTGGCCGCCAGACCCGGATCCCGGTATGGGCGGACCGGCTCGCCCTGGGCTGGCTCTTCAGGTTCGTCGCCGATCCGAGCGGCTTTTCTGCGAAAGTCTCCGGGGTGGGGCGACTGGCCCCGCTCATCTGGAAGCATCGCACACGCAGTGTCGCGTCGCCCCTGTAATCTCGGGAATTTCGCGCAGCCGCCGGCACAATTCTTCAGGCAGCTGTTGATTCGTAGGGCTTTCCGTGTTGGATGGCTGCCTACCTGACATGATCCTCGGACTGACCGGAGGCTTCGGAAGCGGCAAATCGACGACGGCAAAATTCTTCGCCGAAAGGGGGTACCGCCATGTCGATTCCGACCTGATCGTGCGGGAGCAGGTCCTGCCCCTGGCCGAAATTTCGGCGGCGGTCCGCGCCCATTTTGGGGACGGCGTATTCCTCGAGAATGGCCTCGTGGATCGCCCCGCACTGGCGCGAAGGGTTTTTTCAGATGATTCTGAACGTATTTGGCTAGAAGATCTTACGCACCCTGTGTATTTTGCTATCCTGAGGGCCACGCTGCGGAATGAACCGGGTGAAAACTGGCTCGTGGAGGTGCCCCTCCTGTTTGAGAAGTCGATGGAGAATTGGTTTGATTTCACGGTGTGCGTAGCCTCTGATCCCTCCTCGCAACTCGCTCGTTTGGAGCAGCGCGGTCTGGACCGGGCGCTCGCCGAGCAACGCATATCTAAGCAATTGCCCTTGGCTCGGAAGATCGAGCTGTCCGATCTTGTCCTTTGGAACGACGGCTCAACCGCATTTCTCAGGTCCCAGGTCGACCGGATCGTGGACTCCCTGAGACCAGCCAACGCAGGCGCACCTTTCCCCGAAATCCCTGATGTCCCTTCCTCCCAAGTCCGACGACGAAACTTCCGCCCCTGAGGCGGGCGACAAGCCCGTGAAGCGCGGCAGGCCCCGCACGCGCAAGCCGGCGGCCGAGCCCGAGGCGGTTCGCGAGGAGCCCAAGGCCGCAGCCGTCTTCGTCCCGGAGCCCAGGCCCGAGCCTGCTCCCGTCGAGCGCCCCCCGGCGCCCCAGCAGTATCAGGAACCCTCCGGCGGCAACTCCCCGCGCGACGTGGGCTCCGACCAGCCCGCGTCCCCGGACGCAGGGCACGGCGAGGCGCGCCAGGACGACGGGCGTCAGAACGGCGGGCGCCAGGGCCAGGGCGGCGGCCACGGCGAATGGCAGGATCGCAACCCGTGGAAGCGCAACAAGCGCAAGCGGGGCCGCCATGGCGGCGGCCCTTGGCAACCTGGCGGCGGTGGAGGCGGTGGGGGCGGGGGAGCCCCGCGCTATCCCCAGCAGCCCCCTCCTCCCGCGCCGCAGCCGGTCTACGGCGACCTTCCCGATCCCGCCCGGTTTGCGGACCTGGCCGCCCTGGACGCGCTCGCCAAGGAGATCTCTTCGGGCAAGGGCGAGCCGCTCTACCTGGACCACCTCTACGGTCTCAACCTCGCCGACCTGGTCGCCTTCGCCCGAGGCCTGAAGGTGCCGTTCGAGGGCGCCCCCAACCGCCTCCAGCTCCTCCCCCAGATCTTCGCCAAGGCAACCGAGGAGAAGACCGCACTCGGGGACCGAGGGTATATCGACCAGACCGACCAGGGCTATTTCATCGTCCACGAGAAGGTCAACTACCGGCTCTACCCCGAGGATGCCTACCTTCCCGAGAGCCTGGTCAGGCGCTACGGGCTTAAGCGGGGCCACCAGGTCGACGTGCTCGTCCAGCCTCCGCGCGACGGCGAGCGCTGCCCCTCCGTGATCCGGATCGACAGCGTCATGGGCAAGGAGCCCGAGGAGATCTCCAAGGTCACCCCGTTCGAGGAGCTGATCCCCTACTATCCCCTGAAGCGGATCCTGCTCGAGGACGTTGACATCCAGAAGGACGTGTCGATGCGCGCCGTCGACATCCTGACTCCGATAGGCTTCGGCCAGCGCGGCCTGATCGTAGCCCCTCCCCGGACCGGCAAGACGATCCTCCTGCAGAACATCGCCAACTCGATCTCGGAGAACAGCCCCTTCGCGAAGCTGATCCTGCTCCTCGTGGACGAGCGCCCCGAGGAAGTCACGGACTTCAGGCGCCACACGAAGGGCGAGGTCGTGTCCTCGACCTTCGACGAGTCGCCCGAGAGCCACGTCCACGCGGCCGAGATGGTGGGCGAGAAGGCCCGCCGGCTGGTCGAGCAGGGGGAGCACGTCGTCATCCTCCTGGACTCGATCACCCGCCTCGCTCGCGCCTACAACGCGCTCGCCGGGAGCGGGGGAAAGATCATGTCGGGCGGGCTCGAGTCGAACGCGCTCCAGAAGCCGAAGCGCTTCTTCGGCGCCGCGCGCAACATCGAGGGCGCCGGGAGCCTGACCATCATCGGGACGGCCCTCGTCGACACGGGCAGCCGCGCCGACGAGATCATCTTCGAGGAGTTCAAGGGCACCGGCAACATGGAGCTCCACCTGGACCGCGGACTCGTCGAGCGGAGGATCTTCCCGGCGATCAACATCGACCGATCGGGCACGCGCAAGGAGGAGCTGATCTACCACCCCGAGGAGCTGCAGCGCATCTACGGATTAAGGCGCGCGATGCAGGGCCTGGGGCCCATCGAGTCCATGGAAATGTTGATTCAGCGCTTGAAGAAGACCAAATCCAACGCTGAATTCCTCCTGAGCCTTAGCCGCCAGTAGGGCGGGCCAAGAACCCGGGTCCACCATGAGCTACGAGATGAACGAACTGCTCGAACTTGTATTCGAGCAAAACGCCTCCGACCTCCATCTGCAGGTGGGACAGCCCCCGACGCTGCGCCTTTCGGGCAGCATGACGCCGATTGACGGCCCGCCGCTCCAGCCGATCGACACGGAGAAGCTCATGCTCTCCATCACGCCCGACGTCCACATCCAGAGCACGAAGCTGAACGGCGGCGCCGACTTCGGGTTCGCCTACATGGAGAAGGCGCGGTTCCGCGTCTCGGTCCTCAAGAGCAAGGGCAACTACGGGATGGTGCTCCGGCAGATCCCGAACCGGATGTTCGGCCTGCGCGACATCGGCATGCCCGACAAGATCCGCGAGCTCCTCTACCGTCCGCGCGGCCTGATCCTTGTCACCGGGCCCACCGGCTCGGGCAAGTCGACGACGCTCGCGTCGATGATCAACTACGTGAACGAGAACCGCGACGGCCACATCATCACGATTGAGGACCCGATCGAGTATTACCACGCCCACAAGCGCTGCGTCGTGACCCAGCGCGAGGTGCACGTGGACGTGCCGAGCTTCTCCGAGGCCATCAGGCGGGCCCTCCGCCAGGATCCGGACATCATCCTCGTGGGCGAAATGCGAGACCTGGAGACCATCGAGGCGGCGATCAGCGCGGCCGAGACGGGTCACCTGGTGTTCGGCACCCTCCACACCAACAGCGCCGCGAAGACGATCGACCGCATCGTGGACGCCTTCCCGGCGAACATGAAGGACATGATCCGCACGCAGCTCGCCTCGTCCCTCGTGGCCGTCATCTCCCAGGTGCTCTGCAAGAAGATTGGCGGCGGCCGCATCGCCGGCTACGAGATCATGGTGAACACGAGCTCGATCGCCTCCCTGATCCGCGAGAACAAGACCTTCCGCATCACCTCGGACATCCAGACGGGCGCGAACCTGGGGATGATCACGATGGACACCCACCTCATGAACCTCGTCAACCGGGAGCTCGTCTCCCCGGACGAGGCGCTCGAGAAGGCGCAGGACCCGGTCGTGATGAAGGAGAAGCTGCTCGCGATGGGCGCCCGCCTGCGCGAGGTCTAGGGACGCTCCTTCAGCCGGGAAGCTTCTTTAGGAGCAGGGGAGACTCTAGGCCCAGGATCTTCTCCGTGAACTCGTCACCCTCGGGTGCGTTGCGGAGCGCCCGCTGGACCATGCCCATCCGCGCGTCCAGGTTGTCGATCATCGACACGAAAACGGCCTCCGGGGTGGCCGCCATGACCGCAGCCCCCCACTCGGGCTTGCCCTGGTGGCTGAGGATAATGTGCTCGAGGCGCTCGACCCGGTCGGGGTCGAGCTTGGCCTTGATCGCCGCCTTCCTTACCAGCTGGTAGCCGAGGACCACGTGGCCCTGGAGGACGCCCCGGCGGCCGCGCTTTGACGCGAGCGCCCCCTCGTATTCGATCGTCTTTCCGACGTCGTGCAGGAGGATCCCCGCCATCGCGAGCTCCGGGTCGACCTCCTTGTAGAGCGGGAGGAGCGCCTGGCAGGCCCGGGCCATGTGGATCGTGTGCTCGAGGAGACCGTGCCGGTAGGCGTGGTGCATGAACGTGGCCGCGGGCGCCGTCCTAAACGTGTCCCCGACCTCGTCGAGGACGTTGCGGATCGTCGCCCTTAGCTCGGGGTGGGACACCCCGTCCACGAACGCCCCCAGCTCCTTCCATAGGAGCTCGGAGTCCTCGGGCGCCGTCTCCACGAGGTTCGCGATCACCTCAGGCGAGGTCAGCTGGTCGAGCGGCACGACGGCGGCCCTGGTGAGCTTCGGGGAGAGGCGCCCCTGGTAGGTCTCAACCTTCCCCTCCACCCTGACCACCGCGCCCTCGGCGGAGGAGCGCAGGACCTCGAACGCCGGGCCGTCCGAGAACACGGTGCAGTTAAACGAGCCCGTGCGGTCGCCCAGCTCCACGCTCAGGTAGGGGTTCCCGTTCGAGGCGGTCTTGGTCGCCAACTTCCTGAGAACGAGGACACTCGCGAAGGGGCGGCTCTGCGAGCCCTCCGCGGCCTTGAGCTCGCGTACGGTGGATGGGGCAGGGGGGGTGTCAGCCATGTTTCTTAACGAGTTGGGTGTAGGCCTTGAAGAACGGGTGCTTGGTCCCGCCCAGGATGCTGTAGAAAACGGTCTCGGCGGGAAGCACATGGGCGCCGGCCCGGGCGAGGGCCTCAAGGCACGCGCGGGCGTCGTCCCGCCGCCGTGCGCCGACGCAGTCGCACAGGATCGTGACGGCGAGCCCCGCCTGGAGCGCGTCGACCGCCGTCTGGTAGACGCAGACCGAGGTCTCGACGCCGCAGAGGATCAGGTGCTCGAGGCCCGGCTCCCCCGGGAACGCGCCGCGCGCCGAGAAGATGTCCTTGGGATGGACCTTGGGCGAGGCCAGGAGCGAGAGGAGCGCGGGGTCGGTTGGCCCCAGCTTCGCGGGCACCTGCTCGGTGAAGGCAACCGGGATTCCGAGGCCCGCGGCCGATGCGACCGCGAACTGGCAGCGAGCGAGCACGTTCTCTCCCTCGGCGACCGCGCGGATGAACACCGGCTGCATGTCGATGCACAGGAGAAGCGCCGCCTCCATCTTCATGGGCTCGCTCACGGGTAATACCTCTGGCGGGCCTTGACCTGGAGGATCCGCCGCTCGGGCAGGATGTAGGCCGTGAGGAGGCCGCCCATTACGCACCCTGTGTCGATCCCAAGGGACCATTTTAGCCGGTAGACCTCCGGCCTCGGCGTGTGGCCGTACACCACGAACGGCGGCCCTCCCCAAAGCTGCGCCCAGGCGGGGGCGTCGGGCGCGTCGGCCCGCTTCCTCGGCCGGCCTTCCTTGTCGATCACCTGGATTCGGGTCACGACCTCCGACGGCTGTTTCTGCCAGGGCTCCCCCGGCATGAACCCGCCGTGGACAAAGACCGTGTTCAACTCCGGCTCCTCGAACGTGAGCTTCATCGACTCCAGGTACGCCCAGTCGTCGGGCCGCAGCGAGTCGAAGGTCTCAAGGTCGTGCTCCTTCATGTATTTCCTGTCTCCCGTCTTGCGGAACTTGAGCAGGCGAAGCTCGTGGTTGCCGAGGAGCGACACCGCCCCGGTGGAGCGCGCAAGGTCTATCACCTTCGTGCTGTCGGGCCCCCGGTTCACCAGGTCGCCGAGCAGCACGACGCGGTCCCCCGCTTTGAGCTCGAGCTGGCTGAGCAGCTCGGCAAATTCGGCGTGGCAGCCGTGGATGTCGCCGACGGCGATGAGGCGTCCGGTCATGAGGTTTTGCACCGCAAGTGGCGATGCGGCGCAAATTTGCTAGCGTCCACAGGTGGGTGAAGTAAACAAGAAAGGTTCCAACCCATGGAATTGAACCTGCAACCCCGGGCCTTGTCGTGTTTCGTGTCGGGCCAGCCCTTCGGCGAGGGCGACCGCGTGGTGAGTCTCCTCACCCGGCTTGAGACCGGGGAAGTGGCGAGGTTTGACTCCCTGGAGGCCCATGCCCCGGCGCTTGCGCCCCGGGGATTTGTCGCGTGCCGCTGGGTGCAGGTCTACAAGCCCCAGCAGAGGCAGGAAAACATGGACCGGGCGCTCAAGCTCACCGCCGAGACCCTGTTCCTGACGCTTGTGGATCCGTCGACCGAGCCCACCCCCGAGACCGAGAGGCTCGTGCGGTTCCTGGCGCTCCTCCTGGAGAGGAAGCGCCTGCTCCGCCCAAAGGGCCGGAGCGCCGACGGGACGAAGGACGTCTATGAGCACGCAAAGACGAAGCAGCTCCACGAGGTGCCTGCGATCGAGCTTTCCTCGGAGTTCTTCATTGCGGTCAGGGAACAGCTCTCGGTGCTCGTGGGCGAGCCCAAGGCGCCCGAGGCGGCCCCGGCCGAGCCTGCAGCCACAGTCTAGGTCCTCACAGGGATACCCTGCTCGGCGAGGAACGCCTTCAGGCCCGGGACCGTCAACGCGCCAAAGTGGAACAGGGAGGCGGCAAGCGCGGCGCTTGCGCCGCCCGTGGACAGCACGTCGGCAAAATGCTGCGGGGTTCCCGCCCCCCCGCTTGCTATCACGGGGACCGGAACCGCTTCGCTCACCCTGCGGGTGAGCTCAATGTCATAGCCGGCCTGCGTGCCGTCGCGGTCCATGCTGGTGAGGAGGATCTCCCCGGCTCCCAGCGAGACGGCCTTCCGGGCCCACTCGACCGCGTCAAGCCCCGTGGGGTTGCGCCCGCCGTGCGTATAGACCCGCCACCAGGGCTTGGGCCCCGGCTCGAGCTTCGCATCGATCGCTAGCACGATGCACTGCGAGCCGTACCGGTCGGCCGATTCGAGGATGAGCCCCGGGTCTGCGATCGCGGAGGTGTTGAGCGAGACCTTGTCGGCGCCTGCCTTGAGCATGGCGCCGATGTCGGAAGTGGACCTGAGGCCCCCGCCGACGGTGAGCGGCATGAAACAGCGCTCGGCCGTGGCGGCCACGACGTCGTGCATGATCCTGCGGCCGTCGCTTGAGGCCGTAATGTCCAGGAACACAAGCTCGTCGGCCCCCTGGGCGTCGTATGCCGCGGCGCACTCGACGGGGTCCCCGGCATCGCGCAGCTCCTTGAACCTGACGCCCTTCACGACCCGCCCCGCGGTCACGTCGAGGCAGGGGATGATCCTGCGGGAGAGCATCAGCCCTCTTCCCGCGACACGTCCGGCTCGAAGTTTACGGCCAGGCGGTACACGTGGCCCGGCCTCATAATGAGGGGGTGGTCCCTAACCAGGTACTGCAGGTAGTGGATCTTGCCGAAGTTGGTGCGGTAGGTGGGGTCGGCCGTCACGACCTCGGTCTCCTGCCATGTGCCCTGGAAGTCGTCCTTGACGACGCTGCAGCGAAGGCCGAGCGGCCCGAGGACCGGCGTTCCGGGGACGCGATACTTGGAATGGGGCGCGGCCACCACCAGGACGTAGCGGAACTTGTCGAGCGTGATCTGCTGCTTGACGGTGTAGGCGAACTCGCACGACACGTTGCGCCCGGAGAAGGTCCACTGGACCTTCACGCTCCCGATGTGCTTTACGATCTCCTCCTTGGTCGTGATCAGGTCGGGCTGCTCGTACCGGAAGTAGAAGCTGTTGCGCATCCCGAGGCCCGTCACGCAGTTCTTCCCGTAGAAGGAGGGCAGCGTCACGTGCTCCCCGAACGTGAGTTCGGGCAGCATGACCGGCAGGTAGACGTTGTTCGGCCAGTCGAAGACCCCGGGCGAGTGCGGGAAGGCGAGCGCGTCGCTCGAGAGCTTGCCGCCGCAGCTGATGAGCGGGATCGAGAGGTGCAAGCCCGACTCGGCGTCACGGTACATGAAAAGGCCCTGCTCCTTGCGGTTGGCCTTGTCAAAGATGACAAATCGCCCGGAGGTCTTCGGGCCCTCGGCCCAGGGGGCGCCCGCGGGCATCTGCACGGTCTTCATCAGGCGCGACCACTGGCAAAGGTAGCGGGCGGCGTCGAAATTGGCCATCCGGGTCGTATGGGCCTTGTAGGCCGTGCGCTCCTCGTCGCGCAGGTCCAGGAACCCGTGCTCCTGGTCCAGGTAGGTCTGGTAGAAAAACATGAACAGCCTGCGCAGGATATCGAAGTACTTCTGCCGCTGGTCGTCGGGAATCCAGCCGTCGCGCAGCCCCTGGAGGATCAGGCTCACGCAGTGCATCTGGCCGTACGCGCCGGCCGCGCGACCAAACGCCCAGCCGAGGCCGTCCGCGCGGACCAGGTCGGGCATCATGCGGATGTATTTTTCCGCGTAGGTGCGCAGGGTGGGGAGCTTCCGGTCGCGCACGCCGCTGTTGGCGTGGAGCTGGAGGGCGGAGCGCGTGAAGACGAGGGCCATCACGCCGTAGAGGTTGAAGTTGCCGCCGAGACCCTCGACCGAGTCGTCAAAGAAGCCCGCCGAGCTCGTGTGGTTGATGCGATCGACCATCCGCTCGATGAGCCGCGAGGTCTCGTCCTTCTTGGAGAGGCCGAAGCTGAAGCGGGCGACGGCCTTGGCGATGTTGAACGCCTGCCAGTGGTTGTCGTAGTCGCTGCGGTGGAGCAGCTGCTTGTCGATCCGCTGCTGGGTCTCCTCGACCAGGCGCTCCCAGACGGGATTGCGCTCCTTGCTCGGCCCGAAGCAGAGGAGCCCCAGCGCCGCGTACGCCAGGCCGTTCTCGGCAGGCGGCTCCGTGAACATCTGCGCCGTCACACAGCGAGCGGCCAAGTCAATGATGTCAAAGCCCTTAAGGGTCGTCTCGCCGGTGGCCCTGTAGTATTCTCCCAGGGCGAACGCCACGTGACCAGGCTCGTCCGGTCGGGCCTCTTCGCCAGGTGCGGGTAGAACAGTGCCGTCGGGTTGGATGGAGTCTAGATTATGGCCGAGGATCGATCGGGCCATGTCGAGGCATTGCTCGGAGAAACTATGCATGCGTTGTGGTCAGCGTAAGGAAGGAGGCGGAGGGTGAGGATGCGGGCTGCGTCTGGGCGCGGGCAAGAGCGAAGTTCTTCGTGCTAGCGGGCGATAAGCTTAAGGAACTCGTCGTTGGTTTTTGTCTTTGAAAGCCGCGCGATCATCGTCTCGGTGGCCTCCTCGATCTTCTGCTGGACCAGGGCCCTTCGGAAGAAGTGGATCCCCTCGAGCTTCTTGGCGTCGATCAGGAGCTCCTCCTTGCGGGTGCCGGAGGCGGCGACGTTGATCGCGGGCCACAGGCGCATCTCCGCGCACTTGCGGTCAAGGACGAGCTCCATGTTGCCCGTGCCCTTGAACTCCTGGAATATGACGTCGTCCATGCGGCTGCCGGTCTCAACCAGCACCGAGGCGATGATCGTGAGCGAGCCGGCCTCCTCGGTGTTGCGGGCCGCGGCGAAGAGCTGGCGCGGCCGCTCGAGGGCGCGGACGTCGAGTCCGCCCGAGCCCGTGCGGCCCGAGTTGCGCTGCGTGTTGTGGGCGCGGGCAAGGCGGGTGATCGAGTCCACGAAGAGGACGACGCTCTTGCCGGCTTCGACGAGGCGCTTCGCGCGCTCGATGCACAGGTCCGCGATCCTGATGTGGTTCTCGATCTGCTCGTCGTTGGAGGAGGCCCAGATCTCGGCGGGCACGCTGCGCTTAAAGTCGGTCACCTCCTCGGGACGCTCGTCCACGAGGAGGATCATCACGTGGCACTCGGGGTTGTTCTCGAGGATGCCGAGCGCCATGTCGCGCAGGAGGATCGTCTTTCCGGTGCGGGGCGGCGCCACGATCAGGCCGCGCGTGCCCTTGCCGATGGGGCAGAAGAGGTCGACGGCGCGGGTCGTCATCCTGCCGTCCTTCATCTCGAGCTTGAGATGCTTGTCGGGGGAGACGGTCGTGAGCGAGGCGAAGTCGAGCATCGCCCGGCGGTCCTCGAGCGCCAGGCCGTCCACGGTCTCGATGAAGCGCATCTTCGGGTTCGGGAAGCGGCCCTCGGGCGGGAATGCCGTGCCCCCGATGAGCGAGCCCGCCTTAAGCTTGAAGCGGCGGATCAGCTCCTTCGGGACAAACGTGTCCGTCGGCCGGCGCTTGCCGGTCTTCGCCATGTCGAGCAGCTGGCCGTTACCTCCCTTGGTGATGTCGATGTCGAGGATGCCCTCGACGTGGATCGTGTTGTCGACCGGGGGCGCGGCCTGCGCAGCCGCAGGCGTGGCCGGGGTCGGGGAGGCTGCTGGGGCGACGGCCGCGTCCGGGAGGGACGCAGCAGGCTGTTCCGCCGAGGCGGAAAGGGATTTCTTTTCCATACAAATTTTGGACAGGGCACACCCGCGCTTGACGCTCAAAACTCAAGGGAGGATAAGTGCCGCGTCTTTCGAGCGTCCTTAACCCCCAATCAGCCACATCGTGACCGACCAGACGATTACCTCAATTTCCCGGGAAACCCGGGTTGTCAGGCCTTCGGCCGAGTTCAAAGCCCAAGCAAACCTTGGGAGCGAGGCTCAATATAAGAGGCTCTACGCGGAGTCTGTCAACACTCCCGAGAAATTCTGGGGCCGCCAGGCCCGGGAACTGCTAGCGTGGCGGCGTCCATTCAAGAAGGTGCTCAATTGGAAGTTGCCACATGCCAAGTGGTTCGAGAGCGGAAGGCTCAATGTTTCCGAGAACTGCCTCGATCGCCACGTGGCGTCAGGTCGCGCCAACAAGGCGGCCCTAATCTTTGAGGGCGAGCCGGGCGATGTCAGGACGCTCACGTACCGGCAGCTCCACCAGGAGGTCTGCAAGATGGCCCACGGGTTGACCGAGCTCGGCCTGGTGAAGGGCGACCGGGTGGCCATCTACATGCCGATGGTGCCCGAGGCCGCGATCGCCATGCTCGCGTGCGCGCGGCTCGGTGTCATCCACACCGTCATCTTCGGTGGTTTCTCAAGCGAGGCCATCAAGGACCGCGTCAACGACTGCCAGGCACGGGTCATCATCACCGCCGACGGCGGCTGGCGCCGCGGGAAAATCGTCGAGCTGAAGGCGAACGTGGACCGGGCCCTTCCCGGGACGCCGAGCGTGCAGAGCGTCGTGGTTCTTAGGCGAACCTGCCAGCCCGTCACGATGACCGAGGGCCGCGACCGCTGGTGGCACGATGTCGTCGCCGGGCGAGCCGCCACCCACAAGGCGGACGCCTACCCGAGCGAGCATCCCCTGTTCATCCTCTACACGAGCGGCTCCACCGGGAAGCCGAAGGGGGTCCTCCACACGAGCGCCGGCTACCTCCTCGGGACGACGATCACGATGAAGTACGTCTTCGATCTGAAGGAGAGCGACGTGTACTTCTGCACGGCGGACGTGGGATGGGTTACCGGGCACAGTTATGTCGTCTACGGGCCCCTGTCGGCGGGGGCCACGGTGCTCATGTACGAGGGCGCGCCCAACTTCCCCGAGCCCGACCGCTTCTGGCAGCTGATCGACAAGCACAGCGCCACGATCCTCTACACCGCGCCGACGGCGATCCGCGCCTTCATGCGCTGGGGCGACGAGTACGTGAACCGCAACAGCCTCGCCTCGCTCCGCCTCCTGGGGTCGGTCGGCGAGCCCATCAATCCGGAGGCCTGGATGTGGTACCACACGGTGGTCGGAAAGAAGCGCTGTCCAATCGTGGACACCTGGTGGCAGACCGAGACCGGCGCCATCATGGTGACGCCCCTGCCGGGTGTCACGCCCACCAAGCCGGGCTCGTGCGCCGTTCCCTTCTTCGGGGTCGTGCCGAAGGTTCTGGACGAGAATGGAAAAGATGTTCCCAGGGGGACGGGCGGCAGGCTTTTCCTGCAGAAGCCATGGCCCTCCATGCTCCGGACCCTCTGGGGCGACGACGAGCGCTTCAAGCGGCAGTACTGGAGCGAGCTTAAGGGATACTATTTCGCGGGAGACGGCGCCCGGTTCGACAAGGACGGGTACCTCTGGGTCGTGGGCCGGATCGACGACGTGCTCAACGTCTCGGGCCACCGCATCGGCACGGCCGAGGTGGAGAGCGCCATCGTCTCCCACCCGTCGGTCGCAGAAGCGGCGGTCGTGGGTCGCCCGGATGACCTGAAGGGGCAGGCCCTGGTATGCTTTGTGACCCTGAAGAACGGGATCGAGGCCTCAAGCGACCTTAAGGAGGCCATACGCTCCCATGTCGCCAAGGAGATCGGCTCGCTTGCCCGCCCCGATGACGTGCGTTTTGCGGCGGGCCTGCCCAAGACCCGCAGCGGGAAGATCATGCGCCGCATCCTCAAGGAGATAGCCGCGGGCGGAACCGTGAAGGGCGACACCACGACACTTGAGGATTTTACGGTCGTTGCGACGCTCCAGGCCGAGGAATGAGGGGAATCGGGGCCCGCAATATTTTAATGGTTAAATGGTTGCGCCATAAAAATTCGGCGAGTCGCACGGAACTTTGCGTAACCTTGCGTGTACTGTATCGTCAGACATTCACATGAACACCAAGTCAATTCTAGCCATTACAACCGCCGCGGCGCTCTGCTGCGCGGGGTGCGTTGGCACCGGCCCAAATACCCAGAATGGGGCTGTAGCGGGCGGCGCCATGGGTGCCCTCGCCGGCGCCATCATTGGCAACAACAGCGGAGGCCACAACGCGCTCGGCGGGGCGGCCATCGGCGCGGTTGTCGGGGCCCTGGCCGGTGGGACCATCGGCAACTCGGTGGACCATCAAAACGGCACCATCTACCACTCGGAATACGAGGCCACGACCAATGTCGCGGTACCCTCGGTCCCGCCCCCGCCCCCGCCCCCTTCCGAGCTCCAGACCGCGCAGCCCACGCCGTCGGCTGTCTGGATCTACGGGTTCTACGACTTTGACGGGTACCGCTACAACTGGGTGCCCGGCCATTGGGAGATCCCGCCCCCGAACTGCGTCGCCTTCGTTCGCCCCCACTGGCGGTACAGGGGCGGCACGTACGTCTACGTCCGGGGCTACTGGCGCTAACGCGCCGGCGGCTTTGCGCTCGGGAACCCCTTCACCGCGGCATCGAGGCCGCGGTTGTAGGCGCCAATCAGGCGATCCCAGAGCTGCGTAGACTCCAGGTCCAAGGTGCGGCGCGACGGGTCCGCGTCAAACCACGCGATCGTGCGGGCGATACCGTCCCTGTATCGGGTCGTCGCCGTGAAACCGGGCACGAACCGCTTGATCTTGGAATTGTCGAAGATGGCCGTGTTGGATTTGTCCCCGAGGAGGGTGCCGGTCATCGTGGGCACGCAGGCCGCGATGAAGTCCGAGGCGATGTGCACCAATTTCGGCGACGCGACCCCGGCGGCCTCGGCCGTCATCTGGTAGATCTGGTTCCACGTGAGCGCCTCGTCGGATGTGATGTGGAACGCGTGACCGATCGAGCCCGGGTGGCCGAGAAGCCCGACCAGGCCCTTGGCGAAGTCGGAGCTGTGCGTGATGGTCCAGAGGGTGAGCCCGTCGCCCGGCACGATCAGGGGCAGGCCCTTCCTCATCCGGTCGACGGCCGTGTAGCTCTTGATCCAGCTGTTGATCGCCAGGGGGATGATGAAGTTTCCGTAGGTGAGCGACGGGCGGATCACCGTCATCGGGAAGCGCTCCTCGCGGTACGCCCGCATCAGGCGCTCCTCGGAAACGATCTTGTTGCGGGAGTAGTCCCAAAGGGGATTGGCGAGCGGGGTGGATTCGGTGACCAGGTAATCGGTGAGGGGCTTCTGGTAGGCGCTCGCACTGCTGATGAAGATGAACTGCCCGACCTTTCCCCGGAAGAGGGCGAGCCGCTCCTCGATGTCAACGGGCGTGAAGGCGATGAAGTCGACGACGGAATCCCAGGTCCTTCCGGCGAGGGCAGCGGCGGCCGCGTCCGGGTCGGAAATGTCGGCCGTTATCACCTTGGCGCCTGCGACCGGCGTCCGATTGGAGCGGTTTAGAAGCGTGACGTCAAAGCCACGGGCGACCGCGAGTTCCGTGCAGGCCGTGCTGATGTAGCCGGTTCCACCGATAAACAGTATTTTCATTGGGGCGCCCCACACTAGGACAAGGCAGGCGCCCGCGTACAGGCTCTAAATTGCCCGGCCCCTGTGCACTTGCGCCGCGCTGGTGTATATTGTTACACCCACGGCCGCGATGCGCATCCTTGTGCTCGAAGACGAACGCCAGCTCGCCCGGCACATCACCCAGGCGCTTGCCCGCCACGGCCATGATGCCGCGGCCGAGCATGACGGCGTGGCGGGGCTTAAGGCGGCGCTCGAGCGGGCACCGGACCTGGTGGTCCTGGACCTCGGGCTTCCGGGAATGGAGGGGCTCGCCGTCCTATCGGGGCTCCGGGCCGCGCGAAGCGCGGCGCGCGTGCTTGTGCTTACGGCCCGCGGCGAGGTCGACCAGCGCATCAAGGGCCTGAAGGCCGGCGCGGACGACTACATGGCGAAGCCCTTCTCGATGGACGAGCTTGTCGCGCGGATTGAGGCCCTGGGCCGCCGGGGGGCGACCCCCACGGCGGCGGACCTCCTCGCCGTGGGAGACCTGCACATGGATGTCCACCACCGGAAGGTGAGCCGGGCCGGGCGGGCGGTCGCGCTCTCGCCCAGGGAGTTCGACGTGCTGCAGCTCCTCATGCAGGAGCCCGGGCGCGTCTTTTCGCGGACGGAGCTCTGCGAGCGGGTGTGGCAGCGTGACCACGAGTACGACACCCGGACGGTCGAGATCTTCATCACGCGCCTGCGCAAGAAGGTGGACTCCGAGTTTGCGACTCCCCTGATCCACACCGTCCGGTCCGTGGGCTACACGGTGCGCGCCTCCAAATGACCCGTGGAATCATGCTCCTGGCGCTTGCCGCGACGGCTCTGGCCTTGGCCCCGGCGTGCAGCTACGGGCAGTCTGCGATAGAGGGAAGGGTCGAGCTCCCGAAACCGCCCCACGCCCCGGTGATGAACAAGCGCTACGGCATCGTGGCCTACGGGGGCGTCCTTTCCCCCTATCCCCCGGTGGCGGTCGTGTACCTGGAGGGGGCCTTCCCGCGGGTGGCGCCGCTTCCCACGCAGAGGATGGCGCAGAAGGACCTGGCCTTTGTGCCGGAGCTCCTTCCCGTGCAGGTCGGCACCCGGGTCGAGTTCCCGAACCTGGACGACACCTATCACAACATCTTTTCCTACTCCCCGGCCAAGCGATTCGACCTGGGGCGTTACCGCAGGGACGAGACGCCGGTCCCCTCGGAGGTGTTCGACGTCGCCGGAATGGTGACCCTGCGGTGCGACATCCATGAGCACATGCGCGCCATCATCCTGGTCCTGGACACGCCGCACTTCGTTCTCACCGACACCGATGGCCGCTACAGGCTTCAGGGCCTGCCGGGCGGCCGCTACGTTCTGAAGGCCTGGCTCGACAGCCGGACTACGCTCTCGCGGGCGGTAGACCTGCCGCTTGGAGGCGTCCTTCGCGCCGACTTCCCGTGACCGCGCCACGGGAGAGTTCCTCGCCGCAACCGGGAAGCTTCCGCATGAGGCTCCTCCTGGCGATGATGCTCGTGGTCTCGGTCGTCGCGGTATCGACCCTGCTCTTTACCCAGCGAAACCTCTCCGCTCGGGTCCGCCTTGACTTCGAGAGCGAGCTCCAGGTCGAGGTTTCGGCGCTCCACGCCCTGCAGCGGTTCCGCGACGCGGCTCTTGCCGAGCGCTGCCGCATCCTCGCCGGCAAGCCCCGCATCCACGCCGCGCTCGAGGACGGCGCCCTTGATCTCCTGTATCCGAGCGCGCACGACGAGCTCCGGGGCATGATGGAGGCTGAGGATGGTGCGGAGCCCGGGCCGGGCAACCTCGGCGCCGATTTCTACAGGTTCCTTGACCCTAAGGGCGGCGTGATCGATCCGGGGGGTGCGTCGGGGGTGGGCCGGCTTGAACCCGCGGAGGAGTCCCAGCTTGTCCTGCCGCGCCTGCCGGAGCGCCCTCAGACCGGCTACGTCATCAGGGGCGCGGCGACCCTCCCCGAGACCGTCGATGAGGTGATCGCGATGCCGATCGTGTCGACCGAGGACGGCGAGACGATTTCCGCCATGGTCCTCGGATTTAGGCCGCCCGCCCTTGGGAGCGAAGGGCCGGGGGCACGCGTGAAGAACGGGATCTGGACAGGCGGCAGGCTCATCCTCCCCGGGTTTCCCGCCGCCGCCTGCGAGCAGGCGGCGGCCGAGATCACGCGCGCGATCGCGAATGCGGGGGCGGGCCATGGCTCGTTCGAGTTCCGCTTCGGGGGGTCGCCCTACCTTCTCTTCTTTGAGCGCCTTAACGCCGGTTCGCTTTACCCCGCCGCCTACGAGGTCTCGGTCCATCCCCTTGCCGAGGCGCTTTCGAGCCAGCGCCAGCTGATCTGGGAGTTCGCGGGCGCGGGCGCCCTCGCCCTCCTGGCGGCCTTCATCGCGAGCGAGGTTATCTCGCGTCGCCTTTCGGCTCCGGTCGAGAGGCTGGTGATCGACTCCCGGGAGAGCCGGGAGCACTGGGAGAGGGCCGAGGCGGCGCTGGAGACGACGAGCCGGGAGCTCCAGCGGTCGGCGCGGTTCTCTGCGGACGCGTCGCACCAGCTCAAGACCCCGGTTACGGTGCTCAGGTCGGGGCTGGAGGATCTCCTCGCCGGGGAGACGCTCAGCCCCGAAGCCCGCGAGGAGGTCTCTCGCCTCGTTCACCAGACCTTCCGCCTTGCGAGCGTGATCGAGGATCTCCTGCTGCTTTCCCGGATGGACGCGGGACGCCTCAAGATCCAGTTCAGCCGCCTGGACCTTTCCCTTCTTCTGGGGAGCCTCGTGGACGACCTGAGCGCGATGCCCGACTCGAGGGGCCTCCGTGTTGAGACCGACGTTCCCGCCTCGCTCTGGATAGCCGGAGAGCGGCGTTACACGGAGCTCATCCTCCAGAACCTCCTAGAGAATGCCCGCAAGTACAACCAGCCGGGGGGCAGGATAAGCCTGGCTGCGCGCGCCGAGGGAGGGTGGGCGATCGTGACGGTCGGCAACACCGGGCCTGCGATCCCCCCCGAGTCGCAGAAGCTCGTGTTCGAGCGTTTCCACCGGGGAACGGTGGGAGAGAACGTGCCCGGGCACGGAATCGGGCTCAACCTTGCGCGGGAGCTTGCCCGCGTGCACGGCGGCGACTTGAGGCTGGCGCGATCCGACGGGGACTGGACCGAGTTCGAGCTGCGCCTTAAGCTTGCCGAGTCCGCGACCGTGGCCGTGAGCCCTCCATGATGCGGCCGAAGACAGTGCCAGGGAACCTCGCCGTGGCGCTCTGCGGTGCGCTCCTGGTGGTGGCCGCCCAGACCGGGTTCGGCCAGGAGGACCCCTTCGACCGGTTGGACGAGAGCCTCACGTTCGGGGCCTCGGGCGACCTGCTTCGGGCCCGCCTGAGCGGGACCCTGGACATGGAGGCCTATGACGTGAGCCCGGAGGAGCAGGGCCTGATCTTCAAGGACGGGAGCACCTTCCTAAACCCGCGCCTCAGCCTCTTCCTGGACGTCCAGGCCGGTCCGGTCCTTTACGCCTTTGCCCAGCTCAGGGCTGACAACGGGTTCGACCCGGGCGAGGGTGGGGCGCGCGTCAGGGCCGACGAATATGTCCTCCGCCTGACGCCCTGGGAGGACGGGCGCCTCAACCTTCAGGTGGGCAAGTTTGCCACCGTGGTCGGCAACTGGACCCCGCGCCACGGCTCCTGGGAAAACCCCTTCATCACGGCCCCGCTTCCCTATGAGGACCTGACAGGCATCTGGGCTACGGAGGGCGCCAGGTCCGTGACGCAGCTGCTCGCCTGGGCCGGCGTCCTTCCCAAACCCGACATGGGCAACGCCTACATCGACCGGTACCGGAGCGTGCCGATCCTATGGGGCCCGAACTACGCGAGCGGCGCCTCGGTCTTTGGAGACCTGGGCCGGCTCTACTACGCCCTTGAGGTGAAGAACGCCTCCCTCTCGTCGCCGCCCGAGGAGTGGGCGCCGAGCGCCGTGCAGTGGCAGAACCCGACCTTCAGCGGGAGGGTGGCTTTTGTGCCGAATGAGATGTGGACCTTGGGCTTCTCGCTGAGCCAGGGGCCGTACCTCGAGCCCGCGGCGTCGGCCGGCCTGCCGTTGGGCCACGGCCTTGACCGCTACGTCGAGGACGTGGCGGGCCAGGACGTGGGCTTTGCCTGGCACCACTTCGAGGCGTGGGCCGAGGCCTTCGAGGCGCGCTTTGCGATCCCTGGGGTCGGCAATGCGGAAACCCAGGCCTACTATGTCGAGGGGAAGTTCAAGTTCACGCCGCAGTTCTTCGGGTCGCTCCGCTGGAACCAGCAGTTCTTCTCCTCCCTCCCGCTGCCCCAGGGCGGCACCGCGGCTTGGGGCAGGAACACGTGGCGTGTAGACGCGGGGCCCGCCTACAGGATTACCCCGCACTTCCAGGTTAAGGTGCAATACAGCGTGGAGCGGCAGGACGCGGACCTTGGGGCCTGGAGCCACCTCCTGGCCGTACAGCTGACCTGCAGGTTCTAGGGGCCCCGGAACACCCTTCAGGCGGAGCGTAACAGCCCCGTTACGGTAGGCCGCTTCAAATGGCCGACGGGGCGGCCGAGAGTCGTCCCATGCACGCTGCGTTGGAACTCCCTGGGATACTCCGGCCGTGCGCGGGCCGAGCATGACCGCCCGTCGACCGCGCACCCCGACGGCCTCGGCGCTGCTCGCCGCGGCGCTTGCTTTCTCGCTCCCGCGCCAGCCGGCCAGGGCCGAGGATTCGGTCGACTACAAGTACGAGAACTACCGCGAGGAGGACGGGAGGATCACGGTCGTGACGGAGAGCGGATCGGCCAACCAGGACGTGGGCGCGTTCGGGCACCTGAGCCTCACGGGGACCGTGGACGCCGTGGCTGGGGCGACCCCCACGGGCAGGCCCGCACCGGATGGCAGCGACCAGGTGGTCCTCACCGAGATCCACACCCGCCGGAAGGCCTGGAGCGGCGACTACTCCGAGCAGATCCACAACCTCAGCATAGACGCGGGCTTCGCCGAGAGCCGCGAGAGCGACTACGTCTCGCGGGGCTGGTCGCTCAATACGCTCACCGACTTCAATGAGAAGAACACGACCCTCCGGGCGGGGGTCGCCGGCACGGATGACCGCGTCGAGGTATTCTATGAGACGGCCTACCTGCCCAAGCACACGAACGACGCGATCCTCGGGCTGACGCAGGTGCTTGACCCGCTCACGTTCGTGACGCTCAACGTCTCCCTTGGGCGGTCGACCGGCTATTTGGCGGAGCCCCACAAGTTCGTCGAGAAGGGGATAGACATCCTCCCGGGCCTGGTCCTCGAGGAGTCCTTCGCGGAGAACAGCCCCAATGAGCGCAACCGCGAGTCGGTCTACGCCTCGATCAACCGGGCCTTCCCGAAGCTCAAGGGAGCCGTCGAGGGCAGTTACAGGCTCTACGCGGACAGCTTTGGGATCGTCGCCCACACGCTGCAGGTCGACTGGCAGCAGCACGTGGGGCCGCAGGTGATCCTGGAGCCGATGGTGAGGCTCTACCAGCAGTCCGCGGCCCGGTTCTACTACTACAACCTGGACGATACGCCGATCGTCCCGTTGCGCATGCCAAACGGAACGGGTCCGTATTACTCGTCCGACTTCCGGCTCTCGGAGGAGGACAGCACGAGCTTCGGGCTGAAGGCCACCTGGAAGGCGAGCGAGAGGATCCACCTCGACGCCTCCTACGAGCGCTACGCCCTTTCCGGGCGGGACGGCGTCACGCCGCAGAGCGCCTATCCCAGGGCGAACATCACGACGCTTGGCATAAAATTCATATGGTGACGCCTACCTCAACCAGCCTGGGTTTCCTCGCCGCCGCGGCTTTCGCGCTCGTGCTCATCTCCACGCCCGGTGCGGCGCAGCTTGCGCCCGGAAAACCCTTCCCTGCGCTCGCAGCCGAGGGCCTGAACGGCCAGGTCCCCGAGCTCGCCGGCAAAGTTGTCGTGGTCGATTTCTGGGCCTCCTGGTGCGCGCCGTGCAGGAGCTCGTTCCCCGCGTATTCAAGAATCCAGAGGGATTTCGCCGGAGACGGCCTTGTCGTGGTGGGCGTGGGGGTCGACGAGACGCCGCAGGCCTTCGCGGTTTTTGTTGCACGCCTAAATCCCGGCTTCGTGACCGTGCATGACTCAAAGCACGCCCTGGTGGCCCTCGTCCAGGTGCCCACGATGCCCACCAGCTACGTGGTGGACCGGACCGGCAAGGTGAGGTTCGTCCATGCGGGGTTCCACGGCGTGGACACCGAGCGCGAGTTGCGCAGGGAAATCCAGGCGCTCCTGGCGGAGGGAGGGAGCCCCAAATGAGGAGGCTTTGCACAGTCCTCCTGCTCGGGACCGCGATGGTGATTTGCTCCCTCCTCGAGTCTGGGTGCGCGGGTCCTGTCGGGCGGGTCCGTCCCTGGGAACGGGCGGCGCTCGCAGACGATGTCATGAATCCCGATGGCGACCCGCTCGGGGCGGCGCTCTCCGAGCACGTCTACTTCTCGCGGACCGCAGCCTCGGGCGGCCGCGGGGTGGGCGGGAGCGGCTGCGGCTGCAACTAGGTCCCCCGAGGCCAACGAATTTCCAGCAGTTGAGACAAGAAAATCAAAAAAGGTAACCCATGAAAACAGCCGATAACTTCCGGCGCCACGGCGCCTGGTTGAACCTCTCCACGGCGACTCTGATCGCGCTCCTCCAGCGCTCGCCCGTCCTGCGCATTGCAGCCGCCGCCGAGGAGATCGTCGTAGCCTCGCCCATCGGAACGCTCCTCAAGTCGGCGGTCGTCGCCGCAGCCTCGCTCGGTGCCGTCGACTCGATGGCCGGTGCCACGACGCTGGCCACAACCCTGACACCGAGCCCCACCGGGACCCTTCCCCCGTTAACGGCCACGGTCGGCGTGGCTATCACGCCCCTCGGATTCACCATCACCGACACGATGAACATTGGCTCGTGGACCGTGACGGGCCAAATTCCGCCAGGCCTGGTCCTCACGACGGTCGAGCCCAACGGGGGCTCCCTCACCGGACCGGGGAACCTGGATGCCACGACCGCGGGCACGGCGGGGGACCCCTGGAACCCGGCGACCTCTGGGAATTCGACGACAACCCCGGTCCTAAAGGGCACACCGACCACCGCGGGCACCTACACCTTCAACCTCCAGGGCTTCGCTCTCGGGGGAGAAAAGGGAGGAAGTGGGGGAACGTTCGTGGGCACGGGCATCTCGGCCGTGTTCCCCTTCACGGTCGTGGTATCCAACGCGGCCACGGCGGCCCCTTCCTTCACGATCCAGCCCCTGTCGGTGAGCGTTTCGAGTGGAACCGTGGCCTTCTATGCCGTGGCCTCCAACGCGACGTCCTACCAGTGGATGTGGAACGGGTCGACCCCCGTGTCCGGCGCCACGAGCCCGATCCTTCTGATCAGCAATGCAGCCGCATCGGCGGGCACCTACACCTGCGTGGCGACCAACGCGTCGGGGTCGGCGACCAGCAACCCGGCCACGCTCACGATCACTCCCACGACCAACATCGGCAGGCTTGTCAATATCTCCACCCGGGCGCAGGTGGGTACCGGCGCAAACATCCTGATCGACGGCTTCGTGATCGGGGGCCAGGGAACCTCGGGCACCGAGCCACTCCTGGTCCGCGGGTCGGGACCCGCGCTCACGCCGCTCGGGGTTTCCGGGGCGCTCCCCGATCCCGAGCTCCAGCTCTTCGAGGGCGCGAATCTGCTGGCGACAAACAACGGGTGGGGCGGAAACGCCCAGATCGCGTCCACGGCGGCGGCAGTTGGGGCCTTCGCGTGGACCAGCACCTCAAGCCACGACTCGGCCCTCCTCGAATCGGAGTCTGCCGGCGCCTACACGGCCCAGGTGTCGGGTGCTTCCAACGACACGGGTGTCGCACTGATCGAGGTCTATGATGCGACCCCGGCGGGCACCTACACGCCCACCTCGCCGCGGCTCGTCAACATCTCCGCTCGCGTGCAGGTCGGGACCGGCGGGAACATCCTGATCGCGGGGTTCGTGATCGGCGGCACGACGGCCCGCACGGTTCTGGTGCGGGCATCCGGCCCGGCGCTTGTCCCGTTCGGGGTCAGCGGGACGCTCCCGGATCCCCAGCTTGACCTCTACAGTGGGACCACGCTGCTCGCATCCAATGCGGGTTGGGGCGGCAATGCCCAGATCGCGAGCACCGCGTCCTCTGTCGGTGCGTTCGGATGGTCCAATGCCACCAGCAACGACTCCGCGATCCTAGTGACGCTGCCGCCCGGGGCCTACACGGCGCAGGTTTCCGGAGCCAGCAACGACACCGGTGTCGCGCTGGTCGAGCTCTATGAAGTGCCGTGAGGCCACCCTAGGCTTGGCCGCGGGCCTCTTGGGGATCCTTCCCCTGGAGGCCTTGGGCTTCAACGCCGTGGCCCTTCCGGACCCCCAGGTGCCGGGATTCCATTTTCCAGAGACCGAGCCCACGATTCTCTCCTGGGTCCAAACGATGGAGTCCGGTGGGGCGGGATCGGAAGCGGCGGCCGCCAACGTGGCTGTCCACGGCTGGGGGCTGTGGACCGCGCTCACCCTTGAGACCTCCCAGGCCGATGAGGGCGAGGCGCTGCGCGTGTTCGAGACCTGGTACACGCCGCAGGAGATCGACGGCCAGTTCACAACCGTGGGAAGTTCCGCGGAAGCCGCTGTCCGCAAGAGGGCCCCCATCCAGAACTTTGTCCAATTTGAGCACGGGCTGGAGCCCCGGGACCGGGAGCTCCTTGCCGTCCAGCAGGGCTCGGAGACGGTGTTTGGCTACGTTAAGTTCGACCCCACGGCGGCGGCGCACGTCGCGGCTCAGGGCCTCCTGCGCACCGCCACCCTGAATCAGCTGGTGTCAACCGGGACCCAGCAGATCCCCGTCTTCCCGGCGACCGCGCTGACGCTCAAGTCGGCCTTCCAGATCATGACCTCAAAGACCCTGGTCGACGGGCGCTACTACCGCCTGAACGTCTGGACCGGGCCCCCAGCGACGCCGCAGGCCTGGGCCCCCTACCAGTGGCCCGGCGTCGTGTGGGTCGACGTCCTGGACGGCGGCAGCGGAAGCGGCCAGGTCGACACCGTGGCCTCCACGGACGGGGGTTCCCGGACCGACCAGACCACCTACCCGGTCTCCCGGTTCATCAACCACCGGATCACCGCACTCGAGGCGGCGCAGTTCAACCTGAACGCGCCCGCCACCACGGTCGAGGCCGGAGACTATGCGATCCTGGTGGCGATGCACGTCGCCGGGCGCGAGATCACCCGGTGGACGTGGCAGACCTTCTGGTGGACGCCTACGCCGGACGACCCCAGGGCTCCGAGTTCCCAGGCCGTGGCCGCGCTCCGTCCCGCCCAGCTCCAGGGCGCCGCCCGGAACTACGCGATGGCGATAGGCTACGACATGGTCTCGCCCGGGCAGCCCAATGTCGGAGGCCAGAACGCGGGTTCCGCGGTCTACGCCTACAATCCCTACCTTGAGGCCCGCTTCGGCGCGGCCAACCTTCCGGACTCCCTTCCCGGGAACGACCCCTCGGGAAACCCGGCCGCCAACGACGTCGGGACCCAGTGCAACTGCATGAGCTGCCACGTCCGGGCCAACTACAACCCCAACAACCTGGCCACGGCGCCCCGGTATTCGGGCGCACGCTACACGGGCCTCGATGATCCGCAGTTTAGCGGCACCCTTCAGGTCGATTTCCTTTGGTCGCTCCCTGAACTAGCCAATTAGCGGGGCTTCCATTTCCCCGAAAAAGCGGGCGAGGGGTTGACCTTTACGCGGCGGGGTCAACCTTTGGGCCAACCATGAAACCCCTCATCGTACCCCTGCTCCTGGCTCTCCTTGCCCCAGTGTCCATGCTCCTAGCCGCCGACGGCGGGCAGGCTGCGGCCCCTGCGAAGCGCGTGCTTTTCTTCACCAAATCCTCGGGCTACGAGCACTCGGTGATCAAGGATCCGTCAAAGCCGTACACCCCCAGCCCGGGCAGCGAGGTGGCGGGCCTCGCCTTCCTCGTGCTCAAGGACATCGGGGCAAAGAACAACATTGAGTTTGTGTATTCGAAGGACGGGAGCCTCTTCACCCCGGCCTACCTGGCGCAGTTTGACGCCTTTTTCTTTGTGACAACGGGCGACCTCACCGAGACGGGCACCGACGGAAACCCGCCGATGAGTCCGGCGGGCAAGCAGGCGCTCTTGGACGCGGTCGCCGGAGGAAAGGGCTTCATCGGGGCCCACTGCGCCTCGGACACCTTCCATTCGCCTGGCGGCAAGGAAATGACCGCGCAGCGCTGGCTGGACGACGGGGAAAACGCCGACCCCTACATCAAGATGCTGGGCGGGGAGTTCGTCATTCACGGCAGCCAGCAGGTCTCGCACCTGACTGTGGCAGACCCGAATTTCCCGGGCATGGGTGGCGTGCCCGCTGGCGCCGGCTTCAAGGAGGAGTGGTACTCGCTAAAGGACTTCGCGAAGGACCTGCATGTCCTGCTAGTCCAGGAGACGGCCGGGATGGAGGGTGCTCCCTACGCGCGGCCCAATTATCCCTCTACCTGGGCCCACATGTATGGGAAGGGCAGGGTGTTTTACACGAACATGGGCCACCGCGATGATGTTTGGAACAGCGCCCTGTTCCAATCCGTCCTCACGGGCGGCATCACCTGGGCCGTGGGCCGCGTCGATGCCGATGTCACCCCGAACCTGGACCAGGCCACGCCAAGGGCAAATACGCTTCCGATTCGCCCGGAACCCGCCGCTGCGAAGAAATAGCGCTGGCTCGCGGGCATCGGCGCGCGGCTCGCCGCGGCGCGCACCCGTTCGAACCCTTTTCGTCTTGCGAACGTCTAGCGGCTTGAAGTGCCCCCACGACATCCATGCGTCATTCGGTCGGCCGCACGTGCCCGTCCTGCTATGCCGGCCCAAGCAGGCGAGCCGCCTAAGGAGGGCGCCTCACGAAAGAAACCGGGAACAGCTGGGTGCCCGGAGAGGTCGGTTATATATAGTGCTTAGAGGCCTCGGTGGGCCCGTTCCAAAGTTTTATCCACATGAATACCACCCTGAAGATGAAATTGGCGTCCTGCCTGTTTCCCGTGATGGTCGGCCTGTCCGCCCTGATCCCGGGAACCTTAAAAGCGGAGGGCGCCCAGAAGGAGTATACGCTCTTTGAGGGAGCCAACATCTCGGTGAACCTGGCGGATAAGATCTATCCCTTGCGGGACGTGAACGGCTCGTCATGGGTCGTCGTCATAGACGGCCAGGAGAAGGTGATCTCGGCGGCCGTGACGCCAGTGAACCTAAAGATCGTTCCTTCCCTCAAGCTTACTGAGGAATCGGCCACGATCTCGGGGCTCAAGCGCGAGCCCGCCTACACCTTCAACAACGACCCGACCGTCAGGATGACGCGGGGCCTCGTCAGTGCGGCCTCGGTTTCCGCGAGCTACCAGGCCGTGGCAAACCAGGCAAATGCCGTCGATCCGAGCGTCATCAACACGCCCTCTGCCGGAGGAAACAACACCACGGTCACGGCAAACATCCAGGGTCAGAACGCGTCCGGTGACGCCGGCCAGGTGGCCGCGTCGGGGGCAAATGCCAGCGTCGACCTCCAGGGAAAGCAGGAGGCCGCCGGCTATGATGCGATGAGCGTCGAATTTGAGGTCACTTCGGAGAAGCCGATCCCGGAGCCGTACATTGTCACGATGACCAAGTTCCATCCGAGGGGCACCCCGCCGGGGACGATCCAGAGCATGGTCTTTGCAAAGGCTCTCGAGCCGATTGGCGCCAAGGCCTCGAAGGTCAAGTTTTCGGAGGAGGGTTTCCCCTTCGACTATGAGGTCGTCGATTTCCAGATCCACCTTTACAACGCCGGCGTCGAGATCGCCACGAACACGGCTGAGAAGCGCGAGGTGATGACCCCCGATCAGGCCTTCTCCTATGTTAAGAGATCCTACATTGAGGCGCATAAGTCGGGAACGCTTGCCGCAGTGCCCGTGATGGGCGACCTTCCCCCGGACCTCGGCACCCAGATCGCGGCAGGCAAATACGCCGACACGGTCTACGTGAAGGTTTCGAAGGAGGGCCTCGCCGACCGGGCCTTTGCCGACAGCAGGTGCTCAAAGAGGATTGAGGACCCGTACCTCGATTCCGTGGTCAAGGGCATCCGTTTCAAGCCGGCCCTTGCCGAGGGCGTCCCCGTGGAGGGAGTCGCCGAGCTCAATCTGAGCCGACTGAGGATCTAGGCTTTCCTACGGGTTCGGAATTGCAGGGCGAGCCGGATCGCGGTCGGGCTGCGCGCGCATGCAAAGATACATAATTCGTTGCAGCATAATTTTTTGAAGCATTAGATCGTGCTATGCCGTGGGCTGCGCCCCGCCCATCGGGGTGGGTCAAATCGCGCCGTTTTGCCTTAATACTCTCCCCGTTTGTCCGAATTCATAGGGATGCCACGACTGTGTCCCGTTCACTCGGCTTGCCCTGCGTCATTGAGCGAGCCGGACGTCGGGTGGCCGGTGGTCCCAGGCATGGGTTCCATCGCCCCATCCTGGTTCTAAAGTGCTCCGCATCCCATCAACGCGTTTTCGCGCGCCATGGTCCGTGGTGGCCTGCCTCGGCCTCCTCGCCGGCTGCGCCACGGCGCCGGCGCCCTTGCAGCCGGCGGCACATCTTGTCGTCAACAACCTCACGGACTACCGGTGGCATATTGAAATCAGGCGGCCGACCGGGGGTCCCGTGCGCGATCTCCAGCTGGAGGCCCAGTCATCGCAAAGCGTCGACCTGGAGGGTGCCGACTATGTGATCGAGCAGAGCGCGATGGAGGCGGGAGCGGCTCCAAACCTTTCCCGCAGTATTTCCGTTCACCTGGAGCCGGGGCAGGCCTACGTCTGGCGCCTGGCGACCCTCCTGTCCGGCCAAGGTGACGCGGTGGGTCAGCACTAGCTTCGCGAGGGAATGAGCAGCCTCTCCAACCGCCGCGCCGTCGCCGAAGTCGACTTCAGCGGCAGCGAATTCTCCTCCATCAAGGTTGGAAACAGGTCCATCCATGGATTCTGGCACCTGTTGGCGCCGCATTTCCGGCAGGTCCTTGCGAGTCCCCAGCGCAGGCCGGACAACGGCTGCGTTGCATGGACATGGAGCGAGCCTGCCGCATCGAAGCCCCCCACGGCGGGTGAGCTCGCCGAGGTGAGACGGCGGCTTTCGGCGGCCCAACGCTCGCTTGAAAGCAGCCTTGCCGGGGGCGATGGGGAGGAGGGTAATTCGGGGGGCGGGACGGCCACTCTCGAGGCGCACGTGCTCACCATCATGGGCAGCGTAGTAGCAAAGCTTGTAGCGGAAAGGGATGGTTCACTCGCCCGATTCGTGTGCCGCACGGAGGCTGGTCTGATGGTGCACAGCTGGGGCTGCACGGCGCCGGCCGCGCCCCAATATCCGGGTGTGTCTGCCGGAAAGATAGGTGGAGTCATCCGTGCCGAAACGGGGAAGCCTGCCGTTGCCCGCGTCGTGCTGGTCGACCGGAAGGGGGCCCAGGTGGCGGCCGTGGACTCGGGCAGGGACGGAAGCTTTCAGTTTACAAACATTGCCGCCGGATCCTACCGCATCACCGTGGCTGGCCGGAGCGATTTTCCCGGGGACGGGATGCCCGTGACCCTGGACCGGGATTCCGTGACGGGGCTGGAGCTTCGCGGGACAGGGGGGGCGCCAGGCCGGGGCCGAGGCGCCAAAGCGGCAGGGGGAACCCCTGGCGGGAACCGCAGACCCTGGGCGATCGCGGCCGTGATCGCGGGTATGATGGGAGCGTGCGGCCTTGCCTTCTTTTACCTGCGATCGGACGACGGAAAGCCGGCCATGAGCAGACTCTCGGGCATGTGGAACTCCGCGACCGGGCCCGGCATCGCGAGCGGCGGAGCCTCCCCGGGCAAGGAGGATCCGGACCTCAACTCAGGAGCGAGGTCGCTCCTTTTGGAAAAGGAACCCGCGTACGCCAACACGACCGTTTCCGCGTACGGCAAGCGGCCCAAGGAGATTGGTGCCCACGGGGCACGGGCTCCCCTTCCCGGAAAGGAGCCTTTGTCCGACGCGGTGGCGGATGGGGAGGCCGGAGCCGAAGGCGATCGCAAGCAACCGATCGAACCGCAAGCCCGCGACCCGCGGGAGGACATTCCGGGAGCCGCGTTAAGCGCAAACCAGGGGAACCCGGACATTGCGGAGGAAAAAAGTGTCGCACGGGATCTTGGCGGCAACGCCTCGCAGGGGACCCCGGACACGAAGGGTGCAATCGCGCAACCGGTTTCGTCTAAAGAGTCCCCTGCGCCGAGCACTCCGCCCCAGTCCGGGACGCCGACCCCACCTGAAGCCGAGCACGCATTGCCCCTGGCGGCGCATGGCTTCGCCGGTAAGAAGATGCTGGTCATCGTGGCCTCGCCTTCGGGTCAGGCGGTTGAAAATGGGGCGGCGACGGCTCCGTACTCCACGGGCGGCGGGCTCGAGTCCACGGTGCAGGGTGCGGACGCTGGCGGCGACGGTGCCCGCACACTCGGTCCATCGGCGGCGGGCGGCTCCTCAAATGGCCAACCCGCTGGCAGCAGGGCAGGGGAAGCAGGGGAACCCGCTGGTGGCGCGCCCGCGGGAGCCGTTTCACCCGATGCCGCGGACTCCTCCGTGGCCGCCCGTGTCCAGGCGGAAGTCGGTGATTCCTCGAAAACGGCTTCTGCCGTTGCAAAGCCGCCTCCAATGGCGCCTCCGAAGAACCCCAACCGCGCGGAAAGTCCCCCGCTGCTCCCGGATGTCCAGCAGTCCTCCGCGGGCAAACCAGCGAGTTCGGCCGCGGCCGACGCGAAGGCAACGGGAGAGCCCGTTGTTTCCAATCCAGTGGAAGATTCAGCCAAGGCCACCCCGCGAAAGGGGGCAACCGCCTCAATTGCCGCCGAAGCCCTACCTTCGGGCGAACCGGACCCTGCCGAAGTCGGATCACACCCGCCCCTTGGCGACCGGTCCGATGGCTCGGCGACCGCCGCCGCTAGTTCCAGGGAACCCCGGAATTCTCCTTCCGGGGCCGATCAGGGCAACACCCAGGCGCGGGATGCGGGGGCTGGCATACAGGGAGCGGCGCAAAGGACTCCCCCATCTGCAAAGGGGGCCGGGGTGTTGGTTAGGATCAGCAGGGCGCGCGCCTCAAACTGGAGCCCCCAGGTCTTCGAGGACACCATTTTGCCCACACGACCGGAGCCCATGTCGGCAGGGGAGGTGGTGGAAACGATGCGTGCGGACCTGAAGAAGGAGAAACTCTCCCGGTTGCCGGACTCGCTGAGGCATCCCCTGGAAAGAAGGGGATTTGCGATCGAGTACCCGGCAGGTCGGGAGGCACCGGAATGGCGCAACGTTGACGGCAATTCCGTCGGCGCGGAGGTGCGCGGGAACCGTGCTGAGTTGACCTTTCTTGCGGGCCACTCGCCTCCTTCGCGCCTGATCGTCCTCGCCTACAAGGATGGCCGCGAGATCGCCCAGGTGACCGTTGGCCCCGACGGAACGCCCGTGCTCAAAGCCGCGCCGGGCACGCGCTCCTGGTATTGGGTGGGCTTGGTGCACCCAAGAGCCGAAGGGGCCTTCACCTGGAAGGTTTCCTCCGGCGGGTCGGCGGCCGCGGAATGGCAAATCGACGACCAGTGGTCCGGCGGCCCCGGCCAAAGGATCGAGATCCCGATCACTGCTGCCGCAGACCGTTCGAGCAGCCTCTCGATATCCCTTATCGACCCCTCCACCGGCTGTGGCGTCACATGTGCCGTGGTCGTCGATTAGGGTGTGCGGATCGGCACGGAAGAGCGGAAGCTCCCTGTCATGCGCCCGACACCCATTCCCAGAATGGCGATCGCTCCGAACGCCCGATTTTTGCTTGCCGGTCCGGTCGGGCGTCGAACATTCTGTCCCATTCAGGACATGCCAGGGTAGCTCAGTGGTAGAGCAGAGGACTCATAAGCCTTTGGCCGCGGGTTCGATCCCCGCCCCTGGCACCATTCTAAGTCAGCAGGTTAGGTAAGGACAGCGTCAACCAACCTAAGCCGACCGTTGTCGCGCACCCAAAGCCCCAAGTTAACCCATGCCTTCGATCCTGCTTATTGACGACGATGAGGCCCTTCGCAACGTCACGGCCGAGATCCTGATCGAAGCGGGCTACACGGTGGATGACGCCCCGGACGGCAAGAGCGGGCTCGCCCTCTTCCAGCCCGGCTTCCACGACGTGGTCATCACGGACATCGCGATGCCCGACATGGACGGCATTGAACTGATCATGGAGCTTTCGCGCTCGACGCCAAAACCGCGCATCATAGCCATCTCCGGGGATTCGCAGTTCAGCGAGTCGGTGTACCTTCCGACCGCCCGCCAGATGGGCGTCCACTGCACGATCAGCAAGCCGATACGCGCGGAGGTGCTCCTTAAGGCGATCGCCTCGCTTCTCGAGAGTCCGCCTTCCTGAGGGATTGTGTCAGCGGCTCCGGCGCCCTACCGTTCGGCCCCGATGAAAATCAACCTGTTCAACAGCGATCCCAACACGGAGCGCCTCGTGGCCGGGCAGACCGTCTTCCGCGAGGGGGACCCCGGGGAGCACATGTTCGCGGTCGTCAAGGGGGCCGTCGAACTCGTCATCAATGGCAAGGCGGTGGAGGTGGTCGAGGCGGGGGGCGTCTTTGGCGAGATGGCCCTTGTCGAGGACCAGCCCCGCGTGGCGACGGCCATTGTCCGCGCCGACGCCGACCTGGTGCGCATCGACCGCAAGCGCTTCCTGTTCCTCATCCAGCAGACTCCCTACTTCTCGCTCCAGCTGATGGGTATCATGGCCGAGCGCCTGCGCCGCATGAACCAGAGGCTCTGATCGGCCTGCGTGCGGGCTTCGGGCGCCCATTAATCGAGGGTCGCCGCGGCTACGGGGCAATCTCCCTTCAGCCGTATGTCCCTGGACGAGCTCCCGACCCAGATACCGAAACGGCCGGCCTCGACCTTCCAGCAATGTCCTTCAGGCGAATAGTAGGCGAAGGCCCGCGGCGGGAGCTCGAGCGTCACCTTCCGGGTCTCGCCGGGGGCCAGGCTCACCCGGGCGAAGCCCTTGAGCTCCTTCAGCGGCCTCTCCACGTGGGAATGTCCGTCGGCCACGTAGAGCTCAACCACCTCGGAGCCCACGCGGCTGCCCGTGTTGGTGACCTCGCAGGAGACCTCGGCCGCCGACGGTCCCGTCGGGGTGACCTGCAGGTTCCTGTACTCGAATGAGGTGTAGCTTAGCCCGAATCCAAAGGGAAAGAGGGGCTCGATCTTGCGGGCGTCGTACCAGCGGTACCCGACCAAGATCCCCTCGTCGTAATGCACGACCCCATCGACACCGGGATAGGCCCGGGCGCCCCCCTGGAAGGTGGGCGTATCTTCGAGGGCCCTCGGGAAGGTGACCGGCAGCTTGCCCGAGGGGTTCACGTCCCCGAAAAGGACGGCGGCAACGGCGGTGCCCGCCTGCGAACCGCCGTACCAAGCCTGGACCACCCCGGGGACCTTCGAAAGCCAGGGGTCCATGGCGACGGGGGCGCCGTCGACCAGGACCACCACGGTCCTGGGATTGGCCTCCGCCACCCGCGCGATGAGCTCGGCCTGGTGTGCGGGCAGCGAAAGGTCCGCCCGGTCCGTCCCCTCGTCATCATTGTGGGCCTGGTGGGTGAGGCCCGCAACGAGGACCACCAGGTCGGCGGCCCTCGCGGCGACGACCGCGCGGTCGGCCATCTCGAGGGTTTCCTCAGGCGTCGACTCCAGGACCTCGGTCTTGCGGACGCCCGCCGCGTCCCGCGCCGAGGCGCGGCGGACGACCGGCTGGCGGTAACCTTCCGAGTAGACGATGTTCGTCCCGGCGCCCGCCCGGGCGATGATCCCGTCAAGGAGCGTGACCTCCCGGAACGCCTTCACGCCGGCCGAGTTCGCGCTCGAGGCGAACGTGCGCGCGGCGTTCTGGCCTATCACGGCCACGGTCTTCACCCTCTGCCGGTCAATGGGAAGGAGCGCGCCCTCGTTCTTGAGGAGCACGACCGCCTCCTCCGCGGCCCTGAGCGCCACCTCCAGGTGGGCCGGGGTGTTGATCGATCCGGGCTTTCGCCCGTCGACGGCGCCGCTTGCGAAGAGCATCCTCAGGTTGCGGCGCACCTTCTCGTCCAGGAGCGAGACGGGATACGTGCCGGCGCTCACCCCGTCGTGAAACGCCCGGGCCATGAAGAAGGCGTCATAGTCGCCCCGCGAGCCCATCTCCAAGTCCAGGCCCTTGGTGACGGCCTCGCGCGTGTCATGGGTTCCGCCCCAGTCGGAGATCACCCCTCCCTGGAATCCCCATTCCTTCTTCAGGATCTGGTTAAGGAGATAGTCGTTCTGGCAGCAATGCTCGCCCCTCAGGAGGTTGTACGCCCCCATGACCGCGAGGGCGCCCCCCTCCCGGACGCTCGCCTCGAACGCAGGCAGGTAGATCTCCCGAAGCGCTCGCTCGTCGACCTCGACGTTTATCCGGCCCCGCTCGACCTCCTGGTTGTTTACCGCGAAGTGCTTCACGCAGGCGATCGTGCCCTCGGCCTGCATCCCGCGGACGTAGCCGACGGCAAGGCGCCCGGAGAGCCAGGGGTCCTCGCCGTAGTAGTCGTAATTTCGGCCGCAGAGCGGGGTGCGGACGATGTTGACGCCCGGCCCGAGGATAATGTTCTTGCCGCGGGCGCAGGCCTCCTGGCCGATCACCCTGCCGCAGGCCTCGGTGAGCTCGGGGTCCCAGCTGGCCGCCAGGGCCGAGCCCGGCGGGATCGCGGTCGCGAAGTCGTCGGTCTGGCCCGCGGGTGACCACGATGTCAGTCCGACCTCCTCCCTCACGCCCTGGGGGCCGTCATCCGTCCAAAGATAGGGGATGCCCAGCCGGGGCACACCTCCGCTGCGGAAGAGCCCGTTGGCGTGCACCAGGCCTATCTTCTCGTCGAGCGTGAGTCGCGACATGAGGTCGTCGATCCGCGCCTCCACGGGGAGCGCCGGGTCCAGGTAGGGTGCCTTGTCCGAGGCCCAAAGGGGGCCGCAAAGCGGGCCCAGAAGGGCCATGCAGAGGGCGGTCTTGTGCGCGGTCAGGCTTAAGGGTAGGGGCATGGAGCGGCCGAGGGCGGGTTCACGCCCCATCGGCCTGAGCAAAAATCCTCTATGTCCCGAGGCCACGGCAAGCCCCGATTCCCTGATTTTCCGCTAGGGCAGCCAACCCCCGGTCGCCTGAAGGGGCTCAAGGGACCCGCGTCGCGTGACCCATGCGGCGAGCGCGTGCCGCTTTGCGTCCGGGGTCGACGGCCTGGCAAGCAGGATCCGGCCCCGGAGACCCCCACCCTCCGATGTTAGGAGGCCCTCGGACAAGCCGACGACGGCAAACTCGTGTTCAAGCGTCTCGCCGCTGTTCTCGCCCGCGGTGACCCTGGAGGTGATCCCACCGACCAGGAGCGCCACATGGGCAACGAGGGTGTCGGCCATGACGCGGGCGCCCGGGGCCGGGATGAAATCCACCGAGCACGCATTGTCATTGCCCAGCGTGACGACGAGGACCCCGGCGCCCGCGGGAGTGGAGAGGGATCCCCACAGGGGCCGCCATTCCCGGCCGTTCCTCACAAAGCAGGGGGTGTAGACGTTCCTGGCCCCCCATTCGGAGGCGTAGGCGTACTCCCGATCCGTGTACTCCCGGGATGACAGCCGGTCCTTCCATCCCAGGCCGTCCCAGTAGCTCACGTGGAATGCAAGCGGCACGAACTCCTTCCACAGGCCCGGCTTCCCGCGGAGTTCGCCGAGCCAGTGGTCCGCGCTGGGGCAGCTGCTGCAGCCCTCGCTCGTGTAGAGCTCGATCACGTCGACCCTTGCGGTGCCGCTTGAGAAGGTGAGGGGCTCCCCCCACGCGGCGGCCGCCGCAAGCAGGTATCCCAGAACGGCGCGGATCCTCATGGGAGCATGAGTCCCAATCCGGCCGGGTTATTCCCGCAGGTGCGAGCGATTTCTGCGGATCCCCCTTGGACCATTGACCTTGGGGGTGGGGAACTGCAAAAGTCAGCGCTGGTCAAAAGCCCCTTGAGGGCCCACGGCCCACCCCACAAACCCCCTGTGACCGCCCCCCGACTTCGCTTCCTTGCCGCCCTCCTCCTGGGTTGCTCCGCCCTAACGTCCCCCGCGCGGGCCCAGTCCAATATCACCGTGGACGCGACTAAGCCCATTCGGGTGGTGGATGACCGGATGTTCGGCGTCAACACGGCGGTCTGGGACGGCGTGTTCAGCGACTCCCAGACGCTCGCGACCCTCCAGGGGATGGACGCGCGCTTCCTGCGTTTCCCGGGGGGCTCCTCCTCGGACGACTACATCTGGACGAACAACACCTCCACCGAGGGCGCCGTCGCGGGGAGCACCACCTTCGACGACTTTGCTGTGCAGGCCCTGGCGATCAACGCCCAGGTGGTCATCACGACGAACTATGGGACCGGCACCCCGGCGTTGGCTGCCCAATGGGTCCAGTATTCGAACGTGACGAAGGGCTACGGCTTCAAGTACTGGGAAATCGGCAACGAGTGCTACGGAACCTGGGAGGACGACACCCAGGCGGTGACCCACGATCCCTATACCTACGCGATGCGGGCCGTGCAGTACATCCACGCCATGAAGGCGGTGGACCCGACGATCAAGATCGGCATGGTGGCCGTCCCCGGGGAGGACGCGTTCATCAACAATTCGAACCACCCTGCGACCAATCCTGTCACGAAGGCCGTCCACAACGGATGGACGCCCGTGATGCTCACCACGCTCGCGAGCCAGGGCGTCTATCCGGACTTCCTGATCTACCACAACTACGAGCAGAACGCGGGTGGGGAGAACGACAGCTCGCTGCTCCAGTCCGAGGTCGCATCGACCGTGGGCAACAACACCTGGCGCGGCGCCGCTGCCGACCTGAGGGGCCAGCTCACGGACTACCTGGGTGCCACGGCCGGAAATCCGATCGAGCTCGTCGTCACCGAGAACAACTCGGTCAGCACGAACCCGGGCAAGCAGTCGGTGAGCCTCGTGAACGCCCTCTACTACGCTGACAGCGTGGCGAACCTGATGCAGACCGAGTTCAACGGCATGATCTGGTGGGACCTGCACAACGGCCCGGGCACGGGCGGCAACAACAGCTCCACGCTCTACGGCTGGAGGATGTATGGCGACTACGGGGTTGAAAGCGGGGGTGCGGGGTCGGCCGACCCGGTCGCGCACGACAAGTACCCGTCCTACTACACCTTCAGGCTCCTTCAGCATTTTGCCCGGGCGGGGGACACCGTCATCACGGCGTCCTCGAACGCGGCCCTCCTGAGCGCCTACGCGACCAAGCGGAAAGACGGCTCGCTGAGCCTGCTCGTCATCAACAAGAGCCCGACCGCCACGAACTCGGCCACGATCGCCCTCACGGGGTTCTCGCCCCAGGCGACGGCCACGGTCTACTCCTACGGCATTCCCCAGGACGAGTACTCCGAGGAGAACGCCCAGGCCGCGGGCGCCCCGGAGTTGAACTTCTCCTGGGAGAACTCCCTCGACGGATGGGTTAACCAGTCGGGCCAGCCCGACACGACCGCCACCAACTTCGGACTGGACGCGCCCTTCCTCTACAACCTGTCCTACAGCCAGACGACCGGCGTCACGAGCGGCTCGTACAGCCTCTCGGCCACCACGACAAACGCGAACCCGGGCGACAGCGCGGTCATCCAGAACTCCACGGCCTCGATCGGCACCGCGTTCAGCACGGCGGCCTCGGTCTCCGTGGACATCTACCCGCAGATCTCCGGCGGGGGCACCGTCCAGGCGAGCCTCTATATCAACGGGACCAACATCGCCTACACGCTCCTTGGTACGGTGACCCTAGTCCCCAACCAGGAGAACAACGGGGTGACCTTCACCCTGTCCTCCGCCCAGCGCGCCGGCATCCTCGCCTCCCTGGCGAGCGGCGACTATTTCCAGGTCGGCATCAACATCAGTGCCCCGGCCCCGATCACGGTCTACTTCGACAACCTCGTGATCACGCCGATCTCTACGACGGCGCCTACCCCGACCCCGATCGCGGGAGCGGCGTCCTCTCCCGACATCGCGGTCTCCACGATCTCCAACGCGGGCGCGAGCTTCTCGGCCTCGTTCCCCCCCTATTCGGCGACCGTCATCTCGCTCACGGTTCCCTCAAACGCTCCCACGGCAGCGGCGCAGCCGACCTCCCAGACGGTGGCCTCCGGAAGCACGGCCGTGTTCACCTTCACGGCCTCCGGATCCCCGCTCCCCACGTACCAGTGGTACCTTAACGGGACGGCGATCCCGTCGGCGACCAGCTCCACCCTCGTGGTGAGCGGGGCGACCGCCGCGAATGCGGGCACCTACACCTGCACGGCGACAAACGCCTCGGGCAGCGTGACCAGCAGCCCCGCGACCCTTGGGGTGACCGCCACCTCCGATCCCGGCCGCCTCGTCAACCTTTCATGCCGCGCGGGAGTGGGCACCGGCGCAAACCTGCTGATCGCGGGCTTTGCCGTGGGTCCGAACGGATTGGCGGGCAATGAGTCGCTCCTGATCCGCGCCTCGGGGCCTGCCCTGACCTTATTTGGGGTGGGCGGCGTCCTCCCGGACCCGAAGCTGCAGCTCTACTCCGGCTCGACCCTTGTGGACTCGAACACGGGCTGGGGCGGAAGCGCGGCGATAGCCGCCGCCGCGGCGGCCGTGCATGCTTTTGCTTGGCCCACGCCTGCGGGCAGCGACTCCGCGCTCCTCGAGAAGGAACCCGTTGGACCGTACACCGCCCAGGTGGCCGGCGCCAGCGGAGACACGGGCGTCTCGCTCGCGGAGGTCTACGACGCGACGCCGGCGGGGACGTACACGCCGGCCTCGCCCCGCCTCGTGAACCTCTCGGCCCGCGTGCAGGTGGGCACGGGTGCCAACATCCTGATCGCGGGCTTTGTCGTGGGTGGCAGCACCTCAAAGACGGTGCTCGTGCGGGCATCGGGCCCGGCGCTCGTTCCCTTCGGTGTCACCGGTACGCTCCCCGACCCGAAGCTCTCAATCATAAACTCGGCGTCCGCCACGGTGGCCTCCAACAACGGGTGGGGCGGCAATCCCCAGATCGTGAGCGCGGCGGCCTCGGTAGGCGCATTCGGATGGGGAAACCCGTCGAGCAACGACTCGGCGATCCTCGTGACGCTGCCGCCCGGCGCCTACACGGCCCAGGTAGCGGGCGCCAGCGGGGATACGGGAGTCGCGCTGGTCGAGGTCTACGACGTGCCCTAGAACTTAGCCGGGGCGCTCGGGACCGTGACCACGGCCCGCGCGCCGTTGCCGATTCGGGTCGTCACCTCGAATCGGCCCCCGGCCTCCTCGGCCAGGGTGCGCATGAGCGGCAGCCCCTTGCCCTTGCCTTCCGCCTGGTCGGGAACAAATCCCCGTCCATTGTCCTGGACAACCAGCTGCGAGGAGGCGTCCACGCGCTGGAGCTTGATCGAGACCAGCCGGGAGCGCCCGTGGCGGAGCGCGTTCGTGGCCGCCTCGCGCGCCACCTTTAGGAGGCAGTCCAGCTGCTCGGGCACTAGGTGCGCCACGGCGTCCTCGTCCACCTGGACGTCGAACTGGGCCCCGAACTCGACGCGAAGCTCGGAGAGTGCCCGCTCGAGGGCCGCGGTGAATTCGGTGGTCCGCACAAAACGCGACGAGGGCCCGAGCACGCAGGCTCTCAAGTCGCGGAGCGCCAGCTCCAGCTTGAGCACCATCTGGTGCACCTGCTGCTCGTAGCCGTAGGGATCCGTGTAGATCTTCACCCGGGTTGACTCGAGGGTCTTTGCGACGGAGGAGATCGCGGTAAGGATCCCGTCATTTACGTCCTTTCCCCGGGTGATCCTGCGGTCCATGAAGCGGTTCCTGAGCTCCTGCTCGACCTCGGCATCGTCGGCGGCCTGCTCCCCATCCCTGAGCGCCAGGTGGCCCGCGGGAGCGTCCGGATTTGCGCCCCCGACTGCCGGGCCGCCCTGCGGGGACCCCGCCGGCGCGCCCACGGCCTTGCGTCGGCGCCCTGCGACCGCCAGGAGAATAAAGCCCGCCGCGAAGGCCACGGCTACGACAGCCCCGGCGATGAGAGATTCCTGGAGCATGTCCATCCGGTCCAGGGGCGGCGGGTTGTAGGCGGCAAGAATCTCGGTAAAGGGGGCAGCTGGCATCGGAGTGCGCATTCTGACCGCCGCCACGGCTGGGTCAAAGGAAACGGAGCGCGCGGTCCTTCGGAAGCAATGCCCCGAAACCGCGCCTAATGCCAATTTCGGCTAGCTTTCCCGGCAGACTTCCCAGCTGGAAAGCACCCACGAACGGCGCGAGAGATTCCTGCCGGAGCGGCCCGAAGTGACCACCCTGCGCGCGCCCGCGGCGACGGCGGCCTCGTTGGGGGTCTTGAAAATCCCGATCGCGCTCAATGCGGCCCTCGTCCGTTCCTTCAATACCCACGATTCACTCGAGGAGGGTTCGATCGTGTACTCGGCGTCCGTCGCCTTAAGAAAATATTTCATCGGGGTAGAGATTGAGGAACCTGAAACCTGTGGTTTTTCGGGACCCCTGAAGCTCGGAACCTTTTGGTTGGCAGTCCAGCACGAGCGAGGCGACGCCGGGAAACTGTTGGCCCTCGCGCTGTTACGGGAAAAATTACGCAACCTGTCGCTATTAGACAGACTTGCGAAATGGTCGGGGCGGTCAGATTCGAACTGACGACCTCTACGTCCCGAACGTAGCGCTCTACCAGGCTAAGCTACGCCCCGACTTGCTCGCTGAGGGGCCAGAGTCGCTGGTGGAAGTGGGTGTCGCAAGCAGAAAAGGAGCGCTTGGTCGTCCTTTGGGATAGAGCCCAATGTATCGGGTTGTTGAGGGGCATTGTGAAATCCGGGGGGGTGCAGCTAGAGTTTCAGTTTGCGAGGACAACGCGGGCACTTAACCTGCGGCAAATGGATATGAGCGCCAAAAGGCATTAGGGCCGATTCCCGTCAATGACGGTGGGCATCGGCCTTAACGATGCCCAATCAATTCCCTTGCCAGTCAGAGTGGCCGCACGGAACTCCGATGCGGAGCGCTTATCATGAAAACACCTGTCGCTTCCGTATGGAACCCGTTCCAGGCACGCGCAAAGGGCGCGGCGGTCCCGGATGGCTCCGGCAACCCCGCACCCAGCGTTCGCGAACTTGGGCCTTTGCGGACTGCGATGAGGGGATTCTGGACCTCAAGGCGCACCGCTTGCCAACAGCGTGGGAGGATATTCCGCGTCGCCGCCAGCGGTCATGGAAGAGCCAACGGCTCTGTCAGTCGCGCGCGGTAAATCATTGAAGCAAACTTGCCGATCTGTATGCAGCCGGTTGTGCGGGAATTCCGTACCGTCCCCGCGAATTCATGAACCCGGTCATCTGTCTTTCGGCGTGCCAATCTAGGCAGGAAGAAGAGCGCGTAGCCGCATGGTCGTTTGTTCGCGGTCTATTCTTGAGGCGGCAACGTCGAGCGTTAGGTCTTCCCATGCCTGGCTGTCCGATTGGGGTTCGACGCCATTCAATCGCAGAAAAATAATGCAGGAGCCCAGGGCCGCCCTCTTGTTTCCGTCCACGAAAGGGTGGTTGCGGCAAAGAAAAAATAGATATGCGGCGGCAACTTCGGCAAGGTCTGTGTAGACGGACTCTCCGCCGAAGCTCGCCTGGGGCGCGGCGACGGCAGATTCAAGCAACGCCATTTCGCGAATCCCAGCTGAACCACCGAACTGGCCGATTGCTTCGGCGTGAATCTCTTGCACAACCTCGACCGTAAGATGGTAAAATGGGTTACCGGATTTCTTGCTCATGCCAGTCGTCGCATCGTGCGCGCATAGTCCTTCATCGTTCCCTTGATGGCTTTCGAGATTTCCTCACGTGAAGGCTCCTTGCGGAGGGGAGTGATGGTGATAGTTCCACCTTCATGAACCTCGACGTTCACCTCGTCGCCGGTTCGCAGGTGTGCGAGTTCCATTAGGGCGGTATCGAAAATGATGCCCTGGGAGTTGCCGACTTTTGAAATGGTTTTGAGCATGAAGTAAAACTATGTATTACATATCGCGTCGTCAAGAGTGAGGGATATATCGGTCTCCAATTTCACACTTAAATGCGTCTGATTTCACAGTCACTATTGTAAGACGCTGATGGTTAACAACCATTGTCTACGTCCCGAACGTAGCGCTCTACCAGGCTAAGCTACGCCCCGACTTGCTCGCGTGAGCGATGAGTAGGCTCTCGGTGGCTATCGGTCGCAAGCAGAAAAGACGACGTTGATGGGAGGAACATGATCTGGCCCGCGTCGACGGCGCGAAAGGACGGGAACAAATCCGCGAAGGGCGCCGCCGTTGCGGCTGGCGCCCGATGGTCACTTTCGCAGGTATGTCCGAATGTCGTCGTGATTTCCGGAAAACACGAATGTCAGGGTTCCTGGGCCGCGGATCTAATCCTACTCGGCACTCAAACAGGTTCCTTCCAAGCCGCCGAATACCCACCCCTGAATGTGAATGCGGCTGCCCGAAGGATCCGGCTGCTTCCTGCATGCCAAGAGCCACCTTCTGGAGTTCGGCGTCCGACCGGCGCCGCAACGATCTCAAGAATGCCTTTTCTGTCTCTAGCTTCATTCACGCAACTCGCGCCAGTCCCCTTTGAATTCCTTGACTGTCTTGGCTCGCCGTCCGGCGTTAACCCCAGCATCGATGCGTTCTTCAGCCTCCTGAACCTGCAGCGGAGACAATCCATATTCCTGGTAGGCATAATCAGTCGCCTGGATATTCACCTTCCGCAGGGCGATGATATCCGACCCGACGATGACACCCACTTCCTCTCTATTGGCCGCGAGCTTCAGCCAGTGGCCCAGGTTTTGGCGCGCATCGGTTATCGTGAATGTCTTCATATTGTCACCATATGCACGCCATAATGCGCGTGAAGTGTCCTGGAGTGCTAAGGCATTTGGCTTGTTAGGACGCCCTTGGGCTCACGAATTTCACAGGTAAAATCCTACGATTTCACATTGACCGTTGTAAGACGTTCATGGTCAACAACCATCCCCTGCGTCCAGCCCGTTGGGGTGAAGCCGAGTCACGTGTTACCCATGGCCAGGGCCTTGGCCCGCCCGAGACGGTCGTGACGACGTTGGGCCTACCAACAAAAAAGGGGCCCATCAAAGGCCCCTTGATTAGCCCGGCACGAATCCGGCCGATCAGCTGTCCTTCGGCGGGGGCGGGGGCGGGGGCATCTTTGCCATTAGGCTCTGGTCCGCACGGTCGGCGATCATCTCGGTGTACCTCTGGATCTCCATCTCCGCATTGTGCTTGGCGATCTCCGCCAGCTCGATCTTCTTTGCGAGCTCGAAGTCCTGGCGTGTCAGCTCGTCCTTCTGCTTGTGGAGATTCTCCAGCTGGATGGTCAGCTCGGAGACCTGCTTGGCGTACTCTGCGGCGCTTGCGTTGGCCTTGTCCGTCTCGTCCTTGATGCGGGCCATTTCGGCATTGTACTTGTCTTCCTTGTCCTTGGCGGCCTTGGCCTCCTCGGCTGCGCGCTCCGTGTTGCGGCGCTCGGCGTCCTCGTGGGCCTTGGCCTCGGCGATCGCCTTCTTGGCGTTGGCCTCGGCCAGGTCGTGCGCGACCTGCTCGCGGTGGGCCTTCTCACGGGCCTCCGTCTCGGCCTTGCTGGCGAAGTAGTAGAAGAGGAATATTCCCAGGAGCGCTGTCGGGAATAGCACGTAGAGCCATTTTTTCATGTGTGTGCCTAATTAGAGGGTGGGGGCCTATTTCTTCAGGGCGGCCTGCGCAGCCGCCACGGCTGCAGCCTTCGCAATGGCCGCGTCGGCGGCCGCGATCTTGGTGACTACGGCGGAGAGCTTTGCCTGGTTTGCGACCGCGGCATCAGTGTACTCCTTCACGAAGCCGAGCTCCTGGGTGGAGCGGGCCAACTCGGCCTCGAGCTTGGCAATCTCCTCTTTGGCTGAGGCCACGTCCTTCTCGAGCTTCTCCTCCTGGCGCTGGAGCTTCCCTTCCTCCTGGACGGCCTTGTCAGCCTCGAGGTGGGCATTTTCCTTGGCATCCTTCTGCTGACGCTCCTTCTCCTCGCGGGCGATGCGCTCGGCCTTCCGCTGCTTCTGCGCCTCGATGGCGTCGTGGATCGCGGCCTCGCGCGAGACGGCCTCGGCCTTCAGCCTCTCGAGCTTGCGCTCCTTCTCGGCCTGTACGACCGCGGCCTGCTTGGCCTCGTACTGGGAGCTGAAATTCCAGTAATACCCGTAGAATACACCGAGAACGATGATCGGGATTATTAAATAGACTTTGGATTTCTTCATTTTAATGCCGGAAGTTCTTAGAGCTTGTTGTCCTGGGCTGGGGCGGGCTCCGCTTTCTTGGAATCCCGTTCCTTGATTGCCTCCTCGATTGCGCCCCTCAGGCCCAGCGCCTGATGGTCGGGCTTCGCCATGAGCTCGATCGCCTTGTCGACCGCGACCTTGGCCTCGTCGAACTTGCCGAGCTCATAGGCCATGTACGCCAGAAAGATGTACGTCTGCTGCGGCTTGGCCACGTGGCCCCGCTCGAGGGCCTCGACGCAGTGGGTGTAGGCCTTCTGGTTGTTGTCCATGCTCTGGTAGACCTGGGCAATCTTGAACTCGAGCTCCCCATTGGTCGGATAGCGCTTGGACGCCTCCTCAAGAACCTCGATCGACTTGAAGTCCTGGTTGATCTGCTGGTAGGAGGCCGAGAGCAGGAGCCAGTTGTCGAGCGTCGAGTCGATGCCGCCGGACTCCAGTCCGCTGTAAAGGAGGTCGGCGGCCATGCCGTACTGGCCGATGTTGTAGTAGAGCGTGAAGAGGGTGTAGTTGTCCCTGGGGGTCTTCATGAACCCGAGGGCCTGGGCGCGCTCGATCGTGTCGATGGCCCTGATGTTGTAGCGCCGGATGGTGTCCGGGTTCTTGTTCTTCGGGTCCTGCGCGAGGGCCATGTAGAACATGTTCAGGTCCATCCAATAGGTCTTGTTGTTCGGATTCTTGGCCAGGAGCAGCTCGAGCACGTCGGACGCCGTCGTGTAGTCGACCTCCTGCTGGAGGGTCGCAAGGAGGAACACGTAGACGCCGTCCTTGGGGTGCGGCGTCATCCGGAGGGTCTTCTCGACCTGAAGGCGGGCCTGGTGGATCAGCCCCGCGTCGGGATGCGCCGGATCCTTGGCAACCGCTGCCGCGTAGAGGATCTGGGCGTAGTACATCGAGATGTCCTCGGTCACCTTCGGGCTCATCTTTATCCAGCGCTCGATGTAGTCTAGCGCCTTGCCGAAGGATTCAATCTGGAGCTGCCGGTCGCCCTTCTCGGAATCCGCCTGTTGGTAGTAGAGCTGGGAGAGGAAGTAGAGGATATCGAGCTCCTCCTTGACCTTGAAGAAATGGTGGCGGTCGGCGATCTTGACGGACGCCTCAAGAGGCTTGATGGCCCCGTTGTAGTCGTTCTTCTGGGTCAGGATCTGCGCCTCGGTCTTGTACAGGAAGCACTGGTCGTAGCTCTCCGGCGTGGCCTCCTTGAGGATGCCCTCCACCAGCCTCATGGCGCCGTCGTAGTCCTTTTCCTTGATCAGCGGGTCCAGCTTGGCGAGATCATCACCCACCGCGTCGGAAAGCGTGGGCTGCTCCTCGCCCTGGCCATTGGCATCGTCCTGGGCTCGAACCCTCAGGGGGGAGACGATGAGGAATGCCAGGGCCGTTAGGCCAAGGCCTAGGATTGCGGGGCGGTGGTGGTGCGAAGGCACGGTCTAGTTGTCCTCGTTGAGTGTGAAGACGATCGGCACCTGCATGTGGGTGAACACCGCATGGCCGTTTTTGCGTCCTGGCCGGAATTTCCACTTGCTGACCGCCTGGACGGCGTTGGCCTCGAACTCGCGCTGCGACGAGTGGGCCGCGAATGCGTTCCTCACGTCCCCGTTGGTGTCCACGATGAAGTCGACGAGCACCTCGCCCGAGATGCCGGCGCGCCTCATTTCAAACGGGAACTGGGGCCTCGCCTGGAACTTGGCCACCGGCTGCTGGTCGAGCTTGGAGATGTCGAACACCTCGATGCCCGCGAGGCCCGTGCGGGTCTCGGGGATCTTGACGATGTTCTTCGCGAGCGCCGAGACGTCGGGCGGCGGCGGCTCGATCTGCTGGACGAAGGAGTCCGGCGTGACGACCTGGGGAACGTCGTTCTGCATCGGGGGCGCGATGTCCTGAGGAACCGGGGGCTGGTCCTCGACCACCTCGGGCTCGTCGGGCTCGATCTTGGGCATCACGATCTCGATCTTGGTCTCCTCCTCCTTGACCTTCGGCTTCGGCTTGTAGTGGGTGAAGTTGCCACCCCACGCCAGTACGAACTCCAACGTGAGCGTGAAGATAAATCCGATTATTAAGTCGCGGCGCATGGGTCTGTTTTTGTTGTCGCGGCGGTTATTTTCCGGTGTCGCGTACGCGGGTCTCTATCGAGACCTGCTCGATGCCGGCCTTGCGGACCTGGTCGAGCGCGTAGACGGTGGGCCCAAACTTGGCCTTGTTGTCGCCTGCCACCAGGATGCGCGGAACTGAGACGCTGCTCTTGTAGGAGTGCAGCCGGGGCTCGAGTTCGCTGGCCCCGATCGGCTCCTTGTTCCAGTAGTAGGTCCCCGTGTCGGAGACCTGGAGGGTCACCAGGTCGTCGTCCTTCTGCGAAGGGGTCGACGGGGTCGCCACGGGAAGCTGCACCGGCAGCGACTGGATGCGGCTGAGCGAAAGCGTGAAAAGCACGAAGGTCGCGAGGAGGAAGAAGATGACGTCGATGAGAGGAATGATCTCAATGCGCGCCTTCTTCTTGTCGCCGTCCGTTCTGGAACTTCCGCCTGCCATGGTGGGTGTGGGTGGGTTTAAAGGGTTATGCCGTGCGCTGTCAGCTGGCCGGCTTCCCGGCCTTCGTCTCTATAAGCACCTTCTGGATGCCGGCCTTGCGGACTTCGTCGAAGACATAGATGACCGAGGAGAAAGAGGCCTCGGAGTCGCCGTTTATAAGGACCCTGGCGTCATCGGGATGCTCGATATGGAACTGCTTAAGCCGGATGAGGAACTCCTCGAGCGTCACGGGATCCTTGTCCCATGCCATCGTCCCTTCCTGGGTGACGGTGATCGTGGCCGAGCCGGCCGGGTCGCGCGGAACGCCCGTCTCGGAGTCGGGAAGGGCCACGTGGAGCCCCTGCGACTTGTTCAGCGAGAGGGTGAAAAGCACGAAGGTCGCGAGGAGGAAGAAGATGACATCGATCAGGGGAATGATCTCGATGCGGGCCTTCTTCTTTCCGCCGCTGCCTCGTGAGCTTGATCCGGCCATGGTGGGGCGTCGGGAGCCGGCTTAGTGGGACGATACTTCGGTCTTCTTGATCAGGATCTCCAGGGCGTGGGACGCGTCGGCGATCTCCTGCTTGGCCTGCTCGGTCCTGGCGTTAAGATAGTTGTACGGGAAGAGACAGGTGACGGCGATACCCAGACCGCACATCGTGGCGATAAGGGCCTCGGCAACACCACCGGTGATCGTGCCGGCGGCCGCTCCGATGTCGCTGCCGGCCGATCCCAGGGCGCCGAAGGTGCGCATCATGCCCGTGACCGTACCCAGAAGACCGAGGAGGGGGGCCGCCGTGATGCAGGTGTCCAGGGTGGCCATGCCCTGCTGGTAGCGGGCGAGCTCCTGGGCCGAGGCGCGGAAGAAGGCGTTGGAAAGGGAGTCAAGGTGGCTCAGGCTGTATACGACGATGCGGGCGACGACGTCGTCGCTCTTCTTCCCGAGGGCGAGCGCGCCATCGATGTCGCGCTTCTCGACGCACTCGAGCATCTTCGAGACGACCTCGGGCTCGCGCTGGCCGTTCTCGCGGATGATGAAGAGAACCCTCTCAACGATCACGGTCAGGCCGAC
>Ga0302320_10001109_pt1 | contig 64613 bp, 97 predicted proteins | sample Bog_T0_3_FD_202130 | JGI IMG/M metagenome (GOLD analysis project Ga0302320, IMG submission 202130) | Peat permafrost microbial communities from Stordalen Mire near Abisko, Sweden - Bog_T0_3 | ecosystem: Environmental > Terrestrial > Soil > Wetlands > Peat | place: Sweden: Abisko, Stordalen Mire...
GCTACATTTCTTGTACCTATGAGGTTATGGGGGCAGTCGGTAATTAGAGTTTTAATGACGTTCTTCTGCCATAGTTGAGAATATCTTCTCCGCGTCCCAAACTCCAAAAGTTTCGGCACATCAAAACCATCCGCGATGCTTTCTACATTGTATTCTGTGAGCGTACAAATTTTTTCGCTTAGATGTTTTATACCGTCGTTTATCGGGGAGCATTTGTTATTTTTCGTATAGTTCCTAGCAAAAATCTCATTGACAATGCTTAATACCAGCGTTTCATAAAGGATAATGCCCGCCCATGGTCCATTAGCGATAATCCGATACGTCCGGTTTTCCTCATCACGTTTTACTGTCAACTGTTCCTCTGGCAGAAATCGGAAATTATAGAGGTATTGCGCAAACGTTTTACTGTAGTAGCCCTTGCTAAGGACATACCGATATTCTTCATCCGTAAGTTTGAGAGTCGCCAAATGTTTGAAAAGCTGCTCCCTCAATTCGTCTTCGGGAACGTATCTCAGCAAATCTAGCTTCTCCTTATTCCTACAAGTGAACTCGTAACGCGCTTCGATATTCGAAAAGAGGTTAAAAATGATTTGCAAAACCGTCAATTTGTAGAGGTCTAAATCGAGCAAACTTTTGATGATTGGTTCCATGACGTTTACTTTATTGTTTTTTTATTCAATGTCAAGAGGTTTTTAAATTCCCCGTTTTCAAACCGAGACGAGATTTACAAGTCAAGCACTCGTTCCGTTTTTCTTATCAGTGTCTCTTTCTGAACGTAGCACTTCTTTATATCTGCCTCAGCACGAAGCATTTTTGCAGTGGCTCGCGCTTGCTTTAAGGTCGGCTGGACACACGCATAATCAGGGCCATGTTTGCGAGTAGCGATGACTCGAAAATCGACGCGAAGGATTTTCTTTTTCATTACTTAGTAATGTTATATTCGTGTAGGAAGGGAGGCACAACAAGGTCGGTTTCCTCTTGCCCAAAGTAATTCTTACTTATCGTTACTTGGCTATCTTGCCAATTCGGTGTAGGAGTGCCGCTAACTTCAAAAATGCGAGGGGTCACACCCTTCATCTTTAGAACTTCCAAATGTTCCTCAGAAGTTTCTAGGTGATACCACTGATAACCTGACTGCAAGGGCTCTGTACATATTGGCGTTTCCCAACAGAATGCAAACAACCAAATTACTAATGCGCCAATCATAAGAAGCATAACGGACTTCCCTTTAGTGCGGGTGTTAAATTTTCCCCAGCGAATTAAATTAATCAGTACGCCTAGCCAAACGAATATTGCGATAGTGATAGTGGTGTGCATATTATTTTACTTGTTGATTTTTTCGATACGCTTGCTCTCTTCACCCCACTCGATAAGCGGGCATTCACGAGTGTAGAGCATTCCAACGGTTTCCTTAATAAATCCGAACACATTACCGACGCACTCAAGGATTTTGTTCGCTACACAATCCTCCGATATGTCTTCCTCATACTTGCTAGGCTTTTCAGGGATAGAGGACCACTTTAGTTTTACTTTACCAAACAGGGTACTCAACAAGGAGACTACGATAGCAGCAGCCAACGATAAACCTAATAGTTCTCCACATCCTATTACAACACCCCACGTAATCTGTCGGATAAATAACCACGAAACCCTTAATACTACATATCCCACAGCGAGCGCAAGCAAGAATAGGATAGGCTTAACGATAAATCCGCTAAGATAGGCGAACTTCTTGATAGAGGCTTGGAGTTTAGCCTGACGCTGGAGCTTCTTCTCTTCACGCTCGATAGCTCGGTCGCGCTTTACGATTAAAGATTTGGCGATGTCTTCCCAATTAGGAGTTACTGCTATCCACGCTCTAACATCATCGGCCATATATGAATTGAAGTTAATAAGCTCACTTTCAGAGGGTTTCGGATTGCTGTTCAATTTTTCGTAGTAGGCTATAATATACCTGTCCCTAGGACGCTCCACCTTTTTTGCTTTCTGCGGGGACGAAACGGGCCAGCACGATACGACGAGATTTGTAAGGAATTCAAAAAACTTCCCAACCAAAACCAACGGTGAGATAAAAATGCACAACCATGTAAACCAGAAAAACGGACAGTAGCCGACGAACGTTGGAGTCCTCTTGCCAAAGCTCCATTTTTGGACATTGCACATCCAGCCATTTTTGTTGATTTGCTTGCGGTATTTTCTTTCTGTATTCATAGGTATGGGTTTATTCTGAGGTTGTTTTTTGAAATGTCAATTACTTTTGTTGAAAATAGCTGCTCTGTTTGCCACGAATACCTCGATAAGACATATTTGCGTCACTGTACGCACTCCATACGTCGTTATCGTAAAATTCGCTAATAGCTTTTACAAAGAACGGTATGTCTCTTTCTGCTGAAAGCGGACGAAAATGATTCACGTCAACGCCGACATTGATGGAGTTCAATTGGAACTTCCATGCTCCATGAATATGTCCTACTAAATTAAAATAATCCCTACGAGCCAAGCTTGGATAATGAACCAAATAGAAAGGATTAATAGACACACCGGGGCACGGATTCAAACCTTCACCATCGGGTACGATTGTTTCAAAGTAAGGCGCTAAGTCGTTATCTGAAAATACCCTATCGTGATTACCACGAATAAGAATCTTGCGTCCGTTAAACTCCTTCACGAACGGCAACCAATGCGGAGCCTTTTGATAACAAACATCGCCTACAACATAAACTAGGTCATCAGGCGATACTAAAGCGTTATGGTTTGTTTTGAGTACGTCGCCCATTTCCTCGGGCGTCCCAAAAGGGCGTTGCATAATCTCGAAGCGGTCTTCCCCCAAATGCCAGTCAGCAGTAATCCATGTTTGCATATGACGTATATTTTGAGGTTATTTTTCGGAAAGTCAACGATTATTTCATACTCAGGTTGTAAACAGAGTCGCCGTTGACAACATAAATTTTGTTTCCCCACGAGTAAAGGGACTGGTTGCTGGTAAGAGGGGACTCTAAAATCGTCTTTACTGCCGAGTTGTCGTAGAAAAGTTCAATCGAATCGCCATTAGCGGCGACACAAAGCCCTTTGTCCAGCACTGTAAAATTAACATCCTGCACAACAACATTTGATTCTACCCGAATCGCGTACGTCGAAACAGATTTATCAAAAATGAGAGTCTGCCGCTCATAAACGCCCTTATCTTCTGCGATTACGATAGCAACCCCATTCATGTATTTCGCGTCAACAATACGCTTTCCATCCAATTCAGGAACGTGGATAGTTTTAGAGGCTCCGACCTTATAAGGAATCGCTATGCGGCATGTGCCGAGCATATCTTGAACGACCATTCCATCGAATATCTTATGGGTATCAATGATGTTTGCGACGATTTGTTTTGAGACTACAACTTTAGCACCGAGATTAGAAAACGTCATTTCAACCAAGCTACCATGAATAACAACATAAAGTCTTCGGTTAGCTATAAAGTATCCATTTGTACTTATTACAGCGGATTCGGTGCCTTTAAAGTTAATATACGATAGCTTACCAGTCAAACTATTAAAGGACAAAGAGTATGGCAAATCCCCTTGAACGGGAATAAAATCGTGTTGAATACGCTTCTCTGTATAACCTGTCGCTGGCGTTAATGAGGCTATTTTCTTAGAACCAATATGGATTCCTGTTGCGCAATAAGCGCAGATAGAACCATCTATATCACGAATCGCGCCAATAATCCCGCCATATTGGCGGAATAAGGTTAATTCAAATTTTGCATTCGACGCAATAATTTTTGTTTGTACTGGTCCAGTAGTAATAACAACTTGGTCGGGGTCAGGTGGAGCAATACGTTCGCCATACTCAAATACCTTCTCGAACCATTTTAAATGTCCCTTTGGGATTACGGACCAGTCCTGACAGTTAGGAGGCAGCGAGGACTTCTTATTAAACACGCTTACGCCCGCATCCATCATTGCTTGCCAATCACGACCGAAATCAGGATGGCGACCTTTATAAGGGTGTGTACCCATGTATAGCTCGAACATTACAATCGCCCAACTATACCAGTCGCTTGATTCTGTAAACTTATTACCAGATACTTTAGGGTCGCGAATCGAATCCATTATAGCTGTAGCTTTGTAAGATGGCGTTTGCCAAGAATCCGTATCAATATGATAATATTCATCAAAGGTTGCGTTGGTCAAAAAATTGAAGGGGTTATAATCTACCACTAAAAACTTCTGAGAGTGAATAGTTTTCAATGTATCTTGCGCCCGTTTAACTAGGTCGGCAATATTTTGCGAAGATATACCGTTCTTATCTCTAAACCCTTTCGTAAAAAGTCTACAAAGGTATTCTGTTTTCGAAACGAAGGGCATAGAGAACCCTATTGGTTGCCCTTTTATGTCATAAATTACATCTGAGGGCGTAAGAACATTAGGTAATTTTAGTTGGCTTAATTCCTGAATTTTACCCACAGGAATCATTTTAGATGGGTCGTGGTAAATTTTATAGGCGGTCAAATGCTTCTTAAAAACCTGAGCTTCACCGCCCTGAGCGAGGTAGTCGTTCTGGTGTAATTCGATTTTTTGATTATTTATCAGTATTTTCACTCGGTTCGGTGTTCTAAGAAATAAACTTCGAGTTTTAAATTCTTCGCGCTTATAGCGTACAAATTACTCGTGGGTGTTTAACCTCTGGTGCAGATATAACTCCAGCAATAGAGTCGCATTTAATACATGCCATAGGTGCTGGCAATGGTGCTGCCATCCTCGCAAGTCTTTTTGCTTTAATCGGAGAGTTGGCAGCTACTAAAAATACAGAGAACATTTCCCCTCGTCCATATTGTACTCTAACACGATATATAGAAAAGTATTTAGTCATTATATTTTATAAATTCCTTTTCTAATATAGCTCGTTTAATAGCTGTTTCTAATCCTCCACAACTAAACATAGGAGGACTTACTTTTCCACTAACTATATCTCGGGCTTGAGGCATAAAACTTTCAATCCAGTCTTCCGAGCATAAATTATAAGACTCTAAATCAGAAGAAGTAACAACAATATCGGGATTGATTTCCCATTTACGACCGCCGCATACGAAAGGGTTGTTTCTATTTATAAAAGCTTGATATACCTCCGAATCATCGACCTTCGACTTAACTAGGTCGCACATTATACGGTCCCGTCCCAAAGTATAATAGACGACACAATGTTTGCAGTGAATACAAAGTCGTTTCTCTACCTCGGATTTGGATACGTAGGAATTAGGCATTATACAAAAGAGATTGCCGCTGCTGAAATGTCGTCAAAGTGGGTATTGCCTTTAGCTTTGGTATCTTTGCGGAACCGCATCATACGGCGCTGTACAAAGTCTCCAGTCAAAGATTTAAAACTTGTAAATTCTTTCTCAACGCTCAAAGGAGCATCCGTGGTTCCAACAGTAAAACTATCTAATCCATCACTAGACACAAGAACAAAATCTATATCAGGGTTCGAATATTCCTGATAGAAGCTCTCCTTCGCATCAAAAGATTCGCCGCCAGCTATTCCCCCAGCGTCGTTTTCACCAGCAAGGATTTCAGTATAGCTTCTAACGATACCAAGATTTGTTCCGAATTCTTTTATGTATTCATCAACGCGTCCGTCTCCTATACGATACGCTAAATAGAACGGTGCGCCACTTGGATAGTTGACGCTGTAGTGGTTAGTCGCGTAACCGCGCTTAACAAAAATATGTCCATCGCCCCACATATGAAGCCTTAGTATATCTTCTTTTTTTGAATATACAGCAGCAACCAACGTTGCGTTCAAACTCCTAAGCGACAAGCCTAGCTCACGCCCAACGGTTTTTATTTTACTGATTGTGAATTCTTCAATAAAATCGTTCGTAGGCTTACCCCCAACAGATACTATTGAATCGGTCGCTTTAACAAAAGCTTCCGCTACGATACGAGCGCCTACATCGCTCTTGGGAGAATCTGAACATCCGTCCGATACTACAGCATACACGATATTGTCCGTCTCGCCACTTATACTGTAATCTTGGCAGATTTCGTGCTTGTGACCCTGTTCGAAGTAACAGTCGGTATTCATTTGTTGTAATCGTCGCCCGATTCTTTCTTTTTCTCGAAAGTCCAGTTCGCTTCGTAACTCTCGTTGTATCCCGGCTTGTTATACTCTACATCCCATCCTGCTGCCCGATAGATAGGCTCAACATCCATCCAATGTTCATCAAAAATACGACGACGAATATTTTGTTCCACCATTTTTGATTCGATGGCTGCAATAATTTCGTCCTGTCCGAAACGCGATGAATGACCTGTCCAATGCTTGGCAATAGTCTCATTGAAAGCCTCGAACACCTGCTCAGGGGTTACTCTTTCTTTTAGAGAGACGACTTCGGAAGGTTTAATTGGTCCGCTCATAGTTTCCTTAGAGTATCAGAAATTTTCCGACATGCAAGACCCATTTCTTCCCAATGAGTATTGCGAGGCAATGAAGCGTTCCAGTCGAAGCCGCCCTTACGAATCGTATCTAAAAGAGCGCGAGCGTCTTCCTTAACGGCCTCAAGTTCTGACGTAAGAAACAACGTTTTCTCGTAACTATCACGTACGATAGTACACGCATCATCAAACGGATTTGCGCTTTTTTCAAGAAGCTTTTTAGCAGTCTCTAAGTCTTCCAAAATCTCTTCCGGCTTGACCGCAGTATTAATTTTTTTGGCGTAGTATGCCTTACGGAACTCTTCGAAGGCAAACTCGCTGTGGAAGTGCGTCCCCTTCCACAACTTAAATAAATAAGATTCAGGAATCATTTTTCTCCTTTCGACATCAGGCTATGAACCGCAGAAGTAATATTTCCCCGAATCACGGTCGCGTCTTGTATAGACTTAACGGTAATATAATGTTCATCATCTAACACCTTACATCCACTATCCTCGACAAGGACTTCTCCATTGTCGTTATAAAGGGTTGCTTTAACAATGAGTTTCACAATATTAAAAAGAAAGATTCTTACTCAAACCACCCGTTCCAAGCGCTTGACTACTGGAAGAGACACTTCGGCTAATGAAACCGCCCATCTTCGCCAGACTATTAGGAGTCGCATCACCAATCCATACGAACTGGTCAAGAGCAGCTTCATTCTTGAAATTGTCAAGGTATGTCTGCACGCGAGCGTTATCTCCAACCCCGATAAGAATTGTCTTTAAGGACTCAAGCTTTTCGGATACCTTTACAGCGGTAATAGCGCTTTTGATTTTAGCGGGCGTACCAGTACGGGAACCTTGGTTGTCTCCGTCTGTAATCCAAATTGCCAACGCGTTAACACGGTATTCCATGTTATCTAATTGGGTCGCGTATTGACCAATGGACTCGATACTCTCCAATCCCATATCATAAAGAACAGTACAACCGCCAGTATGAATCTTGTAATTAGCAATGTCAACGTCAGCCAATGGAATATAACCATGGATTTCAACGATGTCGCTCGCGAAGGTGCTAACACGAAGCAGGATGCGGTCAACATTAGGACTCTTTTGGAGAGCTTCGACAGCAGTTTTAACCGCTTTTTCAAGGTCATCTTCGAATCCTTGAACAGAAGAAGATGCGTCGATTTTGATGTCAACGATTGTATATTCGCTGCCGGTTAGGTCTTCGGGGCGCTTTGCAGAGAATCCGAAGTTAGAGATAGTTTGCTGAACGATTGTGTCCGGTTGATTTAGAAGTTTAGGCATAGTATTAGTTTATTAGTTTTTTATATTCCGTCAAGAGTTATTCGATGAATCCCCAACTGCGTAGTTCCATTTCTTGTTCTTCTTTAGAAGCTCGTTGCTTATTTTCTCCAAGGTTATAGTACGTACCAACATAGCCATATCTGTCGCCAGTTTCCTTATTGAAAACTTCTGCCCGCCAATACTCTCCCAATGCATCGGTCTTCCACTCGATAGTACCGAGCGTACATTCATTTTTGTTAGCCATATGTTTTTAGTTTATTGGTTGGAAGTTTTCGTTAGTTAGTATTTCGGGTTTCGGGTTTCGGAAACACCATGGCAGACGTTCCTTTGTCCTGATAACTACGTAAGGAGTTATGATAAAATGTGGGGCACGCATTGACTTACGGCGATATGGAACACCAAATTTATTGTATCCGTATTCGTAATTCATATTAAAAGTCCGTGGTTTTTGCAATACGCATTCCCTTTGGCATCGAAAAGATTTCGTATAGTGTCATTTTAATTTTAGGTGAATTGATTGAATCATATGAGACGCAAAGGAATCGGGTTCAACCGAAAATTCTGTAGGGTTCATTCCAAACGGTATAGAATATTTTTCAAGTTCGTCTGCTAGAACTTTCAATTGACAATATTCTGCTTGGCTATCGCCTTCAATTATTAATCCTTTATCACCGGGCCAGAATCTCATATTAAAAATCCGTGGTTTTTGCAATGCGCATGCCCTTGGCGACAAGCTCTTTAACGAACGAGTCGGCCATATCAGCAAACATAGTGCTCCCCGGAAGGTCGCCTACGGGACTCGAAGCGTCCTCAAGAAGAACGAACTTCTTAACGTGCTCGTCACCAAACTCTGCGGCGATGTCGCGAACAGAATTAGCAACGCAGTGACTCAACGCCTCACCAGCAATCCAAATTTCATCAGCGGTTTGAAGACGATTAATAAAGCTCGTGTTCAAATCGGTGCTGGGGTCTTCGGGGTCGATGACATCAGCCTTGACGACCGAATAGTGCTCTGTAAAAGGATTACTGCCTTTAGTAACATAATCCACCATCGCGAACTGGTCCTGCCACTCACGAAGCGCGGGCTGGAGAATTGGGTGGATACGATGACCGTCCGTACCAATAAGGCAATGCGGGGGCCAAATAACGAGAACATAACGCTGCCCTGCCGCGAGAGCGTTAACGTATGCGACTTGGCGAGTCTGCCAAGCGGGATTGAATGCACGCCACTTAGGAGCGGTGCCCGTAACGTCCGCTACGGTAATCATGGTGAAAGGGTCAGGGTGCTTACCTGCTGCGTCCACCCAACAAATAGGGTGCGCGATGTGGACAGGTTGGTGAGAATCGAGAGTGACGCGAATATCGTCAATACGGTCCTTGTTACGGCTGATTAGCTTCGCAAGACGTTCGAGGTCTTTCTCGGCTCCTCCTACGTAGAGAGCACCTTTAGGGTCGCAGAAGTCGAACTGCGGGTCAATAATGAGCAACTGAATATTTTTCATATACGCTTATTTTTAGTGGTTTTTTGAACTTTGTCCAGACAAAAATCGTTTTGCGGTGTAAAATTGTTTATGCAACGCAAATACTATCAATGGACGGACGACGAACTAAGTTTACTAACGCGGCTGTATCCGACAGCCGATAAACGGTTTCTAATTGCAAACCTACGAAATCGCAAATGGTCCGCAATACAGAAAAAGGCACAAAAGCTTGAACTCGCTCGTGAGATTGAGAAGTATAATGATATGTCTGAACTTTTGAAAGAAACTGTAGAGGCATATTATTGGTTGGGATTTTTGATGGCAGACGGAAGTTTTACGAAGAACAGGATTTCTTTAGCTATATCAGGCGATGATTTAGACCATCTTAAACGCTTTAGAGAATTTGTCAAGTCCACAAATACGCTTTCCAAAGTCGGCAACAATTACTACCGCCTCAAATGTACTGACGGCTCAATCGTTAGAGCGCTTCGAGAAAAATTTAATATACATAATAATAAAACGCACAACCCCTGTACGCTTTCAGGAATATCAAATCCAGATTTAATGTTTGCTCTATTCATTGGGTTCTTCGACGGGGATGGAAGTCTTTATAAGAATAAAAAATGGAATAGTTTTTCTTTATATATAGTAGGCCATCCTGCGTGGCTCGAAAACTTTCAAAGCTTCGGAGAGTTTCTACAACAATACCTATCAAAATCTCTTAAATGTCGTCACTGCTGGATAGCTAATAAAACCACATCTGTTCCTCAGAACCCCGAAAAGAAAACTTATAGGCTAGCCCATTTTTCGATTACAAATCGCCAGTTCATCGAGGCAATCAAGCGGCGTGCTGACGAATTGGGACTTCCTTATCTCCAGAGAAAATTAGGGGTTCTACAAGAGCGCTAAAAAAGATTCCTTAAAGCATAAATTCTGTCCCGAATCTCCGTAACAACGGTAAATGTTCAGGAGCTATATCTTCAATAGTTAGTTCATGTGGCTTAAACCATTTAGCTTCCGCTATATCGTCTTGAGCTATCACGGTGCCGCTTTTGTATTTAGCGTGAAAGAATAGAGTCTTGATTTTATCTGTATCATCCCTATATCTCCAATCATCAATAAGAAAACTTCCTAGATATTTCGGTTCATAAATTTCTATTCCTAGTTCTTCTTTAACCTCACGGATTGCATCTTCTTCGAAACAGATAGATTCTGGTTCTGAAAACCCTCCACAGAATCTCCATACCTTTGAATCCGGTTTGCGGACCATCAGCATATCGAAATTATCGTTCGTAATTGCAGTATCAACAGTCGCCCATGTCTTAGGGTATTGGTCATAAGCACCAGAGATACGTCCAGCACGGAAGTCATCGCTAAAATTCTTTCGATTCAGAACGCGCTCACGCATTTCGGTGCCTGTTTCAGTAATGCGTGACTCCAAAGCCTCCGCATGAAATGCCCCTTTATAAGACTTTACAAAAGAATCCCGCGAGCCATATAGGATTGTGTTATTCTGATACGCATCAGGAATAGCTTCTTGAATAGCTTTGTCCAGATTGCGGTTCCAAGTTTCATCGTTGCCAACGTCCATCAGCGGCACAACCCTCAAATCTGCATGAGGATATTCCTCCTGAATCATTTGTCGCCGCATTTCAAATGTCAATGCATTCTTACGAGCGAGACGCTTAGGAGAACATCCAAGCACGACGAGTACCATCTGATGTTTATCGAATACCCTATTGAACAAATCTAAGTGCCCCGCTGTCATGCGATGTACCTGAAATCTTCCGACTATAACTCCGTATGTATTTAGGTTTGTCATTGAGTGCATATTAATTCGACCGAATCTACTAAAAATCCCTCTGGTAAAAATTCAGGATTCAACTTTAAGAACGCTACACGATAAATTTCCTTAATGCCTTGAACGCCACCGTTCTCTATAATATACCTTGCGCCCCATTCAGCTTTTGCCGCCTTAACGGATTTCTTTTGCGCTGCACGCAATTCCATAATTAATTCCTTGAGTCTCTTAAAGGAATCTGGAGGCGTTGATAAAGATTGAAGAAAAGCTCCGTATAATCCCAACTCTTCTGATGTCAACGACTCTATAACTGCTTGAGTAATAAGGTTTTGAGCGTTTAAAACATTAGCTAATTTAAAAAGTAGTTTATTTTTATCGTGGTGCCTGACTTGGGCCTCACGTACTGCTGCTTGAAGACCTTTCTCATAAAATGGGCGGCAGGTTTTCTCGGCTTCTAAGTGATGCTTCTCGCACAATAGGACACACCATTGGCGTGTATGGTCTTTATCTTCCTTCGGGAAGAATCGCTTAACCGCAACAGGTATTACGTGATGAACGGTAAGATTCTCCTTCGTCGCACACATTACACATTGCGTAGGAAGAACTGTTTGAAGAAACTTATTCGAGGAATTTTTCTTCGGCTCGAATGTCAATTGGATACGCTCATTGTAAACTCCATCGGGACCAAGCGAATTAGCCAAACCCCTATCCAAATACCATTTCGCCCTTCTGGACGAAATGGTAGTTAGAGGATTTAGATTCGGGTCGAGGAGAAGTATGTTTGCATAGTATTCTCCAACGAAGGACTGCAATGAAGTTTTTGCGGCCATTACCGACTTACGGTGGACCGAGAAAAGACATCGCTATTAACAGCGACCTTATATAATGCGGTAGGAAGGATGTCAGCAATTTCCTTACAGGTGATGCTGTATCCCTTGAGACGGCTCTGAATCTGCTTTAGAGTCGGACAGATACCGTCAGCAAGCTTATTGTTAACGTAGCTTATTACCTTGCTGGCAATTTCGGTGCAAAACGGAGGAGCGCTGACCTGTGCGGTATAGGTTGTAGGAACAGGAGTCGCAACGGGAGTCGCAACGGGAGTCGCAACGGGAGTCGCAACGGGAGTCGCAACGGGAGTCGCAACGGGAGTCGCGGAGTAGGAAGAATCAGCGGTTTTCGGGCGATACAGAGCGTAGCCACGAGAATTGTCACGCTCGTAATTCGGAACGCTGCCGAAAGAAGCTCGCACGTATCCCCGGACAGTATTGTGGTCGATACGATAAGTATTCGGAATACCATCAACATCCACTCTGGAAAGGTCAATAATTCCCAATTCCCCTGAATTTACGAGGGTACGAAGTTCCCGCGTAACATCATGTGCGGAAAATTCTTTTTGTGCGGTGGTGAAAGCCTGTACGGTGACGGCTACGGCGGCTGCTAATGGTAGTTGTTTCATATGTAGTTTCAGTTTAAGTTTATTTTTCGGAGAGTCAAGAGTTTTTATTCAAACTCCACAAGATATTTAAGGTCGAAGCGGTCGTTGTTATAAACAATAATCTCATCATTACGAACCCCCGACTTACCAGACTTCGCCCATGTCGAATCGAAGCCACTCTTCGGAAGGTGCTCATAAGAACCTGCTGGCACGTAATATTTACCAAGCGAAACAGGGCATAAGAACATAAAACAATTCTTTTCAGTTTTGCCGTCCCAATAGCCATAACTATAGTTAAGGCTCTTGGTGCTATCAATCGCAAAGTAAACGCCATTTCCAAACATTTTACCAGCAATTCGCGCTGTGCTAGGAGGAGAAACTTTCAAACCTGACTTGAGAATACTCAAAAGGTTCGCTTGTTTAGTTCCGTGCCATAGCTCCATTTCAGTACCAACCTTGCGACCGATTTCGTAGGCTTTCTGTTGGCTTTCAATCTGCACCAAATAGATTTCCTTTACGCGCAAATGACTGCAAACGTGTTGGTCTTTACGAGTGTCACGATACTTCTTCTCAATACGCGCCCGCTCACGAGGGTCTTCCAGCAAGCCAAGCTTGACCGAGAAAACTTTTTCGGCCACGCTCTTAGGAGCGGCAGCATTGGCGGCTGGAGTTTGCATTGCTTGATACGACGCTTCCAAAGAGTCTAAAATATCATTTTGCTTCTGAATAGATTGAATATCAGGAATGAACGTACGAACTTCCAAACGTTTCATACCAATATTCTGAGGAACGATACTAAGAAATTTACTTACCTTCGTAATGCAGTCAGCGCCATAGTCGTGCTTCTGGACATAGCCAGTAAGGTCAGCGAGAATATCACGAGCCTCAGTGATACCATCCAAAGTAACAACACCTAACGGAGTCGTAAACAAACCAGACGAACTATTGAAAGAAATCTGCGTAGCTTTAGTAATTTGATGGACGTTCGCTTCGACCAGACGCTTAATAAGCTTCGTCAAAAGCGGGGACGAGGTTTGGATTTGTTCCAAGGCTAGTTGGTGCAAATCTTGCTTGCCGGGAGTGACGACTTGTACTCCGCTCGTTGCAACGGTACGAAGGTCTGTGTAGCCCTTTTTACGCTTTGAAGCCACGAGCTTGTCGAAGTCATGTTTGCCACTTCCCCTACAAGTGTTGGAAACGGTTGTGACGCCGACCCTGCCATTCTCGCTCGTAATGGAACCATCATCATGCAAGAACCCCGTCCAATGTTTATTGTGATTGGAGCTAATATCTGCCATGATTAGGCGCACTGTTTCAATGATAGGCATGAGAGTAGTTTTAGCAGAATTTTGAGTTGTGTCAACAAATATTATGCCGGATATGAAATCGCGTGCATCGCCTTCCACTGAGTAATCATAGCGAATGCGAACTCTTCCAACGATACGCTGCCATCAAGTATGTGACTGCGGAGTTGAGGATTACGCCTCATATTGCCATCAATGATTTGTTTAATATCTTGTTCGAGCGATTGTGTTTTATTCATATTTTTAGAAGTTGTGTTCGCAATTAGGATTCAAACACGTATATCCTTTTTCCTCCGTCCATGAAATACGATGTAAACACTTAGCGCACACAATGTCAGGATGATACATCAACTCAGTCTTCATTTTACCATGCCATAGCGAACGATATTCTTCGGCAGCGATTCTCAAGCGCTCTACTTCTGCTTGTACACTTTCCCAAGCTTGGCGACTTACAGAGTTTTTTGCTATAACGCGCTCTTGTTCTAATTCTTCCAGTAGTTTAAAATATTCGTCGCGGTAGAAGTTCTTATTGCTGAGTAACGTGATTATTTCACCAGTAAGACGCGTACCGTCATCCTTTACTTCTCCCTCTAGTAACCCCTTATAAAGGGCTTGGCTGAGTTGGCGTATACGTGCCAATTCTTTTTCAGGATTAATTTCCATTTTCAATTTTCTTTAACACTTGACACGATTCAACTTCATAACCTTTAAAGAAGTCTTCGTCCAAACGAACACCATTACTCTCAATCTTTTTATAAATTGCTGTAGGAATCATAATTTCAGAAGGTATTCCTGCTGGTCGTGAATATTCGTGAGGGACACCTTTACCACGATTACGTTTTAATACAACGGTCCAATAGTGCTTGATGTAAGCTTGGCAATCTTCTAAAGATTTATGCAGCGTTGCACCATCAGGGCGCATACCCCACCCTTCTTCTGACTCTTCCCAATACTGTATGATTGCTTTTTGCATGTTACTTTTCATTAAAGTGCTTCTTTGCGTATAAACGGTCACGGTATGAAGAAGATTTTTTTAACTCCGTACCAATATTCAGCGGCATCCATACGAATCGCATTTGGCGCAGCGCCTTTGTGACAAATAATTGCGGCTAAATGGTCAACAGAAAGATTACGAAAAGGAACCCATTTTAACGGCTTATTACCACTTTTACCGTACGTTCCCCACAAAAGCTTTTCGCGAATTTCTTTTAGTGTATTTGAGGATGTTAAGGAATAATCAACGATTTTATTATACGGCAAAAGAAATGAAGCGCGTAAATAATCAGTTCCCCCGTCGATAAAATGTTCCTCGCTTCCTACAGTGAATGCAACAAAATCGTGACGATTTGCAGAAACGTAATAGGTGCGTTGCGATGGTACGTAAACGGCATTTTGAATGATGTCTGACATGATTATGAGTGTATATACTTTTATAAATCTGTCAACAAAAAAAGGCGTCCCCAAAGAGGACACCTTTTTCTGCGTGCTAGCCGATAAACCAACGCCAATCTTGCTGACGAATCTCGGTAATGAGCGCGGAGATTGGAACGGGCATCGGAGCCTTGGGTTGACGAATTAACTTCAATCCAACTTCCTCATTGAGGCGGTTGCCTTTATCGTGGTTGATTCCTGCTTCGCACGTAACCATGTTCGTCCAAACGTCAGGCGAACCAGCGCGACCTTCGCGCTTCCATACGTCTCTAGGAATAATATGGTCAACGGTAGCGGTATCGCGTGTTAACTTCTTTCCTGAGTATTGACACACAAGACCGTCTCGCTCGTGAATTGCTGAATTTGAAAGACGCTTCTGCTTCTTAGGCATACGCGTACAGTTTACAGCGACTACAACAGTAGGAGCGCGAATCACCTTTCCGTGGGCACACTTGATAACATTATCAAAGGGACGAATAGGAAGTTCCATCCACTCCTTTAGAGAAACCGCACGCATATTCTGCGGGCGCTCAAAAGTGTAAACATCATCTTCTAGCTGAGGATATTCGATGTCAACAGCTTGTGCGGCCATATCAGCGCCGTTTTCGGTGCTATGCATAGCGCAGATAGCCTGCTTAACAGACTTGTATCCAATCACTTGCCACGCTTTGTTCAAGCAGAGGACGATAGGTTTATCGAGAACGGATTCTTGCATATTTTTGTGTTTCTATGTGTCCATATTAGCGGCCTTTCTTTCTGTGTCAATGGTTTTTTATCTAAATCTCCATGCCGCATAACAATACGGACGCCAGAATTCATTTTCAACCATATCAAAACGTCCTGAAAAACGCTCTACCCATTTATCGGATTCGTTTAGAATCTGAATCAATCCGTATTTTTTACAAAAATCCCTTACCTGTTTTTCAACGCGATACTCTCGAAGGATGCTTAACGAAAAATAGGGTTTTCGAGTTTCAATCATTACGTGAAAACATTCGTGCAGCAAAGAATGAAGCATCGCCGCTTTTTTATTTCTTTTAATAAGGATAGGCAAGATATTATCACCTACCATTCCTCCCCATTGAGAAGCGCTAATGTCCCTTTTTATGTAAATAGGACATTGATTTTTCCACCCTATTAGGCTTAAAAGTTCTTTAGCGTTCATTATTTATCTTCACTTATACAAGCATACTAATGGGTTTTTATTTTTGTCTGAACTTGGGCGCGAATGTCGGCAGATGTTCACCTACCAAAATTGCATCCGCTTTAGGGAATACGTCGATTTTGTTTTTTATGTTGCTTGCTTGGCAGGTCCATAAGCCTAAAGCCTTCATAATGTCAAATCGAAACTCGTAATTTCCGAAATCCATCATCATACCATTCCATAGTTGCCTACGGTTACAAACACATTTTAACGAATCGTCAAGACCTATAAACTCTTCGAAACAGTCCTCTTCGTTCAACTCTATTAAACATTTGGAAGCGTATTCCTTCGGAGGTATTCTATTAACAACTAAACAATAATCTGCGCCCGCATCAAAGCTAGATTTTAATTTTGTATCCGTAAGATGATAGCCCTTCGCAAGGATTGGCTTCGTAGTAAGTTTACGAGCTTGCTTTAAAAGATGCGTACTTCCACCCCACCGACTATCGACATGAATAGAAATCCAGTCGCCATATTCATTAGCGATTTCAAATAGTTCGTCCCAAGACTTCTTAGACTCGAAACCGTAGGGAGATAGAGTTTTTACTTCTGCAATAAATATCATACTTAGATGTAGGGGTTAGCCATGATAGATTCCATTGTCCCCGTTGGCATGTCATCAAGAGTCTTTACAAAGCCACGTAACAATCTAAATGAATTAGGTATATACTCGTCTGGAATATCGTCGGTGTTTGCAATAAGGACTTTCGCTATTTTAGCTGCATCAGCAGCGACCTTATGCGTTCGCTTCATATGAATATCGTGGCTCTTTGGCGTCCACGGTTTACCTAACCAGTCGTTGACAAGAATCTTTGAAAATAATTGAAACGTCATTATAAATTCTTCTTCATCGTCCGACCCAAACCATGTATCATCACCGTTATTAACACTATATGTTAATAAAGAAAACCTTTTGTCTGCGGGCGTCCGCGCACCAAATAATGGATGAAGAGAAGTTACATTAACAGAGTGCTTCAAAAGAATATCCGTGCTTGGTTTCTGAACGCTGCAAACATTAACTAGATGCTTACCAGAGTTTTTCTGCCCCACTTCATCATAAGCTGAAATAGGCACCGCTAAGATAACAGAACCAGCATCATCTACAACATTGAATCCATAGTTAGGAAGCTCCCGCTTTAAGAAGCTGCCAAATGAACCGTCGCCTACTATCTGGATTTTCATAATTATTTCTTGGCGCGGAAGATTACTTTTTGTGCAATCTCGTACGCAAACACCATATCCTGATTATAATGAGTAATCGTGAAGTCCACGATTCTATTAATCTGAGCCTCGGTACATGCAATTCTTACTGGAATCATACGTTCAGCGACCAATTCTTTATTCTCTGGATTTATCCACTGGCCGCGAGCGACTCCCATAAGCGTGAGGCCACCGGAAATTTTTCGCACCACTTTGTCCCATTCTTGATGGTGCCTTTTCCTGACAGGCTTTCCGTTTCTTACGCAGGGGACGAGTATTTCCCACAGAGTTGTCTTTTTCATATCTCTTATTAACGCGAGCGTGTTCTTCTGGTGTAAACTGTTCCTCGAAAACACGATATACTTCTTTCATCGCGTTGTCTATTTTAGTTTGATAGCGTGCTATATTTATGATTGTTTCGATTGCATTAGCTCCGGGTTTATAATCGGCGGGAGGAAGAAAACCAATAGTATCCCAATGAAGACGCGTTAGCCTAGCTTTCTCGTTATCAACGCAATAACGAATCAGCATTAAGGAATCAGATGAAAGAGTTTTAATGCCCATTATTTATCTTCTACTTGTACAAGCATTTCAATAAAATTTTGCATGATTTCTTCGGCGGTTTCGGCATAACAATGCTGATTCAACCTAAGCCTGCATACTCCCCCTCGGCTGCTGTAAGTATATTCATAAACATCAAAAAGCATACCTTTAGAAAAAGTATATTCAAGTTTTGAGCCAAATGATATTTTAAATTCTGCATGTCCGTACGAATAGCATGGGGATTTACCTGCCACGGAGCCTCTATAAATAGATTGAAATTCCCTTAATAATTTATGAAGAGGCTCGAATTCAGTTTCTTTTTTTCTATTGTGTTTCTCTATTAAAATTTGTTGTTTTAGCCTTTTCGATTCAAGCTTATTACGCATCGTTTCCAAGGATTCCGGTATGGAAACAAAAGGAATACGAATCTCTTCGGGTTCAGGTTTTGAAAATAGGAATTTAAACATAATTTGAAAATACAATGTTTTCCTCGGGAGTCAAGCTTTTATTGCTCCCAAGGGAAGACCTTGAAGGGTACGGGTTTAGTTTTGATTGGCGAAACGTTCTTGAGATTTCCAATAGTAATATGGAATGGGCAACGAGGACGAGGAGGCAAGCCAAGCTCTACGCGAATTTCTTCAAGACGAGGGCATTTCACCACAAGCCAAAAATAAATATCGCTGCTACGAATCTCCGGGTCATACTCAAAAGGAATCACTTCCCCTTGATATTTTCGCCAAACAGATTCGTTCTTAGGGCGCTCGTATTTGCATACGGTGACGTGAGCTTGCCAGATTGGGGTGTTCAAATTAACACGCAATTCACGCCGCACCCAAGCTTGATAATATTGAATTATCGAGTCGGGCGCGGTCAGCTTGCACGCCCACGAAACTTCCTTGCGAGCCTTGAAATTAGCCCGCATAGGAGTTGGGTTGTAGATGAGTTTTCCGGTTGCGTTGAACATCCCTCGACTGTAGAGGTTTTTATAGGGAAGTCAAGGGATTTTCTTATGGTATACTCGTCCATGTTCGTCTGCTCGACCCACCCCTTATCCTCAAGCTCCATTAGACCCTCTTGCACACCGTACAAGCGGTCGGGTTGGTCTTCACGCTCTGCTGCCAATCCAGTATTTTCCATACAGCGGCCAACGAATTTGAAAGCGTCCGAAATATCAATATACTGTCCGTCGTCATTAGAGTACATAGCTAGTACCATCTTAGCATTCTCGGAAAGGGTATCGTACTCTTCTTGGGTCGCTTTAATCATAAGACGTAGATTTATTTTTCCTGATAGTAAATATCACAATAGAATACCAAGTCGCAGTAATCTATCTTTGCAGGCGGAACTTCGGGAATATTTAGGTCATATATTTCGCCCTTATACTTTTCATAGCTCTCATAAGAATGACGCAGTACATGACGATAAACAGTCACGTTCTTGTCTCGCGACCACTCTACGATAGCATTTAAAACATCATTACAACCATCTGTTGGCGCACCACTTAAAAGCCAATATCCGTGCGGTATTTTCTCGGCACGTTTAATTTCGATTGTGTCTTTATTCATTTCTTGCTCCTGAATTCAGCATAATTCTTCAACAACCCATTAATATTGTCTGCTCCGCATGGGTTCTTCGTGTGGCATTGCCACTTAGGAGGGTCTAAATCATGGTCTATACAATACTCTATAAGCCACTTCGCGCAACACATTCCTGTTTTTTCAGTAATGTTGTCATAATTGAATTGTGTATAGTTTGACTTTGCGCCTTCTTGATAATGCTCGTCAGCAAGGTCATGGTCAAACGAAATAAACTCAGGAAGGCCCATCGCTTCAATGGTACTTACGAAATCTTCGAAATTGCGTGCGACCACCCACATACCCTCGGGGAATGTTACCCAAGTAGTTTTGTCCATGGGACGTTCATCATCTAAGAAAATATTGTATGATAACATATTATTGAATTTTACTCCTAAGTAAAGCAACCTTCGAAGGGTCCAGATTAAAACAATCGGAACTTATACCTGTCGCAACTAAGAAATCATCAACCCATGGTAGGTACTGCTCAATATTGTCAGGCGTAATACCACTTGCGATTCCAATATGAGCGCGTAAGAATGCACCTTCGTAAATTTTTTTAATCTTATCTAACTCCGCAGCAATGCCTGTTCCATCGCCACTAGTCGTAACGACATCCATGAAATGCGCAGCTATATTTGCGCCCTGTAATAGATTTTTAACAGGCTTTTGGTACTTGAATGCGAAGCCTCCAAAATATTCTCCGCGCCATCCTGAGTTGATACGAACACGGTCATATAATTCCGCTCGTAGAGAATCGAATGTTCCGTCTTCGTTCTCTTCAATTCCGCCATCGTCGCACCATAAACCCTGTACCCATGCAGGAACTTTAGTGAAAGCTTTTCCTGTCGGCAGGTCGAGCATATTGATACCTATCCAAAGGTCGGGATATTTCTGGTGTACCGCTTCCGCAATTTCTAAAAGCGTCGTAAACTTACGAGTATGATGAATAAGAAAAACACCATCAGCTTTCGCATCAACGGAAATTTGTATATTCTTCATAACTTGAAGAACGTCTTGAATATGAATTACTACGAAGAATCTTTTCATGGGTTATATATGTATCCCCTATCTTCTCCATCCTCAATCAGACGGATGCTGCAATTCTTGGGATTTGGTTCTTTTTCAAACCATTCAGGAGATAGGTGCAACCATTGCATTACAAATGCCCTAATACTCAAACCATGGGCGACCACCACGATTGTATTAATATCATGCTTCTTAGCGTCACGGTGAAACGTGCCGAAACACTGATGGACTCGTAATGCTACATCGAAGCGACTCTCACCCAATGGCATACGCGCCCAAAACCTACCCTCGAAGTCTTCCTGCTTTTTGTAATGAGCGTACTCATTTGGGTATTTATGTTGGATTTCACTAAGCTGACCTTCGTGAGACATACCATCGAACAATCCAAACTGTTGCTCAACCAGATGAATGTTCTCGCGGACATCATTAATACGGCTACATTTTGAACGTATTAGCTCGGCGGTTTGACGGGCTCGCTTATATGGGCTAACCCACATACGAATATGGTCATAGCTATTTATAAAATCTCTTGGATGGTACGGGTCATAGTTACCCCTAATCATAAAGAAGTCACGAAGAAACCGACCCGCTTCAAACGCTTGGTCTTCTCCCTTACAAGATAGACCGATAGCATGGTCCGCAGTTGTAGTGTGAACCAGTTTGTTCTGGTTAGCTTCGGACTCGCCGTGACGTACTAATAGGATTTTCATATGAGGTTGTATCCTCCGGTCTTCTTTTCCAACTCGAAGTTACGGTCGATGAAATTGATAACCTCCTGCGGGTCTATATCGCGATTGAACACGATGTTAGGACCGTGCCTATCAAGATAGACAGCTTTCAAGTTACCAAACTGCGCCAAGCCGCTTGAGGTATTCTTACCGCACTCGTGGCTACCGCACTCCACTTCGCGCTGTGAGCGAATAGGAATTGCATCAGGAGCGTCAGACTTGAGCGGAGAATGGAAGTGTACGATACAATCCATACCTTCATGCTCTCTAAATACTCTGCGTTGCGACTGCCCACCAACAGAAGGCTTCGCGCCATAAGCAATAACAGTATCGGGACCATCGGTTACGACCTTTACAAGGCCAACCTTATCCAAATCATTAAAGTTACTCTTACGGATACTGGTAAGGAATGTATTATCGTTTACCTTGACAGCGAAGTGTCCGACCGTAGAGTTATTGAATGGCTTGTAAGCCCTTCGTGAGATACAATAATCGACTACGTTACGAAGTGACGAAGGTACTTCTGGAGAATTCCAAGGCACTGCTTCGCCAGCGACAACGGTTGACTGTGTAAACGTCAAGTGGCTACGGAGCCACGCCATTTCAACAAGGCCAGCCAAAACTTCATCTCTGTCTTGAGTTTCATGGTATGCTGCTTCCTCGGGGGTAATGACCATGTTCCAGCATGTTTTTACGTCGTTGACCAACACAAGGTTAGAGCTAGAAGTTTTAAGAAGCTTCAACCCTTTTAGGTACATTTCTTCCCTACTAGCACCACTGGTGGTCTTGAAAGATACGAGGAAAATATCTTTGCGGGTCTTACGGATACTATTTACGACCTTCGCGGTGGGGCGCAAATCCATAAGATAATTGCTATCAGAACCCAATCGAGGTTCATATTTACCGCTGTTACTTATCCCAAGAGTTCCTTCGAAATCCACCATAGCTACGTTAAAGAAAACAATCTTCGTGAGAGGATTGGCGATAACTTCTTTCACACGTTCCGCAACGTTATCATTTGTCACGAGCTTGGAACTGGCATCTGCCATTTTGGTTAAATGCAAAACAGCGGTCAAATTTCTGTATTTGACCTCTGACTCAAAAAGGTTGACAATACTCCTTGCCGTGCTTCCGAACGCTGGTGCGGCCAGAGCAAGGTGCGTACGAACATATGAGAATGTACCGCCTCCGAAAATGTGGACCTGTTTGTTGAGCTTATTCATCTGTGATATATTGTGAATTCCACTTTAGGACACTTTTTTAATTCTGCAAGCAAAAACGGTTGCAAAAGTTCTTTGTATCCAGCTTCCGAATCAGCGGGCCAGTAATCACCCCACTGCGTAAACTCCGCTCCTCTCCCTCCATTCTTAGAGCCGATACGTGGAAGTGCCACGCTATGAACAGGTAGCCGACCATCCGTTATAGAATTTATCAGATTCCGTATGGAAATCTTAGCCCACGGCAAACGAATCCGATGGCGAAAATTGTTTTTTACAGCTAAATTTGCTAGGTAATATTCGCCCTCTTTGTAAATCCAACAGTCACCAACCGCTATTTCTCCTTCGTTACAAAGCCTTTTGTACTCTTTGTACATTTGTGGATGCCTGTTCTTAAATTCTAAAGCAATACCCGCGCCCATCGCGCCAACACAATTAATTGTATTAACATAGCAATCATGTTGGTGTTCGAACATATCTCCGTTAACAAATCTGACCATGTTTCCTCCCGTATGATGCTTTCAGAGCGGCGACGATATGAGGCTTCGGCAGACCTGTTTCGTAAAAGTCTTTAGGCAGCTTCGCTCCGTATATTTCGTGCAAAGCTAAAGCGATAGAGGGGCTGCGAGAAACGCCTGCGCTACAGTGAACGACAAACCTATCAACGCCAATCGCTATACAATTATCAACGAAACTGATAATTTCATCAGCGTCCGCATCACTAATTGCTTTCACAGTCTTTCCGCGTACCGCTCCATAGAGTTCCTCATCTGGATATGTAAAACTCTTCTCTTCCTCCATAAACATACAACGTAGAAAAGGAATTTTACGATATTCAATATTGAGATGTTCGAGCTTCAAAGGAAGCCCATCGAACCAAGCATAACAAGAAATAATTGCAGACGTATCTGAAATAACGCTGCTGAACGCAGGGTCTTCAAGTACGTATCTAGGTAATGCGATGGTTTTTAAACTCATAAGGTGTTAGTTCTTTTAAATCAGCAGCCGTAGCCGCGTTCCTGCTTTATCCCTACATTTGACTGAACTTCTTTCGAAGCCCGCAGTTTGCCAACACTGCCGCCTCAACCCGATTCGCATTTAGGACGATTACTATTGAATCTGTTTGAGTTGAACCTAACTTGTAGTATTAGCGAGCATCCCGGTTTATCCACTGTAACGTATTACAGCAACCTCTACGTCAGCTTTGTTAATGACTGATTTCGGCCCGTTTGCATTTATGCTCTCCTATCGTCTCGTCTGGTTACGCGAACTTTCTCACCTTACAGGGCTCTCAGTTTCGTACGGACAACTGGTAACTGCAATGCGCGTAGAGTCGCTTACTGATTTAAAAGAACTATCACTACTTTACAATGGTTTCTAAATTTGTCAACAGATTTTTTAATTCATCCATCGTCATAGGCTTTTCGAACGCTGGCTCACCATCTTCAATCCTCTGCACCGTTCTGTCCAATTCGCTATTGAGAAATTTCAGCATCCACTTGCGGTCAAACGTTTTATCGACCATTCCTTTTACCAGAAAACCTAGCAATTCAGGCTCGACGCCACAATTTTCTATGGTCAGTTTGCGTTTCTTCATCGCTCCCTTAAAATCGTTCAAGAGGATGTTGGAGATTGGTTTAGCGTAGCTATTCATCAAGTTCTTTTCTAGCCGCTTCCTCAGCTTTGGCACGAGTAGAACCTATTAAAGCATACAGGTCATTAGGGTAAAATCCTTCATCTACCGGCTTGTTACGATGAAAATCCTCAGCTTTATCATGGTGTTTTGGACAAAGTGTTATCCCGTTTTCCTTAACGTAACCTCCTCCAAATATTTCATTTCGGTCTGTAATATGGTGAACTTCCAAATTTTGGCATTCAGTAATAGGCACCATACAAATTTTACATTTGTGTCCATCACGTTCGTAAACGTGTTTACGAAATCTTTCTCTGATTTGTCGCTTTGATAATTTCCACGCCATATTGGTGCTTCGTTAGGAATTCGAATCCTAATTCTGAGTTTTAGAGACTCGTGTATTACCGATTATACGAACGAAGCATTAACTTCTGCAAGTTTTACAGGTATTTTTATTTTTGTCAAGGTAAACTTTTTCGACAAAAGCGTACGTACCTTCAATCAACTGTAACCCCTTAATCATCCCAAACGGAAACCAGCGCCACGAATTATGTTTGTGCTTTTCAATCCACTGAGGCTCCTCGCCGGGATGTAATTCTAAATGAAACAAAACACAACTCTCGCAATCCGTATCGTAGATGTTATTGCCAAGTTCATTAAGGCGAGCGGGATGCGGCGTAAGACCAGTCTCTTCTTTCAATTCTCGCAAAGCAATTTGCAGATGCGTTTCCTCTGGAGAATCCTCGCGACCACCGGGATACTGCCAATAACCACTAAACATTTCAGTATTCGTGCGCTGAGACAAACAAAATAGACCTCCTCGGGTGAGGATTACAGCGGCAGTTTTTCCTAGGCGGCGTTTCATTTTCTCGACTGTACTATTTTTTATCCGAACGTCAAGCGTTAATATTTTAGATTTAAATTAATATTGTCAAAACGTAATTTGAAATACAGCCACGCATTCGCAAGCATATCCATAAAATACGATATAGCGGCGATTGTCCATACTCCGTGCGATAAAGCGTCAACAGACAGCATACTAAATATCATTAGGTTGCCAAGAGCGAAAGCTAAACCTGCCATATACTTCTTGAATAAGATATTCAACACACCTAATACTGTCATACTTAGTGCTATTAGGCCAAAAGATATTCTATAGTTGCCATTAAGCATCAAAGCTATTGGGTTGTCCCCATAGAATCTAAGATGAAAAAATAAAATACCAATGCTCAAAAGCAACATTTTAATCGTATAAAAAGCTCTTAGAGAGTAATACGGACTTTTTACAAAGATATTATACAGTTTTGTGCTCATTAGCTTTTTGGGAATAGACTTCATTAATGTCTGTTGAAGTACCTATCCATTGTACTATTCTACCTTGACTATCGAATCTTGGCAATACTCTTATTAAAAACCAACGATATTCTCCATCTGAAACTTTTTTAAACCTCGTAACAGTATCAAAAGGAAGACCTTTACTGATTGAGTTTCTCCATTCCGAAGTAATCTTAGGAACATCATCAGGATAAACAGCTTTAACCCATCCGTCGCCGCGAGCTTGGTCAACATTAATACCAGTATAGTCAAACCATCTTTGATTACAGTAATCAATATCTCCAGAGGGGCTAGCTGTCCAAACAATTTGGGGCATATAATCAGCTAAAAACTTGTAATGAACGAGATACTCCTCGTTCTCTTTACGAAGACGCTCTAGCATCTTTTCTTTTTCAGCAATGAGTGTACGATGTTTTTCAATCTCATTTTTATATTCATCTTCTTTACGCTCAAGTTCATGCCTTATTTCCTCACGATAGTCAGAACTTTCTTTCATAAACGCAGAGAAATCATCGACGCGTTGTTTCTTACGGCTAACTAATAAACTACCAATTACAGTAACAATAGCTGTTACGGCTGAATATGCAAATGTATGCCAATCCTCGGGATTTGATTGCCGCGCCGATTCCGAAAGGCTAGAAGCTGCTTCTGCTAAAATATTAATATGCAACATATTATCTTAAAAGCATCTTATCGTATGGTATTCGAAATGTTAACCAACAAACTACGAACATTTCAAATAAGAAGTTTGTAGCGTCCATGTATTGACCTGACGCGACATGAGTAAAACCTAGATACCCATAAAGAAAAACATTTAAAGCAGCAAAATAAAAGCTTGCCCAAAAGCTCTCAATAAGAACAGAGATTAGACCAAGAAACCCTAAAATTAAAAAGCAAAAAGGCCAAACTCCTTGAGATAAGAAATTTAATGTAGGGTTGGGTACGAGGACTCCGAATAGGAGTTGTATCCCCCACATAATCGTACGTAGCGCGTAAATTAATTGTACGCACGCTGGGCCACTTTCAAGAAGAGTGTGGCGTAGGGATTTCAAAATGGTCAAGCGCATACCAACTTTTACACTTATACCACTAAGAAATTTGAATTTTATTACTTTTCTATAAATGAGCTATCGTCAAACACCGAAGATTTTTCGTCTTCGTTTTTTGTAGCTACGTCTTCTGATTCAGGTTTATAAATGTCGAAACCCATAAGTTGACGCTGACCTTCTTCATTAGGTTCAGAAGTCATAATACAAATACGATGGCCTAAAGCCGCCTCTATGACACCATTAATTAATCCAATTAAACCCAATGTATATTCTTCCTTACCATCGACATCTTGGGTTATTACTTGAATAGTGGGGTGATTAGCAAGGTCTTCATTGCAGGTGGTATAGACATTAAATAATGTCCAAATTGCTTTGGGGTCCGCTTTGAATGCAGCGTTAAGGGATTCTATGGCGTTACGTACTTGTTCTTCGGGATTATTCATAAATTAAAAATAGAACTTAGAGTGAAAGGACAGCTTTACGTTGCCATCGCACTGTTTCGGCTCGTTCAGTTAAATCAATAACCTACTTATCTCACCGAATAAGCGTCATATCTATAGGACGCTGTATCTGTTGCACTCTAAGTTCATGGGCGGCTATAGCCGCAAATTGTTTACCCGTTGTTTACACCGCTAGGTATAGAAACGGGAGCTACTCCTGATGGCTGATTAATTGTTTCCGCTGTCTGCTTATTACGCGCTTCTACTAAAGCAATTACTTCGGGTGGCGAAGTAGCTTCTGCACCATTAAGGGACAATAAAGCTTGTTCTTGAAGGATGTTTGGTGCTGCTCCAATTTTAGTTGCTGCGGGCAACGAGGCTTGTTTCTTTAGTTTCTCGAACTCAGCTTCCAATTCTTGAATAAACGTTTCTTTGGGAGCGGTAGGCTCATTCTTAACAGCTTCATACCGAGTACGCTGGTGAATGACTTCTTGTTCGAGCTTTTCGAGTTCTAGCGCTAACGAGTGTGCTGCGCTCTTGACTTCACTTAGGAAGCCTTGTACTTTTTGTGTTAGAGGTAGTGACATATGATTGGGTATTCAATGCATTCTACGCTCTATTTTCAGTATTATCCATTTTTTATGCCAACACTGCTATATGAATTTAAAAAAGAATCTTCCTGAATAGGAAAGATATTTTGAACGCGACGTAACAGAGAGTGCCACTCTTTGCGTTCTTTCTCAATATAAGTAGTATAAGATTGGGGCTCTATTTCCCGTTTTCTTATAAAAGCCTTCATTATGGTACTCATATGTGTAGATAGGCATTATTACACTACGCTAAAAAACATGAGAACATGATTCTACTTCAAGGTGTTAGTTTTAAAATGGAGCCGATATGGGAACTTGCATCCAACATTATCTCGTTTACGAAACGAGCGCATCACTATTTATGCTTTATCGGCAAGTGCGCCCCATTGCCATACGCACGGTTAAAATTAAATTCTTGGTCCTCTACCTACTACCAATGATACTAGGAACAATACCAAAAACACTACGAACAACAGTTTTGCAATTGATGCTGCGGCTCCAGCGATTCCTACGAGTCCTAGAAGTCCAGCTAACAAAGCTATAATCAAGAATGTGAGTGCCCAACTTAACATAATAATCACCACCTTTCTTACTAACTTTTACACTAGTTTGGGAAGGCTATCAAGTTCTTTTCTCCACTCATCTATCTTGCGATAACACGCAGATACATCTAGTTCTGCATCACCGTTCGATTTAGAAGACAATTTATCCTGAATAGCTTTCTCAAACCTTGCGATATTGTCCTCAAGGTATTTGCGCTGTTTTTCAAGTTTCTTTAATTTCATATGGTAGGCACGGAGGGATTCGCGCCCTCGACTCACGAGTTAGAAGCTCGGTATGATTTCTGCTTCACCACGCGCCTAAATTCGATATTTTACCACGCCTCGATTTACACTGCGTTTCAGCATTGTGAGGGCGCGTTTTTGGATGCGGATATTGGTTTCGCGCCAATTCTACTTCTTTCAGAGAGAAGGTTGCTACTATTACAACAATCCGCAGTATTTGGTATCCATACGGGGAATCGCGCCCCGACTAAAAGTTTAGGAAACTTTTGTGCTATCTGTTACACTATACGGATAAAATTTACGGAGAATCGCGCTTTCTTGATATTCGAATTCGGCTCCATACCCGAGGGATGCTGCCCTCTTCCCGCCTCTATGGTTTCTTGACCTATGTGCAGTAAGTCTCAGCGATTCGGAAACCGGCATCGACGGCCTAGACCTTTTCCGTAAAATTTTTTAATGCTTTAATAGCACTTTCACCTTCGTAAAATCTAGCGTAAGTAAAGTAAGATAGTTCTTTTACCATCCCAATTACTCCATCGCCTTCTTCTCTAGTATCGACTCTAACAAAGTAAATAACTACTGCTTCTCGGTCGGTATATGGAGAGTTAGTATGTTTGAACCAAAAGAAATGAAGACCTTCTAATTCTTCGATGGCTTTATCGAAGTCGTACCACTTTGTAACTAATACAGCGGTATTATCAAATTCAAACTCTCGAACTTTAGTATCGACAAAATTTCCAATCAGAGACTTGTGCCATTTCATATGTAGATTCTACATTGATTAATGGTCGCGTCAACTAAATTGGTAGCCCGTTAGGGTTACGCTCCCTATTCAACAGGTTGAAAGCCTGTGGTCCTAACTATTAGACGAACGAGCCGTCTCATGCTTATCTCTATAATAATTTGGGTCGAAGTCCTTTAATTCATCAAACAAACTATACGCGCTACCGCAAAGTTTGCCGGTTTCGTGAAGGTATTGCCAGTTGATTTCAGAAAATCCAGCCGCCAGAGAAGCTTGAATGTATCTTTTTAAGAATCGTACTTTAGATACAGCCTTGTTTTCCTCAGTGGTAAGATACGATTCGTAATGGTGTTTGGTTTCAGACCATTCAGGATAATCCTTCATACATTCATCGCATCCGCCGCCGTTGCAGGAAACGTTCTTACATGCTGGACACTTTATACAAACTGTCTCGCACAATTCACAGTACGACAAAGGATATTTACCCTTCCACATTTGACGGACGCCAAAAATATTGTCCATAGTTTGGTTAAGGGTGTCAGGATTTAACATTATTTTAATTCAAAATGGTTAGGCTCGTCGGTATGAAGTATTCTTAAACAAATATTATCTAAGAAAAAGACATCATACCTTATCAGTTTTTGAAATCTTGTTAAGCTATCTTCATACCAGTTCGGACGTTTTTCTTTTATTGGAGAAGGACTCCAACAAACATTGGTTAATCTAGCGTAGTTTTCTGGACCTAATACCATTGCTACAGGGTCGCACTTAAAGGCTTTGCGATAACCTACCATAGCCTGATTTAGAGTATCGAGGTCGAACATTATGACTTCTTACTGAAATTTGCAATTCCTGTAGCCACCGACATGCCGCTACAATACATTTGACTCGTGGACAAAAACTCGTTCTTCCATGACCAGTCGTTCATAACGAACTTCGAAAAATCGTCTTCCGATAATTCAAATAGGTCGTTTGCGCTTAATTTAACCATTTGAATTGCGCGGTTGTAGTCGTCTTCGTGGCTTTCTGGAAATGGAATGTTAAAATTAAACAAAGCGTACTGTTGTTTGGAACTAAAGACTACGGGTTTAACGCTCTCTTCTAAGTTTGTTACACTTTCGAGGGTAGTTTGTAGCTCTTCCTTAACAAGAGGTAATACTGTCTTGATACGCTCTGAAAGAGTCTTCTTTACGCTCTTATAGTATCCTTTAAGGGCATTTGCAAGTAAGTCGTCGTGCGCTTTCTTATTATCAAGAAGAGCTTTTAAAAGGTCTTCGCGCTTGACCTTTACACGTTGAAAGGTTGAAAATGTTTTAAGGGCTTCGATGTCAGATAATGATGTAGGCATATCCTGATATTAGGAAGACTTGAATCATTCGTCAACTAAAAAGAAATGGCGGTTCGAGAAGGTAACGCTCCCTATACCGTATTTCAGGTATCAACTGTTTAGCAAACAGTGTTCAACACTTGTTGAAGACACGAACCAAATGGCGGTGAGCAGAGAACTCGCATCCCAAGCCTGTTTTAGAGGCTCCAGCTAGTTTCCAGCTAGCGTCCATACTTAATGGATTTACTCACCAAATGGAGGATAGCTGACGATTTGCACGCCAAACCTGTTTTAGAGGTTCGTTTGGTTTTCGAAACCAACCTCGCGCCTTGACGAGTTAACTATCCAATTGGCGGATAACGTAGGTGTCGCTCCCAAAGCCATTGCTGGCTCCCATCGCTTTCAAGGCGAGTCCGAAGGCTGCTTCGGTTCATCATCCAAAAATGGGAAAACGAACGCAACTAATGCTACCTACTTAAACGTCGGTCTCTTCTGCGCAATCTTCACGCTCATGGACACTGGTTTGTTTTCGGTTTGGACTAGCGATACCTTTACGGCTGCGTTCGTTCCCTAAAAATTATTCGGTAAATGTGATACCGTACTTCCGACCCGCCTTCTTGATACGAGACTTAACCTTCCCTAGGTCAGATGAAGAGTATTCGCTAGCATTCTTATCTTTGTTAATATAACTCCATGCTGCTCGCACTCGTTCAGCGTTATCAATCGGATACTTGAAATTTGCGGGGTCTGCGTATTGAGACTTGTTCTTTGGGTATCCTTCTGGAGGAGAGTCGTGTCCAAAGGCGCTCTTACGAGGAAGTTGACCGTTAGAAATCTGATGTTCAACGATTAAATCGGAAAGGTCGATTATTTGGTCAGTGTTTGGTCGCATATATCTTCTTTACACTAAAAGGTTGCCTAGTTACTGAATTCTTTTACTTCGGAACCCCTATCATGCCAAGGGCGTTCTTGTTTAGTGCGGAATCGTTTTCCGCACCGTAAACAATTTTCCATGACCAGTCGTTCATAACGTACTTCGAAAGGTCGTTTGCACTCAATTCCGTTCCCTCTACAATTTCACACGAATCAAATGAACCGTCAACAAAACTAATCTCGGCACGATTTTTGTCGTGAATAAAAATTGAAGACATCCCCATTTCTTCTTTAGTTATAAAATCTACAATTTGTTGTCTAGTAAATCTAATCATGGATTCATTTTGCACCACTTGACGTATGAATCAAGCTATTTTTTTGTAGATTTGACGGACTTTTTCGATGTCTTTTCGCGTCATTTCAACAGGATTAACAACAGAACTAATAGCAAACAATGCTGCTTCGGCGGTTAGTTCTTTTTCGTTCCATGATTTAATAGCATTACGAACGAATTCCACCACTTCTTTATTTTTCATATGGTCCGGTAGGTGAGATTCGCACTCACGTTGTTTACCATAAAGGTAAGGCGTTTTGAGTGCCTCGCGTCTCGCTGCTGCGCCACAACCGGAAAATGGTCCTGAAAGTGGGGATTGCACCCACGATGTTTACCGCTAGGGTAATGCGTTTTAAGTGCATCGCGTCTCGCTACTGCGCCATTTCAGGATTGGTGCCCATGCCGAGCATCGCACTCGGTCCCACAAGTTCTAAGCTTGTGCGCTCTCTCTTGGCGTACATGGGCTAAAGTAGAAATCGTAGGAGTCGAACCTACATTACCGAATCTTGTCCACCACGCTAAGTAATATTTCAAATCGGAACATCCTTTCGGAGCCTTAGCGAAGACTTCATGGAGCCGCTGTCGGGTATTGCGCCCGCTAGACAAGTTTACAAAACTCGGCTTCCTCTTAGGAACAACGGCATTAAATTAAGTAATAGGACCAGCTAATCCTGCTGGCGCTGCTGGCATTCCAGTCGAGGGACCGGGGCAATTACCAGCGGAAGGAGAAATAGCGGGTGTAGGTAACGCTGAAAGTGTGACGGGCGTTCCAATAATCATTGGGTTGCCGCAATACTGGCACTTATCTTCGTGCTTTTTATGTTTTCCTTTGTGTCCGCAGGTTGGGCAATATTGATGTGTCATATTCTCTATTACACAAAAATGGTAGGCACATCGGGATTCGCGCCCGAGATTTCACTTTCGTAGAGTGATGTGATGTCTGCTTCACTATGCGCCTAAATTACCTCTCCGTAGGACTCAGCAAGCTATAATTGCCCGCAGCAAACAGATTAGTAAAAAAATTTGAAAGCTTGCTTTTACGCCAAAGAGAAACCAAGCCTTACCAGTTACGGGGTGCCGGTTAGTTTCGGTGTTGTTCCGCTCAAGTATGGACGAGAAACGGCACCTAGTCTCACTTTTTAAGGAATTGCTGCCTCTAAGCCAACCCACTTTCAAATGGAGGACGAAGCTGGGAGTCGCACCCATTACGTTATACATCGTTGCGACCAAGTATAACGGGACACTAGTACCAACCCGCCCATTAAATGCTGCCACAGCTTGTATAGCTAAGACTACAAGCATAACTTCCCCTTAGTTAGGGCGTGTGGACTGCATGGTATCCCATGTCGGTATTGCTCCGACTACTCAGCTTTGGAAGAGCCGCGTGTATCTGTCAACACTTATGAGACAAAAAGGAGCAGCGCGTAGGGAGTTGCACCCTAACATACAGGTTGGAACCCGTCATGCTATCTATTACATCACACACTGCAAATGGAGCGGCATGTCGGTACTGGCCCGACTTTTTCTGCTTGGAAGGCAGAGACATTACCTTTATGTTAATGCCGCAAATGCGGTGCATCCAAATCTATCATGAACAATCGACTCACTAATCTTCTTTTTCTAACCGTTTTGAATGCACCGCGTAAAAGAGCTAGGTTGTAAGTTGCAGTACGTCAAGCGCACTTTACATTGCTTACACTACCATCGCTCTTGGCTCCTACCCTACGTAACGCTCGTAGCTGGTCCCGTTTAACAGACGGTCGGTTCGCACTTGCCACCCCGATAGGAATATTCAAATTAGGTCCATTCAACCCCTATAGCATCACACTCCTTAGTAAGGGGAGTAGCGCTTTCGCTGACGGCAGGTTGAACATAGGTGTACATCCTCACGCCCGTTACAAGCGGGCGCTAGTTCCACAGTGTTGCCTTCTATTTATCCTAACTTGAAATGGTCGAAGCTGGTGGTTACGCTCCACCGTTTGAAGAGTGTCATTCTTCCGTCCTACTATTGGACGAAGCCTCGATTTGCTATCAGCTAAACCGCCTCCCCTTACAATCGGGTATTTAAGTTCCCCTTTAGCTAGGGATATTTATCGGAAGTAACGCCGCTTTTTTATAACGTGATAACTGGAGCCATTGATGGGGTTTACTACCCAATTTTCACCGCTACGTGGCGGCGTGCTTTATGAATTAAACTACAATGGCAAAATGGTCGCCGTCACCGCTTTCACGGTATCTCCGTTCTCCCACGAACGGTGTTTTTATGCGTGTACAAACGCTTAAACTATCAGGCGAAAATGGTCGTCATGCACGGAGTTATACCGTGACAGCTACTAGCTTTGTAGCCTAGTTTCTCTGACGAAACCAGATGAAATTGGCCGCTAGTCAGGCGTTTGCATCCTGTTCGTCCCGTCTTCAGCGGGCGGCTTTACGATATAAGCAAACTAGCGTTATGTTTTTGGTGGACCGTTCCGGTACTGCACCGAGTTCTCAAGGCTAAGAGCCTAGAGCATCACTTTTTATGCTTACAGTCCATCAGTGAAATAATATGCCGTGACGGGAATTTATCCTTGTCGTCCATATTACGACCGTAATCGTGCCAGACACGCAATCCTTCACTAAATTGGAGCCACATAACGGTACTGCCCCGTTTTCACAGTCTTACCAAGACCGTATAATAGCTTTTATACGAATGCGGCTAATTAACTAACTTTTTGGTACTTCCGCTCGGACTTGCACCGAGACCGGGCACTCATCTAGTGCGACTCAGTTTATAAAACTGACTGTGCTGCTTTACACCACGGAAGCGTTTTTGAAATTGGTGCATCGTGCAGGCTTCGCTCCTGCGGTGGCTGTTAGGCGTCGGTTTAAAAGACCGCTTCATTCGGCTGGGCTATGAGAAACGATGCAAATGGTGTATTCGGTGGGACTCGCACCCACGGTGGATTTTACTCGTCAGGTTAAGAGCCTGTTCCAATCGCTACTCTGGACACGAATACAAATCAAAGATAGGTTTTAACTATGCCGTTTATCCCTACATAAGCGTTACGCCAATAGGCAAATCTTGTCGTAATCGGATTACTTTGAAATGGTGCAACCGTAGGGTATCGCGCCCTCTTCACGAAGTTAAAAGCCTCGCGCTCATCTACTAAAGCTTCGGATGCATAAAAATGGTACTTCGGATAGGATTTGCACCTATATATCACGGACATCAACCGTGCGCCCTGCTAGTTAGACGACCGAAGCATATCGTAGAAGACTCAGCTAGTTGTAATTACCAGCAGTATCTACGAAAAATGGTGGGCTTACGGAGAGTTGCGCTCCGATTAAACGTTTCACAAACGCTTTCCTTACTCTTAGGATATAAGCCCCATATGTTTATCGCAACCAACGCATAATTCCGATTTATGCGTTAGAGCGAATAAAACTGCGGACAGACTCAATTTTTCTTTTGTCTCCGTTAGCGTATTCAATTAAAGCTTTCGCGGTATTTGAATTCGTGCCAAAGGAAGTAATAGGAACGGCATTTGGTCTGTCGGCAATTAATGCGTCCCAAAGTTGTGCGAATCTTGTGTATTTCATAAAATTTAAATCGTCGCGACCCGATTCTCTCCAACTGACGAAGGTTAGAGAAATTCGTTCTATTTTTCAGCCTCGTTCCTTTCGGACGTATCTTGTTAGATACACCATTCGGTTCCGCTGACCTTTCGAACTCGGCTTGTGCCGTTGCTTCTCGCGTTTAAAGCAATATTCTTAGTAGTTAAGGAAGTTGTTTAAGCGAGGATTTTACTCCATCGTAAACACCTTGATTATATTTTACACTTACTGTTTAGTAAGTCAATAATTAATGGCCTGTACGGTCGGATTCGAACCGACAATCTCCAAGGCGTAATCGCTAGGTGTTTTACCGTTCAACCACGTACATGACAAATTGGAGGCGGGTATCGGAATTGCACCGATGTATAATGGGTTTGCAAGCCACGGCCTTACTACTTGGCTAACCCGCCATTAAGCAGCCAACTTCACGGAGTTGGTGGCGTCCGTACAATCGGGCGCTGGTCGCATTGCGTCCTCTGCTCTAACGATGGTATCGCATGAGGGTTACGCTCCCTCTTATGCAAGTTGAGAACCTGCTGTCCTACTATTAGACGAATGCGACATAAATGGCACCGATGACAGGACTCGCACCTGCTTTTGTACAGCTTGAAAGGCTGTTGAGTTGCTCTTACTCATCACCGGCATTGAATTTGGTAGGCGTGACAGGATTCGCACCCGCATGTCTTTCGACGGCTGCTTCTAAGGCAACTGTGTATACATTCCACCACACACCTAAATGGCTCCTGCTCGTGGTAACGCTCCACGCTAAATCTTGGTTAACAGCCAAGCGGTTGTCACTATGACGCCTCAACAGGAATAAAATGGCTCGCACTGCTGCATCCGTAGTGCAGCTACTTCCCCTAACGCGGGGATGTTTTAGATAAACTAAGTGCGAATAAATGGTCGGAAATGAAGGTTACGCTCCCTCGTTTTGTCGGTGTAAACGACCCGTTCTACTATTGAACTAATCTCCGTAATTGCGTTGGGCCATCCAGCCAACGCTGCCGTCCCTAACTGGTTGTCCCACAAGGTAACGCTCCCTGTTCTCTCGGTTCAAAGCCGAGGGTAATAACTTCTATACGATAGGACAGTAAATAATGGTGTCTCGACAGGGAATTGCACCCCGAATTCTAGTTTCGAAGACTAGCGTGATGGTCTGTTTCACTACCAAGACATTTGCGCGTTTACGGGCGCACCCGATTCTGACAACCTAGAATATCAGACGATTTTTAGGAGGCGGATACAAGGTGACTTGTACCCTCGACCAAGGATTTATCTAGTAAAAATGTGTTCGAATATAAGGAGTTGCACCCATGTATCTGCGTCTTCTGGACTTATCACTGGATAATAGAGAGACGCACGTAACTTTATCAACGTCCGATTTTCACTATTGACTAACCCATAGTTGATTATGAGTTTTCGCTCTTAGCGGCATTCATCAAATTACCAATGGTAAATGCGGTCGGCACAGAATTGTATTGTCTTACTCTATGATACTATCAAACTGGTCACGACGATTGGATTTGCACCAATAGTGTTCTGCTACTCCATATTACCGCAGCTTTATGCATCTTGGATGGCTTCGAAGGCCAACGCCTTTCTCTATCTTTTGGCTACATCGTGATTGGATGTCTCACTAGGATTCGCACCTAGACTGAATGGTTCAAGGCCACTAGTGCTGAACTGTTACACTATGAGACAATCAAATGGTCGAGCGTGTCGGATTCGCACCGCGACTCAAGCTTTTTTCGAAAGCCCGTATGTTACTGTTACAACACACGCTCGATTAAATGGTGCGCCGAGAAAGAATTTGCACTTTCACAGCTAATAGCGGGAGTTTTACAGACTCTTGGGTTCACTCGTACCCAGCCGACGCAACTAACCCTGACTGGTGCGCGGCGAGAATCAACTCGACAGAGACGCGTTCAGGGTTTTGGTTAATTATTAATAAATGATGACGTTCATATACTCAGGCTCAACCTTAGCAAGTCGGTGTGCCATGCTCGTTGTAGTATAAACATCGAAGACGTAAGCTTTTCCGTGACTTGCTTTCTTTGCTGTCACTGCTCGTCCCCTGTCCTGAATTAAGAAATGCTCACTTGGCAACACATACTTCAAAGAAGGTATGTCAATGTGAGTCTCAAATGGAAAATCGGGATGGCCCGCAACTGTCACGCCCATATGAGCGCGGCGAACTTGAGGGTCAGCTACTCGTGAACCCCACTTGTCTTCACCTACATGGTAGTAGGTAATTCGAGCTACGATTGTTCTCGGCTTATTGTATCCGAACTTGTGACGAGAAAACCAACTGGATGCTGGACTACTACAAGTTAGGAATAACATAGTTAATACGATTGCTATTACTTTTTTCATTGCTTTCCTTTCATTTTTTGGGTGATTGGAGAGCAGTCCGACATACTAACTCTCTGAGATGGTGAGTTTGATAGGATTTGCACCTATAAGGCAACTCTCGACGCTTCAATTCGTCCGTTTGCCACCAGTCTAGGGAAGCTTGAAGGACTTCCTTTGTAACCAGCGCGTCTGCTAATTTCGCCACAACGCTCAACATGGCGGATAGGACGGGTATCGCGCCCGCTTAAACTTGATTGACAATCAAGTATTGATACTTTTCAAACTCCTATCCAAAATTGGTGGGCAAGGAAGGATTTTAACCCCCGGTGTTCGATTAGCTGTTGATAGCGCCAGCAGGAGGTTTATTCATGCTTATTTCTCCTGTCGCCACCACATACTAATTTCTATTCCAGCTTAGATGCTGGTGTCTTTCGTCTCTCTTGACTACTCACCCAAAAGCTATATCGGGCTAACCCGTTACATGGTCACTAGGAGTAAAGCCGCTATTGAAAGACGGACAATGTACCCTTGCGGGCCGTTTCTCTTTGATGTAATGGCGGGAGTAAGGGGTTACGCTCCCCTGCTAAATGCTCGACAGGCACTCGTGCTACTATTACACCACACTCCCATTTTCATAAACAGTTCTTTTTTATGGTTGCAGCATGACGAGTCTCACGTCAGCCTCTCCCATGAACGCGGGAGTGTACTAATTTTATACTATACTGCGTGGTTTCAGAAGTTGGAGTCGAACCAACTATCTCAACGGTTATGAGCCGCGAATGAATTCCGTTTCACTCTTCTGATGGTCAGATACCCGAAGGTTGCATTCGGTATTTCCTACACCCCAAGTAGGCGGATTACTGTCTTCCTCGTATCTGATTTTGGTTACAGGGGCCGGTAACGCTCCGACTACCTCTTGGTTATCTCGTTGGCCTGAAAAAGCCATGAGCCAAGCAAGCTACTTTTGCTCCACCCTGCGATAAATGGTCGGGAATGATGGTAACGCTCCATCGCCACACCGCCCCAAACGGCGCGTCCTACTATTAGACTAATTCCCGAAAAATGGTCGCTACAGAGGCGTTTGCATCCTCTTTCTAGGCTTATGAAACCTGAGTCCTACTACATGAACGATGCAGCGATAAAAAACACTCACCAAATTACGCTTTACTAAGAGGCGTGGCGAGTTTGATATGGTGCTCGTAGGGAGATTCGCACTCCCACTGTCAACGTTCTCAACGTTGCTTCTCTGCGTTGGAATATACGAGCAAAATGGTGGCACCGACTGGAATCGTCCAGTATTTCCCGCAATTCTAGGCGGGACGTTCTACATTGAACTACGGTGCATCTTTCCAAGCGTGGGGCATAGTATAGTCGCTCAAAACACACGCTATTAACACAAAATTCTGTCATCTAACCTCTTATACCTAAATAAGTGCGTTAGAGTATAAGCTATAAAGAAAACGTCAGTTATTCTTCCCGCCCAATCCGCTGATTGATTATCTTTTAAATACAGTCCAATAATCAAAAAATTCGAAATTAACAATATTGCAATTGATACAGCAATGCTAACTTTGTAGGATTTGTACCTACAATTAATAAGGCCCGCCGCTCCTACGACAAGGAGGAAAAGCTGCCAGCCTATTGTATTTCTCAAATCTGGAAAATACATAATGGACCGATGATGAAGATGCAATGCCAACGTAAATAGCGCAATAACAAACATTTTAGTAGATAGGAAGGCGTATACCGTCCTCGCTGATAGATTCATTTTCATATATCTACTTTACACGTTATTTTGGTGGACCGTGAGGCGCTTGCAAGGATTCGTCGCCCCCTATGGTACATGACGGCCCACGTAAATTTTAATTTAGCAAACATAATCTGCCAAGCTGATTTTAAACAGGAAGTAAAATGGTTGGCATAGAGAATTTTGCAATCTCGACCTATCGCTTATCAAGCGAGTGCTCTGCTTCTGAGCTACATGCCAATCTTGAATTGCTTGAGTAGGTCTATTACTTGTTGCTTCGAAAAGCCATTCTTGCCTAAGTTAACAAAGACGCATACGAATTCAACATTCCCCTTAATATATCCTTTTGAAGAGTCGATACGGTCAAGTGATGCGGTATTTGGTTGTGCTCTCTTATTAGGATGCGGCAAAACTAGCTCTACGTCAGTATAAGCACATTTACCATTTTGGATTTGCCAAATAGATTCCAAATATTCTTTAGTTATAGAGCATTCTTTAGGTCTGGAACGAGCGTTTTTTCGGGCAAAAAGAAGTATTGATTTGAATGGGTCAAATGATAACGCTCTATCTGCACCCGCGCATTTTTCATCACAGAACATTGATGCTTTCCCTAGACGGAGACGGCGGTTATACTCTTTGATTTCCTTATCAAAGGGCTTACCGCATGTTGCGCAAACTAAAGTAATCGTTCTCATGCTCGCTTTTACACGCAGCGGTGGAGAACGGGAACAAAATTGGTGGACCTACTCGGTAACGCTCCGAGTCTTTCGCATTGCAAGTGCGATGTGCTATCTTTTATCACTATAAGCCCAATTAAACTACTAACATAATCTCTACGGCTGGCTGCGACGATTGTAGTCACCAAAAGCCTACACTATGTTGTAGTTCGAGTTGCCGAAGTATCTAATCGCGGCAAATTACCAATGATGCCATAGCGGGGCAGAGCCGCCACTAATAACATCGAGAGCAAAACTGAGCAATTCAAAAAGTGCCAACAGGAAGAAAATCCCGCCGACAAGATACTTTGCCCATTGAATTGTTATGTATGTCCACGCAACCCATGCAATGAGTGCGAACAACGCTGTATAGAATAGTAATATAATCATACTACTCTTTACACCCAAATGGCTCGATAGTTCAGAATACCGCACTGCTTCGGATATTATCGCCTTCTCAGGCCATCTGTCCCATCGAGAGGGCAGACGAATTAAATGGCACGCATCCAAGGACTTGCACCCTGACGAATGGTTTTGGAGACCATCATGCTTCTGTTACACCAGACGCGTATTGGCTCAATGTCGAGGGTTCGAACCTCGTTCCCCCCGCTTTTTACAGCCGGGAATTTTAACCAGTTAAACTAACAAAGATGGTCGCCACCGGACGTTATTCTCGTCTTTCTTCGGCCTTCATGTGGCCGCTGTTCTAATATGTTGAACTAATGGCGATTGGGGCAAAGGGTGGGATTTTAACCCACGTTTCCGCTTTTAAGGGCGACGTTCTGAACGCTAAACTACCTTCGCATGGTACTAAAATGGAGCGGGTAGGGGAATTCGCATCCCCACGCAAGCGTTGGCAACGCCCGATGCTAGCTATTACATCATACCCGCATGGCGCTTCGGTTTACCGAATTCTCTCTCATACAGTTGAGAGCGTTTTAGTTATTAAACTAGCGCAAAAATTGGGGATAGCACACGTTTGACGGCGTGCTATCCTTTCCAAAAACTAACACCTATTCAGAGTTCCGCGCCACTCTAGGTGGTTTGGTAAGCCGGATTGCTCTTTTCGAGGGTGTTGACCGGACATTTGTTCCATTCAGGCTGGAACTCTAAAAGCGCCTTCTGAGTTTCTTTCGACGGCCTCCCTCTTCGGGTCGGTGTTCCATCGTTTCCACTATATGTTCTAAAAAATCTGTTTTGCGACTAAAAAACCCGCTGTCTTTTTCTGAGAGCAAGCGGGTCGTCGTCTTTCCTATCTGGCTTGCTACTCTCTAATCTGCTGTATCTCCCGGCTTTTCCTCAGAGGTCAGATAGGCAGACCATCTTTGGGCGTCACACCCGCCTATTTCGAGGCTCGGCTGACTATATGTAAAGTTTCTATTTAAAATCGGTTTCATCGTTATACTATATCTTACACTCTGTTTCGTCTTTTGTCAACTTTTTCTGTAAGATTTTCTTTGTTTCTTCACTCTACCTCAGTTTTTTTCGTTGTCAACAGAGTTTTTCGTTTTCTTTTTGGTTTCGATTCACTCTGTTTGTTTCTAAGGTTCCTCTATCCTACTGCATTTTGGTCTTTCGTCAACAGCTTTTTCAAAAATTCTTCAAGTCTTGCGGAATCTTCTCGGTTGTGGGGGTTAAAAGTTGCTAAATCGAAGCGAGGAATTGCTTTTGTGCCAGCGATTCTCCATCCGTGACCTGTTCCCCCAAAGCCTTGTTTTGAATGATTCAGAAAAGCAATACACGCATTAGCCCTAGAGAGAATTCCGGCATTTCTGTTCATCATCTGCTTTGCGCCTTTTGAAAGCTGGTCGTAAACAGGATGATGGGCACGAGCTATGAACTCCCACTCGGGATTGTCCTGCCACGTAACCAAATTCTTTTCGACAATCAGTTCTTCGTTATATGTCTTCCAAGGAAGATAAAGAATCACATGGGATGGACTAACACGATTTCCGCCACGGGCAAAGGCGGCGTCAGAACCTAAAGCGTTTCCCGTCGCAATATAACCTCCTGATAAAACGATGACCTCGCCTATTTTTTCCATAATAGCAGCAGTCCATAAGGAAATATCACGAGAACCTATACATGCAATTCTTACCATAATTAATGCCCTGATAAAGTATTCTTATCGTGATGGTCTATTACAACAGTTTGCTTTCCCCTCATAATCTCCATTACATCCTGAAATGACACGGGGCCACCAAAGTTGTCGATGCCGCAATCGAGAGCTTTATCATCAAGAGCTTTTGGATTACGCCCTTCATCGTTACCGTGACTATGGCCGCTCAACGCAATAGAGCCGTGCTGCATTTCATCCCAAATACGAAATGGAAAGTGCGAAGCAACATAAGGCACACCATCAATGCGTCCAAGTACATAGTCGCCCAAAAACATTACTTTATTACCATACGCTAAAGGATATACCTCAACTAACGCGCTTCCATACTGTCGAAGGACTTCACTCTTATATACGGCTTTCACGCCGCTATTATGGTTTCCCCATAGTAAATAGATGTACCCATTTAGCTCTGAAAGTAATTGCTTAAAGCGCGAACCATCAGGGTCGTTGAATACAAAATCACCAAGACAAAGAACGTTATCGTCCTTTCCTACAAGGTTATTCCAATTCTTTTTTACACCCTCGTCATGCGATTGAATATCTGAGTAGCCCCGAGGCTTCCACAAGAATTCGCGGTCATGGTGAAAGTGTGTGTCTGACACAATCCATAATGGGGTTTTTTTAGTATTAAAATTTACGTGTTGTGACATATTATTCTACATTGCATACGAATCCAAACTCACCAACGGTAGGAATTACGAAATTGTTAAATTGCTTTTCAATTACATCTTCGGGTACTTGACGCACTCGACCCTTATTTCTCAATTTAAGAACGTCTAATGGCACTCGAAAAACATACGCTGCTGTTTCTGCGTCACATCGTTTTGCTATGTCTAGGAAATCTTTTCGCGCTTTCAAATGATAATTGCAAGCGTCTATTAAAACAGATTTACCCTGTTTCAACAGATGCTCGGTAACTGCATATACTGTTTGAAAAACCTTTCCGCTAACGGTTTGGTCGCCTTCACCATTACCAACGATTGCGCGAAACTCATCAGTGGAAAGACGTACGACCGAAGGGTTAAGTGAGACATAATCTTTCGAAAAGCGAGTCTTGCCAGATGCAACGCATCCGACCATAAGTATTAATGTTGGTTTCATTTCGTTTATATTATGCGATTTTCAAATAATGTCAATCACTTTCATCTTTATCCGCAGCGCCACCGAATGAGCGATTGCAGTCGAACTGAGCATAATTTGGTCGGCCAGTCGCGAACGTTTTCTCAATTCCATCCACGGTTTCCGTCAACTTTCCAGTGTATCCGTAAAAGAAAATCGTGGCAGTCTTACCAACATAATTTTCAGGATGTACCCAAATATCCTTCGCCTGTTCAAACGTTCCCTTGATATTAGCCTTGAAAGTACGCCCGTCTTTCATCAAACACACAACTTTGCCAGCGGTGCCAGCGCGATTTCCGATACCTTCTTCAACCCCGACGATTTTAAATTCTTCGTCGTCAGTAGGCTTTACCTTCAAAAGATTCGATGAGCGTTTGTTCTCATAGGGAGCGCCCAAAATACGAACGATAGAACCTTCTTCCCCAGCGTTAATATCATCAGCGAACATCCTCATTACATCCTCGTGAGTATTCGCAACACGCGTAAAGACCTGACAGTAATATGGGTTGGAAGAGAAATTCTTTTTGATTGCAGCGGAACGTGCGCGATAGTTAGTTTCCTTCTCAACACCATCATACCCATATCCATCATAAATATAAAACCGTACCAGCTTCTCGCTTTTATCAAGGTCAGCTTGCGTGATATGAACGGTCTTACGAATTAGCTTCATTACTTCATTAAGCTTCTGACCAAAATTAGGAGCGTATAGTTCTCCATCAATCACCGCATCGGGCCATAAAGCAAAAAACGATTTCATAGACTCAAAAATATGAGGCACAGAAATATAACGTTCACCCTTACGGGAAAACAAACCATGGCGCGTAGCAACACAACGGCCACCGTTGAATTTTAGTTGGACGCCAACCGGATATACCACTTTATCCAAGCGTTCGAGATACTTTTTTGCAAGCATCGGCTGTACGAACTGAACATTGTCAATATCCGCGATGTTTTCGAAGTAGCCACCTGATTTGAGTTGTTTATCATATCGTGCTTGAGCCTCTTTCATTGCTTGGTCTTCGGGAGACGTTTCGTTGCCGCGACCGATGTTCTTTCCTGCACAAACTGTGGGTTTTGCACGAACAGATTGACCGTTTTGTTGCCCCGAAACGGTAAAAAAACTATTTCCATCTACAAAAATTTGCCATTCTTGTACCGCGTTTGTTGATGTCCGAGAATAAAGTTTAGGAAATGTGTGCATGAGACTACTTTAAGGAGTATTTTACAAAAGTCAAGTATTTTTTAAGGATGCAAGTCCTGTAGTCCACCATGCGCCGTCTTTGAATCTTAGGTACGTAAACATACCGTTTTTAGCTTCCAAGTAAGCTAATGTCAAATCGTCTGGCTCAATTCTTTTAACTGTAAAAGATGTAAGCGAAAGTTCTCCGTTATCTTTAACGGCTATATCTATTTCTTCTCCTAGCGTTATTGTATCTTGTATTTTCGAACTCATAAAATTTGATGTTTTATAAATAAATCTCTAACATTCATTGTTATTTTACCAAGATAATTAGTACCTATTCCGTCACATATACCCCATGTAGTATCCCTCCAAGAGTTCGTCTCTTCTAGGTAACGCGCTCCGGTTTCAAGCAGCTTTGCGCGTAAGTCGCGATGTCGAAAAAATTTGTCGAACACAACCGCTAGCATTACATCCTTACGTACTCCTTTAATTTCCCAATCGTCGCGCATTTTAACGCTCTTTCCCCATTTTTTTACTTCTCTTGCTGGCATCGCAGCTACAATCTCATACTGTTTTTCATACCATTCTTTATAATCGTCTTCATCATCAGGAATCACAGGAATCAACTTTGCAAATTGAAATGCGTTCTCGGTACGTCTAAACCATCTACCACCATAATAAACAGAAGCATCATAAAAATTAGACAAAAAACGATACGGCCCGAAGAACCCACAAACTTCGTGCTCAGTGTGTCTGGCATATGAAGGTATTTCGGTATCGTAGTTCATATTATTTTTTATGGAATGCCAATATTCTATCTAACCACTCATTCCATTGTTCTATAGATAGGTTGCTTTTAGCTTTATTGCATAATCCACACGCTGGTACACAATTTTCGCGGATGTATCCAACCTCGTTATTTATTCTATCTATTCCATTATAGATATATGGACCGTTCGCATCACAAGAATTCATACTTTGGTAGGGTTTAACTCCACAATAACAGCATCGGGAACTTGTAATAGTTCTAACGTCTTCATCTATGAGAGTAAACAATAGATTTCTCCTTTTTGCGGCGGCTTTATATTGTCTGACTAATCTTGCGAAAGAAGCTTCTCCAAATGGCTTTCGCAAACTCGCACCAAAATCAAAATGGTCCGGGTACATTTTATTGAATGTTCCGCATCCAGAAATTTCGGGGTGCTTTCTTTTATTCCTGTTTATTGTTTCTTTGTTTAATTCGTAGTATTTTAAGTTTTTTGCATCGCGGGCTTCTTTGTGTGATATATAGTATTCATTCACCCGCTGTTTATTACAAGCTTTACAAACCGAACACAACCCGTCTTTCTTCTGTTTGTCTTTATGAAACCTTTTTATAGACTGTTTTTTATCACACTTACTACATTTTTTTGATTGCTGATTTCGGGATTTCATCGTGTTCTATAGTTTTTTTGAAGGAAAGGTTTCCTGCTGTATGATACACAATTATACCTTCTGCGGGGAAATTATTTTCTACCACGCCACCATTATGAATTGCCACGCTACCAAAACAAACGAGTGCGTCTAAAACTCTTTTGATTTGTACCGTATCGAACATGCCTTCGTAAAGGATGGGGACAACCCTACAGCACGCAGGCGCATATTCTTGCTTTTCCTTTAGAGGAGAGACTACGCCGTTGACGACAAATAGTGGACTTTCCGCTCCACCGAGCATGACGGGAGACCAATCAAAATAAGCGTGCGGGCGCGTATCTACCCAACGACCCACGTTGAATAGCGAGAAATGCTTTTCCTTTTGACCGTATCCACGTTGAATACCTGCGCCCCACCACTCACCATAATGACGACCGACTCCTAGGGCCATAAGTTCATCCTTATTAGCGTAGGCCCAGCGAGCAAAGCCATAGTTGTCTTGCTCGGGCGTAATCCAACGAGTACGACTACCAACCAAAAACTCTCCTTCGTCTGTGATTACAATAGACGCGTTCGTACCGTCGATTTTTTCAGTCAACGACATTTTCCTCGACAGACGAGGCATCTTTGGGAATTCGACGAATTCATTATTTGCAATATTCATGGTTCCCATTCTAGGCGGATTTTCTATTCCGTCAAGAACTTCCTCTCGCCCTTTAATCGAAGCCTCGACTTCTTCGTATCCAGTTCCTCCCAAAAGAGTTGCGCGTCCGTAGCAGAACTCATGCCACCCACGTACTCAAATGAATAGCAGAAGCGGTTTGACACAAGCCATTTTTTGTCACGAGTATCCAGCTTTCTAACTTTTCGGCTATGAGAGGTTTCTACCCATTTCTCACTTTTGAGACGATACGCTATCATCGCAGGATGAATAGTCTTTGAGTAATACGTTCCTCCTCCAGCCCTAACCATGGAGCCAATATAATCAGAAACTTTCACTCCAATCCCTAATCCTTGAAAGTCTGGCAATACAACAGTACGAGATTCGCGCCAGCAATCCTTTTTATAAGCATTAGGATGAGCGAGGGCGGCAGAGAAAGCTACGGGATTATCATTCCACGTAACTAAAAAACATCGCGCCCCTTTATTTATGTCAGCACTTAGATAGTGATAGTGTTTAAAAAGTTCCCACGCTTCATATTTGCTTCGGAATACTTTAAGTGAAATTTCAGGTCGTCGAAGACTCCCACGCGGTAAAACGTGAGTCAGTCCCTCTGTAGGATTGTAAACCCAATCCGGTTGTAAAAATTCAATAATATCAGCGTGACAAGAAGCGACGACAACTTTCTTGTTAGTATTACGCACGTACTTTTGTAAAGCGTTCGAAGCGGACTTAGCAACATTCCTATCTACTACCGAGGTAAATTCATCAATTAAAATAATCTCGCTCTCCTCTGACATCGCTCTAGCTACATTACATCGAAACTGCTCCCCATTACTTAATGCCTTGAAAGGACGAAGCCAAGCGGGTACATTCCCAAATCCTACAGCACAAAATAACTCTGTTGCCTTTTCTGGAGTTATGTAATCGAAGTTACTTATTACTGCTAATTCATCCCACACATACTCAGGAATTTTACCAAAAGTTTTCAGCAAGGTACTCTTACCGCTACCGCTTGGACCGTATATAAGTCCTATGTTCCAATTTTCAGGAGGAGTAATGTTATTAGTTATAATTGAAACACTTTCCTCGACATGGGGAACGTCAAACATCTGTTCTGCGACGGCTGTATAATCGTCGTGAACAATAGGATATTTTAAAACAATATCCATTAGGAATACATTCCAAAAAACTCTAGCTCATTATTACACCGAATGCACCCTCTAGCCTCCCCACGCCTGCCACATAAAGGACCAATTGTATCTTCTCGGCGGTAAGACATTTGCCCCTCAATCCACCCCTCACAATAACGGCAATAGTAGTATCTTTCTCCGTCAGAAATTATGTTCCTATCAGAAAATTCGTGAGAGGTTCGTGAATCCTTACCAATAGGCTTTTCTTTTAAGAATTTAATACGCGGGTCGATAAATCGCCCTTCGACTAATCGGGGACCGGGATAAAGTATATCCTGTTCAGCTTCTAACCAAATTTCTTCATCAATACCAGAAGGGCGTCCTTTTTCAAGCCAGATTTCTTCTGCTCTCCGACGAATGGCTAATGTCGTTAGAACGTCCACAATCATTTCATTACAAACTTTCATTTTCATTATTTTAAAGGTTTAAAAGGGTCTTCTAACAGTAAATCTACAAACTCTTTAATCTTTTTGCAAGTTTTACCGTTCGGAGGTATTTTGTATTTATCTAAAGCGTGGTCTTTAATCCACTCTCGTAAATTGCTTCCAAATTCAATGGAACGCGCACGCCAATCACAAACCATTTCCGCCAGAAACAATTCGGGTACATTCTCTATACCATGCCAATACTCCGGGTGGTGAGCGTTTACTTGCTGGTGATGGGCGATAGCGAACTTTAGAAGTTCAGAGTCTTTATCTTGAGTTAGCCCCAAGAATTCAACTCCACGGAGCTTCGAGTTATCATGCTCGCGCCCGTTACGTATCAAGTCAACCCCCAATTCAATCTCTCCTTCCTTAATTAACCTTCGGCCTAATAGCTCGCATCCCTCCCTTACGTTATCTTGATGACGCAACACTGTTTCTACCCTTTCCAGAACTTCTTCTGGAGAGAGCGACGTTAATTCGAGTATGGCTGATTTAGGCATTTGATTTTGGAAGTGTATGTAATACCTGCGGTACTTTCATACGCATTATACGACCGGGTTGTGTGCGGCAGTCGTCAATCATTTTTTTAGAACTTGGTAATATAGTTTTTTAACAGCATCACGACTCAACTGCTTTCCATCCAAAATAGAGAAGACATAAGAAGCGCGGTTAGTTTGTCCATATGCTTCAAATATCTTCTTAGCTTGTGCGGCACGTCCTTTTTGGAAACCGTACTGTATAGCGAGATGTTTGATGCTTTCAGCAAATGCTTGCATACCCGCGATGATACGCTCAACTTCTTTGGTAGCGTCAGCCACCTTAGAAGCGTCATTACGCGACTGCTCGGCAATTTCGTAGTCGATATTTTCGAGAACGTAATCGTAGAATTCTGAGAAAGACTTACAATCAAGGGTTATCCACAAATCAAGAACCTTGTCGAAAGACGACAATTCAGACTTTAACTTGTGAAGTGCAAGATACCATGCGGACTTGACCTTACGAATATGCTGTCCACGACCGAAGTACACGCAGAATCCTTCGAATCCACGAGCTAACTCTGGAACAGCTTGTGCGCCAGTAGTAGATTGATACTCTTGTGGAGCGTTGAATTCGCGAGTCTTCGCGTAGTCTAGCGCTTGGATTGCAGCAAACATTTCATCAAAAGTATTGAACTTGAAACGACGTGGACGCTTAACTCCAAGGTTAACCGCACGAGAGTCTAGCTCGTCTTGAGAACGTAAACTATAATCGTTGTGGTCGATAACCGCAGTCAAATATAACTCGGGTTCGTCACCATAGCTGATGACAATTTTGTTAGTAGGAGAAACCCATTCGAAAACCAAAGATTCTCGTGAAGTTTCTATTTCGCCGGGAAGAGAAGTAAAAACGCGAGGATACTTTTGCTTCAAGATTTCGATTTCGAAACCGTTTTCAAGCTTGGATGCGTCCACAGTTCCACGAGTACGTATGATATACTCACCCTTATATTTGGAAACGATAAGGGTTGAACCATCGACTTTTTCCATAAGTTCGACGCCCTTCATGGATGACGGGGTTGGAACAATATCGCTCCTCTCATCAAAGTTAAAAAATTTCTTAAACGACAATGATATAGGCGACCAATCTGAGAGACGCCATATTGAAGACCTATATATTAGGGTTTCTTTTGTCCATTTAGCTCCTATATTTTTAGGATGAATTAGAACACATGCGTCACCCGCGAACACACAGGGCTTAAAATCAAATTCCTCAGTATTAATTTTGGATATATCGGCTGTCATGGATAATAAACCTTGCTCGGTTTCCGTTTGGTAATTTATCGCTTTTTGAAATGTTTACTGATTTTGGTAATGGTTGCAGGTTAGAATAATGGTAGCATTTTTTGATTTGTTCGTCGTCAGAAAAATTAAATGCTTTACAAGGAATTATGTGGTCAACCTGCCAATAGGTTCCATAGTTTTCCCAATTCATTTCTTTTGTAAATTGTTTTTCTAAATAAATTTTAATCTCATCTAAGGTACATCCTAGATAATCTTTGGTTTTTGATTTTTTTATTTGACCTTTTAAACATCTTCGCAGTAATGAACGAAAACTCATAATTAAACGGTTTTGGGGAGTTCTCGTTCTATGATAGTAATTATTACAATATCCGCTATCGACTTGTTTTTTGTTATATTCTGCTTCTTTTACTTGGCAATGAGTTATATTTCGTGCTCTTCGTGCTCTTCGTATTGAGTTAACACATTTTCGACATTGGCCCATTTTGCCATCGACGTTGCGCTTCTCATTTTTGAATTCTTTTAAGTTTTTAGCTTGTCCACAAGAACTACATTTTTTTGTCATACTAAAATTTACACCGTCTGTTTACAATTGGGACGAATAAAGATGATTAATATATTTAAAGTCGAACTCTTCGGCAGACGGTATTTGTACCTTAATCATGTATCGACGTTAATGCTTTTTAACGTTTTGTCAATAATTATTCGCAGGCGCATCCAGAAGTCTCGATGACGGTCTCACCGTGATTCAAAATTTGCAAAATCGAACGAATACTTGAAAGCGAGACAATATTATACACAAAAATCGCAAGCATTCCCTGCCAATACTCAAGCGGCGAGATTCGATAGTGTGATATTTGTGGTACGATTTGGTTCCATGAAAACGTCAAAAGAACTCCAATAAACGCTGAAATTACTATCGTAGCCAGCACGATTCTGAAAATTATGGAAAGTGAAGAAGGCTCCGTGGGGTATTCTGATTCTTGTGTCATATTTTGGTACTTTACACTGATATTGTAAGGGTGTCAATGCTTAAAATTTGTCTTGCTTTAGAGAACCAAAGTATGATATTAAACGTAGTATTTAATGAATTTTAGTTCATTGTCTTTACCTCGCTACGCTCGGTAAGTATATAACGTTTATCTACGCTTCGCTCCGATAACCGTTATATACTTTAAATTCTTTTATTCTTTTGCGAAGCTATATAATAACATCGTACGTTATATAACGTTCTATGGTATAGAGAGTATTACGTATTTTTAGCCTTGTCAAGCTAAATTTTAAAAAACAATGTGTTAAAAAACTCGTTGACATAGGTATAAGAAATGCTAGAATGCTGGAATATGAATACATCAAATACCTCAACTCGTCGTCCCGGTCGTCCTGTAAAGCCTGTGACTTGGCCCTCTGGGACTTTCACCATCAATACCCTCAAGGAAAAGCAGGGTGTGCAGCTTTCACGCGTCAGTCTCCAATTGAAAATTAAGAAGGCTATCGACGAAAAACAACTCGAAGTCGTAGGGACTGAAAAGGGCGACACAAAGATGGGACGCCCCTCAGTGGTCTATCAGGTCGTTAATATCAAGCCTTCCACGCTGGTACAAGCCGTTGCGGACATTGCTAACAACAATGTTGACATTGTTGACGACACCGATGATACAGACGGATTCTAATGGGAATTCTCAATAAATGTAAAGTCTATACTGTCGGTGGTATGCAATATACCGATGGTAGAGACTGGAGAAACAAAGTCAAGGCCGAATTATGCCCTAGAGGTATAACGGTCTTTGACCCATATCATAAACCATTTTTAAATGAAGTTAAAGAGGATGAAGAAGCTCGTGCCGCCTTAAAGGAATGGATGGATAATGAGGAGTACGATAGAGTGGCAGATAGAATGAAAGCAGTTCGTAACGACGATTTACGTATTTGCGACCTTAGTGATTTTATCATTATGTACATTGACCCGCGATTAGCATCATGGGGAAGTGCAGAGGAATTTTTTACCGTTAATCGTATGAAAAAGCCTATTTTTCTAGCTATAGAAGGAGGTAAGACTAAATGCCCGCTTTGGATTATGGGTACTATTCCCCATAAATACATCTACTCAAGCGTAGAAGAAATTATAGAATGTGTGAAAAGAATAGACGATGGCACGCAAGTCATGGACAATTATCGGTGGAGGCTATTAAAGCTTCAATACCGATAATTATGCAAAACATCAAACTAACAATAAACTACAACGCCGATTCTAATGTGGAAATCCAGCAGTGGCCGCTGGTTAAATGTAATACTGAGGAGAGCGATAGGGTAAGCGTCGAGCTTAATGGTATTAGCTACAGCCTCGTACTAGATAAAGAAAATCCTAGAGTAGAGGTTTGGGATATAGATAATAATGGTGAAATAGAGAAAATTAAGGCTCATTTTAAGCTCCCCGCTAAGTCTTAAATTTTTACTTGATTTAGATACCAATACTAACTACAGTTAGTAGATGTCACCTTTAAACAAAACTTTAGTAGCAATATCAGGCGTGGCTCGCGCGGGTAAAGACGCTTTTTGTAATATCTTATGCAATGAGTTAAACGCTCAGGGGATTCCTTCGAAGAGGTATGCTTTAGCTGATGAATTAAAGCGCAAAATCCGACAGCCTCTTTTAGAGTTATCAGGTGTTGATATTTTAAACTGCACACCTAAAGATAAAGAACTCGTTAGAGATTACTTAGTAGCTGTAGGAAAGATTAAAAGGTATCAAACCGAAGGGACTTACTGGACATCCCTACTAGAGCAGGATATTAAGAGCGACAGACATATCGTTGTGCCTGTCGTAACCGATATAAGGTACGATGTTTTTCCAAATGATGAAATTTGGTGGGCTCAAACTAAGATGAACGGCGTTTTAGTTCATTTAAGTCGTTACGAAATTTTGTCAGAAGATGATATGTGGGACTGGGACCATCATCACAATACGGGCATAAACCAAGACCCCGTAACAAAAGAATGGCGTAACTGGATTCAAGCGCCTAACGAAGACGAGAAAAACAATAATCCTAAATTAAAAAATAAAGCCGATTACGTCCTAGAATGGAGCACAACTAAAAATCCTGAGCGTTTGCATGAGCATTGCCTGCCGTATGTATTAAAGTTCATTTCCTATTTGAAAGAAAATAGACTAACATAATGGAAGACCTACCCGATGATGTACTAATTCGGAATGTGCAGGAAAATAATTGTTCTGCGAGTTTAGAGATTTTAGTTAAGCGCCATGCTGGTATGTTTAACGTGATGGCTAAGAGGTACGGTAACATGAATATTGGAAGTTCCGGTATCTCGGTCGAAGATTTTAAAGATAACCAACACTTTATCGTTTATAAGGCTGCTAAGAATTTTGACCCGACAAGACAAACAAAATTTGTTACTTGGCTAGGAAATCAAGTTCGTTACTATTGTTTGAATACAATAAATAAAGAATCTAAGTATTATGGCAGCGAACCCGAAAAAATAGAATACTTAATGGACGCCGCCTCACAAGATGGGCTCGATAATGAAAAAATTTTATCTGAGGCTCAGTACGTATTGGATATTCTTGAACAAATCAAGGACAAGCGTATTAAGAAAATATTTCAGCTTAGATACTTCTCCGAGGATAAAAAGAAAAGAAGTTACAATTTTATAGCGAAAAAGCTTGGAATGTCCACTCAAGGTATTATAGACTTGCATGATAACTTCATTAAGTTCATGCGCCGAAAGATAGAATCAACGGCTAACATGGACGAAATTTAATTGACAAAACAGAATACAACCCAAACAATCAACACACACTAAATATGGCTGAAAAAACATACGTAAAGGGCATCGTCCTAAAAAACAAAGACACTTCATTCGGTAGCGTTTTGAAGGTATCACTCAAACTTGATGATTTCGGAGCATTCGTCAAGGCTAACAAGAAAGCTAATGGATGGATTAACTTCGACATTCTTCCCCGTAAGGAAACCTCAGAAAAGGGAGAAACGCATTATGCGGTGCTCGATACTTGGGAGCCTACTAACGGTGGGGTAGACAGTAAGCCCGCTTCCAAACCTCAAAGCAAACCTCAAAGCAAGCCTGTTGCAAAGAAGAAGCTGGAAGCAGACGAATTTCCTTCCGAAGACGACATTCCTTTTTAAAAAATGGAAACCTTAATACCATCAACTATTATTGGCGACGGAGGCCATCCTGAAAACCGTGTTAAGAGTTATTTTTCTACGAAGTTCGTAGACACGGAAAAGCTATCACCTGATACAAGTAAGATGGTAAAACAATTTCTAGCAAAAAGAAATGGCGCTGTGAATGCCCCGCGTTACATTAGTCGTAATACCTCGTGCCCCTGTGGAAGCGGCAAACGTTTCAAGCGATGCTGTCAATTTAAATAATGAATATCAACGCCGACCTACAATTTAATTCACTGTCGTTTGGTTTTTGCTCTTACAATATCCTTCAAGAGTTGTATAAGAGGAATATCAATCCAAACTTATTTAGCGCCCAAGTCGATTTATCAGCATATGATAAAGCTGAGGAAGACTTTAAGTTTTATCTTACCAGTTGCGCAAATAAGTCACGTCGTTACTTTTCACGTAAAAACCATTGTTTCAAACTTTGGCATATTAGTGGTTCCGAAGCTTCTGTCAGCGACAAAACAAGTTTAATGACTTTCTATGAGTTGGACTCTCCCACCGAGACAGAAATCAATATCCTTAATAATCAGTATAAGGTATTAGTTACTTCTAAAGAAACAAAAACTGTTTTTGAAGATTATGGAACCAATGTGCCAGTTGTCTATTGTCCGCTCGGCTTTGACAATCAAAACTTTTATAAGACTAACAAATCTTACTATCCACCGGATGTAACTGTCTTTGGTATTTTTGGTAAATTCGAGAAGCGTAAACACCACGAAAAAGCTATAAAAGCATGGTTAAAAAGATTCGCTGGCGATAAAAGATATGTACTTCATACCCATATCTATAATCCCTTTTTTAAGCCAGAAGATAACCAACAAATTATTGGTAAAATATTAGAAGGTCGTCCAAAGCCTTTTAATGTTAATATTCTTCCGTTTATGAATACGCTAAACGAGTTGAATGATTGCTTTAACGCTATTAATATCGTTATAGATATGTCTGGTGGAGAAGGGTTCTCGCTGCCGTCTTTCCATTGTCTAGGGCTAGGGAAGCATGCTATTATCCATAATTGTTCTGCGATGAAGGATTGGGCTACATCTAAAAATGCAGTTCTTATTAATCCTACCGGCAAGGAAGAGATTTATGATGGATTATTCTTTAATAAAGGTCAGCCTTTCAATCAGGGGAATATCTATACATGGGATGAGGATGCCTTCATAGCTGGATGCGAAGAAGCTATATATAGAAAAACAGCAAACCCCGTTAATGAAGAGGGCTTGAAGATACAGGAAGATTTTACTTGGAAAAAGACAGTCGATACAATTCTGGAGACGGTAAAATAATAATGTTACCTTATCAAACGTAGAATAATGCAGTTAATTTATACCTTAGTTTTAAACGATAGCAAAGATACTCTAGTCGTATCAGAAGACGGTTCCATCAAACGAGAGGGGGAACCCAATTCCAGAATGATATGTCATTTATTTAATATCGAAGGTACAGAGCAGGATATTAGGCGCAAGCTTACCAGAACTATAGACCAATTATTTGAGGCGGCGGCAATAAAACGTAAGGAACAAAAAAATGAAAAATCCTAATATAACATCTAAGACTAGTATCACTGAACTAACATGCGCAGCTAAAAATAGCGGTCTTGGAGACGCTATTCAAAACTACAAAATCAATAACGAAAAGATGAAAGCAATCATCGAGGAACTTAGGAGTAGGCTTTCTAACGTGTTGAGATTTGGTGAGAAAGGTGATAGCTTAAAAGCTGCCTCATCAAAAATTTCCTCTTCTTCTACATTCGTGCGCGACCTTGATGAAGCTAATGAAGAGCTAGCTGGTCACATTAATGATATTTCTGGAATCATTGATGGACTAGATATGTAATGGCGTTTCGAATCAGATAAAGTAAAGAAAATATTTCCCGCGATGGGATGCTCGTGTAAATATGAACATGGAAGGAATCCTACAAGAATATAATAACGGTTCAAAAATAATTGATTTAGCTCGCAAATATCATAAGAGGCAGAGCTTTGTAAGCTCCCTTCTTAAATCTAAAGGCGTAAAAATACGAACAAGCCGTCACGTAGACTGGCTAAATTATGAACTGGACCATGAATTCTTTTCTAAAATTAATACTCCACAGAAAGCTTATTTGCTCGGTATTATGTGGAGCGACGGTTGTGTGGCGTCTATATCTAATACCATATCTTTAATATGTAACGATTTAGATTTAATTAACTTTTTCAGAAAACAGATAAGATGCACAAAGAAAATATATCGAAACCCCAACCATTCGAAAGCGAAGACATTCTCTTTTTGCAGTCCTAGAATGAAAGAAGATTTGTTAAGATTAGGATGTGTCCCGAGAAAGTCTCTCATCTTGAAATACCCCGTCTTGCCTAAAGCATTAGAAAAATATTTTTTGTTAGGACTGTTCGACGGCGATGGATGCGTCACCCAAAGCCGCCAACAGTTGCAAGCTTACTTTTTGGGAACTATAGATGTTTGCAAAAACATACAACGTTTTTTAACTAAAAATAAAATCCAAACCAACAGGCTACAAAAAAATGGAAAGATTTGGAGACTAAGAATAACAGGAGACGAAAACCTAAAAAGTTTATATTCTATGTTTTATACGTCTCCCCCGTTTTTCTTACAAAGAAAAAAGAAGGCATTCGAAAATTATGGGAATTTACATTTATCAACATCCTAATACGAAAGAAACTAAAGAGGTCATTCAAAGAATGTCAGAAGACCACGTTTATGTGGATGCGAAAGGCGTAAAGTGGAACCGTATATTCACCGTACCTCAAGCTGTTGTTGATGGACGTATAAATCCTTTTAGCGAAGCGGATTTTATAAAGAAAACATCGAACGGTAAAAATCAAAAAGTCGGAGACTTATGGGATAGGTCAAAGGAACTTTCAGAAAAGCGTGCTGCAAAAAATGGGGGCGTTGACCCAGTGAAAGAAAAGTATCTCAAAGACTACTCTAAAAAAAGAAAAGGTAAGCCTCACCCGTCTCAAATAACGGACAAGACCTACACGATTTAATTTTGAGTAATTCCAAAATTCTTTTTACAGCGAATTTTCTTGTGCGCTGCACTTAAAAGTTGTAAATTAGACGCATGGAAATCAAAGTCAAAAAACTCAACCCTTTAGCTATTCTGCCGACAAAAAATGATGGTGACGCAGGATACGATTTGTACGCCACCGAAGACTACATTCTTCAACCTTTAGAAAGAAAACTTTTTAAAACTGGCCTAGCTATCTCTATACCAGAAGGTTACTACGGACGCATCGCTCCGCGTTCAGGCATGGCTTACAAAAGTGGTATTGACGTTCTTGCGGGAGTTATTGATTCAACCTATCGGAACGATGTTGGGATTATTCTTATTAATCTCAATGCATATAACTCACAAAGCCGCGACCAGTCAATATTCGAGCGTCTTTCAGCGCAAATGACTGAGCAAGTTTTTGCCTCACCTTATACGGTAAAATATGGAGATAGAATCGCTCAACTTATCATTGAAAAATATCACGACGCCGAGTTCATAGAAGTTACTAATTTAGATACGACAGTACGTAATTTGAATGGTTTCGGTTCAACGGGCCAATAAATATGTCAAAATTCAAACTCACTGATTCCTTTTTGGAGAAATACAAAAAGGTCAAGCCCCCTTTCGGTTTTAACGGTTTAGGAGAACTGGTATATATGCGTACCTATTCTCGTGTCAAAGAAGACGGACAGAATGAAGTTTGGTGGGAAACTGTAGCTCGTGTTGTTGAAGGTACTTTTAACATGCAAAAGCGATGGATTGAGAGCCGTAATTTAGGTTGGAGTCCTCGTAAAGCTCAAATTTCAGCCCATGAAATGTACGATAGAATCTTCAATATGAAGTTCTTACCTCCGGGTCGTGGATTATGGGCAATGGGGAGTCCGTTAACAGAAGAACGAGGATTGTATGCAGCATTAAATAATTGCGCATATGTAAGTACGGAAACTATTAAAGAAGACCTTTCTAAGCCATTTTGTTTTTTAATGGATGCCTCAATGGTTGGAGTGGGTGTAGGATTTGACGTAAGGGGTGAAGGACAAATATTAATTAAAGGTCCAAATCTTTCTGTAAGCGAAACATATGTTATTCCTGATACCCGAGAGGGGTGGGTAGAAGCTACGCGCAAGTTGCTCGATTCTTATTTTACTGGAAGCGCTGATGTTCTACTGGATTATAGTCAAATTCGTGGACCCGGATTACCTATCAAAGGATTTGGGGGACTTTCAAGTGGTCCTGAGCCATTAATAGAATGTCATTTAGCCCTCCGCTCAACACTAGATAAAATCATAGGCAACACCATAACTATTACAGCTATTGTTGATATTATGAATCTTATTGGTAAGTGCGTCGTAGCTGGCAATGTGCGCCGTACCGCTGAAATTGTTTTTGGTAGTTATTTGAAAGCTGAATATCTTGATTTGAAGAATTATGGCGTTAATCCTCATCGCGCGGAGTACGGATGGACCTCAAATAATAGTATCTTTGCTGACATCGGAATGGATTATACGGAATCCGCAAAGCGTACAGCAATTAACGGTGAACCGGGATATGCATGGTTGGAGAATATGAAGAAGTATTCTCGCATGAATAACGGCCCTGATAACAAAGACCATCGTGTACGTGGCGGAAATCCCTGTCTTGAGCAATCCCTTGAATCTTATGAGCTATGCTGCTTAGTTGAAACTTTCCCAAACAACCACGAAAGCATTGAGGATTACCTAATTACCTTGAAGTACGCTTATTTGTACGCAAAAACAGTGACATTAGGAGAAACGCACTGGCCTGATACCAACAGGGTTATGTTACGTAATCGACGCATCGGTTGCTCCATGAGCGGTGTTGCTCAATTTATTACATATAAAGGTCTCGACACACTAAAAGAATGGTGTACAAAAGGCTACAGCGCTTTGGAGCGTTATGACGAAGTTTATTCGGATTGGCTTGCTATCCCTAAAAGCATTAAGAAAACCTCCATTAAACCCAGCGGCACAGTTTCATTACTTGCTGGTGCCACACCCGGATGTCATTATCCTGAGAGCGAGTGGTATATTCGTAGAATGCGTTTGTCTATCCATAGCGACCTCCTTGAACCTTTCAGAAAGGCTGGATATAAGATTGAGCCTTGTGTAGGGTCTGAGTCCACAACGGTCGTTGTCGAGATTCCTGTCCATGTAGGAAATATCCGTACCATCGACCAAGTTAGTATGTGGGAACAGTTGTCTCTTGCTGCATTCTTACAAAAGTATTGGGCTGATAATCAGGTATCTTGTACAGTCACCTTTCAACCGGAAGAAGCTTCTCAAATCAAACCCGCTTTGGAATATTTCCAGTATCAGTTAAAGGGTATCTCTTTTCTACCAAAAACCGATAAGGGAGCGTATCCTCAAATGCCTTACGAAGAAATTACGCAACAAGAGTTCGATTTGATGTCTCAAAATATCAAACCTTTAAATATCAAACGTATTAAAAACGAGGAAGCGGAAGTCGAAAAGTTTTGTAATAATGATTCGTGCGTTTTAAAGTAGTTGACATTTCTTTAAAGGTTTAAGAATATCCTTGTATGACACCAACATACGAAGGATTAAAATTAGATATTATTTCGGGCACAGCTTATCTCGCCATGAGATATGACGGATGTAACCATGGCAGATTTATCTTCTTAAATACCGCAGGACAGCTAGACGATTTTGTGGACGCAGTGTTTCAAGAAGCCTCACAAGAACATCTTGCATTCAACAAAACTTCTAAATTGAACCCTATAACTGATGGAAGTGTATTTGCTTTTAATACACCTAAGCTCATGCACGCCCTAGAAACTGATGATAGAAGTGAGCGATTGGCATACGCTTTGATTATTAGAAGTTTCCCTTGCGGTAAAATTGTTTTTGAAAAAGTCCCCGTTGACCACTATCAGTTAAGATATCTATCAGCATATAAGTCCGTTTAATAATTATGAAACCTTACATTCATGCAGTTAGTTCAGCCACAAAATTCGGTGGTAAACTTGAAGATTATTTAAAAATCCATGATTGGTTTGACCAGACAAAAAGCCATCTTGGAGATAACCGACATAGGGCCATACTGCATAGCTCATTCGGAATCTTTCTAGCTGAACAGGTATTCGGTCACAATATCGTTAACTCGGACTGTAAGCAAGTTTCAGTACGCGATATTGGAGAGCAACACGTAATCGAAGATATGGGTGCCATTCCCACCGTTTCAGATTATCTTTCTGAACTACCTTACCAAGACTGGATGCACGGTAAAGGATTACCTCCCTCGTATAGAAAAGTCGAAGAGTACGAGAAGGCTACAAAAGCGAAAGAAAACATAATCTCAAAACCAAAGGTCTATCACGCTACCCCTGCTAAAGATGATGGTTCTAATATTCTTAGAATTCCTCCTATTCCTAAAAGTCCTACGTTATATGACTAAAGTTCTAATAATTGGTGGGCACGGATTAGGAGATTGCCTTCTAGCTTTACAATGTGCTAAGGTAGTAGAAAGTAGGGGAATAAAACCCACGGTGTATATATCTGCACGAAAAGAAATATTCGATGCCCTATATGATGTCTTCTATAAGACTCCTATGACACGAATTGATGAATCTTATTCAGAAAATAATCTAGTTCTTCGTAGTGTCTCAAAGATGAAAGAGCTATCAGAGGGATTTGACGAGGTATATTACGTAATTCCCGACTTACTTTTTAACAATAAGTACGCTTTTAATTTTGATAAATATTGTACGAATCCTCAGTCGATTCGTAGTCTGCGTTTGTTAGATTCATATGTACCTAAAAAGAATATAGTATATCTTGGATTAATGACAACTACTAGGGGGTATATGTATTATAATCCTGTTGGACTCGCTATTAATCTAGCGAAGGAGTTAGCGAATTACGAGATATATTTTCCCGTAGTGGATAAGTGGGCGTCGCAAGATATTGAAAAAGTCGAAATACCTAAAGATATTCCTTCGAATCTAATCATCGACAAAAACCCTATTTTTTCAGAATCGTTGTTGATGTTAATGCAGTCAACATATTTTATAGGAACCGATAACGGTCCAAGTCATATTGCTTATCACGCTGGTATTAATCGTATTCTTCTTGACCCTCAATATGGACGCTTACCATGGATTGCAAGATGGCGCGAGGATTATTCGGAGTCCGTGCCAATTAATACTTCTATAGGTATCATAACACATATTGCTAAATGTAACCTAAAAGTTATCCAATCCACTCTCATTCCCCGAATGGAATGCGCAAATATAAGCCTGTACGATTGGGAACGGCAACTTTTACTAAAGGAGCGGTAATGATTCATTTTTTTGATACCGACCCACGTAAGGATTCGCCCGATTATAGAGAGTCTCATGGTAGTTTTGGAGAGTTAATCTTAAACTATAACGATGAACTTAAAAAGTTGGGGTACTACAGCGAATTAGACAAATGCGAGTATGTAGGGCGCTGTGGAAGCTTGGACCCAAATTTTGTATTTGATGGAAAAAAGACTTTTTATATTAACGTATGGGAAACAGCGAATGCTTTACCTTGGTATTTAGTTAATAACGCTAAATCCGTAAACCAACGTATTTTCGGGCTTAGTGACCAGATTACGAAACTTTGGAGAAAATACGGATTCGAATGTGAAACAATTTACGGAGGATGTAATACAGACTTTTGGAAGCCAACGATTCCGAAAAGCAAAGATAAATTTGTTTTTCTTCATGTCAACCACGCTAACGTCCGAAGTGGATTAGACCTGACATTACAAGCTTTTTCAAGAGCGTTCCGTGGTAATGATGATGTAGTATTAATAGTTAAAGACTCTTCCTACGATGCAAAGCTAGGTTCAGTAATCAGTAAATTAAATGACACAGGTTTAAATATTGAGTACGTTCCCAAAATGATGTCGTCGCCCGAGTTAAGAGATTTGTATAGTAGCTCTCACGTTTGCTTGAATGTTATACGTTGTACGAGTTTTGGATTACCGCTTTTAGAGTCTTCCGCTTGCGGTTGTCTATGCGTAACCGGAGACGTTGAGCCTACTAATGAGATTATTACTCCTGATTTTGGCGTACTCATACCATCGAACGGCCTGCTTTCTATTCCTGTTACCGCTCCACAGCTTGAAAAGAACTATGGGCTTAAAAACTATTATGGTAACTTCGATTATTCAGAGGAGCCGATGTTCTATGATTTCGATATTGATGTTTATGCCAAAAAATTACAGGATATTTATTTGAGTTATTCGAGTGTTTATGCTAAAATTGATACCAGAACGCCAATCATCGAAAGATGGGGCTGGGACAAACCTATAAAGAAACTAGTAAATATTTTAAGTAATGAATAACTTTGACTGGCCCTTAAATCAAAACAACTTCACTCCCGCCGATAGGGTGAGGATTTCAGAGTTTTTTCTAAACGAAAACAAACGCTGGACGCAAGATGAAGAAGTAAAGAATTTCGAGCGTAAAATGGGCGATAAGGTTGAGTCAAATGCTATATTTGTTTCTAGTGGTTCCGCAGCGAATACTTTATTAGCTTATTATGCTAAAGATAAAATATTATCCAAAAATAGCGCTCGAAATATTGTAGTGCTGCCTAGTGTTACATGGCAAACTTCTTGTTCGCCATGGATTCGCGAAGGATTCGAGCCGAAGTTCATAGACGTTACTTTAAGTGATTTTTCTATGGACCTTACTAGTTTAGAATGTTTTCTTGGACAAGAACACCAGCGAGTAGCAGTAGTATTTATTACGTCTCTTCTTGGATTCGTGCCGTCCATTGAAAGGATTCTTTATTTAAAATCTGCCTATCCTGAAGTTAGATTTATGTTAGATAATTGTGAAAATACTTTTGGTTCTTATAACAATAAGAACATTTCTTCTTATCTAACATCTACAACGAGCACATATTTTGGGCACCAGCTTCAAAGTATTGAAGGGGGGTTTATATTTACCCGCTCTCAAGAAGAGTATGACTACTTCATTATGGCTCGTAACCACGGAATGACACGCGGCCTAAGAGACCCTTCAAAATACGAAAATAAGTCCGTAAGTCCATTATTCGATTTTGCGTTGCTAGGAAATAATTTTAGGAATAGTGACGTTAATGCTTTTATAGGACAGATAGACTTGGAAAGATGGGAAGAATACAGAAATCAACGCATTGATATTTACAATTACTTTCGTAATTCTTTGAAGTCTGATTATTTATTTCCTTTAGAGACTAGTTTTAAAGAACATGTGGCGTTCGCATTACCTATAATCGCTCATCGTACGCTCGGTTCAAACTCAGGTCTGCGTATCCATAAAGTCGCTGAGTTTTGCAAAGAAAACAAAATCGAAACACGGCCTATCGTTTCAGGGAACCTTTTAAGACAAACACCTTATAAAAAGTATGGCTTATTTTCTGACTTTGCGAACGCTGAATGGTTACATAAGAATGGTTTGTATGTAGGACTATATCCAAACTTGGATGTAAATAAGGTAGCGGACCTAGTTGAATTTTTAAACAAGCTTTAATATGGAAAATCCCAAAATAACACTCACAATGACAACATGCCGAAGACTCCATCTGTTCGAAAGGACAGTTAGAAGTTTCGCGCAACATTGTTTAGATTTAGATTTAATAACAGATATTGTCTGTGTCGATGATAACTCTCCGTTAGAGGAGTGTAAAATTATGTATAAGTTACTTGTTTTACTTTTCCCAAATAGAAAGATTTCTTTGATTTCTAAAAATTACAAAGATAGAGGATTGGGCCGCAGTTTAAATATGATTTTCGAAAATGTTAAAACAAAATACGCGTTTCATTTAGAAGACGATTGGGAATTCATAAAAGACGGTCATTTTATTAAAGATGCATTAAATATTATTCAAGATAGTGATAACATTAAAAGCGTTCTTGTAAATAGCGTACATGACCTTCCCGTAGGCTGTACAAAAAACGGTTTCAAATATAATATGTTAGAATTGGGAGCTAAAGTAAATAACGGTGACGTAATATGGGCATGGGGATATAGTTTCAGACCGGCGTTATTAGATTTAGAACATATTAGAAGTGAAATAAAAGGATTCAAAATGAGTGACATCGAAATGCTATTTGGTCAAGAATACTATTATAAAGGAATGAGGCAAGTAACTCTCACTGATGGTGAGTACGCTAGACATATCGGAGTCCCCGAAAATAATGAGCGTTCTGCATTTGATTTAAACTGGACACCAAGATAATGAAAATAGGATTAATTATTTGCGCATATAACTGTCAGGATACCATCGAAGAATGTCTACGCCCTTGGGTGGAATT
>Ga0302320_10001110_pt1 | contig 64602 bp, 49 predicted proteins | sample Bog_T0_3_FD_202130 | JGI IMG/M metagenome (GOLD analysis project Ga0302320, IMG submission 202130) | Peat permafrost microbial communities from Stordalen Mire near Abisko, Sweden - Bog_T0_3 | ecosystem: Environmental > Terrestrial > Soil > Wetlands > Peat | place: Sweden: Abisko, Stordalen Mire...
AACGTCCGACAATGTTTTCTCTTTCAGGTGGAGGTCATGATAAGGCGAATATGCGGCGCGCCATCCGCTGCCGACGCCAAGTTCGGACGTTCAAATTCCTCGTTGAAGAACCTGAACGTCGTGGGGGGGGCCCCCCCCCCCCCCCCCCCACCCTACTATTCTTATTGGGTTCCTAGTCAGGCCCCTTGGCCCGTCATTTCGCTACGAGGAAGTGAGCAATGCGACGCATAATTCCCATCGCGTGGGTGGTTTGTCTGATGCTTTTCGTGGTCCATTCCGCTCAAGCGGCCGACGCGGCCAAACCGTCGGGCGACAAGGGCAAGGCAGCCAAGGACGTCCAGCCCAAGAAGGACGCCGCGGCCAAGAAAGATCAGGCCGGCAAGAAACAGGCGGTTAAGGAAAAGAAGCAAGAAGCCAAGCTGGCCCGGCTGGTGCGGTTGACGATCAAGGGCAACTACCCCGAAGGGTCGACTTCGGCGGGAATCTTCGGCGACCTGAAGCCCTCGCTGCGGACGATCATCGATCGCATCGACCAGGCGGCCGAGGACACGGACGTCAACGCCTTGGTGTTGTCGATCGAAGACCTGGAAATCGGCCAGGGCAAGATCCACGAGCTGCGCGCGGCCATCGCGCGGTTCCGCAAGCACGGTAAACCGATCTATGCCGAGTTGACCAGCGCCGACACCCGGCAGTACGTGTTGGCCATCGCCTGCGACGAAGTGTTCATGCCCAGCTCGGGCATGTTGATCCTTCCCGGACTCCGCGCGGAAATGACCTTCTACAAGGGCCTCTTCGACAAACTGGGGATCCACTTCGACATGCTTCAGGAGGGCAAGTACAAAGGGGCCGGCGAGCCCTTCACCCGCTCCGCGATGAGCAAGCCGCTCCGCGAGAGCATGGAGGCCCTGGTCGACGACAGCTACTGCGGCGTGGTCAACACCATCGCCAAGGACCGCAAGCTGCCCGACTACCAGGTGAAGACCCTCATCGACCAGGGGTTGTTCACCGCCGCGACGGCGAAGAAGGCCGGCCTGATCGACCGTATCGCCTACTTCGACGAGTTCCAGGACTCGCTCAAGGCCAAGCTCAAGGCCAAGCAAATCAAGCTCGTCACCGATTATAAGAAGAAGCAGATCGACGCCGATTTCTCCGGCATTTCCGGAATGGTCAAATTGATGGAGCTGTTGTTCGGCGGCAAGGGGGCGGAGAAGTCCAGCGAGCAGCAAAAGATCGCCGTGGTGTATGCGGCCGGCGTGATCGTGGAAGGCAGCGGCACTTCCGACATGTTCGGCGGCGAAGAGGGCCTGGGGGCCACCAAGCTGATCCAATCGCTGCGGACCGCCGACGAGGACCCCAAGGTGGTGGCGATCGTGCTGCGGATCGACAGCCCCGGTGGATCGGCCGTCGCCAGCGACCTGATCTGGCGGGAGATCGTGCGGATCAAGAAGCCGGTGATCGCCAGCATGAGCGACGTGGCCGGCAGCGGCGGCTACTACATCGCCATGGGCGCCCGCAAAATTTTCGCCGAGCCCGACACGCTGACCGGATCGATCGGCGTGATCGGCGGCAAGATGGTGATCGGCGGGCTGCTGAATAAGCTGGGCGTGTCGACCGAAATCATCGCGCGGGGAAAGAACAGCGGCTCGCTCTCGATGATCTCCTCCTTCACGCCCGCCGAGCGCGAGGCGTGGGTCGCCATGCTGGACGAGACCTATCACCAGTTCGTCAGCAAGGCCGCCGTGGGACGGAAGATGCCGTTCAAGAAGCTCGAAGCGCTGGCCCAAGGGCGGGTCTACACCGGGCGGATGGCCGTGGCCAACGGCCTGGTCGACTGCATTGGCACGCTCTCCGACGCCATCACCGAGGCGAAGCGCGCCGCGCATCTCAAGGCCGACACGAAGGTCGAGCTGTTGATCCTGCCCAAGGCCAAGTCGTTCTTCGAGCAGCTCTTCGGCGATTCCAACGTGTCGACCGAGGCCGACTCGATCCTCCCCGGCCTGGGCGGGACGATCCGCCAGGCGGCGCTCTGGCGGCGGGTGTTCTCCGAGCCCCGGCTGATGCTGATGCCAGCCCAAATCGAGTTGAAGTAGGAGGGACGAAGACGCAAAGATTGTAGGGTGGGTCGAGCGCAGCGAGCCCCACCACTTGGAATGACGAATGTCGAAGTCCAAATGACGAAACAACGACGAAGCCCGAATTCGTCATTCGGATTTCTTTCGACATTTGAATTTCGTCATTCGGATTTCTGTTGGTGGGGCTCGCTGCGCTCGACCTACCCCGACGTTTCTGAACGCTGAACGATCTTCCCCGTCATGCCGTTGCGCAATCTCTTCCGCATCAAGAGCATCGAGTCGGCTGTCGCGGAAGAGGGGCCGCCCGGGCAGGGATTGCGAAGGTGCCTGGGGCCGATCGACCTGATCCTGCTGGGAATCGGCGGCATCGTGGGGGCCGGCATTTTCGCGCTGGTGGGAACGGCCGCGGCCGGCGACGCTTCGCGGCCGGGCGCCGGGCCGGCATTGGTCGTGTCGTTCGTGTTGACCGGCACCGCTTGCGCGCTCACGGCGCTGTGCTACGCCGAGTTCACCTCGATGGTGCCGATCTCCGGCAGCGCTTACACCTACGCCTACACCACCCTGGGCGAGCTCGTCGCTTGGATCATCGGCTGGGACCTGATCCTGGAATACGCCGTGGGCAACGTCGCCGTGGCGGTCTCCTGGTCGGGCTACTTCTGCGAGTTTCTCCGCGGCTTCCACCTGGAGTTTCCCCGCTATCTGGCGACCGACTTGCGCGCCGCGCTGCACTCGCCGGAAATCCTGGCCGCCGCGCCGCGGGTGCTGGGGGTTCCGCTGATCTTCAACCTGCCGGCCGTGGCGATCGTGGCCGTCATCACGCTGGTGTTGTCGATCGGCGTCAAGGAAAGCTCCTGGTTCAACGGCATCATGGTGGGCATCAAGTTGCTGGTGCTGGCGCTGTTCGTGGTCACCGGGGCGTGCTACGTTCGCCCCGCCAACTGGCATCCCTTCGCCCCCAACGGCTGGAGTGGAATCCAGGCCGGCGCGGCGGTGGTATTCTTCGCCTTCATCGGTTTCGACGCCGTGTCCACGGCCTCCGAAGAATGCCGCCGCCCGGAACGCGACATGCCCATCGGCATCCTCGGCTCGCTGGCCATCTGCACGGTGATCTACGTCGTGGTGGCGGTGGTGCTGACGGGCATGATCCCCTCGGCGCAGCTCAACACGGCCGAACCGCTCTCGGTGGCGATGCGGGTGGTCAACCGACCCTGGACGGCCGGCATCGTGGCCTTCGGCTCGATCGTGGCCCACACCGCCGTGCTGCTGGTATTTCAGTTGGGCCAGCCGCGGATCCTGCTCTCGATGTCGCGCGACGGGCTGTTGCCGGGCGTGTTGGCCCGCACCCATCGCCGCTTCCGCACGCCGCACGTGGCCACGATTCTCACCGGGGTGTTCGTGGCCGTGGGATCGGCGGTGGCCAGTCTGGACGAAATGGCCGACCTGTGCAACATCGGCACCTTGTCGGCATTCGTGATTGTTTGTATCGGCGTGATCGTGCTGCGGCGGCGCGAACCGAACCGGCGGCGGCCCTTCCGCACGCCCTGGGTCCCCTGGGTGCCGGGCCTGGGGGTGCTGGCCTGCCTGTATTTGATGCTCGGGCTGCCGCGGATGGCCTGGATCCGCTTCGCCGTGTGGCTGTGCGTGGGGCTGACCTGCTATACGGCCTACGGCTACCGCAAGAGCCGCTTGCACCGGCCTGCGCCGGCGTGAATGATGCTAAAGCTCGGCGTCTTCCGCCTTGAGTAGCGCCCCGCATGCTCTCGACGGCGTTACCGTGCCGACATAAAATAAGGATCGAAAGGCTGCGAAGAAGCGAGACGCGGCCTGCCCAACGGATACCGAGAGGACCTTGCCATGACCACGCGAGCCACCGATTCTCCCACCGTTGTGCCCATTTACGCGGCGGCTGTCATTCCGCCCGAGGCACAGGAAACGGCGGCCCATTTCGGCGTTTTGCAATATCTGCCACAGGTCGTCAATCTTACGCGGGAGATATTCGGCAGTTTTTCGCGTGTAACGGTCAGCGAGGATCCCGAGTTCGGCGATACCCATATCATCTTTCATGTCCCGGCCCAGCGCACGATTGAGGAAGACCTCGACAAGGACGAACAGTGGGGAAAGCGAATGCTGGAGGTCATCCCCCGCTCTCCACAGGTCTACCTGGTCTTCGCGGAGTCTCCATCATGACGGGTCGTGACTTCGTGGCCTGCGCGGAGAAATTTGCAGAAGGCTCTTCGGAAGCCGAACTTCGCAGCGCAGTGAGCAGGGCCTATTACGGCGCGTTCCACGAAGCGTTAGCGATGCTGCACGCTTGCGGCGTCTGGCTGCCGAAGACCGAGCAAGTCCATGTTAAAGTTGGATATTGCCTGCGGGATTGTGGCGACCCGGATGCCGCAAAGGCAGGACGACAGCTTGACATCCTGCGATCAAAAAGAAAAGTCGCCGACTATGATCTGGACGACAACAGGTTCGCCGACTCAAGCGATGCCAGACGAGAAGCCTTGAGGGCTCGCCAAGTCTTGGAAACCTTCGATCAATGCCGCACCAAGGCAACGGCCGATTTCCGCGCGAGAATACGATCGCAGGCCAGGTTGCTTGGGTTGGCGGTCTCCGATTGAGAAGTTGTCCGCGATGGAAAAACGTGACGAATCGCTCCGCCCGTTCTTCAGCCCCGGGGCTGAAGAACGGATGACAAAGTAGGACTAACCCCATTTTCTATTATGGTTCCGCCCGAAGCAACACCGGACGTACCCGACACGCTCTACCACTATTGCGGCGTTGGCAGCTTCTATGCCATTCTCACGAGCAAGAAAATATGGGTGAGCCACGCGCGCTTTATGAATGACTATTCCGAGCAAACGTGGTTTCTTGAGAAGGCTCGGAAGCGGCTGGCGGAGTTATCGAAGGGGGAGGACAAACCATTCATCGAGCCCTTGATCAAGCACTTTGACGAAATGGGTAGTACGCCGTACGTCTGTTGCTTCTCGCGGGAGGGAGATCTTCTTAGCCAATGGAGAGCTTATGCGGATGATGGGGCGGGCTTCGCCCTCGGCTTTGAAACAAAGTCGTTGGAAGAGATCGGGAGGACGTATCTTCCAACGGATAACACGCAACTTTGGGAAGTGATCTACGAGGATGAGGATCAAACGAGGCATCTGGACCATTACATCCAAAAGTACCTGCAAGCTGTGAAGGTTGACGGGAGGCCAACGGATCCCGGAAGGACGGCGTTATTTGCGATTTGGATCCTGGCGGCGATCTGCAAGAACCGCGGTTTCCGGGAGGAGCAGGAATTTAGGTTCGTCGGCATGGTTCCACATCACCCGTCGAGTCGGTACGAGGACTCGCGTAGCCGCGGTCCCGCGTTGGAGACGCAATTCAGGGTGACGGAACGCGGCGTCGTCCCTTTTTTTCCCCTGCCCTTCCCGGAAGGTGCCGTTAAGGAAATCGTGCTCGGACCGGATAACCACGCAAGAAAGTACGACGAGGCCCTAAAAGCGTTTCTCCTGGCGAGCGGGTACGACGTTGGCGGTATCAAAATAAGCCTGTCGGAGACAACGTACCATTCCAATAGGACAAGTAAAGATCCCACCCACCAAATATGGGTCATCTAACATGGCCCACTGCGGAGGAGACGCCCTATGTCCGAACCACAACGCCCCGGCATTGCCCGGCGCACGTTTCTCGGCGGCTCGGCGGCAGGCGCGGCAATGATGCTCGGCGCCGATCTCCCCAGCCCGGCCGAGGCCGCCGATAAGCCCACCGATGCGGCCGGCTTGCGGGCGAAACTGCTGGAGTGCCTGGGAGGCCCCTGGCCCGAGCCGTGCGAGCTGCGCCCCACGCTTCGCGAGACGATCCGCAAGGACGGCTATCGCATCGAGTCGATCACCTACGAAGCGGAGCCCGGCGATGCGATCCCCGCCTACGTGCTGATTCCCGACGGCGTCGACGCCCGCCATCCGGCGCCGGCCGTGGCGGTGTGGCATCAACACAACGGCGCCTGGCACATGGGCAAGATCGAGCCGGCCGGCCTGGCCGGCAACCCCATGCACCACACCGGCGTGGCCCTGGTCAAGGAAGGCTACGTGGTGATCTGCCCCGACGCGCTGGCGTTCGGCGAGCGTCAAAGCCCGGCGCTTCGCGGCGGCGACTACGAGCGATTCGAGTTCCTCCGCTACGTGGTGGCGGGAAAGTGTCTGGCCTGGAAAAACATCCTCGACATGCGGCGAACCGTCGATTATCTCTGCTCGCGGGCGGATGTCGTCAAGGATCGCATCGGCTGCTTCGGCCATTCGATGGGCTCGACGCACACCTGGCTCGTCGGCCCCTGGGAGCCGCGGTTGCGCTGCCTGGTGGGCAATTGCTGCCTGCCCACCTACGCGGCCATCCAGCGGATGCACCTGCTGCACTGCTTCCCCAACTTCATTCCCGGTTGGCTCCGCTACGGCGACACGCCCGACGTCGCCGGCTTGATCGCCCCCCGCCCGCTGCACTTGAACCTCGGCGAATACGACCATGGCAGTCCCATCGAAGAAGCCCGCCGGGGCCTCCAGACCATCGCCCAGGCGTATGAGCGGGCGGGCGCGGCCGGCCATTTCACCCACTACGTGGAAGAAGGCGCCGGCCACATGCTCTCGCCGCAGATGTGGCGGCGGGCGAAAGAATGCTTCCAGAAATACCTAAAAACATGAATAAAACATTCGTCGTTTGGTTTTTGTCACTCGTCATTTCCTTCCCCCTGGCCGCCGCCGAACTTCCGCCGCTTGCGCCGTTGCGACTGGATCTGGCCGCGCCGCAGGTGACGATCGTCGCGCCGGCGACGGCGGAGTATCAAAAATTCGCCGATCGCTTGCGCAACGCGCTCACCGGCCTGACGCATCACGCCCCCCGCGTCGTGCCCGACTCGACCGCGGCGCGGGACTTGGGCCCCGGGCCGATCCTGGTGCTGGGCAACATGATGGACTCGCAGCTTGCGCGGAAGCTGTACTTCGAAGCCTACGATTTCACCGACGCCGCCTGGCCCGGCCCGGGCGGCCACGCGGTCCGCACCATCCGCGACCCGCTGGATACCGGGGCCCACGTCGTCATGCTCTGTGGAAGTGATGCGGCGGGCGCGGCCGACGCGGCCGACGCGCTGGTCGACCTGGTCCGACGCAAAGGCAGCGTGCTGGGCTATGTCAATCAGGTGAAGCTGGGACGCTCGGCCCGCCTGATCGAGCACTACACGGCCGCCCTGCTGGCCGACCGCGACGAGGCATGGGGGCGGAGCGGTTTCTCGGGCAGTTGGGAATATCAGATCGAGATCGCCAAGGCGGCCATCGGCTATTTGCGCACCGGCAACGAGGCCTACCTGCCGTTGTTTCGCCGCGAGCTGCGTTACTGGTTCGATCACGACGTCCACCACCCCAAGGGCGACGCCCCGCAGATGCTCCACGGCTTCATCAACACCATCCTCATTCCCTGGGACCTGGTCCGCGACCATCCGGCGTTTTCCGAGGCCGAGGTGCGGCGGATCGACGCCGATTTCCTCTGGACCCTGATGTCCCAGGAAGGCCCGGAAAGGCTCGCGGGGCAGCTCCGGCAACGGCAGATCCGCAACAACCACGGCACCCGCAGCGCCTTGGACGGGCTGTTCGGCGGGCGCTACTTTGCGCGCCGCTATCATCTTCCGCAGGCCCAACGCTGGCTGGAGATTGCCGAGCGTTACTTCTCCGTGCAAATGGATTGCGCCAAGCCCAACGAAGATTCCTGGGGCCATCAATGGGCCGCGTCGATGTACAACACCGTGGTCTATTTCCTGGCGGCGGGCAAGTACGAGTATTTCCACTCCCCCGGTTTCAAGCTTTCCGCCGATCGCGCGCTGCTGGCCTATCCCAGCGGTTCCGCGCCCCTGGGTTACATGTCGGCCTGCGCGGCCGCGTCCGACGACACCGGCTATCTCACGGGCTACGCCACGGCGTTCCGGGATCGAGCCGCCTCGGAGATGGCGGGGGGCGGCGACGAATACCTGCGCAGCTTCTACACCGCGCGACCGGTCGTGCCCCGCGCCGATCTGCTGGGCGTCGCCGAAGCGCCCCTGGACCGGCTGTGGTACAACACCGTGGACGGCGGCCCCATGCCGGGCAGCCTGTTCGTCAACAGCATTCCCTGCGCGGCCGGCTTCGACAAAATCTCCATCCGCGAGGGCTGGGCCGCCAACGACTACTATTTGCTGTTGGACGGCATTTCCGGCGGCGGGCATTCCTACCAGGATGCCAACTGCATCGTCCGCTATGCGGACCACGGCATTCTCTGGTGCGCCGACACTTATAAGGCCAACCAGTCGGCCACCGTCCGCGCCCAGAACGGCGTCTTTCTGGCCATCGATGCGGCCGGACCCGGCCACCTCCATCGCGCGGCGCGCAAGCTCTACGCCGGTTGCTCCGGCGACACCATGGCGATAGCCGCGGCCCTGGACGGCGTGGGCGACGTCGACTGGCAGCGGCATATCGTCCGCCGCCGCGGCGACTGGACCCTGGTCATCGACCGCGCCCTGGTCAAGCGGCCCGGCGAAGTGCTCGCCGAACGGCATTGGCACGTCGGCGGCCGGCTCAGCCTCCGCCCCGACGGTCTGATCAGCCAGGTGAGCGGGCATTGTCTGCACTTGCAGACCGCCGGCGTCGGGGCCGACGGAATGCGAGGCGATCGCGACCGCATCGAGACCATCCGCGCGATGGCCACCACCGAGCAACCGTTGGAAATCGCCACCCTGCTGTACGTCAACACTTCCGCCGAAAAACGCGACGCCCAGCTCAAACCAACGGCCCTGGGCTGGCGCGTGGAGACCGCCGCCGGCGCGTTTCTCGTCACGGCCAGCGGCGCGGGTGACGGCATAACGATCGTCTCCAAACAAGGCGCCGCGGTGATCGGCCGCGCAGCCGCCGCGCAGCCGCCAAGCTACGAACAGGCGATTGCGGCCGCCTCGGCGCCGGGCGCGACGACGCTGCCCGCCGTGCCCAAGTGTCCCCGGCTCGCGATCCGCTGGCGCGAGTTCCGCGTGGCCACCGCGGCCGTCACGGCCATCGCCCGCGACGACGCCGGACGCCTGGCGGCCGGCGATGCGGCGGGCAACGTGGTCCTCTGGACCGCCGAGGGAAATCGCCGCGCGGCGGTTCAACTGCCCAGTGCGATCCTCGCGCTGCACTTCTGCGGCGACGACCTGCTGGTGGGCGAAGACCGCGGTGCGATCACCCGCCTGGCCGCCGATGGCGCCCAGCGCTGGCAACTGCTGATCCCATACGTTTCCATGGCCTGGTCCAATTGGAGCGAAGGGAAGAGCCGCATCCGCGAGATCAGCACGGCCGAGGTCAACGGCCGGCCCACGATCTTCGCCGCCAATGCGGATCGCCGCGTCTATGCCTTGAGCGGGGAAGGCCGGGAACTTTGGAAGACCTCGGTCGAGTGGGGCGTCTTCACCGCGATGACACCCGGCACCTACCGCGGCGGCTTTGCCCTGTTGGGCGGAACTTCGCAGCCGTCGATCTTCGGCCGCTGCCTCCTGTACGGGGCCGACGGCAAGCTACTGACCGCATATTCGCGAGTTGATCTGAACTCCTGGTCCAACCCGGCCCAGTTCCGCGACCTGCGGCGGGCTGATCTCGACGGCGACGGCTGCCCGGAAACCATCACCGCCGTCGATACCGATTGCCGGCAATTGGTGGTTTACCGGGACAACGGCAAAATCCTCTGGGACGCCGACCTGGCCGGCGCGGCCGAAGCGGTGGCCGTGGTCCCCGCCCGTGCTTCCGCCGCTCCGCTGGTCGTCGCGGCCTCGGAATCGGGCTACGTGGCCGCGCTGGACGGCCGCAGCGGCGCCCGCCGCTGGGCCTGTTACGTGGGCGAGCCCACGCAGTTCGTGGCCCCGGCCGACGATGGCCGGCTATGGGCCGCGGCCCGCTCGGGCAAGGTCTTTTTGATCGGCCGCGACGGCGCGCTCGCCGGCGCCGCCGACGTGGGACAAGCGATCACGGGCCTGCTGCGGCCGGGCGAGGATCGCAGCGCCGGCGCGATGCTGCTGGGCACGGCGGACGGCCGGCTGCTGGTCCTGCCGCAGTCGTTGGGTGGCACGCCCTGATGGGCGATGGGTGCCGCTGCTGAGTTGTCCAGTAGTGTGATACAATCGAGAGACACGTCCCCATGGATAAGCCGTTCTCCGACTTCGACGACGAGAAATTGCAGATCGCGTATCCCTGCCCGTGGGAATACAAGGTCGTGGGCCGCGATCAATTCCTGATGCGCTCGGCGATCGGCGAGATCCTCGCCGACCTCGAATACGGCCTGGAACTGTCCAATACCAGCCGCACGGGGAAGTTTTGTTCGCTGCTCTTGACGCTGGTGGTGGAGAGCGAGGAACATCGCAATGCGATCTTCACCGCGCTTACCAATCACCGCGACATCACGATTGTGTTGTAGCGGACGTTTTCCGCCCTCTCTGCGGGAGTCGACGACGGCCGGGCGCCACCAATCAGGCTCACTCAGAATCCCGAGCTGCTAAGCGCCGCGGCCGCATTGGCACTCCAATCGGCGTCGATTTGTGCCTGTCGCCCCATGAGCCGTGCGTTCGCGCCTTCCCTTTGTCGCGCCCGCACCCCGGCGACCATCGACTTGATCTGGTCCTGGACCGCCCTCCGCAACGTCATCTCGCCTTTTTGCAAAACGCCGTCCAAATCGGCCAGCTTTTCCAGGGCGTCGGCATAGTCCAGTTCCTCGTCATGGACGGCAATCGCGTCCTTTGCAACGAGCTTGGCAACGCCCCCTTTGAGGTCTACGTAGTATTCAGTTGCCGTTGCCCCGCGTTGATATTCTTGAACGATCCACGGAAGCCCGTCGCTGAAAAGACAGGTGATCCCGTGCCTTTTGCCGTGGCTGTATTCCGAATAGAGGAGCCGGTTCTTGTTTTCGTCCCAAATCCGCAGAGCCCCGCAAAGTTGGTCGGCGCGATAATCCGCCAACGTTTTCAGGTGCCCATCTTCGTAAAAACTCACGGCGGGACCATCCAATTTCTCGCCGCGACGGTTGGCAATTACGGCGATCGCTTGCCCCGAATCGCCCATTTTCTGTCCGCCGAAGTAACCGACGAAACTACTGGCGGATAGCAGATTGTCTTGCCAGCCCGGACGCGGTTCAATGCTATCGCTCCGCAGCGCCGCGCCCGAAGGCAACAACAGGGACTTGAAATCGACGCTGACGAAATTGCGCCGGTGTTCGCGGATCCAAATCCAATCGTCGGGGCACAACTTCGACTTCGGCACGTCGACGACGCTGCCGTCCTTCTTCTGTAAACGTGCAACGCCACCGGATGCGCCGACGAACTTGGCCTCGGTCCTATGGGCGCCATCCGCGCTTGTCCAAGCTCGCAAATCAGGCGGCCGTTTGTCGGTTGCTCGCGGCGGCACCGCCAGATCATCATCCTCCTCCGGCGGCGGTTTCGGCGTTGGCCGAGGCGGCACGGCGCGAACCGCAACCCGCTTTGCTTCCGGGAATTTCTGTTCCCGCAGCGATTGCCTGCGGCGGAAGGCGTCGATTCTTTGCAACAGTTCGTCGGACGGCCTGATTGACGCGAACGCCACGGTTCGCTCGGATTGCTGCGCCGGTGGCCCGACGTATAGCACCCTGGTATTGCCCAGGCGATATTCGGCGGCAACCAATTTGCCCGAACTGAACAGAGCGCGCACGCTCTCGTCGTTCACGCCCCGAAAAAGACTGAGGCGGTCGACCGAGTGCCGCTCCTCTTGCAGACCATACTCCACCAAAGAGTGCCAGGATGGCGACTCCTGGTTGATTTTGACGATGCTCCCGGTGGTCGATTCCTGCGGCTCCCCCAGGATGTCGACAACCTCGTGAAACGGCATTTGCGGTTTCAGAAGGTAAAACGCCTCATCGTTGACCTTCGCACTCGTTGGCGGGCCCATGCGCCGCTCGGTGAGCAGAGCATACCCGACGAGACAAACCAGCGCAATCGCCAGGAATCCCAGAAACTTGCCTTGCATAAATTGTCTCCCCGGTCAGGCTCTCTCAGGGACACCGCCCAAATCCGATGGCGCGATCGCAGCGTTCCACTCACCCTGCAATCCCGTCCAACTCCCCGCGGCTCAACGCCGCTGCGTCGGCTGATCAGGCATGACGGCCCAATCCAAGTGAAGCTTGTGGAAGTTGAAGAGACACCGCTTCACGCTCTCCAGCGGCGCCTTGGGGTCGCTCTCATGCTCGATGACGTACCACTGCGTGCCGCCGGTCGTCTCGCAGACGCCGAACACCTCGGGCCACTTCACCGTGCCCTCGCCGATGACCGCGCCCGGCTTGCCGCCGAATTCCTTGACATGGATGCTGACCGTCCGGCCGGGATATCGTTTCAACATCTTGTACGGATCGCCGCCGCCGCCGAGGCAGTTGCCGATGTCGAGTTGCGCAATCACCCCAGGCCCGGCGTGGTCGAAGAGCACTTCCCAGGGGATCTGGCCTTCCACCAGTTTGAAATCGGGCCCGTGCGAGTGGTAGCCCACCCGCATTCCATCGCCCGCGACCTTGGCCGCCAAATCGGTCAACAGCTTGGCGGTATCGATCAAGGCTTGCACCGAAGCCATGTTGGGGTGCGGCAGCGAGGGCACGATCAGGTTCGGATTGCCCAGCGTGCGGTTGAACTCCACGGTCTTCTTCAACTCGTCGCCCAGCAGCGTCTTCAAGCCGGTATGCGTACCGCAGCACTTCAAGCCGTTCTGGTCCAGCAGCTTCCGCAGCTCGACGGCCGTGCGCTTATAATAGCCGGCGAATTCCACCCCCTGGTAACCCATCTTGCTCACCGCCTGGAGCACGCCGGGCAGGTCCTTTTCGCATTGCTTGCGGACCGAATAGAGTTGCAACCCGACGGGGATTTGCTTCTTGCCGGGGGCGGCCATCGCCCGCCAGGGGCTCTCGCCCAACGCCAACAACGCGGCCGTGCCGGCCGCATGCTTCAACATCGTTCTACGCGAGCAGTTCATGATTGCCTCCCGAAAAAAGTATTCGTCATTCGGATTTCGACATTCGTCATGCAAAGCGGTGGGGCCCGCCACGCTCGCCCCGCCCAACGTCCTACTGAACTCCCACGTTGCGTTTGGCCATGGGCACGAAATCGTTGATCGTCGCGCCGGTGTAAATCTGCCGCGGCCGAACGATCTTGGTGCCCGGATCGTCGTGCTGCTCCTTCCATTGGGCGATCCAACCCGGCAGCCGCCCGATGGCGAACAACACCGTGAACATGTTCGTGGGAAAGCCGATCGCCCGCAGCAAAATTCCGCTGTAGAAGTCGACGTTGGGGTACAGTTTCCGCTCCACGAAGTACGGGTCCACCAGCGCGATCTCTTCCAGTTTGCGGGCGATGTCCAGCAGCGGATCTTTGCGGTGCAGCCGGGCGAAGACCTTGTCGCAAACTTCCCTGAGGATCTTGGCCCGCGGATCGTAGTTCTTGTACACACGATGGCCGAAGCCGAACAGCCGGAACGGCTTGGTCTTGTCCTTGGCGTCGCGGAGGCACTCTTCGGCCGACAACCCGCCCTTGTGGATCCGCTCCAGCATTTCGATGACTTCCACGTTGGCGCCGCCGTGCAGGGGGCCCCACAACGCGCACACGCCCGCCGCGGTCGAGGCGAACAGGTTGGCCCGCGCCGAACCCACCGCCCGCACGGTCGTGGTGCTGCAATTCTGCTCGTGGTCGGCGTGGAGGATGAAAATCAGATTCAAAGCGTCTTCGATTTCCGGCGTCACGATGTACTGCTGGTAGGGGATCGAGAACATCATGTGCAGGAAATTGGCGCAGTAGCGGAGCTTGGGGTCGGGATAAATGAACGGCAAGCCCTGGCTGCGGCGATAGGAAAACGCGGCGATGGTCCGCACCTTGCTGATCAAGCGGGCCGCGGCTTCCGAAAAGGACTCCGAATCTTCGAAGGCGATGAACTGGGGATGGAAACAGGCCAGATTGCTCAGCGTGGCCGAAAGGATGGCCATCGGCGGAGCGTCGAGCGGGATGTGCTGAAACTGATGCTTCACCCCCTCGTGAAGCAACTCGTTGGCCGTGAGCCGGGCGCTGAACTCGTCCAACTCCTCCTTCTTGGGGAGGCGGCCAAAGATCAATAGCCAACACACCTCGACGAAGTTTGAACTGTTGGTGAACTGTTCGATGGGGATGCCGCGGTATCGCAGGATACCCTTCTCTCCGTCGATGTAAGTGATCGCGCTCTTGCAAGCCGCCGTGTTGCCCAGCGATGGATCAAAGGTGACGTAGCCGGTCTGGTCGCGGAGGCGGGAGATGTCGACAGCCCGTTCACCCTCCGCTCCTACCACAATCGGTAACTCAATTTTCTGGTCGCCGATCATCAGCAACGCCTTGTCCGACATGAGAATCTCCTTCGCTGGCCTTAGGCGGGATGCAATGTGCAAGAAAACCCGAACGTTCGTCGCAAAAGCGTAGTACGATCAGTTAGTTATGATAAAGGATAGATATTCAGTCCGCTACTGATGGAACGGTCGGCTTACAAGAAACCGCAAGGAAAAAGGGGACGGACCCTCTTTCCGCGCCGGTCAAGCCGTCGCTTTCAAGAAACACGGAAGGCCCTGGCCGGAAAGTTGCCGGACTGGCCAGGGCCTCCGTAGCGCGGCGGGGGAAGGGTTGGTCGGCATCACGCCCCAGCGATCGCATCTCCCAATGCGGCATGCTGTAGCGCGTTGTCGTGCCAAGTATGAATCCCTTTATGCAAGGACCGTACCCAATTCCGCCAGGAGATGGGAACGGCAATTTCCGACCGAGGCCTAAGTATAGCAATGTGAACTACTTAGGGAGGCGACGAAATTTTTCTCCGCATGGATCGAATGCGGCCGCCCGCCACCTCTTGCTGCGTTGTTCGGCAGTCCACGCCGAGAAAACGCGCAGGGTTCAACGCAATAGAAAATCGGCTATCTTGCGAACCATGATACGCGGGGCCAATCGTACGGAGAAGGCGAGCAGTTTATTGCCGATTCCGGGAATCGCCACGGCCTGCCCACGGCGAAATGCGCGGTGGCCGGCCGCCGCTACGGTGCGGGCGTCCATCATCCCCATTCGGAACAGCAGGGTGTGCTCCATTGCCGCCTCGGCGGCGAAGCCGGTGGCCGTGGGCCCGGGGCAGAGACAAGTCACTCGCACCCCGGTCGTGGCAAGTTCTTCCACCAGGGCCTCGCTCAACGACAACACGAAGGCTTTGCTGGCGCAATACACGGCCATGTTGGGACCGGGTTGAAACGCGGCGATCGAAGCCACGTTCAAAATGCCCCCTCGGTTCCGCGCGAGCATGCCCGGCAAAAACAACCGCGTGAGGTGGGCCAGCGACGCCACGTTCACCTGGATCATCTCCAGTTGCCGCGGGGCGGGAAGACTGGCCAGCGCGCCGGCCGCGCCGAAACCGGCGTTATTCACCAACACGTCGATGCTCACTCCCTCGCCGGCCAACTCCTCGAAGATCGCGCCGGCCGCACCCGGCTCGGCCAGGTCGTGGGCCGCCACGCGAACTTCAACCCCCTCCGCGCCGCGGATCTCCTCGGCCAGCCGCGCGAGTTTTTGCTTGCTTCGGGCCACCAGCACCAGGTTCGACTTATCGGCCGCAAAGATCCGGGCCAAAGCCTCTCCGATCCCCGACGAAGCCCCGGTAATCAACACCGTTTCGGCTGGCATGACTGAACACTCCTTAGGAATTCACAGAACTCAATATTGGGGGGACTCAGGGTTCGCGAGGGGAAAATCAAGCAAGTTCCGAAGCCCCGCTTGGGGATGGGCGAATTGCGCGGCTCCGCTTTGCCATTCGGTCGCGCAGGTTTCACGGAAGTGCCTCCCGACAATGTGCTTGGGAACGAAGTTAATCCTAATCCCCGATCCCTTTCCTTCCGATTATACCGGTTATACCGGGGTGAGAACGTGAAGCGGAACCGCCGCGTCGACGCGCGCATCTCGGCCGCTTCGATCTTGCTGATAACGCCGGTAATTACGATAATAGCGATAAGGACGCCTTCGGTACCAGCCATACGAGGGGAAGATGCAGCGGATTTGCGGCCGAAAAGCGCTCGTGACAGGGGCCGCCTCGGGAATCGGTCGCGCCCTGGCTCTGCGGCTGGCCCGAGAAGGCTGCCACCTCTACCTGCTCGACGTCGATTTGCCGCAGCTGGCCCAGACGGCGGCCGCGGCCCGTGAACATGGCGTCGAGGTGATCACCGCGCGCTGCGATCTGAGCCGTAGCGACGAGATTACCGCCTGCAACGCGGCGATGTTGGCGCATTGGGGCGGGCTCGACATCCTAGTGAGCAATGCGGGCGTCGCCTACTACGGCCCTACGGAAAACATGACGGCCCAGCAGTGGGATTGGCTGCTCTCGATCAATCTGCTGGCGCCGATCCAGTTTGTTCGCGAGCTGTTGCCGGCCCTCCAAAGCAGGCCGGAGTCGCACATTGTGCTCATGGCCAGCATTTGCGGGCTGGTGGCCACCAGCCGCCTCACGGCTTACAACGTGAGCAAGTTCGGGCTGGTGGGCTTAGGCACGTCGTTGCGGGCGGAATACGGACGTCAAGGCATCGGCGTGACCACTGTTTGCCCCGGCTTCGTGTCCACCAATATCTTCGACTCCGCCGTGTGCGGGCATGTCGGCCGCCGCACGCCCGATCCGCCGCAACTGCTGAAGACGTCGCCCGAGCATGTGGCCGATTGCATGATCCGCGCCGTCTATCGCGATCAGCGATTGGTGTTGATCACGCCCTTGGCCCGTCTGCTCTACCAGGTCCATCGATTGGCTCCCGGGCTTTTGGACTTCCTGCAACGACTGGGGCGCCGCCACTGCATGGCCAAAAAGGCATCGCCGGAGACCGGCGACAAACCCGAGCCCGTCGTGCTCCCCATCCCGCAATCGAGCGACCTTTGCCGCAGAGCGGCCTAGTTCCACCCGACCAACAAGTTGGGAACTGGCCGGGCGGAGCGCGACGGGAGCCACTTTCCCCTGGCTCGCCAAGTCCGCACGCACCCGCTACACTCTTACTGCCGATCCCAAAACTCTGGTCGCCTCGACCTTCTGCGGCCAGTTGCCGTGGCGCGAGGCGTTTCTGGGACGGGCTCGTGGACAACAATCGCTAGCAAGCCGGGGAATATATCAATGTCGCAATATCAGGTCGAACATGTGCTGGTCGTGCCTACCGAATTGTTTCGCCGCCTCGGTTATTTCCAGGGGTTCTGCCGCGATGTGGATCGTTATTTGGGACAACTCCTGAGCCCCGAAAACATGAGTTTCCGGCTCCGCAGTCAGGTCGAGGACGACCCCAACTTCAAGCAGTTGATCCCTTACATGCTCTTCCGCCACCGCAGCCCGACGGGGCCGGATGCGGTGTTCCAATACACGCGGGGTACAGGCATGGGCGAGGGGCGGCTGCACCGCAAACGGAGCGTGGGCATCGGCGGCCACATCTCGGCCGACGACGTCGGCAGCGACGCATCCAGCAACCCCTACCAGGAGGGAATGCGGCGAGAATTGGACGAAGAGGTGATCGTCGAAACCCCCTATACGGCGAGTTGTGTGGGGCTCATCAACGACGATCAGAGCGACGTCGGCCGAGTGCATTTGGGCGTCGTCCACATCCTTGATTTGGAGCGCCCCGCGATTCGTCCCCGCGAGGAGGATATCATTGAATGTGGTTTCCGGCCCATCCCGGAAATCCTTGCCGACATGGCCGGGTTTGAAACCTGGTCGCAGATCTGCATGCGGGCCCTGTTCGCACAAGATCATGCTTGAGATTCCCATCTACATGGACAACCACGCCACGACCCGGGTCGACCCCCGCGTCGTGGAGTCGATGTTGCCCTATTTTACGTGCGCCTTCGGCAACGCCGGTAGCACCACCCATGCCTTTGGTTGGGAGGCCAAGCAGGCCGTGGCCGACGCCCGGGAAAAGCTGGCCGCGGCAATCGGGGCCCATGTCAAGGAAATCGTTTTCACCAGCGGGGCCACGGAGAGCAACAACCTGGCGATCCATGGAGTGGCCGAGCGATCGCGCAACCAAGGCAACCATCTGATCAGCGTAGCGACCGAACATCCCTCGGTGCTCGTTCCGCTGGATCGGCTTGCTCGCCGCGGTTTTGAGGTAACCTTGTTGCCGGTTGCCCAGTCGCCCAGCCCGGAGGCCGGCCGCATTCATCCCGAGCAGGTGGCCGAGGCAATCCGCAAGGAAACGATCCTGGTTTCCGTGATGCTGGCCAACAACGAAATCGGCGCCATCCAGCCGTTGGCCGAGATTGGCCAGATTTGCCACGATCGCGGAGTGCTGTTGCACTGCGACGCCACTCAGGCGGTTGGCAAGCTCCCGGTGGAAGTCGACGCCTTACAGGTCGATCTGCTGAGCTTCACGGCCCACAAGCTCTACGGACCGAAGGGCGTCGGCGCGTTGTACGTCCGCCGAGCCGCGCCGGCGATTCGCTTGCAGCCGCTCATCAACGGGGGCGGACAGGAAGGTGGGCTCCGCAGCGGCACGCTCAACGTGCCGTCGATCGTCGGATTCGCCCGAGCGATCGAACTGTGTCTGGCGGAAATGTCCACGGAGCCCGAGCGGATTGGGCAACTGCGGAATCGGCTCTACGAGGGGCTCTTGGCGGCCGTCCCAGATATACTACTGAATGGGCCCGCCTTGACCCATCCGGAGTGGAGGCTGTCGGGAAACCTCAACGTTTCGCTCCCGGGCGTCGAAGGGCAAGCCTTGTTGCTCAACGCGAAGGATCTGGCCGTCAGTTCGGGCAGTGCTTGCACTTCCGAGCACCCGGAGCCCAGCCACGTGCTGCGAAGCCTGGGCATTGGCGAGGATGCGGCCCGCAGCAGCATCCGCTTCGGCCTGGGGCGATTCAACACTGCGGAAGAAGTGGATTATGCGACCCAACTCCTTTCCCAGACGGTATATCGGCTGCGTCAGCTTGCCGCCGCGCCGTGATCCTTCATGGGGCCTGGCAAGGAATCATGGCGAGCCCTTCCCCTGTCATTCTGAGCGCAGCGAAGAACCTACGATGGTTCGCCACGCGACGCAGATCCTTCGCTGCGCTCAGGATGACCGCCTTGCCCCGGCCCTCGCCAATAAGACTTGCCACATCCCCTCCGCGCCTCATCCATCCACGGCTTACTTGGCTTTTTCCCCCCGGTTCGTTAGGATTACCAGAGTTGTATTCGTTTCTTAAGCATAGGAGTACGCCCCCTCATGGCCGTCATCTTGACTGAAAGTGCCGCTTCGGAAGTAAAGCGGATTCTTGAAACGCAAAAGCTCGAATCGAACACCCTGCTGCGGATGGGAGTCGCCGGCGGCGGATGCCACGGCCTGCAATACTCGTTGGGCTTCGACACCGAGTACAACCCGCTCTCCGACGCCCGCTACGATCTGCACGGAGTGTCGCTGGTGGCCAGCAAGAAGATGGCCGTCCATTTGGATGGCACCACCATCGATTTTATGGACGGGCCCATGGGCCGCGGCTTCGCCATCGAAAATCCGAACTATCCCAAGGGCGGCGGTTGCCCCGGTTGCGGGCACCATTGATCGATCCGGAGGTTCGCGGTTGGTGGCGTGCGTGCGCGCACCAAGCGAAGCCGGGCATGTTTTCGCGTGCGGCAAGCACGCACCCTAGGGGAGACTGGCCATGTCGCGAGTTGCAGCGATCGGGTTGTTTCTTGCGTGTTGCGGGCTTTCATCGATCTTCGCCGCCGCGGAGCCGCTGCATTATCCACCCGCCCGCCGCGTCAACCAGGTCGACAACTACTTCGGCGTGAATGTCGCCGATCCGTATCGATGGCTCGAGGCCGACGTGCGGCAGTCGTCCGAAGTGGCCGCCTGGGTTGCCGCGGAGAACAAGCTGACCTTTTCCTATCTGGCCGCGATCCCCGCGCGGCAAAAGATCCGCCGGCGTCTGGCCGATCTGTGGAATTTCGCCCGCTACGGACTGCCCGAGAAGGACGGCTCGCACTATTTCTTTTCCAAGAACGACGGTCTGCAAAACCAGTCGGTGCTCTACGTAAGCCAGTCGTTGGACTCCCGGCCGCGGTTGCTATTGGACCCCAACGGCTGGACCAAGGACGGCACGATGGCGCTGGAGAAGATCTCGCCCAGCGACGACGGCCGTCGGCTCGCCTATTGCGTGGCCGAAGCCGGATCCGACTGGTCCATTTGGCACGTGCTGGACGTGGATTCGGGCAAGGTCCTGGCGGACGAGTTGAAATGGACCAAGTTCAGCGAAGCCGCGTGGACCAAGGACAACCAGGGATTCTACTACGGCCGCTACGAAAAGCCCCGCCGCGGCAGCGAATTCCAGGCCCGCAACTTCAACCACAAGATTTATTACCACCGCATCGGCGCGACGCAGGCTGGCGACGCCCTGGTTTATTTCCGGCCCGAGCATCCCGAGTGGAGCTACATGGCCTCGGTTTCCGACGACGGCCGCTACCTGGTCATTACCACCTATCGCGGCACGGACGAGAAATTTCGCGTTGCGGTCAAGGACCTGCGCCGGCCGGATGCGGCCCCCGTTGAGTTGATCGACAACTTCGATCACGAGTATTCGTTCGTCGGCAACCAAGGCTCGACGCTGCTGTTCAAGACCGACTTGAATGCCCCGCGGCGCCGCGTGATCGCTATCGACCTGGATCAGCCGCAGCCCGAGCATTGGCGGGAAATCATCCCGCAGGCGGCCGAGACGTTGCAGCACGTGACCTGGGTCGGTAATCGACTGATCGCGTCGTATTTGAAGGACGTGCGGCCGCAGGTGAAGCTTTTCTCGCCGCAAGGGAAATTTGTCCGCGAGGTCGAATTCCCGGGGATCGGCTCGGTCGAGGGGTTCGAGGGGAGGCAGAGCGACAGCGAAACGTTTTACATCTTCTCCAGCTTCGCCGTGCCGCCGAGCGTCTACCGCTACGACCTGGCCACGGGCGTGAGCCGCCTGGTCTGGCGTCCGGAGCTGAGGTTCAGCCCGGAAGACTACGCGGTCCAACAGGTGTTCTACCAGAGCAAGGACGGGACGCGGATTCCCATGTTCCTTGCCCATAAGCGGGGCTTCCAGCCCAACGGCGCCGCCCCGGCCTTGCTCTACGGATATGGCGGCTTCAACATTTCTCTGCCGCCGCGATTCTCGGTGGGCTGGCTGGTTTGGATGGAGATGGGAGGCCTGCTGGCCGTGCCGAACCTCCGCGGCGGCGGCGAGTATGGCGAAGCATGGCACCATGCCGGCACCAAACTCCAGAAGCAGAACGTGTTCGACGATTTTCTAGCCGCGGCCCAATGGCTCATCGACCACCGCTACACGCGTCCCGACAAGCTGGCCATCCAGGGCGGCAGCAACGGCGGGCTGCTGGTCGGCGCAGCGCTCACCCAGCGGCCCGACCTGTTCGGCGCGGCGCTGCCGGCTGTGGGCGTGATGGACATGCTCCGCTTCCATCGCTTCACCGAAGGACGGCTATGGGTCGACGACTACGGCTCTTCCGACAACCCGCAGCAGTTCAAGGCCCTGGCGGCTTACTCCCCCTACCATAACATCAAGCCCGGCACGCGCTATCCGGCCACGCTCATCACCACCGCCGACACCGACGACCGCGTCGTTCCCGGTCATAGTTTCAAGTTTGCCGCGGCGTTGCAACGGGCCCAGGCTGGCGATGCGCCGATCTTGATCCGCATTGAGACCCGCGCCGGGCATGGCGGGGGAAAACCGACCGCCAAGCGGTTGGACGAAACGGCCGACCTCTGGGCGTTTCTGGTGAAGAACCTGGGGCTGAAGCTGCCGTAGGACGGGAAAGGAACAGAGGGGGAGAGGGGGAGATACGCCAGCAACCGTGTTTCGCGGGTCTCCCTTTCTCCCTTTCTCCCTTTCTCCCCCTCTACCCTTCCCGCCGCTGCTGGGCCATGTCCTCCTTGAATAGCCGGGCCAACAGTGCGATCAACTGCCGGTCCAGCTTCTCCAAAGCTTCGGCCGGTCCCGCGCAGTCCAGATCGTCGATGTGCCAATAGGTGACGCGGTCGGCCCAGCCGGGAAACAACTCCTCCAACAGCGGGCGGTGCTCGGCTTCCTTCAACGCCACCACTAGGTCCGCGGCTTCCAGTTCCGCCCGCGTAACCTGCATCGGCTCCCGCGGATCGGTCTCCAGGGAAACGCCGCGGTGCTCCAGGCCCTCGACGGCCAGCGGCGAGATCGGTCCGATATTGTTACCCAGACCCACGGTCAGCCCGCGCGACAGAGCCTGCCACGGCAGACGGTGCTGGGCCGCAACGGCGTTGAACAGCGCTTCGGCAAACCGGCTACGATAGTAGTTGCCACTACAAAGGAAGAGAACTCGCTTCATAGGCTCTGCGCGGTTCCACATCCGAGGAACCGTGACCCAACGGAAACGTCCGGGACATTATCGACCGCTGGCAGTATAGCTCATTTTTGCACGAACCGCAGCGTCGTCCGTTTGCACGCCGGGCAGAGATACGTCCCGTCGGTCAGCTCGAATTCGCGCGGTTGCTCTTCCGCAGTGCCACAACTGGCCACGATGCGCGTGCCCGGCTCTCCCTGCAGGCGATCGGCATAGTAGGGCATAACGCGGGATTTTTGGCAACCCGGACAGATGATGGGGGTATCGACGAGGTTCACCGGCAACAGCACCTCGCACTCCTCGCAATAGGCCGGAAACAGGCACAGCCGGGGATAGCCTTTGAGGCCGCCGATCATCATCTCGGTGGAGTAGCCGCAAGGACAGGATGCCGCCACCGACGCTCCCATGGGAATTCTCCGCAGTTGACACTTCATCACCACCGCTCAGCCTGCATTATGCGGGAGCCTCGGCTCTCGGGCAAGACGGGCAAAAGGCGGCCCGTCGCCCGTCGCTTGCGGTTTAGCGATTCACCGCCCACCACGAACCGCCGTGCCCTGGTGCATCGTCCGGCGATCCGCGATAATACTCCCCGGCGCGGTTCCCTTGCTCACTTAGTTCTCGCGCGGCGGCTCATGCACGTGAATCCAATGACCGATCGCTCCCGGCGTCTGGGAGAGGGAAACGTTCCGTATCTGCTGTTCACCTTCTCCGCTCCCGCCATTGTAGGGATGCTGGCCCAGTCGATGTACTTGCTGGTCGACCGCGTCTTCGTGGGCCGGGCGCTGGGCGACGTGGCCATCGCCGCCACCACGGTGGCTTTCCCCTGTATGCTGGTCCTGATGGCCTTTGGCATGTTGATCGGCATCGGCGGCGCGGCGCTGGTCTCGATCCGGCTCGGGCAGCGCAATGTCGCGGAGGCCGAGCAGGTGCTGGCCAACGCCACGCTGCTGATGCTCGGCGTTTCCCTGGTGCTGAGCCTCCTCGGCGAACTGTTCCTGAACCCGCTCTTAACAATCTTCGGGGCCAGCCCAACCGTGTTGCCCTACGCCCACGACTATATGCAAATCATCGTGGCGGGCACGGTTTTCCAAATCATGAGCTTCGGCCTCAACGCCATCATCCGCGGCGAGGGCAACCCCCGTATTGCGATGATCACCATGTTGCTGAGCGTGCTGTTGAACGCGATCGCGGCCCCGATTCTGATCTTCGGCCTGCACTGGGGCATGCGGGGCGCGGCCGTCGCCACGGTGCTCGCGCAAGCGGTTTCGACGCTCTGGGTGCTGTGGTATTTTTTTCGCGGCCGCAGCGTGCTCAAGTTGCGCGCGGCGAAGCTCCGCTTGCAGTGGCCGATCTGTGCGGCGATCTTGGCGCTGGGCTCGCCGTTGTTTGCGATGCAGTTGGCCGCCAGCGTGACCAACAGCCTATTGAATAACCAGCTCCGCATCTACGGCGGCGACCTGGCGGTCTCGGTGATGGGGATCATCTACGCCCTGGTGATGGTGACCCTCATGCCGATCTTCGGTATCAACCAGGGGGCCCAGCCGATCATCGGCTTCAACTACGGGGCCCAGCGCTTCGATCGCGTCAAGAAAACGCTCCAGACCGCGGTGCTGGCGGCCAGCGGCATCTCGCTGTTGGGCTACGCCGTGGCGATGCTTTTTCCCGGGCTGGTGATCGCGCTGTTCACTGAGCACGATCCGGCCTTGAACCACCTGGGGCGCCACGCCATCCGCCTGAGCATGATGATGTTGCCCATCGTGGGTTTCCAGATCGTCAGCGCCAGCTACTTCCAGGCGGTGGGCAAGCCCAAGCACGCGATGCTGCTGAGCCTGTCGCGGCAGGTGCTACTGTTGATTCCCGCGGTGCTCATTTTGCCGCGTTTCTTCGGCCTGGACGGGGTCTGGCTGGCTTTGCCGGTTTCCGACTGCTGTTCGTCGCTGCTGACCGGAATCTGGCTTTGCCTGGAGCTGCGGCATTTGTATCGCCGCCATGCCGAAACCGAGAGCGACCCGCCGCGGTTGGAAATAAGTGGGCCCTGAACGTAGTGTAGTGATTCAAGCTGATGGGGATTTCTGGGTGGCATGCCGTCACGACGCGAAGCGTCGGGTCGGCATGTCTGGCGGTTTCAAAACATGCTACCCATCTTTAATCTTTGAATTCCCCACAATAGCGCATTCAGCGCGAAGTTTCCTGCCCCGCCTTCTGTTGCCCGAAGAATCGCTGGTTGAAGATCTCCGGGTCCAACGGATCGCCTTTCGCGGCCACGCTGGCTGCCGCGCCGCGCTGCGGACCGCCGGCCGCTTGTGCGCCGGCGGCCTGCGGCCGCGACGACGAATACTTTCGGTGAACGCGGGCCGGCGGCTCCTGGACGGGCGGTCCCTCCTCGACAGTCGCCGGGATGGGCGGTTCCGCGCCGCCGCGCCGCGTCACCTGCTCGACCCAATCGGCAAGCCGCCGGTATTGGACGGCCTGGGGATCGTTGAAGATGGCCGTCCTCGCCTGGCCATGCGGGCGGAGCGGCACCGTCAACAGTTTGCTGGCGGCCGGATTGTCGCGGTCGATCCATTGCAGGGCCGCGAAAATGTTCCGTTGCGTGACGCGGCGGCTGGCCGCCTTGTCCGAGGCCGATCGCAGCAAGCGAAAAGTGGTTTCCGATTGCGTTGCGTGGCACCCGGACGCGGTGCAATTGTTCACCAGCACCGGCTGCACGTGCTGCGTGAAACTCTCGATCGAGCCGGGGGGGAGCGTGCGGAGCAAGCGGTCCAATTCGTCGGCCGAGACCACCTGGCTTCCCGGCTGCCCCGACGAGGCCGGATGTTCCGCCAGTTCCTTGCTGATTTCCAACCGCCGCTCAATGGCTTCGACCATCGGATGCGAGGGATTGATGGCGCGGGCCGCGGCGACTTCCTGGGCGGCCAGGTCCAATAGCCCTTGACGAATACACCACTGGGCCAGGCGCAGATGTTCGTTGGCGTCGCCGGCAATCGCGCTGCTCATCCGCGCGTAAGCCTCGCGGAGATTGCCACAGCAGAAATCCACGTCCGCCTTGTGCAAGCGGATCTCGCCGTCGGGCACCGTGACGCAATAACCGTCGGCCGTCTCGCGGACGCGCCCTTCGATCGCTTCGCCGCCGTGCAGCACCACGACGCCCTGTCCGGCGGGCGGTGATCCACCGGCCGTCTGGGCCAGGACGGGCCCGCTGCTGGCAAACGCGGCCAGCAGGAGCGGTCCGACCGCACCGATCAAGATGGGGACCCCGGTGTGTTTCATGGCGGGGGGAGGGTAAGCAATCTGCCGGCCCCGGTCAAGAGGAGAAAAATGTGTCCGCCCCTTCCGTCTTCCCCCAGGATGGCCCTATACTAAGAGCAGTGGGGGACGGTTTGGTGTCGGAAAGTGAAAACTCGCAGCGGCGCGAAATCCAGTACTCCGGTCACGTGCAGGGAGTCGGATTTCGCTACACCGTGCGGCATATCGCCCTGCGGTATCCGGTCACCGGTTTCGTGAAGAACCTGCCCAACGGCAAGGTGCAATTGATCGTCGAGGGGCCGCTGGCGCAGGTGGCGGCGTTCTTGGCCGAGGTGGCCGATACCATGCGGGACCACATCGACACCACGGCGGAGTTCAGCGGCCCGGCCACCCATCAATTTCGCGACTTTGGGGTTCGATTCTAAAGTAGTGGACGCAGTACGGTACAGAGGCTCAAATTTATGGGTCTTGCCTCAGTGCCTTTTCTCCTGAGAACGCAATGACAAGCAACCTTATCGTGATTGGAACCTTGGCGCCCTGGTTGAGGCCGCTTTGGGTGCTCGCCGCGGGGGCCGTGGCGGCGGTCGCCTTGCTCTGGGCCCTTTCCCGGCTGTTGCGGTTGATCGTGCCGAAAGTGGCGGCGATTGCCGGGACAACCGCCAAGGAAGGGCTCACGCAGCCGCTGTTCTACCTGCTGCTGGCGGTGGGTATCTTCGCCCTGCTGGCATTCCCCTTCATTCCCTACAACACCTTCGGCGAAGACGTAAAGGTGCTCAAAGACGAGGGGATGACGCTGATCATGTTGTTGGCCATCGTGCTGGCCCTCTGGACGGCGAGCGTTTCCATCGCCGAAGAGATCGAAGGGCGCACGGCGCTGACGGTGCTTTCCAAGCCCATCGGCCGCCGCCAATTCATCGTCGGCAAGTTTCTCGGAATCCTCGGCCCCGTGGCGATCTTGTTCATCGTGCTCGGCGCGGTGTTCCTGGCGTCGGTGTCGTACAAGGTGTCGTACGACGCTCGGGAGACGTCGAATCCCGACCCGAGCTGGCACGATTGCGCGCAGGAGATGGAAAAAACGGCGCCGGGGCTGGTGCTGGCCTTCATGGAAACGGTGGTCCTGACCTCGATCAGCGTGGCCATTTCCACGCGGTTGCCGATGTTGCCGAACCTGATTATCTGTGCCTCGATCTACGTCTTGGGGCACGTGGTGCCGATGTTGTTGAACTCGGCGATGCGGCAATTCGAGATCGTGGCCTTCGTGGCGCGGTTGTTTTCCACGGTCCTGCCGGTGCTCGACGATTTCAACGTCCAGGCGGCAATTTCGACCGGCCAAAAAGTGCCGCTGGTGTATCTCGCCTGGAACGGGGTCTATTGCGTCGTCTACAGCTCAGTGGCCATGCTGGTGGCGCTGCTGCTGTTCGAAGACCGCGACCTGGCCTGAAAAGAGAAGAGAGAGAGCGGGCGAGACATGCCGGCAGACATGTTTGGCAAATCTCCCCCACTCGCCCGCTTGCTTTAGCCTGCCTCGCGGCGCTCCAGCGGAGCCGCCACCGGAAACTGGCTGAAATGCGGGGCCGGAACCACGTGCGGAGCCGGAATGGCCAGCGGACCAAACAAGCCCTCGGGCTGATCGTCCCATGCATGCCCGCCGATCCGGGCGAGGATCTCTTCGGCCACCGCCACCGCGTCGCGGCCGTGTTGCCCGGTTACCCGTGGGGCCCGCGGCGCCCGGATGCTCTCGACGAAGTCCTGCAGCTCCAAGGCGATGGCGTCGACGTTTTCGAAGGACGACACGGTCCGCGGCAGATGCTCTTCGGCCAGGTGCGTCCGGTAGTGCTCCACCTGCTCCGGGGCCAGCGAATCCACCTGGAAACGCCGCTGCAACAAGGTCTCGCTGGGCCGCACCACGCTGGTCGTGCGGGTGGCGAAATCCACGCTCGCAAACGCCCGCGGCGACCATGCCTGCATCCGCCGGACCGCTTCATAGCTGACGCGCGAAGCGCTCAGCGTGGCAATACAGCCCGAGCGGAACTCGAGCCGGGCGTTGGCCACGTCTTCGTGGCCGCCCAGCACGGAAAGGCCGATGGCCTCGACGCGTTTCAGCGGTGAGCGGACCATCCACAGCACGAGGTCCAGGTCGTGGATCATCAGGTCCAGCACCACCCCCACGTCGGTCGAGCGGAAGCTGAAAGGGCTGGTCCGCGTGGCCTCGATGTACTTAGGATTGCGCAGGTACGGCAGCGCGGCGCCCAGCGCCGGGTTGAACCGCTCCACGTGCCCCACCTGGAGCACTACGTTGCTGCGCCGCGCCGCTTGCACCAATTCGTCGGCTTCGGCGGTGGTCGCGGCCAGCGGCTTTTCCATGAGCACATGGATGCCCCGCTCGAGAAACTCCATCCCGATGGCGTGGTGCAGACGCGTGGGCGCGGCGATCACCGCGGCATCGACGTCGTCGAACACCGATCGGTAATCGGCCACCGACTCGGTATTGCAGGCCGCGGCAACGCGGTCGCGCTGGGCGGCCACGGGATCCGCCACCGCCGCCAGACGCACCGATTCCATCGCCGCGAGCTTCTGGGCGTGGAATCCGCCCAGTCGTCCCGCGCCGATCACCGCCACGCGAACCTTGCTCACGCCGCCCGCCTCCGTTCCCGCCCGCGGCCATGCCGCCCACCTTGCTGATCCGCGATGAAATCGAGCAGATGGTTCACTTCGGGTCCCAACTGGCCGTTGCCGCCGAGGATTTCCCGAGCCTGATCCAAGCCGACCTTGGCGCGGAACAGCAGCCGGTGGGCCTGGGAAAGGGCCTCGATCACGTCGGCGGGGAAGTCGTTACGTTTCAGAGCCACCACGTTGACGCAACGGGCGCGGGCCGGGTAGCCTTCGACGAGCATGTACGGCGGCACGTCCAGCCGCACCCCGCTCAGGCCGGCCACGAAAGCGTAAGAGCCGATCGTGGCGAAGTGGTGTACGGCCGCGGCGCCGGAAAGCGTGGCGTGGTCGTGCACGTGCACGTGCCCACCCAGCAGCACGCTGTTGCCCATGATGATGTGGTTCCCTAATTTGCAATCGTGGGCCACGTGGGAACAGGCCATGAGAAAATTGTGGTCGCCGACCTGGGTGATGCCGTCCTCTTTTTCGGAGGCGCGGTGAACCGTGACGCACTCGCGAAGGATGTTGTGGTCACCGACGATCACCTGGGTCTCGCTGCCGCCGTAGGAAATATCCTGCGGCTCGCCGCCCACAACCACGCCCGGATACAGGCGGTTATGCTCTCCGAGCGTGACGTGGCCCATCAGGGTCACGCTGTTTTCCAGGCGCGTGCCGCGGCCGATCCGCACCCGCGGCCCGACCACGCAGAACGGCCCGATGTACACTTCGTCGTCGATCTCCGCACGGGGGTCGATCGACACGTGATCGGCGATATAGATGGCCATCGCGACAGGTCCTCCATAACGAATTCGACAGGGGAAACGCGGAATCCCGGCTTCTCCCTTCCGAATTCCGATTCCGAGCGGCCGTCCTTGGCCGCCCGCGTTGCAATCAGGCGCAACGCTTCAGCGATTGGGTTGCTCTTTCCGCGAGAACCGCTCGAACTAACTCCGCATTCAAGTGATGGCCGCTACGGAAAGCGCTGAAACGGCCGATCAGTTCGCATCCGGCCAGCGCCAGGTCGCCGGCCATGTCGAGCATCTTGTGACGCACGCACTCGTCGGGAAAACGCAGTTGGTTGTCGATCGGGCCGCTTTCGTCGAAGACCAGCAGGTCGCTGAAGGCGACGTGCCGGCCCAAACCTCGACGCTGCATCGCCTCGGCTTCGGCCTTCAGCGTAAACGTGCGGCAGCAGGCCAACTCGCGGCGAAAGACGTCCGGGGCGAGCACCAACTCCAGCACTTGCCGGCCGATCACGTTGCGGGGACCGTAATCCAACTCGTATTGCAGCACGGTCTTGCCCGAGCAACAGGGCCGCGCCTCGATCCAGCTATCTTCATTTCCCACGCGGATCACGTCGCGGATCACGCGCTGCTCGCGGAGCGGCTCCTGCGCGAGCGGGCCGGCGGCATCCAAGGCCTCGACAAACGCCTTGCTCGACCCGTCGCAGCCGGGCATTTCCGCGGCGTTCGCCCAGATTTCGCAGTTGTCGATTTGCAGACCGGCCAGCGCCGCCATGACGTGTTCGACCATGTCCACGGTCGCTTCGCCGACGTGCAGATTGGTGCGCCGGGGAGTATCCGTACGCTGCGCGACATTGGCGGGAATTCGCGGACGGCCGGCCAGATCGCTACGCACAAAAACTATGCCGCTGTCCGGTTCCGCGGGACGAAATTCCACCCGCACGCCCTGCCCGCTCCAATAGCCGACGCCTTCCACGGCGGCCGACCGAGCGATGGTCTGTTGCTTTCGTCGTTTGTACATCCCGTAGCCAGCAGTCCAAAGGAGAGAGGGAAATGGCCCACGCCGCCGCAAGGGCTTCCACGCGGCGGCGAACTGCCGCTCGCGGCTTACCGCAACGGCTGCTGGTTCCCGGGCATGCCGCCGGGCAGAGGCACGCCCATCCGGTTGTTGGCCGTGTTGAGGGGCATGCCGGCGTTCACCTTCTGGATGATGAAGTCGGTGATGTCGCGGCCCCGCGGACTCCACACCACGGGCTTGTTGATTTCGCGGAGCACGTCGTCCGGCTTCTCCACGCTGGCCGGCTCGCGATTGTAACGCATTACCAAGGCCACACCGGTCTGGTTGGCGAAGTCTTCGACCGCGCCCATGATTTCCTGGTATACGCCGTAGTAGATCTTGGCTTCTTGCTGGATGAACTCCTTCTTGCGCATCTGCACCTTGACGGCCAGATCGGATTGCCGCTTGGTCAGCTCGGTGTCGAGTTGCTGGTAGTCCTGCGTGCCGGCATGGAATTGTTCCAGCGATTCGGCCAGCTTGCGGATCTTCTCTTTCTCTTGCTTGACGTCAGCTTCGGCCTGCTCCACGTCGCGCTGCATGTCTTCCATCATGGCCTTGAAGCGAAGATGGGCCTTGAAGACCGCGTTCACGTCCAGCAACACGGTCTGCCCGGCAAGCGATTGCGGCTGTTGCACGGGCGGCTGTGCCGCGGCACTGTCAATCAGAAAGGCGACAGAGAGTGCGCCCGCGGCGCACAGGGCCAAGAGGGAAATTCTACTCACGTTAGCACTCCTTGCTGTTGAGGTCGGTCGTCCGTGACCTGGCTATAGTGCGGATTGGACCGCTTGCCGATATGACGCTTGCGGCGGCTGCGAAATAGCCCACCGAAGACGCGGTATTCTGCCGAGAAGCGACTTTCAGGTAAAGAGCAGAATTCGCAAGAGCGGGCGAATTCCGCAAAACAGGAATCGGCAAGGGGTTACGATCTTCCGAGTGCGGCCATTCATTACCGCTTTTCTCCGGCAATGGTCGCCCCCTCCGCGGCGCGAGGGACGGTCCGGCAGGCCATCCGCGCTGCAAGGCCTGATAGGGCGGCCGCCCGCACCCGCACGTCTCTCGACCCCCGTCAGTCGTGTGCGTGCAGGCACGCATCCCACGGGTTTTGCGGCATTCTACAAGCGAATCCCATGACGGCCCCCCCCGCGAATTCACTTTGACAGCCGCCACGCGGCGCGGTATCTTCCCGCCACGGATAGGACGCACGGCCCGGGAATAGGGGAAACGGGCTGCGTTTCGGGCGGCTTCGGACAAGGATGTCTGCGGCACGGGAAAACCATGGAGGGTACTGCCTTGGCCAGTCAGCGGAATGTGCTGATCGTGGATCGTTGCGAAGAAACGCGCGAAGTTCTGCGGACCGCGTTGGAACGGCGGGGACTGCGGATTTTTACCACCCCGCGGCGACGGCAGGGACTGGAGTTGGCCCGGCAACACCATCTCGACTTGATCGTGCTGGACTTAGAGTTGGACTGCGCCGACGGCGAAGAATCTGCGGCCCCCCTGGTGCAGCAGTCCGAGAAAGACTGCACTCCGCTGATGGTGCTGGGGACCGTACGCCGCCAGTCGCCCCCGCTGCCGGGGCGAGAATTCGTCGCCAAGCCCTATCATTACGGGCCGCTAATTCGTAGAATCGAAGAGTTGCTGAGCACCCAGCAAACACTTGCCCACAGCGATTGAAGCTGGGCTGTCGCTCACCTCCCCCGCGCTGCGGTCCGGATTGACTTGGCGGCCTCGGAGTCCAGTCTGTGCCATCGCTGTTTGTGATCCGCGGCAACGATCAAGGCACCCGCTTCGTATTGGACGAGCAGACGATCGGGATCGGACGCGATCCGTCCAGCGCCATGCAACTCCACGATACCGAAGTCTCCCGCCATCACGCCGAGATCCGCTGGGCCGAGGACGCTCACCTCTTGATCGATCTGAGCAGCTCCAACGGCACCTATGTCAACGGGCGGCGGGTCGCCCAGCAGCGGCTCGCCAGCGGCGACCAGGTGCAGTTGGGCAGCAGTTTGATGCTCTATACCGGCCCGGCCCACGATGCCGGAGCAGACCTGACCCAATCGGTCGCCATCGCCGCGCTGCCGCAGTCGGACGATCGTTCGCACATCATCCATTCGGTCACGCAGGCCGAGGGAAACCGCATTTTCCACTTCGACGAACAGCCCTCCCAGGAATCGTGGCTGGCCCACGCCCGCAGTAATCTCCAGGTGATGTACCACACGGCGTTGGCCGTCAGCCACACGCTGGACATCGATCAGTTGCTGCAGCGGATCATGGAACTGATCTTCGAATGGCTCGAGGCCGATCGCGGCTGCATCATGCTCGTCAACCCCGAGACCGCCAAGCTCGAGCCGAAAGTGCGCCGCACGGGCAAGGGCGTGCAGGCCGACGAGAAAATCACCATCAGCAAGACCATCCTCGACTACGTGGTGCAGCACAACGAGGGAGTGCTCACCAGCGACGCGCGGCAGGACCAGCGCTGGGACGCGGCGGCCAGTATCCTGCAAATGGGCGTCCGCGAAGCGATGTGCGTGCCCATGCAAGGGCGTTACGACGTGGTCGGGGTGATCTACATCGACACTTCCACGCCGCCCGCGCAAGCGGTGCTCCAGGGCGGCGCCACCAAGTTCAAGGAAGAGCACCTCAAGCTGATGATCGCCATCGCGCACCAGGCCGCGCTGGCCGTGGAAGATACCCGCTATTATTCGGCCATGGTCCAGGCCGAGCGATTGGCCGCCATCGGCCAGACCGTTGCCACGCTCTCGCATCACATCAAGAACATCCTCCAAGGCATCCGCGGCGGAAGCTACCTGATCGAAATGGGCCTCTCCGAACACGACGAATCGATCGTGTCGAAGGGGTGGAAGATCGTGGAAAAAAATCAACTGAAGATCTCCGCCCTGGTCATGGACATGCTCACCTTCAGCAAGGAGCGCGAGCCCGATCTCATGCCGTCCGAGCTCAACCAGGTGGTGGGCGACGTCGTCGAACTCGAACAGGCCCGCGCCAAGGACATGCAGGTCGAAGTGCTCTGGCGCGGCAGCGAAGGAATCCCCACCTTGATCTTCGACCCCGAGGGCATCCACCGCGCCGTGCTCAACGTGCTGGCCAACGCCGTGGACGCCGTCTGCGAAGTCGAGCAGCAGGGCCGGGTCGACGTCCGCACCGAGTATGCGGCCGCGGAGCGATGCGTGCGGGTGATCGTCGCCGACAATGGCGTCGGCATCCCGCCGGAACAGATGGAAACGCTGTTCAGTCCTTTCGTCTCCACCAAAAAAGGACGCGGCACCGGCTTGGGACTGCCGGTCAGTCAGAAAATCGTCAAGGAACACGGCGGCCGGATTGTCGTCCGCAGCCAGGCCGGGCAGGGCAGCATTTTCACGATCGAGTTGCCGGCCGTCTTGCCGGAAGCCGGTCCGCAAACGAAGACGCTATGACGGCCACCAACGAGGTGCACCGCAGGCAGGGCAAAACCTCGCCTCTTTTCGGCATCGGCCCTTGCCATCCGCCGCGGGCGGCTTAAATTAAGGGCACCATAACTGTTTATCCTTTGCAACTCACCCCGTGACGGAGAGTATCCATGTCGGACCCCACTTTCAAGAAAATCGAGATCGTCGGCACGTCGACCACGTCTTTCAGTGACGCGGTGGCCAACGGCATCGCCAAGGCGGCCGAAAGCGTCCACGGCATTAGCTGGTTCGAGGTTACCGAGCAGCGCGGCAGCGTCGCCGAGGGGAAAATCCGGCAATTCCAGGTCACGATCAGCGTCGGCTTCAAAGTGGACTAAGAATTTCCACCCACAAAGGGGTTGTCCCGCTTTTCTTGGCCCACCGTCGTCGAGGGTCCGTGCCCCGATAACAGCAGCGTATCGTCGGGCAAGGTGAACAACTTGCCGCGGATACCGGAGATCAATTGTTCGAAGTCGCCATCAGGAAAATCGGTCCGGCCGATGCTGCCGGCGAAGATCACGTCGCCCACCAGCGCGATGAACGGCTGATGCGCCCGCCAAAGATAGACCACGTGGCCCACGGTATGGCCGGGGACATCGAGCACCTCGATGGTGAACCCGGCCGCTTCGTAAGTATCGCCGCCACTGACAGTTACGTCTGCCGGCGGGCTGCGCAGCGCTAGACCGAAAGCCGCCGAGAGGTTTTGCGCCGGGTCGGTCAACTTGGGCGCGTCGCCGATTCCGATCACCAGCCGACACTCCGGCCAGAGGTGTTTCAGCGCGGCGTTGCCGGCGATGTGATCGCTATGTCCGTGGGTGTTCAGAATGGCGGCAGGGGTCAAGCCCAGCGATTGGAGCTTTTCGATGACCTTATCCGGCTCCAGCCCGGGATCGATCACCAAGCAGTCGTTTCTCCCCTCAATCCGGGCGATATATGTATTCTCCTCGAATGGTAGCGAAATGATGCGGATGAGTTCGACATCGGACCGATTCAAAAAAGTGTCCTCCCCAAAAAACGGTGGATAAGGTAACCTGTAACGATTCCTGTTCCACGGCGCGGTCATGCCGGTTGCGTGGACTGGGAAAGCGGCTCCCACGGAACAAAGCATTGTAATTCCGGGAGGAGAAATTTGCGATAAGCTCCCAAGAGGTGGACGCGATTGCGCGGACGCCGACCGGGCGTTGTCGGCAAATCGGGAAATTGTGCTTTTCGAAGACAGCGGATAGGGAAAGGTGTCGCGCAGCATCGCGTTGATTGGCGCGGCGACGGCATACGGTTTGCGTGGCTAAATGGTTCTTTTCATGGACGAACGGGCGAACGATCCAGCCGGGCAAAGGCGCTAACTCGGACGGTTTGTCGTCTGACGGTTACCGACAAGGAGGGTTTTGATGTCTTCTGGCAACTCCCAACGTTTATTGTTGCCGGCCATGCTGGCATGTTGTGCCACGGCTTTGGCGCTTTGGGCGTCAACCGCCTTGGCGGATCCTTCCGGCGCCGGGGCGGCGGGCACTCAACCGCCGTTGCGTGTTGCGGAGCGGTCGGAGATGATGCCGCAGCGCGGGATTCCGCCCGCGCAGCCCAATGAGCATCCGCTCATGCCCGTATTGCGTTGGGCCTCGGCCGGGTTGGCGCAGATGCAGGCCAACGTCCACGATTATTCCGCCACCCTGGTAAAGCGCGAGCGGGTCAGCGGCAAGCTCAACGAATACGAATACCTGTTCCTGAAGATCCGCCAAAAACCGTTCAGCGTCTACATGTACTTCCTTGGCCCGGCGAGCCTGAAAGGCCGGGAGGTGATCTACGTCGCCGGACAGAACAACGGCAACATGTGGGCCCACACGACCGGCGTGCAAGACACCCTGGTGGGCACTCTCTCGCTGAAGCCCGACGGCATGATTGCCATGCAAGGCCAGCGCTACCCGCTCACCGAAATCGGCCTGGTGAACCTGACGCAGCGGCTGATCGAAGTTGGTCAGAAGGATGCCCAATACGGCGAATGCGACGTGAAGTTCTTCCCCGGCGCCAAGATCAACAATCGCCTTTGCACCTGCATCCAGGTCACCCACCCGGTGCCCCGCCGCAACTTCCTCTTCCACGTGGCGCGGATCTTCGTCGACGAGGAGCTGAACGTCCCCGTACGTTACGAATCCTACGATTGGCCCAAGGACCGCGGCGCCGCTCCGGATCTGCTGGAAGAGTACACCTACCTCAATCTGAAGGTCAACCAGGGATTCAGCGACGCCGACTTCGACATCCACAATTCCAACTATCGTTTCCGCTGATCGCGCAGCGGCGCGGCGACCATCGCGTCGAAACGCCCTACGACCTCGAGCCGTCCCTGGCGGCCCGAGGTCGTGTTTTTTCTTGCCCCCTGTCCCGTGGCCGCCGGCCCCTCTAAAATAGCGCGACATGGGAAGCATCCTCACGCCGACCGCCTCGGTTTTTTCCGTGTGGCCACGCGGTGGTCCCTGGCGTATCGGGCTGTCGATCGTCCGCTCGATCCTGGTGGCCTACCTTGTGGTACTGCTGATCATGATGTGCTTCGAGGAAGCTTTCATTTTTCATCCCGATCGCTATCCGCAGGGCGATTGGCGTCTGCCCGGCGCTGCCTGCGAAAACGCCTGGTTCCAAAGCGCCGACGGCGTCCGCTTGCACGGCTGGTACCTACCGCACGATCGTTCCTTGGCGACTGTGCTGTTTTGCCACGGCAACGGCGGAAACATTACCCATCGCGCCGACCTCGCGCAACTGCTCCACGATCGCGTCGGCGCCGCCGTGCTGATCTTCGACTATCGCGGCTACGGCCGCAGCGAGGGCCAACCCAGCGAACGGGGAATCCTGGCCGACGCCCGCGCCGCCCGGGCCTGGCTCGCCTTGCGCTGTGGAATTCCGCAGCGGGAAATCGTGGTGATGGGCGAGTCGCTGGGCGGCGCCGTGGCCGTCGACCTGGCCGCCTGCGACGGCGCCAAGGCCCTGGTGTTGCAAAACACGTTCAACGCGCTCCCCGACGTGGCCGGTTATCATCTCCCCTGGCTGCCGGTGCGATGGTTGATGCACACCCGGCTCGACTCGGCCGCCCAGATCGGCCGCTACCACGGGCCGCTGTTGCAGTGCCACGGCGACGCGGATCGGACCGTGCCTTACCGCTTCGGCGAAAAGTTATTCCAGGCCGCCAACGAGCCAAAGCAGTTCATCACCCACCACGGTCTCGACCACAACGACTTCCTGCCGCTGCCGTTCTTCGACACGTTGAAGGACTTTCTGGAAAAGTTGAAGGATCAATAGGGGTACAAGCCCTTGAGCTTCTCTGGGTCGGGATCCTTCGGCACCTCGTAATGGACCGTGACGTCCTTGTGCTTCACTTCGATGCCGCCGAGCTTCGGTTCCCACAGCCAGTGCCACTGCTTCAGTTCGCTGACCTGCATGATGATGCGGTCGAGCACGCGGGTGCGTTTGTCCTTTCGCCAGCCGCCATAATTCCAATTGTACTGCCAAATCTCGTGGCGCATGGTGCCGGCGCCCTTGGTGTAGCTGGTCGCCAGATCGCGGAGCAACTGCACCAGCACGCGGATCGTTTTCTTGTCTCCCCCCAGGTAAAATGCCGAAACCTTATTCTCGTATTGCGTATCCTTGCTGATGCTGTCGAGAATGAAGTCGCGGGCTTCCTGGTCTTCGCAGGTGGCCGTGCCGGGAAAGAACGGATCGAAATCGTGCGCCGGCGGATAGGTGAAACCCTCGATCCGCGTCTTGTTCGCGGCCAAGATCACGATGTCGTACGTGCCCGGCTTGATGTTGCTGAAGACCCAGCGGCTGCTGCCGGACTGGGTGGCCGCGAAATCGACCTCGGGCGCGTCGATCTTGGCGTTCTGGTTGACCTTTTTGTTGGCGTTGCCGTCGGCGTCCCAGCGATCGAAAACGCCCACCGACTTGACGCCCTGGGAATTGCCGAGGTCCACGGTGAGCGTGGCCGCTTGCGCGGCGGTCGCAGCCGCAACCACCAGGCACGTCAAACCGGCCGATAGATAAACAAATCGGGTTACTCGCATCATCAGACTCCTCAGATCCATGAAAAACGGGTCCGCCAAAAAAACCTATTGGCCGCGGGCTGCCCGCGGAATTGGCTTGCTGCCGGGCTTGGCGCCCTTGGCTTCCAGGTCCTTGATACGCTCGTTGACTTGGGGTATCAGGGGGCTGCCGGGGTAATCATTCTTCAGCGAGTACAAGATGGCCAGCGCCTGATCGGGGCTGCCCCCCTTCAACTCGCACGCCGCGGCGATGAACAGCGTCTTGTCGACGAACGGCGAATCGGGACTCACCGTGAGCAGTTGATCGGCCTGGGCCACGGCCTGCTTGTAGAGCTGGCGGCCGTTCCAATAGCGGGCATACATGTAATTGATCTGGCCGTCGACCTTCTCCAAGGGGAACTCTTGCTGCCACTGGTGGATCTCCGCCGCCGCCCGATCCCACTGGTAGTCCACGAGATAGTCTTCGGTCGAGCGATCGCGGGCACCGCGGCGGGCCGTCCGCTCGGCAAAACTGTGGTTCGAGCCCAGCACCGCTTCGGCTTCTTCATAGGATTTATGGGCCGCTTTGCCGTCGCCGGTGGCGCCGTAGTAGTCGCCCCAGGTGCGGTACAGGTTGCTGCCGATGGCCCCGTTCTTCTGGTCGCCCAGCGCCGAGGTGGCGTCGTCCAGCAACTGCTTGGCATCCCGCGGCCGCAACAGATCGTTGACGGCGATGTCCGCCGCCGTGGCCTTGCAGTCGGCGCGATACACCTGCCGCTTGATCTTCCGCGCCGCCCCCTTCCAAATGTCGAAGGCCAATTCCGACTTACCCAGGCGGTCGCGGGCGGCGGGGCCCACCGATTGCACCAACTTGTAGAGATCTTCGTCTCCTTCCGCGGCCGACTCATCGAGAAAGACCACCTTGCAGGCTGCGACGGCAAGGCCGATGTACTTCGTGGCGTCGGCCCGGCGCATCGCCATCTGGTCGTCGCTGAGGCCCTTGGGGGTCTCGGGCGTGGCGCTGTTCTCCACTTCCCGCCGATGCCGCGAGCGCTTGGGCGGCGGCGGCGCTGCCGCCGCACCTTCGGCCGGCTCCTCGGGCGGCGCTTCCAGCGCCGCGGCCTTGGCCTCGTACATCGCCCAGAGCTGGTTGAGCGCCGCCGCGTCCAACGTGTGCGGGTCGTACTTTTCCACCAGCGGCAGGTAATCCTCGAGCGTTGCCAGGGTTTCCTTGCCGGTCTCGATCGGCTTATCGACGTAGACGCGATTAACCGTCTCGAGGTTCTTGGGCACCCGCGTCACGATCAGCTTCACGTTATACATGCCCGGCCGCAGGTAGACGTGCCGGGGATCGGCCTGGGTGCTGATCTGCCCGTCGCCGAAGTCCCATTGGATCTTGGACTTCATGGTCAGGGCTTTGGCCGAATTGTCGCGAAATTGCACGCCCACCAGCGGCACGTCGTTGTCGGGCAACGGCACCTCGCCGTCGATGTGGACCATGAAATCCGGAGCGTATTTCACGCTCTTGAGGATCAGCGACTCAGCCATCACGTGCACCGCGGCCGCAGCGTGAAAGGCCTCGGGCGGGATCATTTCCGGCTTCGGCTTCTCCTTGTCGCCCTTGGGCGGCGACACTTCCCAGGCGGCCGCCATGATCGCTTCCGACCCCACGGCCGCGTGGTAATACTCGATCACGTGCGCGCCGGCCGTGAGATGAATATCGGCGCGCATCCCCGGCTTGACCTGCCGCGCCATCGAGTGCCGGCCGGGCGCCGACACGATCACACGGCCATCGATCAGCAGCCAACTGGCGTCCTGGCTGCCGGTCATGAAGCCGTAGCTGCCCGGCGAGCCGATAAACAGATGGCCGCTGTAGTGGCTGAGAAAGGGCCCTTCGCGGAGCGTGAACGGATTCGCGCTGTGGAAGATCCCGCTGACGTAGTCGCCGCCGATCGGTTCCGACGAGTTGAACGCATCGCGGACCGAGTCCAGCTCCATCAAGTTGCAATTCTTGTACTTGCGCGTTTCCAGCAGCAGGCCGTCCTTGGTCGTCCACGCCGGAATCGTGCCCGCGGCCACCGAGTCGCCGCCGTAAAGGATTTCGTAAAAGCCCTGCCCCGGGGCAGTCTGAAACGCGACGCGGCAAAAATCGCCCGGCCCCACTTGCAACACGCGGCTGGGCACGATTTGCCCGGCGCGCGTGGTGACCAACAGGTTGCTGCCGTCGGGCTTGAGTTCACCGTGATGATAGAACTCGGTCACCGCGACGCTGCAGGGCTTGCCCGCCGGCAGGCCGACGCTGCGGAGCGCGTTGAACTCCACCCCCCCCCGCTTGAAGGACTGGGCTCGAACCGTGCCGCCCGCACCGAGAACGAGCACCATCACCAGACACACCGCCGTGAGTTTTCCACGCAACATGCTTTGGAGCCTCGCCAATTTGTACGATACCATTGATCGCTTGCCTCGCATCAACTAATGTAAATGGATTATCCCGTGGATGGAAGGAGCAAGCAGATATGTCGACGGCCGCAGCGGTCACCACCCCCCAAATGAGCCCAGAAGAGGCGGTACGCCGCATTGGGCAAGCCCGCGAAATCCTCACCAGCGAGGTTCACAAAGTCATTATTGGCCAGGACGACATGCTCGAACAGATGTTGATCTGCATGTTCGCCCGCGGCCATTGCTTGACCATCGGCGTTCCCGGTCTGGCCAAAACCTTGACGGTTTCGACCCTCTCCAAGGCGCTGGCCATGAACTTCACGCGTATTCAGTTTACCCCGGACCTTATGCCCAGCGATATCACGGGCACGGAAATCATCGATCAGGACCAGGCCACCGGAAAGCGGAATTTCCGTTTTGTCCGCGGCCCGATTTTTTCCAATGTGGTGTTGGCCGACGAAATCAACCGTACCCCGCCGAAGACCCAGGCGGCGTTGCTCCAGGCCATGCAGGAGTACGAGGTCACCGTGGCCGGCAAGACCTACAAATTGGAGCCGCCATTCTTCGTCATGGCCACGCAAAACCCCATCGAGCAGGAAGGAACCTACCCGCTGCCTGAAGCGCAGTTGGACCGTTTCATGCTCTCCATCAACATCGGCTATCCCACCCGCACCGAAGAGCGCGAGATCGTGATGGCCACCACCCAGACCACCAAGGTGGAGATCCGCCCCGTGCTCCAGGCGCAGGACATCATGTGGATCCAGCAGTTGGTGCGCCAGGTTCCGGCCAGCCAACACATGATCGACTACGCGGTGGACCTGGTGCGGGCAACGCGTCCCAAGGAGCAGTACAGCCCCGATTTCGTGAAGAACTGGCTGGCGTGGGGCGCCGGACCGCGTGCCGCGCAAAACATCACCCTCACGGCCAAGGCCCGCGCCATCATCTACGGCCGCTACGCGGTCACCGCGGAGGACATCCGCGCCATGTGCTTCCCGGTGTTGCGTCACCGTATCTTCACCAACTTCAACGCCGACGCTGAAGGCGTGGATGTCGACAAGGTGATCGAGAAGATTCTGGAAACGGTTCCCGAGCCGACCTACGGCGAAACGGTGGTGCCCAAGGGCAAGAAGCCCGCGGCGGCGGCTGCGGTTCCCCCCGCAAAGGCTGCTGCAGCGGCGCCGGCACGGCCTGCGGCACCGGTCGCGGCGGGCGCCAGTCCGCCCCCGGCTGCGGCCGCCAAAGCGGCGGCTCCCCGCCCCCAAGCGGCGGGTGGACCCGCGCCACCACCACCACCGCCAAGGTAAGTAAGGATGAAAGGTGAAGGATGAATGACGCGCAAGCGGAGTTCCGTCCTTTCCCTTTTTTCATCCTTCATCCTTTCTCCACTCCCCCCTTGACAACTTTCGCTCGGAATGGTCGTTTAGCGACTTTCGGTCATTCTCGTTTGATGGATCGCCCACTCGTGCCATGCGCTCGTGGTCAGCGGACGATCCGTCGTGGGCAGTTAACCCTGAGGGACGTGTCATGTTGAAACAGTTCGGTCCGGTGCAAGGGTCGTGGCGGGAAGCGGATACCGACGAGTTCTTCTCGACCGGCCGGTCGTCGCTGTCTGGCGGCGCTGTCGTTGTCCACGCGGAAGAGGAAGGCGAGGACGAGTTCGACGAAGAAGAAGACGACGAGGAGGACGACGACGAGGAGGACGACGCCGACGACTTCGACGATGACTTCGACGACGACTTCGAAGACGACTTCGACGACGATTTCGATGCGGAAGACGATGAAGAAGACGACGACGAGGACGACGACGACGAGGACGACGATGACGAAATCGACGAGCCCGAGACCAGCCAGGACGACGACTTCGACGCCGATCCGCTGAAAACAAAGGACGTCGACGGCGCCAACGGCACCGCATAACGGCAGCGAGCGCCCCGCGGATTGTTTTGGCAAAGGATCAAGGGATGCACGAACTGGCAACACAAATCCGCGAAGCCGTGGAAGTGATCGGCAGCCGTTGGGCCGGGCAGCCCCGCGTGGGAATCATCCTCGGCACGGGTCTCGGCGGTCTGGCCCAGCAGATCAAGACCGAAGCCACCCTGGCTTACCCGTCGATCCCGCATTTTCCCCGCTCCACGGCCGTCAGTCATGCCGGGCAATTGGTTTGCGGCCAGTTGCAGGGCGTGCCCGTGCTGGCCATGGAAGGCCGCTTCCATGCCTATGAGGGCTACAGCCTGCGGCAGATCACCTTTCCGGTCCGCGTGATGAAGGCCCTGGGGGCCGAGATCCTCATCGTCTCCAATGCCTGCGGCGGCCTCAATCCCCAATATGCGGCCGGCGACATCATGGTCATCGAGGACCACATCAACTTGATGAACGGGAATCCCTTGATCGGCGTCAACGACGACGCCCTGGGACCGCGTTTTCCCGACATGTCGGCCCCCTACGACCATGGGCTCATCCAGCGGGCTTTGCAGATCGCCCGGCGCCAGGATTTCACCGCCCACAAGGGCGTGTATGTGGCCGTAACCGGACCGAACCTGGAAACCCGCGCCGAGTACCGTTTCCTTCGCGCCATCGGCGCCGACGTGGTGGGAATGTCGACCGTGCCCGAGGTGCTGGTCGCGGTCCACGCCGGTCTGCGGACGCTGGGACTATCCATCGTCACCGACCTCTGCCGCCCCGATTGTCTTCAGCCGGCCCAGATCGACGAGATCCTGGCCACTGCCGCCGCCGCCGAGCCGAAGCTGCGGGCGATCGTCTTGGGCATCCTGGCCCAAGAGGCCGAAAAACGTGTGTAGTGTGTAGTGTGTAGGGCAGGTCGAGCGCAGCGAGTCCCACCAAGACCTTTTTCCACTCAGGATCATCCCTCATGCGTACCCGCCTCGTCATCCTGTTCGCGGCCCTGTTCTGCCTCGCGACCCGCGCCGCGTCGGCCGATGAAGCCATGTTTCCCTTCGTCGTCTCCTACGACGCGCCGCCGAGCGTGACCAACGTGGCGGCCTGGCTGGACCAACCGGCCGGTGGGCAGGGCTTCGTCCGCGCCGCGCAGGGGCACCTGGCCACCGACGCCGGGCCGATCCGCTTCTGGGCCACCAACTCCTGTTTCGAGGCCAGTTTTCCCAGCCACGAACAGGCCCAGCGGTATGCCGCCCGGCTGGCCCGGCTGGGCGTCAACTGCGTTCGCCTGCACCACATGGATTCGCGCTCCATCTGGGGCCGTTCGCCCAATCATCTGACCATCGACCCGGAGAAACTCGAGCGGCTGGACTATCTCATCGCGCAATTCAAACAGCACGGCGTCTACGTCAACATCAATCTGCACGTCTCCCGCACTCTGGGGCCCAAGGAAGGGTTTTCCAACGTCGAAGGCCTTCCGGAAATGGACAAGGGGATCGACAACTTCGAGCCGCGGATGATCGAGTTACAAAAGCGATACGCCCGCGATCTGCTCACCCACGTCAATCGCTACACCGGCCGCGCTTATGTCGATGAGCCGGCCGTGGCCTTCATCGAAATCAACAACGAGAACGCCCTCTACAACATCTGGTACGGCGGGAAACTGGACGACTTGCCCGAGCCCTATGCCGGCACCTATCGCCAGTTGTGGAACGCCTGGCTGCGAAAGAAATACGGCGATAGCCAGCGGGTCCGCGCGGCCTGGAACATCGGCCGGCGGCCCTTGGGCGCAGAGCTGTTGGCCGACTTGGCCCTGGAAAAGCCCTTGGGAACCACCTGGTCGCTGGAACGCGACGCCCAGACCAAGGCGCAATGGTCGATCGCCGACCGTGGGCCCGAGGGGTGCCGCTGCCTCCGCGTCGAGGTCGCGCGGCAGGGTTCGGTTGCCTGGCACCCGCAACTGCTCCAGAGCGGCTTCGCCATCGAGAAAGACACGCCCTATACGCTCACCTGCTGGCTGCGCTCCGACAAGCCCCGGCGGATCCACGTGAATTGCGGCATGACCCACGCGCCCTGGCAGCAGTTGGGGCTTTCCGATTCGGTGCAGGTCGGCCCGCAATGGAAGCAGCACCATATCCTCTTCGCCTCGACCGGCGACGAGAAAAAAGCCCGCATCGGTTTCGCCGGCTTTGAGCCGGGCGTTTACGAATTGGCGGGCGTGTCGCTGCGGCCCGGCGGGCTGCTGGGGCTGGAAGACAACCAGCGAATCGAGGACGACGGCGTGCCGGTGATGCGCCACGGCGCGTCGCTCACCAAGGCCGCACGCAACGATTTCCTCGATTTCCTCTGGGAAACGGAACAAACCTATTGGTCGGGCATGTACCATTTCATCAAGGACGAGCTGCACGCCCACTCGCTGGTCACCGGCACGCAGCTCGGCTATAGCCCGATGCAGATCCAGGCCCAAATGGATTACATCGACGCCCATGCTTATTGGGAACATCCGCATTTCCCGCATCGCCCCTGGGATCGCAAGGACTGGAACGTCCGCAACGTGGCCCTGGTGAACAGCGCGGGCGGGACGCTCTCGGGCCTGGCGGTGCGGCGGGTGGCGGGCATGCCCTTCACGGTGAGCGAGTACAATCATCCGCAGCCGCTGGAGTTCTGCGGCGAGGGCTTCCCCATGATCGCGGCCTTCGGCGCCTTCCAGGGCTGGGACGCCATCTACTCGTTCGCCTACTCCCACAACGAGAGTTTCGAGCCGCGGCGGATCGAGAGCTTTTTCGACATCAAGAGCGATACCGCGAAGATCGCCCACATGCCGGCGTGCGCCGCGATGTTCCTCCGCGGCGACGTGGCGCCCGCCAAGCGATTGGTTGCCGCGCCCGTGAGCAAACAGGCCGAACGCGACAAGCTCTACGAGACGCATACCGCCTGGAAGATCACGGCCGACAACTTCGGTGTCGATCCCCGGCTATCGCTCGTACACGCCGTGGCAATGTCTCCCCTCGCCCATATCGGGAGAGGAGCCGGGGGCGAAGTGACCCTTCCCGCCGACGCCAAGGTCTTCGCCTCCGACACCGGAGAGCTTCGCTGGGACCTGTCGCAAGCCGGCGCAGGCTATTTCACGGTCGACACGCCGCGGAGCAAGCTGTTCACCGGTTTCGTGGCCGGGCGGATTTTCCACCTGGGCAACGTGGAACTGACGATCGGCCACACCCAGCGCGATTGGGCCACGATCAGCCTGGCCTGCATGGATGGCGCGGGCTTCGATCGCCCGGGACGCGTCCTGGTCACCGCCACCGGCATGGTCCGCAACAAGGGGGTCCAGCTCGAACACTTGGACGGCGACAAAGTCACCTTCCGCGACCATTGGGGAACCGAGCCCGTGCTTTGCGAAGGGATCGCCGCCCGCCTCGTGCTGCCCGTGGCGGCCGCGCGGGTGACGGTCTACCCGCTGGACGAGTCGGGGCAGCGCCGTGAGGCGATTCCCGTGGAGGACCACGGTGGCAAAACCCTTCTGCTGCTTGACGCCAAGTATCGCACGCTCTGGTACGAGGTCGAGATTCGGTAGCCCCATGGCAACGATTTCCGAAGCACTGGCGATTGCGATCCAGCACCATCAGGCGGGGCGACTCCAGGCCGCCCAATATATCTACCGGCAGATCCTGGCCGCCGAACCGGATCACGCCGACGCGCTGCACTTGCTCGGAGCGATCGCCCACCAGATGGGCAACAACGACGTCGCCGTCGAATACATCGGCCGCGCCATCGCCTTGAAGGGAACCGACGCCACTTTCCATAACAACCTCGGCGCTGCCCTGAACGCCCGGGGCAATCTGGAACAAGCGGGCGCCTGTTACCGCCGCGCGCTGGAACTCCGCCCCGATTTTGCCGAGGCGCACAGCGGCCTGGGGGTCGTCTTCCAGGGCCAGGGGAACCTCGACGAGGCGATCGCCTGCTACCGCCGGGCGCTTGAGCTGAAGCCGGACTTCGCCGAAGCGCATAGCAACTTGGGCGTTGCCTTCAAGGACCAAGGGAAGCTCGACGAGGCGATCGCCTGTTGCCGCCGGGCCGTGCAACTGCGGCCCGACTATGCCGAGGCCTACAGCAACTGGGGCGCCGCTTGCGTGGCCCAGGGGAAGCTGGACGACGCGGTCGCCTGCTATCGCCGGGCGCTACAGGTCCAGCCGGACCATGCCGGGGCGCACTGGAGTCTCGGCCTGGCTTACCTCCTCGCCGGCGATTGGCAACGCGGCTGGCCGGAAAATGAATGGCGGTGGGGGAAGAAGGAATCCCTTCCGCAACGTTTTCCCCAACCCGTTTGGAACGGCGAGCCGCTCGCCGGAAAAACCATCTTGCTGCACGCCGAGCAGGGACTCGGCGATACGATCCAGTTCGTTCGTTATGCGTCCGTCGTCAGGCAGCGTGCGGCCGCGGTCGTGGTGGAATGTCAGAAACCGCTCGTCGGGCTATTGGCCGAGTGCCCCGGCATCGATCATCTGGTCGCACAAGGCGATGCCCTCCCGGCATTCGACGTCCATCTCCGCTTGCTGAGCGTGCCGGGCGTTGTCAAGACTACCGTTGAGACGGTCCCGGCCGATATCCCCTACCTCTTTGCCAAGCCCGCGCTCGTCGAACGGTGGTGCACGAAGCTCGCCGCGCTCGACGGCTTCAAGATCGGCATCAGTTGGCAGGGAAACTCCAAGTATCGCAGCGACCGTGTCCGTTCCATTCCCTTGCGCTGTTTCGCCCCTTTGGCGCAGATCCCCGGCGTTCGCCTGATTAGCCTCCAGAAAGGCGAGGGTAGCGAACAAGTGGCCGCCGTGCGGGATCTCTTCCCCGTCGTGGATTTTGCCGAGGATTTGGATCAACGGTCGGGGCCCTTTATGGACACGGCCGCGGTGATGAAGAACCTCGATCTGGTGATCTCTCCGGATACGGTGGGAGCGCACCTGGCGGGGGCGTTGGGCGTGCCGGTGTGGGTCGCCCTTCCCTTCGCTCCCGACTGGCGCTGGCTGTTGCACCGCCCGGACAGCCCCTGGTATCCCACGATGCGGCTCTTCCGCCAGAAAACGGCCGGCGATTGGGCCGCGGTGTTTGCGGAGATCCAGGCGGCATTGATGGCGACGAGAAGCTGACTTCGCTCTCGGTGTCGTCCGGCGGCCCGCCTCTTTGGACTGCGGCGATTTATCGCCGCTTTCCCGTCCGGCGTCCCGACGCCCTAACCCGGATTACTCACGGCAAGGGACGTGCGGACGCAGTGCGCGCAATTGAAGCCCGAAGCGTAAGCGAGGCTAAGTCTTGATGGTTCCCCCGCTTGCGCTTCGCGCCTTCCATTGGGCCGTGAATAATCCGCCCTAACGCCACTGTCTAAACCCGCATCGCTACGACCGAAAGCGGCGATAAATCGCCGCACTCCAAAGCTCGGCCGCACGTGTTACAATATATTGCAACAGGCGGGGCGTAACATGGAGAAACGACAGGCACGGCGGGTTCGACGCGAATTGACCCCCGAGGAACAGGGGCGCTGGCAGCGGGCGCGGCAGGAAGCCGAGGGCGAGAAAGACGATATTCTTGCCGCGGGACGTCGCGTCAAGGCGGCCCGCAATCGCGTCCAGGTCGCGGTCCGCGATGCGTTCAAGCTCCTCAAGGCAGAACGGGAGGCTCTGGGATTGAGTCTCTCCGACGTGGAGAAGAAGACCGGCATTGGCCGCGCGGCTCTTTCCCGTTTGGAAAACGAAACCGAGCCCAACCCAACCGTGCTGACGTTGATCCGTTACGCGGAAGCTCTCGGCAAGGAATTGGTCGTCGGGTTCAAGTAACGTTGATGGCGTCTGCCGCGCGGGTGCCACGGGCTTGCCCGTGCTCTTCCGGCCCGCTCATGCGGCAATGAACCGCGCCGTGACGCCTACAATGGCAAAGTGCTCCGCGAGTCGCGTAATACGGTACGCGTATGGCCGCGCCGTCGGAAATGTTGCCCGTCGCGGCCGGAACTTCCCCGGCCCTGCCGATCGGGTCAGTTCGCCAACGAATCTCGCGGTGGCGTTCCCGGCGGGGCGACACCGCAACGAACGAAAAAAAAGCACTGGCAAGCCAGTGGCACCCGGCGCGTACGCTATGCGTTGGGTTAACACCAGCACGTTTGGCCCCGCTCGCCCGGCTACGGCACCGTTTGCTTGCTCAACTGGTGCACCTTCGCCACAATGCGTTCCTCGACCGAGGGCGCGAAGGGGCCGGGCTGCGCGCCCCAAAGCATGGCGTCGCCCGCCTCGTAGCCGCCTTCCTTCAACACCCGCAGCGACGGCACATAGCCGAACACGTCGTTCGAGTAGCCGGCCACCCAAACCGCCGGCCCGGCCAGCTCCCGCTTCAGCCGCAGCGAGTAATCCACCACCGTCTCGCCGGCCAACGCCACCAGCACTAGGTCGTCGCCAAAGCGGACCACTTGCACCGGGTAAGAATAGTTGATCGGAATCTCGCCCTTCTCGTTCAACTGCTTGAGCAATCGCTGCGCATGATCGGCGGCCGGCCGCTTCTTGGTCGCGGCGATCGCCTGCAACTCTTCCCGTGAGGACGGAGCGGCAAACTCCAGCGTCACGTCGTCCAACGCCGTCCGCAGTGGCCCGGCCAGCGGCTTGGGCACCGTCTCCAACGCCGCATCCACCGTCGTGGCCAGCGTGCGGCCGTGCATCCGCACAAACTCCGGATCGTGCCGCGGATACGGGTTCTGATCGCCCGCGCAGCCGATACAGAACATCGCCGTCATCCCGGGATGGGCCTGCTCCAGGTACTCCTGGGCATAGCCCGCATAATCGCCGCGAAACAGGTAATCGCCCATGCACGTGTTGTGGCAGGCATAGCCGAACAACACCGCCCGCAGCGTCCCCGTCGCATCCCGGACGCGGAGCACCGGCACGGCATGGTCCACCGGGCCCTCGGAATTCGGAGCGTTTTGGTAGCCGTTGGGCGTGGGCCGGCGGCGGTTCATGGCGAAGCCGCAGCGGGCGTGGAAGTAGTCCAACTGGGCCGGCGCCAGCCGGGCGATCGCCGCGCCGACCAGTTCCACCAGCTTCTTCTGCAACCCCGCACGATATTTGCCCGCCGCCGCCACGAGCGCCGGGTCGATCTTCCGGAAATCGAGGTCCTCGACGTTCAGCGCGGGGCCGCAGTGCGTGTGCGAAACGTTCAGCAGCAGCCCGCTCCGCGGCAAGCCGTACTTCGCCCGCACTTGCTGCTCGACCCAGTCGCGCAGCGCCCGGTCGATGCCGATCAGGTCCATGGTGACGATCACCGCCCGCGAACCGTGCGCGTCTTCGATCGCCAACGCCTTGGCGAACAAATCTTGGGCGGCGCCTTCGGAAGGCCTGGTCCGCGCGGCGTAGCCGGCCATCCACAGCGAAGTCTCCGGCGTGATCTTCACGGTGGCCACGCCCGCCTTCCAGCCTGCCGCCGCGGCGCTTTTCTTCCGTGCTCCCACGAAACTCGCGGGTACGAGCGATTCGGCCGCCTTGACCACGCGCTCTTCGACCACCGGCGAAAGCCGCGCCGGCCAGCCATAATACAGCATCGAGAAGTCGGGCTCATAACCACCTTCGCTGAGCACGCGGCGGCTGGGGATGTAACAGGGCACGCCATTGCTGTAGGCCGTGACCCACAGCCGCGGGCTGTCCAACTCGCGCTTCAATCGCAAGGCGTAATCGACCACCACCTCGCCGGAGAGGAAGACCATCGCCAGCTCATCGCCGAAGGCCCAGGCGGTGGCGCTGTAATCGATGTTCGTCGGCAGCGGCTGGCCGCGATCCAAGGCCGCCAGGAACGCCACGGCCCGCACACCCTGTTGTTTCTCCAACCAGGTGGCCTTCGGCTTGGCGGCCGCCGCCACGCGCCGCTGAAACTCTTCCCGGGTGGGCAATGTTTCGAAGGGAACTTGGAAATCGAGCCGCCGCGCGGCGAGCTTCGGGCCCAGCGGCGTCAGCTTTCCCCGCAACAACCGGTTGACTTCGTCGGCCACCTCGCGGCCATGCACGGCGGTCAGCTCCAACTTGGCCCGCGGCCACGGATTGGCGTCGCCGCCGCAGCCGATGCACACCAGGGCCGTCGCGCCCGGATGCTCGGCCTCGATGTACTTCTGCGCCATGCCGGCCCAGTCGCCATGGATGCGGTTGACGTCGCTGCTGACGGTGGTGCAGTGGCAGGCATAGTTGACCACGATCGCCAGGATCTTCCCCTGGGCATCCGTGGCGCACAACAACGGCAAGCTGTCGTCGACCGGGCCGCCGAGATTCAGGCCCAGCCCGGGGCAATGGCCCGTCTTGTCGATGGGCCTGCGGTTCACGGCGAAGCGCGCGGCGCCTTCGGCCCAGGCCAAGCGGCCCGGCTTCCGCGCGGCGAGCGCGGCCAGTGCCACCTGTTCCATCTTCCGGGCCAGCTCGCGTTTATATTGCTCCATGTGGGCGAGGTGCTCCGACGGCACGGGCGCCGACGAAAGGGCCGGCGCGAAACCGGGTAGCCACGGCGCGGAGTGGGCGTGGGTCGAGCAAACCACGAAGCGTTCCCGTCTCAACACCGCCTTGGCCTGAAGACGCCCGGCCACCTCGGCCGCCAAACTCCCCGGCACGCCGCAGTTCTCCACCATCATCAGCACCGCCGGGCCGTCGCCCTCGTCGCCGCCGATGGCCAAGGCCTTGGCCCAGATCCGCTCGGCGACTCCCTCCGATTCGGTCTGGCGAACGGAATAGCCGGCCAGTCGAGCCGGGTGGTCGGGAGTGATGTCGATCCGTGCCACGCCCAGCGGAATGGTTTGCTCCGCCGCGAAGCCCGTCGCCGAGCCAAGGGTCAGGATCACCAGCGCCAGCAAGACTTGTAAATAACCTTTCATGGAACGCACTCCTGGGGACAAGCACGAATGGTGGGGTTCGCCACGATCAAAACAGGATTCGTCAGAAGCAGAACATGCGGATTTCAAGGCTATAAATCACTCCCTCACGGATGGAACACAAATTAAAAACGGATGCTTCTGTCAAAACTCGCTTCCACTCGACCTTAATTCCGCCAAACCTATTCTCCTTTACTTTCATTTCGCTTCGATCCGTGTTTCATCCGTGTTCCATCTGTGGCTAAGCTGTAATTGGGCACTTCCCGCCCCTGGATTATCCGAGCGGCCATCGGCCGCTGTCAAGCATTTTCAGGGCGGAAAATGCGGTTGACCGCGAACTGGACATGCGTATCAATTACCACCAGGTAATCGCGTGCGACAGGAAAAGAATCGCCGCGAGGCTCAAACAAAATCGCGCCGCAAGATGGGAGGATCAAACAATGCTTCACAGTTTCAATGTCGCCGGCCGGACTGCCCTGGCAGTCCTGGGAGTGATGTCGTTGGTCGTTCTGTTCGGGCACTACGCCAAGCTCCAGGCGCAACAGCCGCCCAATAGTTATGCCCCCGTCGTGATGCAAGAGGATTTCGACAAGGTGGTCGCCCGGATGTCGGCGGCGAAGGCCGAAATCATGGACCGGCAGATGAAACTCCTGACCGAGCGGTACGACCTGGCGGATCGGCCGGTCCAAGGCGTCACCATGTCGCGTGGCAAGGCGGTGCAGGAAGGCGTGCGGGTGAAACTGCCCGAGGGCGTGAAGTCGTGGGAAGATCTGGCCGCGATGACTCCGGAAGAGATTCGCTCAAAGGGTCTCTGGCCCAAGGGATTCCTGCCGCTGCCGCATCCCAACCATCCCGAAGGCGGAATGTTGTTCCCCAAGCAGCACATCGACGAGATCAAGAAGCAACAGGCACGCGATCTGACGCGTTACGACCTGGATTTCGACCTCCCCGACCATTTTCTCCCGGAATTTCCCCCAGCCATCTTCCTCACCACGCGTCCCGACCTGGGCGACGTCTCGCAGGGGAAGGTGGTCACGTTGCAGAACTACTTCAAGCTCTTCAACGGCATGTTGAATCCCAAGCAATTGGAAGGGCTGCGGCTGCTGCTGACCCCCTTCCCACAGCAGCAGTTTAATGCCACCGACGATCGGCGCTCTTTGCAGGCGAGCATGGGAGTGACCTGTTTCGACTGCCATCTCAACGGCCACACCAACGGCGCCACGCACCTCGTCGGCGATATCCGGCCGCAGGAGATCCGCCACCGTCTCGACACGCCCACGCTCCGCGGCGTGAACATTCAGCGGCTGTTCGGTTCGCAACGGGCGTTGAGAAGCGTGGAGGACTTTACCGAGTTCGAGCAGCGGGCCGCCTATTTCGACGGCGATCCGGTGATCGCCACCAAGAAAGGCGTGAACATCCTCGAGCGCGGCAGCCAGGTGCACTTCATGGCCGAGTTCATGGCGCTGTTGGACTTCCCGCCGGCGCCCAAGCTGGACCTGTTTGGCAAGCTCGACCCCGCCAAGGCGACCCCCGCGGAACTGGCGGGGCAGAAAGTGTTCTTCGAGCGCGGCCGCTGTGTCGAATGCCACACCCCGCCCTTCTACACCGACAACACGATGCACAACCTCCGCACCGAGCGGTTCTTCGAGCCGAAGTCGTACAACAACTGCCTGGCCATCGGCGACGGACAGATCAAGACCTTCCCTTTGCGCGGCATCAAGGACTCGCCCCCCTATCTGCACGACGGGCGCCTGCTGACCTTGGAAGACACGGTGGAATTCCACAATCTCGTGATCGAGACCAAGCTCAGCGAACAGGAAAAGAAGGACCTGGTGGCCTTCCTCCGCTGTCTCTGACGGTTAGCCGCGCCGCGAACTCGACTGCCATCGCCATCCGCGGGAGTGGGAGACTCCTGCGGATGGTGGTGGTTTGATCGATATGGGGCCGAATTGCCGCTTACGACGCGGTCGCCGCCGGCACTCCTTCATGCAACCAGGCCCAGGCGGCGTCCACTTGCGATGCCTCGAAATACCGCACCTTGGCCTGGGTAAACGGTTTGCACAACTGGGCCATCCACGCCTCCCACTTGCGTTCGCCCACGATGGCGATGCGTTCGAAATCCCCATAGTGCTTGACGCCGAACTTGAAATCATCCCATGCGGCGTGGGCGTCCCACCCATGAAAGTCCTCGAGTTGTGCCAGCAGCCGCACTTTGCCCTCGGCGCTCACCACGGTTTCCACGGCGGGAACGAACGCCTTGTAATCGTCGTCATGCAGTTTCCCGCTCAACTTGAAACCCACGATTTTCGGAGAATCGGTCGGAAGTGTTTCGATCATCACGCGTACCCCCTTGGAAAAACAGTTCTCCCAAGATCATCCTAGGCTGTCGCGCGTGGGCGGCACATCACCCAAATGACGCATCCTGCTCGGCGCTATACCCGAATGGCTAGTCCGCCGATGCAACCGCGGTATTAGCCCGCCTCACAGATTGTTGGGCCGATAGAAAAGGACTTGCAGCGGCTTGCGGGTGGGATAGTAGCTCTTCAGTTCGCCCAGTCGCATCAGCATCCAAGGCCGGGATGACGAAACGCCGTTCTTCGTAAAAACGAAATCGTCGGCGATGTAGACCGCCGCATGCCGGGCATTTCCCGTTTCATCGACGAATTCCACCACGTCGCCCAACAGCGGATTACTGTAGACGCGATAGTAGTCGTGGGTCAGCGCGCGGAGGACTTCCGCAGGATTGCAGAATCGGTCGTCCGGCTGTTTGGAGAAAAAATTCAACGCCGTCCAGTGGCAATCACGCTTCATGTCGGCGACGCTTTCGGCCGGGACCGGAAAGGTAAAGAGCCGGTCGCGGGCAAAAGGGGGCAGCAAATACGCGATCGACATCTTGTGCCCGCCCTGGATGTTCGCCAGCGCCTCAATCAGCGGGCGCACGTCCTTGCCGCGCCCGCCTCGGCCCCAGTAATCGACCAACGCGGCCACGTCCGACTCGGGCGTCACCTTCAAAGATACCAGGTAGGTCGATTCGCGGGAGAGGGCTCGGATCACGTGCAACCGCTCTTCCGGCGATGAGAACGCCCCCTCGATTTGCCGTAGATCGGCGAAGAACAGGTAGTCGCCGTGCCGGTAGATCAAAGGCTCCAGCAACCACAGTATACGCGGCGGAACGGCCATCCCCTCCAACCACTTTTCCAGCGAAGGGCCAAGAAAGCGGAACGCCAGCCCTTGGTCGGCGTTCGCGGGATAATTCGACAACGCGGTATAAATCTCCGAGCGCTGCTTGGGCTTCAGCTTGCGGAGGAACTCCCGGCTCGGACGCATCGTCAGTCCCGCGATTGAAGCTTCGTCATGGGCCAGCCCGAGCAGTTCGGCCCGCACCTCGCCGGACAGATCGAGTGTCGCAAGCTGCGCCGATAATTTCAGGCGATCGGTATTGCACCAATACCAGACCGTCTCTCCCGACACCACGGGGGCACTCGCCCGCAGCAATTCCACGGGTGGGCAAATCTTGATGGGCTGAATTTCGATGTCGCCCCACGGGCCGCGCCCGCCCGTCCCCGGCCACACCTCTGGAATTGCCAAGTGCGCCGACAACGAACTGTCCGCGGCAAGCGGGCGGTAATGCACCAGGAAAACGGTGTCCGCCAGCACCAGCCCGAGAATCACCGCCGTAAGGGCCACCAGGCAAATCGTCATGCGGTGCACGACGGGCCGCAGATCGGCGACGGGCGTGATTTCCGCGGAGCGGGAAGAAAACTCAAGGTGCGTTGTCATTATTCGAGACCATCACGAGGCGCTATCTTCTAGAACGTTGCTTGCCGGAAAAAGTTTCGCTTTTCCGCGCACTCGGGCCGGACGCATACACGCGTCCGACAATCGCCTAGAACGCCTCTAACCGGGCTCACTCCCTGCAACCATCGGCCGTCACAGGGTGTGCAAACTACCAATTGTAAGATATTCCGCCGGGTCGGCACAGCCGTTTTCGCCAGGCCGATAGCGTGCAACACCAAAATCTAACGGCCCATACTACAAACACCCCTAAAGGCAATCGCCGCCAATGATTGGCTTTCTCCCGTTAACTCTGTTGCCTCCAGAGTGTGGAAACACGGGCCCCGCGCGCGACGGCGGTGGTTTGTGCTGAGCCTCGCGCGGGGCTATACTCTCCTCCAGCATTTTCGAGAGCCGGGCGGTTTGGAGGGAAACTGACCATGCGAGCGATGCATTGGTTTCGGGCAGCCGCATCGGTGGCGATCTGGGTCGGCGGCATAATTCTGGGATGCTCGGCCCCGCTCAATGCCCGGGCCGCGGGCGTGGAAAGCGCGGACGGCCTGCGGCTGGAGTTTTCCAGCCGGGGACGGGTAACCGGGCTCACGATCGGCCAGACCGCGCTGCCGCTCCATGGCGAGGGCGGCTTTGCGCTGGCCGACTTCAAGAACCAGCCCGAGCCGGTGAACCTCGTTCCCAATCCGGGCTTCGAAGCCGGCGCCGTGGGCTGGCGCCTGGCCAAAGGGCAGTCGCTCGACAGCCAAGTATTTCACTCCGGCCGGGCCTCCGTGCGGCTGGAGGTGCCGGGACCGCAGCCAGCCTCGTCGAACCTCGAAGTGGTCGTGCCGGTGAAGCCCAACCAACGCTATCGCGTGGGCCTGTGGATGCGCCGCGCGAACGTGGGCGTGTGCGGCGCCTACTCTTCGGAGCGCGACGATCGCAACCGGCTGACCGGCAAAGTCACTCAGCTCGGCGCTTCGATTCCCCGGCAAGACGGCGTCTGGCTTCCCTTGAGTTGGGAGATCACGACCGAGCCCAAGACTACCCGGCTCTCGCTGCGGGCCGACATCTATCGCTCGACGGGCACGCTATGGGTCGACGACTATTTCGTCCACGAGGTGAACGAAGGGGTCTACGAGGCCGCCGCCGGCGAGACCAAGGTTGCCGGCGGCGCCGTTACGCTCAACGCCGCGCTGCGGGAGCGCGGGCTGGAACTGCAGGCCACCGTTCAGCCCGACCGCGAGTGCATCCGCGTCGACGGTTGGGTCCGCGACACCACGGGCGAGGATCGCGCGATCGGCGTGAAGTTCGCCCTGCCGCTGGATCTCGCCGGCTGGAAATGGTATCAGGACGCCGAAGAGCGGGAAACGATCGAGGCGGGACGCCGCTACGGGTTGACCTACAAGTGCCTCTCCGGCATCGGCGTTTGCTCGATCTATCCCTGGTCGGCCGTCAGCGGGCCCCGCGCCGGGCTGAGCCTGGCGCTGCCGCTGGACCAAGGGCCGCGGGTGTTTCTCTTGCAGCACGACCAAAAGGCGGCCGAAACCGCGCTGGTCTTCTTCTTCGGGCTCGCCAAGGATGCCGGCCACCATCCCAGCCGGGCGCCGTTCCAATTCGTGATCTACCGGCACGATCCGGCCTGGGGCATGCGTTCCGCCATGCAAACCTATTATCGCCTGTTTCCCCAGAGTTTCCTGAAACGCCCGCCGTTTGAAGGCTATCTGAACTACGCCGACGCCGAACAGTTCGATCCCCTCACGCATCAATTGCTGATCTACTCCAAAGACCGGCTCGACGATGCGAGCGACTTCGGCGAGGGCTATCAATTCGTTTGGCACCTGCACGGCTGTTACGATTTTCACCAGGTGCCCTATGCGGATTCGAAGCTGCCGGCGGACGAAACCGTGCGGACGCTGCTGGCGGGCCTTGTCGAGGCGGAAACCGGACGGCCGCACAGTTACACGCCCAGCGCGGAGACGCTCAAAAAGATCGCTTTCGGCCCGCGGCAACAAATCAGCTACATCGGCGACACGCAGTATTGGCGCGCCCACGAAGGATACAACCATACCGGCGAGCCGGGCTGGGGCTTCAACTTCCGCGTGGACGAGGATCCCCAGGTTTCGCCCTTCCTGGCCGAGATGGCCCGCCGCAAGGCGCAGGAATATGCTCGCAGCCCCGCATTCCGCGATTGGGGCGGGGCATTCACCGCCGATGCCATCGAGGGCTATATGTCGAACGCGGGCGGACTGGACTATCGGCGCGAGCATTTCCGCACCACGCTCGTGCCGCTCACTTTCGGCTGCGGCGACCTGCGGCCCGCCATGCCCAACACGATCTGGGATTTCCATCACAAGGCATGGTGGCCCATCACTCAGCAGTACAAAATCGTCACCTATGGCAACGCCAACGGCTACGAGCAATTTTTTACGATGCCCTATGTGGACGTGCCCATGACCGAGGGAAGCTGGGACCCGCAACACCCAGCCCGGCTCGATCGCTTCCTGCGGGCGATCAACTATCGTAAGATCTGGCGCCACTGGCATGCCTGGGATCCGCGGGGGAGTTACGGGGACCGCGACGAGGCCAACGTGCAGGCGCACTTCCGCCACGCCCTGGCCTACGCGATCTATCCGGCCGTGGCCTGCGTGCAATCGGGCAGCGGCGACCTGGAGCCCCACCGGGCGCTCTATCGGCAATATGTGCCGGCCATCGAGGAGCTATCGCGGTCGGGTTGGGACCCGGTGCCCTATGCCCGGGCCGGGCAGGGCGTGATCGTCGAGCGCTTTGGCGACTACGAACAGGGCGAATTGCACTTCACGCTCCGCAATTATGACAAGCGGCCGATCGAAACTCTGCTCAAGCTGGACCGCCGGGCCCTGGGAATCCCTGCCGACGCCGCGCTCGTGGTGCTGGACATTCTGCCCGGCAACGCCGCATTGGCCGCAATCACTGGGGACCGCCTCCCCGTATCGCTCGATGCGGACGGCTCGCGCGCCTTCTGGATCGGAACGCGCTCTCAGGCGGTCCAGCACGGCTTCCGCATGGCCGTGGCCACCCTGGCGAAAATAGAACGGACGTTCGCCGGCGAAATGCGCGACGCCAGCAAGGCCACCTGGTCGAAGGCCCTGAGCACGGCCCACAGCGGCGCACAATCCAGCGGCGATCGCGCCTTCAATTTGGCGGAAGAACTCCAGCAGATGGCGGCGATCTTGCAGAGCGACATGGCGACCCGCGCGCCGGTCGACCTGGCCAAGCTGCTCTTCCGCTTGCGGGCGCAGCTTTCGCTCGTCCCCGTGGCCCTGCTGCAATGGGAGGGCATGGCCCCGCGGCTGATCGCCGACGTTCCCCGGGGCACGACTGCGCCCGTCGCCTGCAAGATCGCCACGGCGGCCCACATGGACCAGCTCACGCTGCGGGTAGTCTCGCCGTGGAACGCGGTGGCCGAGCAGTGCAAGAGCGAACTTTCCGCCCGGTCCGTCGAAGGGGGTGAGACGTTCGGCGTTAAGGCATCGCTCGTGGTTCCAGCCGCTCCGCCGCGAAGGTTGATGCCCTACTTGCTGGAAATCCACGGCCTCGCGGGCGGAAAATTCCCTTGCACCGTGGCCATGCCGATCGACGTGCAGGTCGCCGCGCCGCTGGAAGTCCGGGTAGCGCCCGAACGCGTACTGCGCGGCCGGCGGCAGGAGCTGCATTTCACGCTCCGCAATCGCCTGGACGAGAGCGCCCGGGTAACGCTTAAACTGAACGGCCCGCGGCAGGCGAAGTTCGTGCCCGCGGAACTGCTGTTCGATCTGCCGGCCCAGGGCGCCGCCGAGCGGTCATTAACTTTGGACCTCGATAAAAGCGCGACGATCGGCGACCTGCGGTTGTCGTATCAGGCGGCCGGCGCGGACCCGCGCTTCGACGGCCAAGGGGCGATCTTCGTGTCGGTCGGCGAGCCGGCGGCGAATGGGTCGGCCCGCTGAATCATGGACAACCACCACGGCACACCCTACGAGGATCGAACCATGACAAGGAACCTTGCGGCGAAACGCCTCGCCGTGGCGATATTGGCCGTAGCAACCGCCGGCGGCACGGCCGGCGCCGCTCCCGCAATCCGCCTGGTTCAGGACGGCCGGCCCCGGGCGGTGCTCGTGCTGAACGCCGACTGTGCGGCAAAACTTCGGCCGGCAGCCGAGTTGCTGGCGAAATACGTGAAGCTATCTTCCACCGCGGAATTGCCCATGGTGGTTGAATCGGAATCGGCGATAGCGCGGCAGCCGGTGGTCATCCATCTGGGGCTGGACGCGTATGCCAAAGCCCTGGGATTGGGCGTGGAAAAACTGGATGCCGACGGTTTCGTCATCCGCGGCGTCGACGAGCGGAATCTGGTGATCGCCGGGCCGACACCCGAAGGCACCGAGTTCGGGGTCTGCGAGTTCCTCGAGCGTTACCTGGGCGTGCGGTGGCTCTTGCCGGGCCCCGACGGCGACGACGTGCCCGAGCATCGCACGTTGGAAATCCCGCTCGGCGAGATTCGCCAGGAGCCGGCGTTCTTCTCGCGGCTCTTCAGCGGGTTGGTGGGCGAGGCCCAGTCGACCTGGGCGCGGCGCAACCGCATGCACGGCCGCGTGCAGTTTCACCACAACCTGGTCCACCTGTTCCCGCCGGAGCAATATGCCAAGACGCATCCGGAGTTCTTCCCTCTCCGCGACGGCAAACGCTACTTGCCGGCCGACAGCAGCGTGCACGGGTGGCAGCCTTGTTGCAGCGCGGCGGGCATCGTCGACGAGGCGATCAAGAACATCTGCCTGTTCTTCCAACAGCATCCCGAGGCCACCTCCTACTCGCTCGGCGTCAACGACAGCAGCGGCCACTGCCAATGCCAGGCCTGCCAGGGCCGCGACCCGGGGGGGAAGAACTTCCTCGGCTTTCGCGACTGCTCCGATCGCTATTTCGCCTGGTGCAATCAGATTGTGGAGGGAGTGCTCAAACAATACCCCGACAAGGTCTTCGGCTGCCTCGCCTACAGCGAGGTCGGCGAGGCGCCCTCGCGGGTGAAGGTCCATCCGCGGATCATCCCCTTCATGACCTACGATCGGATGAAGTGGAGCGACGCCGATCTGCGCGCCGACGGCCAACGCATGACGCGCCGCTGGCACGAGGTCTGCCCCGTATTGGGCTGGTACGACTACATTTACGGCTCCCCCTATTGTCTGCCCCGGGTGTGGTTCCACGAAATGGCCGACGACTATCGCTTCGGCTACGCCAACGGCGTGCGGGCGATGTATGCCGAGGCCTATCCCAACTGGGGCGAAGGGCCCAAACTGTATGTTTCCCTCAAACTGCAATGGAACCCGCGGCAAGACGTCGATGCACTACTGCGCGATTGGTACGCGCGGGCGGTGGGGCCCGACGCGGCCGGCGAACTGGCCGCATACTATGCCCATTGGGAAGACTTTTGGACCCGGCGGATCCACGATTCCCAATGGTTCTCCAAGTCCGGACAATACCTGGCATTCTACAACCCCGCGTATCTGGCCGACGTGAGCGAGGAAGAAATCGCCGCGAGCCGCTCGCTCCTGGAGCGGACCATGGCCAAAGCCCGAACCGCGCCGCAGAAGGCCCGGGCGAAGCTGCTGCTGCGGGCTTTCGAGTATTACGAGGCCTCGGCCTATGCCTTCGGCGGCCAAACCGCTCGCGTGAGTAAGACGAGCGACGGTAAAGTGGAGAAGGCTCCGCTTTCGGTTCCCGCGACGGAAGCCGACGCCTTGGCTCTGCTCGAACGAGGCTACCGCTCCCTGCAAATGGCGCGACGGCGGCAGCGGCTGGTCGCCGAATTCGCCGCCGACCCGCTGCTCGTACACCCGCTGGGCGACAAGACGCTGCAACCACTAGGCGGCCCAGACGGGGGCGCCGGGCTGTTCTGGCGGGCACTGGATTGGGCCGAGAAGAGCGAATCGGTGCGGCGAGAACTGCAGCGCCTGGCTCGATCTCAAGAACCCGCGGCGCAAATGCAGGCCAAGGCCATGCTGGCCGTGATCGATCCGGCCGCAGCGCCGGTTTCGCAAGATCCATCCTTTGAGACGCTCAAAAGCCGCTGGCCCGTCGCCTGGCGGCCCTGGATCAACGACCGCACGGGATCGCTGACGGCCCTGCCCGAGGCGGCCCATCGGGGCAAGATCGGCATCCTCTGCAAAGGAATCAAGCGGGGTGGGCCCTATCAAGACCTCCCGGCCGCCGCCGGCCGTTACGCGGCCACGGCGTTCCTTCGCATTCCGCTGGCACCGCAGGGCAAGGCAACGATCACTTTGAGCGTTACGCCCATCGATGAAAACGGGAAGAACATGGGCTCGCTCTCCACGACGATCCGTGCCACGCGCTGCGATTGGACGCGGATCGCGGTGGCCGGCGCCGTGCCGCCGGAGGTCGGCAAGGCCGATCGGGTCAAAAAACTGCGGTTGGTGGTGATCGTCGACGGCTTAGAGCCCAGCGACGAAGTCCACGTTGACGACGTGGCGCTCTATAAGATCGAGTAAGCAGACATCGCGTAGGGTACGCGATTGCACCCCATGGCATGGCTCGACCCGCCCAAGCTCAATACAGCACCTTCACCGCTTGGCACAAAAAGCGCATGAACGGGCGGGCAGCCGCAAAGCATTCGGCCACGTGGTCGAGAAACCGCGCATCGAGCACGTCCTGCTCGGTCAGGTCGTGCAAGGCGATGAAGTCTTTGCGCCGCAAGTCCTCGATGAGCGGATGGTCCGCCGCAATTCCGCGGGGCGCCGTTTTCAGGGAGTCGCCGGCCAATGCGAAATGCCCGCGAAAACGCTTGTCCCGCGACGCGCGGCGCCACCGCTGCGGGTCGTCCACGATCGCCTGGCGGATTTTCGTAAGCGTGCCCGCATCGGGATGCCAGATGCCGGCGGCCAGAAAACACTCGCCCGAAGCGATGTGAACATAGAAACCGGGGGCGTGGATGTCGCGTCCCAGCTCGTGGCGGAATTGGATGCCGACGTTGGTTTTGTAGGGCGACTTGTCGCCGGAGAACCGCGTGTCCTTGTAGACCCGCAGCAGCGAGCCGCCCACGCGGCGATCGCTGGCCACGAAGAAAGGGGAGATCTTCCGCAGCCGCGGTTGGAAGGCGCGGATGAAAGCCAGGCAGGGGGCGAGCACCTCCTGCTCGTAGCGCCATTTATTCTGCTGAAACCAAGGCCGGTTGTTGTTGGCGGCCAGAACGTCCAAGTAGTCGAGCAGGGTAGCTTCAAAGCGGCGGAATTCCACGGCGGGCCTCCGGAGTGAGCACTTACCAGTCAACGTTCTTACCCCAGTCGTTCCTCTTCCGGCCGCCACTGCGTCACCGGCAGTTCCACGATGATGGCGGTTCCTTTGGGGAGCTCGCTTTGAACCGTGCAGGTGCCTCCCAACAGCCGCACACGTTCGCGAATGCCCTCCAGGCCGAAACGGTTTTCCTGCACCCTCGTGGGATCGAAACCGACGCCCCAGTCGCGGACTTCGATCGAAAGGTGGTCGCCCCGCTGCATCAGGCTGACAACGATCTTCTTGCTCTGACTGTGATTGCGGGCATTGGTGAGCCCCTCCTGGACGATGCGGTAGATCACGTTTTCCACGACCGGGGCCAAGCGGTTGAACGTCACCCGGCTGCGGAACTCGATCTTCGCCCCCCGCTCGAAGGTCGGGTCGTGAATCAAATGGGCAATGGCGGCCATCACCCCCGATTCGTCGAGGATCGGCGGCCGCACGCCGCTGATCAGTCGGCGGGCCTCCGCGTGGCTCTGCTGCAGCATCGTCGTTCCGGCGTCGAAAGCCTTGGCGGCGTCCTTGGGTTTTGTCGCCTGGAGATGGTTGAACACTTGGAACTGCATGATCGCGGCGGCCAACTGCTGCGCCAGCCCGTCATGGATATCGTAGGCGATCAGCCGCCGTTCGTGGTCGCTGGCCTGGAGCATGTGTTCGAGGGTTCGCCGTTCCCGCTGCAAGGCCTCCTCGGCCAATTTCCGTTCGGTGATGTCCTCGATCAGGGTGACCGTATGGTCGATCGTTCCGTCCTCGTTGCGAATCACACGGGTATGGATGGTGGTGTAGACGATGCTGCCGTCTTTTTTCAAGTAACGTTTATTAAGGGTGAAACGTTCGATCTCGCCCGCCAGAAGTTGCTTGCCCAGCCGCAGGTTCGCCTCGATGTCATCCGGATGCGTCACCGCCGCCCAGTTTGTCTGCAGGAGTTCCTCGCGCGAATAGCCGAGGATCTCGCAGAGCCGGTCGTTGACTTCCAGCCAGCGTTTGTCGACCGAGGTCACGGCCATGCCGATCAATCCCTGCTCGAAGTAATTGCGGAAACGGCGTTCGCTTTGCCGCAGGGCCTCTTCCGCCCGTTTCCGCTCGGTGATGTCGCTGATCACCACGGCGATGCGGAGCGGCATCCCGCGCTCGTCTCGAATCAGGAACGTGTTGTGCCAGGCGGGGACGAGAATCCCCTGCCGAGAGAGCAGCGGCAATTCGCCCTGCCAATAACCTTCGCGTTCCAAGGCGGGCAGTATCTCTTGCGCCCCGATGCGGTTGGACTGTTCGGAAAAGCAGGCCGACAAGTGTTTGCCGATGACGTCTTCCGGCCGCTGCTCGCCCAGCATCCGGCACAAAGCCGGATTCAAGTAGGTGACGCGGCCGTCGAGATCGGCCATGCTGAACCCCTGCCCCGAGGCGTCGGCGAACTTGCGGAAGATGGCCAGTTCTTCGTTGGCACGCGTGAGTTCGGCGGTGCGCTGTTCGACCCGCCGCTCCAGTTCGTCGTGGGCCCGCTGCAGCGATTCTTCCGTCCGCTTACGCGCGGTGATGTCGTGGCACACCCCCATCACCGAGGTGATTTGCCCACTGTCATCGCGAAGCGGCAAGAGGTGAACGCGAAGCCAGACTTCATGCGGGCCGAAATGAAACAACTCGTCCTCCGCCGACACTTCGCCGGTGGCGAAAACCCGCCCGGTCTTTTCGATATGGACCTTGGCCATTTCCGGCGGAAACAAATCGGCCTGCCGCTTGCCGACGAGGTCGTCGCAAGGGATGCCGATGCACTGCGAGGCGGCCTGGTTGGCGTAGAGCAGCGTACCTTGCCGGTCGAGAATGTAGATGATGTCCCGGGTCGATTCCGCCAAGGCCCGGTATCGCGATTCGCTTTCCCGCAACGCGTCCTCGGCCCGGTGGCGCGCGGTGACGTCCATATTGACGCCGAGCACCCCGTAGAGCGTGCCGTCCTGCTGAATCGGGGCAATGATATTATGGAATTGCCGCCGCTCGCCTCCCACCTGCCACTCGGCTTCCTCTTCCACCAGTTGCCCGGCCAGCGCCCGGCGGTTCCCTTCGATCCAGCGGGGAAGGGTGCGGGGATCGGGGCAGACTTGCTCGGCTGTCTTGCCCAGCGCGTCGCCATAGTAGCGCCGCGAAACGGCATTCTGCAAAATGCAGCGGCCCGTAGGGTCCAAGGCGAAAAAGTCGAACGGAAGGCATTCGATGGTGGCGGTGAGAATGGCTTTGCTCTTGGCCAACTCCTCCTCGGCCCGGCGGCGCTGGGCATCGATGCCTTCCAGTGCCGCCACCCGCTGCCGCAATTCGACGAGCTCTTCGAGAAGTTGCTGCCTGCTCTGGTCCTGGTCTGTCATGCCGCGCCTGCTGTTCTTGCTTCCGCACTCCATGCCGCCGTAGCGGGGATTATACAATGCGGTTGGCGATTCGGGGAGGGGAAATGGAGGAAGGGGAAAGGAGAGGAGCAGAGCTATACGTCGAACGGAATTCATTCCGTTGCGTTGTGTTCGCCCGGCAAACGGAATAAATTCCGTCCTACGAAGCCCCACGCCGCGGTTCCGCCCGCCACCGCGCGCGGCGTGTCTTGCGCCATTAGAAATGACCCCATAAGCGACCATTAGAAATGTCCCCTAGAATCGTCTCCGAAGGAGACGAGGATGGAGATGATTTTAATGAGTCGAAAGGAAAGAAAGCGGCTGGAGGCGT